>Ga0247760_1002096_pt1 | contig 16135 bp, 10 predicted proteins | sample UWRJL171409R4_FD_179936 | JGI IMG/M metagenome (GOLD analysis project Ga0247760, IMG submission 179936) | Plant litter microbial communities from Arlington Agricultural Research Station in Wisconsin, United States - UWRJ-L171-409R-4 | ecosystem: Environmental > Terrestrial > Plant litter >... | reverse complement strand
TTGACTGGATACCTCGCAACGCAGGCGCAGCGTTTTCCACCTAGATAGTATCGATTAGAAGTTCCGCTTGGCCATTAGGGCCGGTGGGTGGCACCCACCCTACGCACGGAGTAAGACAATATATATAATAAAAATTAAAATAATTATAAAGCTTTTTAGCTAATTTCGAAAAGAACTTTATTAAACGTTCCTTTTCGCTTTAGCGGAAAAACTGTACCTCCAAGCTTTTAAAATATAAATAAAACTTCTATAATAATTAAGTAATAAGTTGAGTAGTTGCTTTTAAAGCCTTATTAGTAAAAGTATTTTAATCGTTTATATTATAAATTAAATTACTAGTTTATTTTTCAAAATAAGCCCAATTCGTATCGTAAATAATTCGTTTATTATTTAATTACGTATTGTAATAACTATACCAATAATTATAAATATTAAAATTTATATATTTAAGGCTAAAAGAAATCCAATTCTTTACTAAGTAGAAACGTTAGGGGTTTTTTGCAAAAGTGTACTTTAAATCCTATAACCATTTTTAGTAATAGTAAAAAGTCATTTTAATATTAAATTAAATAATATTCTTAACCTTAATAGCTTTTCTCAACTTTTAGGTTAGAGATTTGCTATATTAACGTTTCTTATACGATTTATTTATAATTCCAAGCCAATTTAATAAGTTTTTTTCTCGCTTCTTAGCTTATACTAATCGTTTTAATATATAGATATAATCTTTTATACGTTATAAATCTAATTTAGTAGGCGTAGTTGGGCCTATTGGTTCCTTTAAGCCGCGTCCTTGGGGAGATACTAGCGATTTACCCGGGGATTGAGAAGGTATGCGATTGCTTGGTAATATAATACCTACTTTCGGGACGGTACGTTTTAGGGTACTTAGCGTTAGCAATATTTTAGTTAATCGGGGTAAAAGAATTAGAAATGTAATAAGTTATTAAAGTAATTAAGGAAGAGCCCGATACTACTGCGATATATAAGTAATTTACTAGTGATAAGTTGATAAAGTAGATTCCATTTTAATATAGTAACTGATTCTTATAAAAGGGAAAAATCTTACGGGCGCTAACTACCTACAGCGGCTTTTATACGTGTGCTGACCTATTGCGTCACTGCTGCCCCCGGCGCTACGCAGCCGCTGCGGCGGGGTTTCGCTGGCCACATTACAGCCTTATACCGCTTTACACCAGTTATTTACAGCCTCCGCCAGGCCAAAGCTTAAGCCTAGCAATATGTTTGTAAGAGAAAAGGTTCTAGCTTTAAGCTAGAGTCTTAGGACAAGTAACACAATGATGTATTTAGTTACAACCTACAGTTTCCAATATATATCGTTTCTTGCATTATCACTACAATTAGCATAATATAGGTAAGGTAAGGACTGATCAATTAGAGCCTACTTATAACGGTGCAAATAGCCTACTAGAACCATAGGGCTGCTAAAAGAACCGGAATCGAAGTATGGAAATACTAACTAAGAGTAGATTTAGTTATTACGACACAGTAACGGCCAGGTTCAGTTTCCACAACTTTGTATCTGTCAGAAGCACGGCACCTTTTATCTATGTGGTTTTTGAACAGGTTGTATTGTGATTGTGATGAGTGAGCTTGATTGTTGTTGTGATTGTTCTCTGGCTTTCTGGTAGAGCCAGAAAGCCCACTTTTATAGACCTGTTGTATGAACTAGCTTACAATTTGTAGGGTGGCTCAGCGGTTGGATTCCTGGCTGTGCCAGGCATCCTCACACAAGCTGACTAGATGCCATGGGTTCAACCCCAAGGAAGACCCCTTCCTTTTGACAATCACTAACCCCCTAAAGCCGACCACTTCCAGCCACTAGTTCCGCAACACCACCACCCACTATAAGTATTAGATATAAGTGCTATAGCACAAAATGCACAACATAAAGCCCGCTGCACAAAGCCCACTGCATAGATGTGCTACGCCCCTCGCTGACCCGTCGCTGGATGAATTGTCCTGTATGAGCCGCCTGGCCTGGATCATGAAAGACGGTCGTATCACCGACCTTGCAAAAACGGCTGCACAATGCCCAGAGCAGTAGGTCAATCCTGATCTCCTCCCGTCCCAATGTCGGTCGAGGATGAGGACGGCACCTTGACTTTGCGCTCCCCAACAACAACAGTGCAACCGGTGCGACCTGATACGATCTTCCTTCCGTCGACACCCAGGGTCGGAGCAGCAAAGCGCATCTGTGGACTCAACGACGCCATGGTTGGCGCCCCTGTTCGCATTCAAGCATGATCTGCAACAATCGTTAGCATATCGGCGGGTTCCGCAGTGGAGCAAAGATGATATCTCGTTTAGATCATCGGTATTCGACTACCACGCCCTGTCGTTCTTATCAACTCTGAGCTTGGGCAACGTGTCGGCCCTCTCAGTCATAGCCTTGCCCATCTTCAAGTCTGATATAGCCAACAGCCACCATTACGGTTTCGGCGACGGCTTTCCAGGCGTTGCCTCGGCCCAGTTTGAACTAGCAACCACCGAACCACCCACCACGATGTCTACACTGGAGTCAAACCTGATATTTCCAGTCTCCGCCACGCTCTCAGGGATACAATCTTTGGACCAACTCGTTCCGAATCCAGATGAATCATACCAGCTTGACCAAGAACACAACGGCCATTGTCACACACACAAGATGAGCACCCCAGGGTGTGCCGTGTTTTGGGGTCGTGTCTACGCAGAGGTGAAGAGAGGTGAAGAGCCGCTTCTGCTTTTCATCAAACCCATGCCTAGGTACTAATAAGCCTTCGTTCAGAGCCTCGTGTTTCAACATGTGCAATACAGCCCCTTTGGAATGATGGAACAAGTCAGACGGATGCAGTTGAGGCTTGGTAATGTCCACATCCATTGAACCAGGCTTTTTGAACAGAAAAAAGAACACTAACAAACTTCATTAGCCGCTGACCGCGGCCACCTCGCTGGATTCCGGTGTTCAAACTGCCAGTTATCGCTCGCGCGGGTGGTGAAAGGGGAGTGGAGTAACAGCTGGGCACGGGCAGAGCTCTGGTGCGGCAGAGATGAGTGCTGTGGAGAGCCTAGGTGAGGCGAAACTCCTTGAGTGGTGTTCGTGTTCCCGGGATGACGATGAGGAGGCGGCATTTTACGGCTGCCGCAACATGGCATCCATGAGGGTGCAGTGTTCCCGCTGCTACAGCCATGTCCGACGCGCAGATCAGTGAGGCTTCACGAACCCCAGTGGCACTGAACGGGCTCGTTACCACGAGCAGGAACAGTCCGTGGTCAGCAGGTACGTGGAGAAAGCGGCTATACAGCTCGCAGGACTTGCTCTTCGCGTCAAAATCCAGCGTGCTGCTACGTAACATGGACGAACCCGAAGTGCGTGCACGGCGGGCGCTGTTGGTACGCGAGTAGACCAAATTTGATGAAAGTGCTCGACGAGCTCAACAACCGCGAATTACTGTTCCAAGAACACACGGCGGCCCGCCAGATGCTCTTGAGGGATGGCTGATCATATGTTCAAAAGGAAAGGCTAAAAGGCCATCAACGCCAAGTTGGCCCAGCATAGCCAATGATTCGGCAGCCGCATCTTACCCGAGCATTTGCGCATCCTTGGCGAGAGGAGGGCGGTTTTGCACAGGCGGGGCGAGTCTATTTCCATGCTCGCCCGTCGGCAAGAGTCCCCATCCTGTCATTCAAGCCCAGTTGGCTGTCTGTGATGGACAGTGGGCCACTCTCGCTAAAAGCAGTGGGATGAAGTCCAAACCATGAAGCCGCCGGTGGTTGGAAATCTCCCTCCTGCTCCTACCGTCAGCCCGGCATTGTCGGCATCTCCACTCCCGCCTCCTCCGGTGACCCCTCCGGTGAAGGGCGAGGTAGGGGATAGCGTTGTAGGAGTGGGTACCTAGCTATGTAGGCAAGTATGTATCATTTTGATGTACAATACGAATAGTCCTATATATTATCAGACAGAGATCTATCACGTATACTGAGCCAGCCGCGCTAAGCATCTCATTTGGCCTGCGAAGGACGAGTTTGAGCTTAACTGTAAAACTGTTAAACTGGCTGTCAATCCTCCCCTTAGGCCTACACCTCCTCGTTTTTCTTACTGGTTAAACTGAGGATTTCCCGGATCCAATGAACTCGAATTTGTAGCACACTGTCCACGCCAACCATCTCCAAAACTTCCCTCGCAGTTATTATCCGTGAAAGTCTCAGCACCGGGATTTGGGAGGCCTTCTGTGACACTGATCTGGCACTTTTAACAATTAGCTTTCCATTATGGAAACATCTCGTATGGTTCTCGGCTTACCTGAACGATTCCCCTGGACACAATGATGCCGCCTTGGGCTCGCGCACACAAGTCGCCAACTTCTGACTCTCTTGTGCCTGGCATATAGCAGTTGCAATACCATTCGCTTCTGGTTGAATCAAAAGAGACTTTGTTAGATAATTGCCACCGTAATCTGGGTGGATTTAGCGGAGGTAAGGCACTTACAACTGGTTGCCCTGTGGTGCTTCCAGCGCGGGGATCACGCTCGTGATGAGGAAAAGAACTTTGCCCAGCATCTTGGCTTTTTCTCAGCCAGTGTCAGAAAGCCTCAGAATGAATGCGTAGAACAAAGGAGTTACTACTAAAGGAAAATAAAATTATGAAATGATCATCTATCTAGGTAGACTGGAAATAGAGACCGGAAAATGGGGGACGCCGCATCTTAGCCGAGAGGCCTATTTCCATGTTCCGAAGCCCATATTTGTTCGTCACCGGAATGTGGCGGGCGGTAGTGATGAGTACTACCGGGATGTAAAAGTAAAAAGTGCCTGTGGTGTTTATCATTATGGACAACTGTCGAATGTGGACTTGACAAATCTCTGGTATGTAAATCTCTGTTACTTGTCTGGTATTTGGGGGGCTGTCTTGGCAAATCATATTCTTCTGGCTATCTAACCTACCTTACTTACCTATTCATGTCGCAATTTAGCCAACAGCTTCTGCATTCTTCAACGAATGGGGAGATCTGACTCACGGCCATCAAGCAAGAATACCATGGTGAAGGCCCAAACGGTAGAAGAAAACCCTGCAACGCCATATCCAATGTTGATTATAAAATTAAGAGGACTGGGTGACGACTGCACAGTGGCTTAGCAGGTGGGTTCTTCAGTGTGCCGAGCATTCTCACAACGGGCTGACTATCAAAGTCCACGCAAGCTGACGAGAGTCAGCCCCTTCAATGTTGACATCTATTACGACCTTGTCTTATCCTATACTTCTCAACCACGTGAGTTATGCCCCTCCCCCCAGGAAAGCTGGTAAAAAGTCGGAGCGATAATCACACGAGAGACAGCTCGTGGTCGATCCGGGGGGGAGGGGCAAAAGAGAGGAAACCCAAATCCACCAGACCGAAGCGGCAGGAGGTTTGATTATGTCTGGTTGGTACCAGCCTTTCTGCTCTTCTAAGCGTCAGTGTCACTAGTCGGGTGTGTTATTTTCATAGCTTGGCATCTCCCTCGGTGTTAAGAGCGGTTTTTGGCTTGAAATTAGTAGGCTCTGTTCCCCTCTGTTTATACCTGGACTTGAATGTTGAGAAACCGGGTTCGAGTCGAGTCTCACAAAAAAACATTATCCGCAGATATCAGCTGGTCTTTCTTTTACCAAAAAAAAAAAGAAGAAGAAAATTCTTGCCCACAATTCTTGACTAACGGCATACAGAGATGAGCTTGGCGGGGCTGAGTGAGAAGAACGTCTTGGCGGCAAGAACAATAAATGCCGGTTTTAATCTGGGCTACGACCGTCAGCTGACAAAAATGCTGTTACTGAGTAGTATTATGTTGTCTGTATTCCCCCATCGTCGGTGTAGATGAGAAGCAAAAGTTCCAGAAGCGGTATCTCGTACGGATCTGGTGCGGGATCTCGCGGGCTTGTAAAGAACCGGAATGCAGAATAGGGCCGTTATTTCTATACGATCATACAAATCACGACGTGAAGATGGTGTCTCGTGATGAATTCGAGTCCACAAACGATTTGTAACAGGATACCAAAATATAGTTTGTCAAATCAACGACAACTCCACTGTGGTCGGGCAGGTCATTGAAAGAGTATAAATCTCCTTGATCTACCAGGCTCATCAAAACCTAAAAACAACACTAGCATCTCATCTTCATCTTTTAATCGTCTATAACCACTCTTCTTGACCGTTTCACCACCGAAAACTTGAAAATGCATCTCCTCAGTGTGAGTCTTTTCTCAGGCTCACCCCCAATCCTTAACTGGAGCATCTTTCTGAGGCTGCTCTGTTCAAGCAAAGCTGACAGTATAAGCTCATCGCCGCCGTTTCCATGACCGTCATGACCGTCTCGGCCCAGGAGAGCAATGTGATCATGCAGACCTTTAGCGGCACCCAATGCAGCGGCACAATCGGATCCACCACGGTTCTCGAGTCGCAATGCAGACAGGTTCCCAACGCGGGATTCCAAAGCTTCCGCTTCGTCCCGGGCTCGGTCCGTCTCGCGCCCAACTGCCGCGTCGTCTTCAACACGGGGAGCCAATGTCGGGATCTCAGCCGGCCTATCGATGTCAATGATCGGGAGTGCTACTCGTCTTCTGGACAGAACCTCGGGACCCGCCGGTTTGTGAATGTGTTTTGCAGTTAGAGAGGGCCATTTAGGGTCAGAGCCGGACTGGTGTCTCATACCGTGTGGTTAGGAGAGGAGGGAGATCGATTTACAGAAGAGCCACATGCATGGTAAGGTGTCTGTTGCAGTCTAGAATATATGGGGGGATCGGATCACAGTCGTTACAAGGCCAAGACCAAGTCAAGTGGTTATTAGATAGAAGTTCAATATCAAAGGTTGCAACCTAAACCTCAGTTTTTTGTACATGTCATTTGGCTGGTCCTTGGCATTCCTGGCCATCCCTGGCCATGTGAGTCCAAAGATAGCCTTTGGCTTGATGAAAAGTACCTATGTCTGGGGTTGTACCTACAGGAAACACAGCGCTGCTAGGGCAGAAACAAAAACCGCAACCATATCTAGGTAGGTACCCAAGCCGTGGAAAACATGTAGCCGTATTCAAAAGATAAAAAACAAAAACAAATGCATGCACGAGCTAGCCCCTATCCGATCCTCAGACCCGCAAATCCACTAGAGAGACTGTCATATGAAAGGGAAGCTTGTGTCGTGTACATGATCAAGCCAATCGGAATAGTCACGGCCCGTTCATACCTAATAGAATCCGGCGTCCAGAAGCCCACAGCCATAGGACCAGCCTGGCTCTGCAGCGTATTACCCGTGCAGACCAGACAAAGCAGTAGACTGCGCAGGGACGAGGGGTTGGGACGGGGAGTGCCGTAGCCAAATGCAGGAGTGTTTGGCAAGTGGGCTCCGAGCCCATTCTGGAGGATAGGACACAACCGACATGTATCCGTGGGATTTCCAAAATTCCCCACTTGACGAGATCCAAAGCCAGAAGTAGAAGAGACTGAGCTGCAGAGATTCAGATGGGAATCAGTGTCACCCTCGCCCACGCGACAGGCCCGCTCAACATCTTTGAAACAAATCTCCCATCCGGGTGGAGCTCCGCCACCGAGGTAAGCATAGTGCCGGTTGAAGTAAATCGCCCGAACCACGCACGTGCATAGAATCTGTTGTCCGAACGGAGAGGTCGTCGCTCCCAGAGGACACCGATGATCATGAGACTGATTTTCTTGCCGAAAAAACGCTTCAATCTCCCCAAAGAGGGTTTCATTCCCATGAAGGCGCACCATGTCTACGGCTAGCGATTTCCTGTGGTGCCGACTGAAAATTATATGCCGAGCCAGACTGTGCTGCGTGTAGTGTACCTCGTTACAAGTCGGGAATTCGCATTGCATTCCGAAATGGTTTTTTTCGAACATGTGGTTGTTGAGCTGGATTTCAGAGGAAAAGGCAAGATTGCAGGTCTCGCATGGGAACTGGCTACTGTTGTTGTTGCCATTGTTGTTATTGTTGCCGTATTGGAGAGCACGGTTGGAATTGGAATTCGAGTTGCGGTAACGGGATTGGGCTTTGGAACTGCGGTTCGTATAGACTGTCATGGCACCGTCATTGCCTTGGTCTTGGTCGTCGTCTTGGTCGCCTCAGTGGTCTAGGGCATCCATGTGCTGTACCGCTGCACCGTAGGAGCCAAACCGTTTGCCGCAGGCATTGCAGTTTGCCATTTGATCTTTGAGTGGGTTCAACGTTGTTCGAGTTGGTATGAGAGGGAGGTGTATTCATCTCGTTTCCTGGGTCTCTGTCGGTTTTTATCTTAAGCTGGAGAAGCTGAGTTGCCCTCACAAGTGATGGAGGCTCGGTCCCAGTCCATTCTGGCCGTGTCCACCATACCATTGACAGAGCGCTAGCCACATGGTCCGAAGCAGAGTTCTAGAATGCATCACAAAGAGAAAAGGGAGGACGTTGATAGATGGAAAAAAATTGAAACTTTCAGGGGTTGTCTACTGTCAGATCCAGAAACATTTCTTTCTAGCCAGAACAAAGAAGAATTCCCACAAAATTGAAAACCCATCTATCATATCATGGGTGGCATTGTCAATATTCACTGTGGAACAGGGGTAGCTGATTAAACAACTTGCATCTGGCTGATCAATTCTGCGGATATGAAATATGCCAGGCACTCAGATCTCAGTTCTTCGTAGACCACTATACATCCCGGTGCAAAATAACCCAAACAGCAGCCATCTGACAGCTTAAAAGTTCTTGTCGGATGGTGGATTTCACGGCACAAAGATGAAGCACCCAAAAAACATGGTCAACATTTTCCTGGCCGCCGAACACAGGTGTATAGCTGCAGCAATCATTGTGCATTTCGCCCTCACCCTCTTTCGTTTTCTTCAACACAACATCTTCTCAACGGAAGAAATCTCTGATAGTAAGATGATGGCTCAGCTCCAACTCCGTTAGCATGTACATTTTGCGCGCGCGGCACTCAAAGAAAAGAAAAAGTAGGACGCTATCTATGCCCAGCGTTAATGGTGATTAAGCCTGGAGATGCAGCACCAACAACCCGCCCTTAGCATGTACCACAATGCATGTGGCCTTACCGAAGGCTTCACGTCTGCACAGCAGTTCAGCTTTCTCGGAGTGGTTGGCGGTTCGACAAAAAATCGAGCACGTTCCCCAAAAGACAAAGAATGAATCCTCCCTTGCCCGGTGCAACAGACACAATCCTCGGGCTAAAACAAACCGACTAGGTATTAAATGCAACCGAGAAATCTTTTACGTACATCTAACAAATACTACAGCGAGAATAACATAGCTCCACGGGCGAAGCATGTGGCAGGGCTTAGTATCGCACAGCAGCGGCAGGTATCCGTAGGTGCAAGGCTAATGCAGTTGGTATCGAGATCCAAATCCAGACATCCATCTTGCAAGTTAGCTTCACCCCGCAACTTTCTTTCTACTTGTTAACCAGTCGTATGATGGGTCTCGGATCAAGCTTAGATCTACGGGAACTTTTGAACTAAGAGCTTGCAAATGGGGTCAGTTGGCCAGGCTTATACAACAAGCTCGGCAAGGAACATGCATACCATGCCTCCCGCATGCAGAGCGGCACGGGTCGACCCCGCGCATGATGCGAGTGCGGATTGGTGGGGGGGGCCAAAAGCAGTGCGATGTGAAAACACCAGGCACCTACTTACGCATCCAACATACTCCAGGTAGAGAAGTAGAATAAGTGGGGTGGTGTGATGGGGTCTGTAGTAGGTTAGATTGGAGGGGCGGTCTCCCTTATAACATAACCCGCCGTCTGCACTCTTGATTGAACTGACGCAATGCGCTCCACACTGTTCCAAAAACAATGCCCAAAGTCTAGACACTACCATGTTGCCAAAAGTACACACCAAAAGATTAGCACTCTCGCTATCTCACTTCCGGCCGATTATTCCTCAACGATGCACCTTCCGAACCTCGGCCGTATTCAAGCCCAAGCCCAACTCCAAGCCCAAAGAGAGAGATGAGTTGGGGGGTGCAGACCCAGGGTTCATTCGCCCCCTCGGCTCTGTTGAAGAAATGTTCGCCGCATACAGCGAGATTGGCGCCTCGTCTTTCTCGCTTGCCGTCCGTATTCGCGGAAACCTAAACCGCTCACGGCTCGAAAGTGGAATTCGTCGTCTGCAGCACAGCAATGGACATCTCTCTCTTGCTATCCGCACTAGCACCAGCAGCAGCCAAAATGGTCGTCGCTACTTTGCGCGCAGCGAAGAACCTATTCCGCTGCGGGTTGTTGACTTGTCTTCTACAAAAAAGTGGGAAGAAGCAATGGAGGCGGATCTGGCCATGCCATTTCCCAACGACGGGCCGCTTGTTCGCATAACCGCTCTTCTTGGGGACAGAAAAAAAGAAAGAGAAGAGGGAGAGGAGGAGGGAGAGAGGGAACATATTCTCGTCCCGACATTTCACCATTCCCTCGCCGATGGGCTTTCCGGGGTCGCCATAATAAGGGACCTTGTTCAAGCTATTTCTGGTCATCACCCCTCCACCATTTCTGGCCACGGGACTTCCCGGGCAGGTTACGAGTCATCTCCGATAGGTCACTTTGTCGGTGGCAGCAGTGGTGGCGTGAGTCATGGTATTGGGGAAACACTCGAACATACCCTCGGTGAAGCTTTCCCCTCCGCTCTCGCCAGCCTGACTTCTTCTCCTCCTCCTCCGGAGTTCCCACCCCCGAGAAATATATGGGGGTATAACCGTTGTGGTAGACCTCGGATACAGAGCCTCGCGTTATCTTGCGAGTTTACGAAACGTCTTGTAGCCCGCGCGAAAGGGGAGGGGACGACCGTTTCGGCGGTACTCGTTGCAGCGTTAGCGCAAGCTAGATATTCCCTTCGGAAAGGGGAGGCGTATCCCGGTGCCGGTGATGGTGAGAGTACAGATAAAGATGGAGATGGATTACGGGTTCTGGTCCCGTTTGATGCGAGGGGTTATGCGAAGACATGTTCGGAAACATCGAGAGCGACGCTAGGGGTGGGGATGGGGGTATTTATAGGGGCAGTGGTGTTGGCGGTGCCTCCTCTTCTTCCTCTCTCTACAGTATCCACTCCGAGAATCGAGATACCGTCAGAGACACTACCACAGACACAAACCCAGAAAATCTGGACACAGGCCCGCACCCTGGGAACGCAAATCCACGGCCAAAAATCCCTAACCTCCACATTACAACTCGCCTGCTCCGCAACTCTGCAAATGCAGCGCGACGCCACTTCCCGGGAGGTAATGGAGTTTATGCGTACCGGGACAGATCACGAAGTCTTGGTTACTAATCTCGGAATATTGGATAGCCATCTCCCTAGAAAAATTGGTGATTTCGAAGTTCAAGAAATTTGGCCGGTCGCTCTCAAGACTTGTATCCAAGGAGAGGATAATATCGGTGTGGCGACGTTTGGGGGAAAACTAAGGCTAGTTCATGTTTCCCTGGATGGGGCGGAAGGACTGTTGCACAGGATGGTGGAGATTTTGGAGGAGCGTACTTGTACTTGATGTAATGTCAGGCGAATATGGGCACACAAAACTTTCTTTTGTGTACCTCACCCACGTGACACTTCTCATCCCAGCTCAGTCTTTGCTCGAAATAGCCAGAATGAGTCCTATTCTCTTAATAAGCAGTCTTACCTTACCACTTTGCATTTTTGTATTTACCCTCCTGACCACCGCTGGAGGCTTAAGTCATCATCCGGAGGCTTAAAGTCCCGCGCCTACACCTCCTCAGCCTCGGTTGGGCAGCTAGGGCTGAGTGAGGATGTGATGACATCCACGACGTTTGCGTATCTGTGCTGAGGCGGTCAGCCTTATTGGGGCATCGGTAAGAAGTAAGTGATTTGAAAATAAGAGCGGAGAGGAACGTTAAAGGCTTCTCCAGTTCCTAAGAGTACTCACTAGCTAATCGTAGCGCTTCCGCAACAGACTTGGCAAATGAAACTAGGCTGGCTTGCTGTGGGGGGTGGGCCCTTGATCAACCAAATGCGAATGCTCAAAGCCATCACATTGTCCGGATATGCTGGCACATATCAATTGGTCTTGCACAGCGCCAACTGTCAACCGTCCATGCCCGAAGGTGGGATACCCGCTCACTCCAGACGCCAACCCGGACCCAGCGTGTCACCCCCTTCACACCGCACCACTGATTTAAGCTCGGGGGAGGAGGAGGAGGAGGAGGAGGAGGAAGAGGGGAGGCCCTGACCGTCTTGGTCTCCTCCTCCGTGATAGCCCGCCTCATCATCATGATGCACACAGGTGACCCAAATTCGCTTGCCCTCGATCCAATTCACCAGCCAATCCGGCCCGTCCCGCGGCCGTGACCAGTCCCCCGTTTTGAAGGTGGCTCGCTCCAGCGGCCTCCCGACCTTCTTGCTCGCGAGAAACTCAAACATCTCCCGCGCGGCATCCGCGTCCAAAATGGGACGAGCCAGCCGATCAGATCCGCCGCAGCGCGGCTCCTCCTCGCCACCAGAGTGTGCTTTTGAAGCATCATGATACATGTAGCCTCCTCCTCCTCCGTGTCGGCCGTTTTGGCACACCGGACTAGTGAGCTCAAAATGGATGGTGAGTTCCACCAGCTGCGGGAGCGCCTCGCCTAGAGCCTGGAGCTCCTCCCAGGGCCAACGGCCTTCTGCCACCGTCTTGTCTCTTGTTGTTGTTGTTGCTGTCCGGCGAAGGGGGAGGGTCAGCCGCGCCAGGTGGGGCGTGAGGTCGGCGAGCTGCTGCAGCAGCTCGAGGGGTACCGGGGGGACGGGACGCGTATCCCGCTCGTCGCCTCGGAGATTGAGAGACGCGAGACGCTCGCCCTGGTGTTCGAGGACGGCCTCAAGCGAGGGCGGCGGGTAGTCGTCGTCGTCGTTGCCAAGCTGGTAGTTTCGCCAGGTGAGGCCGGTGAGAGAAGCACGGGGGAGATTCAGGATGAATTCCTGCGCCTGCGCGCCTTCCACAAGCAGAGTCCGCAAACTTGGGACCCTGGCAGAGAGGAGTTTCGCCGCCTTGCCCGACAAGGGTCTTGTCGAATTTAGATGGAGCGTGTGGATGCGAGAGAAGTCCATGGCGTCGAGCCATAACTCAAGGTTGGTTTTATTGTTGTTGTTGAGGAGAATAGGTGGAATCCAGGATGTGATGCACGACACCCAACCCCTTGGTGATAGCCAGTCGTCCCAGTCGCAACATGAGCAGGACCACGACGACGACGACCGCCCAGGCGGACCCCCATGTCGCCCCGTCCAGCTGCTCCACCACCACCACTGCCACCCGGGCTCGTCGAAATGGTATCCGTCGAGCGAAAGCAGTTCGGGCGCCGACGCGTATCGATCCCAGCCAATGGCACTGAAGGGGAGGCTGTACCTGTCGGGAAATCCCGTGCAGCCAACCAGGCGAGTACGGAGAAACAGGCTCTTGACGTTGGAACAGCGGAGCATTGCCTTGTGGACATTCTTCATCGAATCGAAATTGTACCGTAGAGCACCACCACCCATGCCAGCATCCCAGGGCATGTATGCGCCGCTCCACACGCCGCGGATCTCGGTCGGGCACCGGTTACCGGGTTTCCAAAACCCCAACCCGGACCATCGCAACGCGAAGCTCTTGCATGCCGCCAAGAAGAGAAAGAGGTGTGCTTGTTGGCTGTAATAAGCAAGAACAGCGATAGCTGTAGGGAGGGCAAATGTGGCTACAAGTGCTACAGCTCGCCGAACCATTTTTACATCCATGTGGTGGGGTGAAAGAGAATGACGGAATGAGGAGGCAGGCGCTGTCGATGTTTTCCCCCGCCATGCATGGTAAGAAAAAAAGCGACGTGTTCTCATCCGTACCGTACTTTACTAGGTAGGATACCAAAAGATTTTGCATGATGATTGGGCGATCCTGCGAAAAGGAATCCAATAAGAACGGGCACAGCAGCACCCCCCGCGCCCGGGGCTATATGGTGCTGTTGAATAAAATGCCTTGATGGTATCGTGAAAAATTAACACTTTTGGACAATGGAGGATACTAGGAAGATTCAGGGCGGCTAGATATGGTAAAATCCAAGTCAAGTTATGTTGTGGTAAAACCTTGTAGAATTGTCCTATCCCTAAATTGTAAGCTATGCCGTGGTAATTAGTAAGGTATCTACCGAACTATCATATCGCAAGTCGGGGGCCCTAGAATGTTTTTTATCTTTTCCTGAATGGTTGCACGGAGAATGGGCTACTCAGAGCGATAGAATCCGCAACGCAAGTGGACTAAATAATTAAAGTCTTTTTTGCTTTGGAACCCCAGCCGACCGAGCAGCGATAGAGTCGCACGTTCACATCAAAACAAGCCGAGCCTGGGGCAAACTCTATGCCTAAATGTCAGAAGCACGGCACCTTTTATCTATGTGGGTTTTTAGAACAGGTTGGATTGTGATTGTGATGAGTGAGCTTGATCTGTGATTGTTCTCTGGCTTTCTGGCAGAGCCAGAAAGCCCTCCTTTATAGACCTGTTGCATGAACCAGCTTACAATTTGTACGGTGGCTCAGCGGTTGGATTCCTGGCTGTGCCAGGCATCCTCACACAAGCTGACTAGATCCCATAGGTTCAACCCCAAGGAAGACCCCTTCCTTTTGACAGGAACCTCTTGGTCCTGCGCTCTGATGGAACGCAGGAACCAATGGTCAGGCGCTCTGAGCCCCAGGGTGCTTTTTCTTTTGTACTTAAACGGAGCTTCCTCCTTATTTTCACTTCCAAAATCCAAGTCACTTTGCAACTGCACTTCCACTGCTCGCTAGCTCGATGAGCCGCTCCGCCCAACGTTCCACACTTAATTAGTGGCTTATTAAGGCGGACCCGCTCTAATGGCGAACTATCCTGATAATACGCCTCGGGCCGCAAAAAAGCAACGGCGAAGGGGAAATCGGTGATCCCAACTCGCTTTCTAGGTTCTTCGAGGCCGGAAATACGCTTATTCGAGAGTGCAAATTGATGCGATCAATGGTTGTGGTGGAAATTAGTCCTGAAGTTTGATGGCAGTTCGCGAAGTCACAATTCAATTCAATTCAATTCATTTTAGGGTGGCCTGCCCTGGCCGTAGGCCAGGGTTAGCACTACTACCACCGTAGTGATTACGTAACACCCTCCCGCTGCGCTGGGTTTCGCTTCCTCCGCTGCCTTCCCGCCCTCTCGGGGCTTTAAACGTACTAAGCCAACCTAACTCAGGCCCCGGTAGAGCTTGTGAATTAATCTAGTCCTCTACCTAGGGAAAAACCGTAATGCCTATCTTCCAACCATTGCTTTGTATAGTTCTTTAACACTTAGAGTTAACGTACATGATAAGCGAACAGTACAAACAAGCGAACGGTACACTTTCTTGGCACAACACGACCTTCCCACTCCTTTTACCAATCCTACTACCAATTTACAATAAATTCGCTTCCAAAAGAATTAAGGCTTACTTTTGCAATTGAGGCTTTTAAAAATAATCCAAAGCTTACTTTTCGATACGTAGCTACAATTTATAACGTACCTTTAATGATACTTTCCGCCCAACGTAATAACTGGTTTATACGATGCGATATTCCAGTTAACTTACGTAAATTTACGGATTTGGAAGAGAAAGGATTATTTAATATATTATTAAGTTATATATACGCGTATTCCATCCTCGGCTTTTATACGTAGAAGATATGGCCAACTGATTATTATACAAATACAACGCGCTGCCTATTAGCGTATGATAGGCTTATAATTTCGTTAAGTGCTAATTAAAACTTTAAACGCAATTTATATGTAAATACGATTACTAAAGGGCCAAATGCGAAGATTTAATAGTTATTTGTAAGTGGTTTGTATTTGTATATGTTGAAAATACAGCCCAGTTGCCCTGTAGCTACAGCACCGAAGGGTGCTGTAGCTTAGTTGATCTACTGCCCTGGGAGTGCTGCCGACTGCACTATAGCAAAGTGCAGTTACCACAACCACAGGGAGATGGTGTTGTGGTTCAGGGGGAGGCTGCCAAGCCCCCTGGACCCACTGGAACCCACTAGAACCGACGGGGAGTTCCGGGGACCCACCACCTGTAGGCTTGGCCTACAGGGGTAGACCCAGCACCATTGTTACGTCAGCCCAGCTAACTCGTTGCCCTGGAATCCGAAGGATTCCAGCGTCAACG
>Ga0247760_1002095_pt1 | contig 16135 bp, 14 predicted proteins | sample UWRJL171409R4_FD_179936 | JGI IMG/M metagenome (GOLD analysis project Ga0247760, IMG submission 179936) | Plant litter microbial communities from Arlington Agricultural Research Station in Wisconsin, United States - UWRJ-L171-409R-4 | ecosystem: Environmental > Terrestrial > Plant litter >... | reverse complement strand
TTGCCTTCGAGTCCTCGACATCCCCGACGTAACACGGCGACACGAAAGACTGGCTGGTCACAGGTGACATGGCTCGCCCGGTCCTGCCGACGTGTCGAACCCGGGTCCAACACATTCCTGCCTGAATGAGGCTCTGCATGGAGACATTCACGCCATCGTGATGACAGCCCAGACCACGAATGGCGAGTTAAAGAGCTGCGGCCGTCCAAGAGACCATTTGGCCCCCTCTTACCCTCCACTGGAGGTGGTTAGGCAGCCCCAAGCCTGCCGCTGCTGTGTTTGCTTCGGAACACAACAGATCCGCTGGCACTGTTGGTGTTCCGGCCAAAACAGGGCTGGGGACAAGCCAATGGCGGCCGAATATTCTAGCCAACTGTCTCCCTTTCTGTCAAGAGCCGTAAGTATCTTCCTCTCTCATCCTCACGAGGCTTGCCAGAACTTCCCGAGGAGGCATCCTCATTTGTGCTCTTCCATACCCATCAATCCACTGCAAGTCTCCGCCAGCCTTGGCCACCACCGTTTAATGTGGTTGCTTGACCAAGAGTTGACACAGCCCCTATTCTGCACAATGTTGCCATCACCGCTTTTTCTTTGGGCATACATGGCCACTCTGTGCGGCCGGTGTATATGCATCATCGGCACGACCGTCCCATGAGGTTGCAAAGTCGGACACCACTTCCCATCATGCTAGTCATCAGTGACTTGGCGATTGGCGCACTCCTTGGGATGAGAAATTCTCTGTCAGGTTTCTAACGATATCCTAAATCGGAAGGACAACCACGATGCCATGGCCGTTGGTTTCATAGGCCGATGCCAGGTGTATAAGATTGCGATGTCCGAACCCCTGCTCGCTGGCGCATAGTCGGAGAGGAGCAAAGCAGGCACCTAAATATCTTTCCGAATAATGGCATCCTTTGCTGGCAGCGATGATACAGCCGAGAGAGGTCTAGGCTGTGGCCTTTCCTCGACCCAACTCGATTCCAAGTCCGAAGAACCTCCAACAGGCGGATCGACTACCGCGGCGGATTGTGACGAGGAAAAGGAATACTCGGAATTTCTGAAGAGAGAATGTTTGGGGTTCGAAGACCGTATGCTCCCGTTCTTCAAGCGTCACCATCTCAAGGCTGACCCGACCATCTGAGGTAGATCTCAAAACCCCGCTAGGGTGGCCGCGCCTGGCAGCCATGCCGACCTATTTCAGCAATAGCGACATGTTGAGAACTTTCAGCGCTGTCGGCATGCGACTGATCCAAGCTCGGGGAGCCCGGCTTGCCTTCCTTCACAAGGAGCTGGGCAAATTTGACAATGAAGAGAATATCCACTTGACAGCCTTGACCGAGTATCAGATGAGACTTCCAGGGCAGTCGGTGGCTAAGGGTTCGTTGGACATTTTTCTGGAAGTGGCGGAGCAGGAGTACGATGCATATGGTAGGTTGGTCCAAACCCATACATTTGGACAAGGGATGTATGCTGAGATGTCCCGTCAGTTGACCTGGTGAAGCGCTACAAGGAGATGCTTCAACTCCACCCAATCCCCCGCAAACAGTACAATGACATGATCAGCTTCATCTTTAACTCAGAGAGTGAGCCCATGCTCAAGGGTGACTCGCTGCTCTGGATCAACTCGCCTGACGAGGCCGTATGTGTTTCAGCGCCGCTGTCAGACTTCATGGTTTGGTTGATCCACACGAAGCCTGTCAAGTGGTTAGTCGTAAGTCTATCCCATGGGTGGTTAAAATTTTCACTGTACTCAACAGCCTGTTACAGAAGCTATTCAGCAAGGCAAGACCTGGCCCTCGACGCGACATGATCCCGCGTGCCCACCTAGAGATGGCGCATAAAGCCCTCATCGCCCTGGGCGCTCTGGCCGTTCTCATGCCAATTGGGATCATGTTCCTGTGTGATCTCACCAAAGTGCAATCGTTCGGGGTGGTCATAGGCTTCAGCATTCTGTTCGGTTTGTCCGTCACCTTGACGCAGAAGACGGATTCGCACAGCGCATGGATTGTCGTATGTGCTTTCTCTGCCATTCTCGTTACGGTAATGGTGCAGCTCGGTACTGTTTCTCCTCAGAAATAGACCTCGGTCGGTGCGATGTAGGGAGGTTTATATTGTTGTTGGTTTTGTGTTGTCGTCAACTGTGGATCCATTCCCATCATGTCGGGTCGGGATCGGTGAGAATTTCCAATTTCTATTCAGGGAAAGGGAGTCCAGGGGTCGCGCCGATGGGTCGGTCTGCTCGTGCGTGGGGAAAACACCCCTGACAGTTATATAAAACGATAAGTGATAGAAAGAAAGAAAACTGTCCAGACTATGTGGAGAACAGCACGAAAATGCAGTGTCCGTTAATATGTTATCTACACATAACCCGCAGGGTCGCCCCCTCAACTACATTGCCTACTGGGGAACTTTGAACGAGCAATTTTTACTGAGGATCAACTCCACGCAACACAGGCCGGCTGGGCCGACTTGTGCAAAATATGGCCAGATTCGATGCGGCCTGCATTTGCCAGGCTCTTGTCCCTTGCTCGCCAACCTTGTCCAGACACCTCGGAGCCGCGGGACAGAACACATCATTTTATGTGTAGCGGTGAAGAGCGGGCGGCCAAGCTCCCTCAGGACAAAAAAAGGTGAACTCACAAACATGTCCAGCCCAGGAGATCTCGTGAACCATGCCCAAACCACGGTCAAGACGTATCAAGATTAACGGAATGCAAGTTCTTAGCATTGGCTTTACTATTGCCAATTTGGTTTTGTATTTCTAATCCGTTTGAATGGAATATTCCTCTTGTCATCGGATGCACTTTTGCTGGGGACCACCGCTGTAAGTGCCTTGTGGGGCCTCTTGGCGAGTTTGTGAGTTCGTTTTTTGTTGTCCTGAGGGAGCCAAGGTGGTGTAGCAGCAGCGGCAGCGAAAGTGCTGTCTGTGGTTGAGGTAAAAAGGGGTGGCCGCACAAGGCGGTGAAGAGCGCATTCTACTGATTGATTGGAGAGGGTGAAGAGTGAATTTAGCTCTCTTGTGCAGTTCAATCGGTACTAATTACCAAGAGGTTCATCTAGTCGTTTTGACGGTGTTTGTCTTTGTATTCCCCTGTGCCAACCCTAATGTTGATAAACAATTCTCTTTGCTTGTGCTGTGATGTGCGGTTATCATTGCGTTTCCCGTGATAGGGGAAGTGGGGGCGTGTTGGTTGCCTGGAAAGCGGGGTTGAAAGAACCCGACAGAACCACACAAAGGGGCCGCACAGAGAATTGCGCAGGGGGACTGCAAAAAGGGGTTTAAAATTGTAGCGAGCATAGGGTTCGAATTCGCCTGGACAAAACATCACCAGAATCACAGCAGGGAGGTGGCATTGTGGTTTCTGGACACCCCGTTTCTTTGTAAATGATCTCGAACAGTGCACCAGAGATACAACGGACACTTGACCCACGAGAAGCGTATATCCAAAAGCAACCATCAGTTTTCATGCACCCCGTCCTGCGCTGGCTCCTCAGTCTGCAACCTCCTGCAATGTTTTATCCTGACCTCGGGTAGCCGCCGCCAATCATGCACCCGAGGACGATTTCGTCCGGAAAAAGATAGCCAACGTGGAAATGGAGACGGGAAGTTGTGCGGTTCTGTGTCTTGTTGCATCCAAGTACAGGCTGATGGTGGTTTCTTCTCGCTCTCCTGCCGCTGGCTCGCGTCGAACCCGCCGCACTTTTCCGCTGCTCACGATGTATTGCTGTGCCCAGACGTCGATGGGGAGCCGGGTTTCTTCTGTGCCTTTTTTTTAGATTTCGGCTGCTGCTCGTCCAAAGGTTCGTGGTCGACCAGCTCGCCCGAAGGTTCGTGGTCTACCACAAAAGGCCCCGAGGCGCGTTTGCCGCGAACGCGAGGATGATGCACGGTAACTCTCTGACGCCTGATCCTGTTTTAGCACATACATTTCTCTGTCAGTTCGTCTGGCCTTCGTACTGATCCTTCTCTGACTTGCTGAACCAGCAACCCATTCTGTACGTTTTCTCGTAGGTCTCTGCGGATTTTGTCGGTGGTTTTTTCTCCCAGAATTTGGTTATTGTAGAGTCGAGTCCGTGACTCAAAGTTCTCGCTTTCCAGGCTTTGGGTAGGTGAAGGAAAGATTTGCAGACTCCCCCGCGAATTGTGCGCTGGGACAATCGAGGCCGACGAATGAAAAGCACGTTAGGGCGACCTAGCCCGTCGGGGAACCGGCCGCCGCTCTCGGAGACAGGGCTCTGAGTTGCTCATATTTTGCTGGTCGTCATGATATTCCCCTTCGACGAGACACTCCAGCCGTCGAACAGGTGAGGTTATCCCCATCGTGAGCCTCGACCGCAAATGCGATCACGGTGAAACCCTTTCCCAGCCCGTTTCGATAGGCCTTGTCCAATGAGGCCAGGGTGGCGCGCCAACCGGGTGAAAAGGGCGCATCGCTTCGCTATCTGGAAGCTCATTGCATCGCTCCCCAGGTTGTGCAAGGCCCATCACACCCCTTTCCAAGCAGCCAGCCAATCCCCTCCTCCGAATATGGCACATCCTCTGTTTCCTTGCCGTGCAGTTTGTGCCGATTCCATCACATCTCGGTGAACCCTCTGCGGCACTTGCTCCTGATCGAATGAGGTAGCCCAGGGTTAGGGTTGATGCCTCAGGCCCAAGGGTTCCAATGCCATTGGCTCCAGCGCTCGGAGCCCAAGCGTGTCCAAGATCTTCGGTTAGACACCCTGAGAGCGTGATGAGCGCGAGCCCTTTTTGGGCCAGAAGGCGCGAAGACCTTGCATCTAATATGCGAGTGGGAAAAAAGAAAAGGGAATCTAAACGCAGCGAATCGTGGGGGTTGGCTGATTGATGGCTGACCCAACGCCACTTGGCGACATGTCGTTCATCCTTTGCGTCCGCCCGCCTAGCTGGGGGGGGGAGGTTCTAATGTCAGTCTGCCCATCTCGGGAAAATGGCATGAAAGAGACCGAGGCGGAGATGAGGGGGTCCGGAGGTGAAAATAGAAAGGGAAAAAAAGAAAAGAAAAGATGTTGTTTGCTTGTGCCCGCTCGAATCGTCAGATGAAGAGAGCAACGCGACGTGGTATGACAAGGGCTTTGGAGCGAGGTGGCCAACTTCAGCCAGCGTAGAGACATAGCGTTCGATGGTAATAGCAGAGCAGAAACCATGAAGAAGAATATAGCGGTTGCGCGATTGACTTTTGGACATTTCAGGTCGAGTAATCGACCATGTGATAGGAGAAGGGGATGAAAAGAAGACGGTGGGAAAAAATCAATGTTGTTTGTAGGAGGAATGTAAGGGGGTTAAAGCCCTAGTGTCAAGGGCAGATGCCTTTTACTACCAACTTCCAGACCCGGCCGCTGGAGTGGCCAGCTCTTGTCCCACCCCCAGCGAGCATCCACAGCTTGGTGCGGAGTATCGGCCGTCCGTCATTCGCTGAAGACCTCCCGGTTATGGGAAAGTGTCTGAGCATCCGCTGCCACCATTCTCCCCCTCCTCCTGGCGCGAGCAGCTCCTTCCCTCTGTAATCCTCTCTCGCGCGGCAGGTGCGCAATTTTTGTTAGTAAGTCGTTCCTAACCTTTGGGCTCGAGAGCACCGAGGCTGGCGGCTTTCTGAACGCCCTCTGGTCGTCAACCGGACCCTACTGTCCGAGGTCTTACAGGTGGCTGCCCAAAGCGCAGCGCCCCTAAACCCTACCACAAGGCTCCCTGGTGGACAGTGGCGACCTCCAGCTGGTTTTTTTCCCCTTTTCATTGATCATAGGAGATGCTTTCTGCCGGCCTTTTCCGTGAACTCGAGTCTCCATGATTGTGGGACTCCTTCTTGCTCTCTGTGTCTGTGGCTCCAGATCTCTCCCATCTGCCCTGGAACAACGAGGGGGGCGGCCTACTTCAGAAGTGCTATGTCCCACCTCCAAAGAGCGAAGCCAACAAGCCAAAACCACGCCGTGGGCGTGTTGGCTGTGATCCACCTGCACCCAGGCGTCCGGTGGTAAAAGCGACGGGGAGCGTCCGTCTGGTCTGTGAGCATTCCCCAATCCTTCCCGCCTCTGGTGAGCTTTATGCACAACGCAGCGCATTCGCTCGATCAGGTTTGCGGCTTAGAATTTCCCCTTCTCGCAAGTCACTTCAATACGATACGAAAACCATCCATCCCTAGATACAATCGAAAATCCTAGCTACGAAGGGTCACCTCCTTCTGAGGCCTAACTCCGTTTCCAATGCGCTCATCGAAGAGTCCTTTCAACGCTTGACCGTTCCGAGCCGAGTCGAAAAATTCAAGAGAAGCGCTCAGAGTGTCTCGCCGCACAAGAATGCGGCTTCCCACGAGAAGAGCAAGGCGGGCTTTGGCTCCATGACGAAACGCAGCCTGGTCGAGAAGTCGAGGAAACCCGGCATCTCCGTTGAGGAACAATTTACAATCATGTCCTAAGGGGTGGTCTCAAACATGCTCGATGCAGCTTTGCTGGTCATGCTTTGACAAAAACTACACATTGCCTTGGGTGTTTGCAAATGGTGGCTGTGCTGGCATTGCGTAGAAATAGCTCCGTGAGAATGTCCTTTTCAGATGTGCTTGGCATCTTTCCTGCCTGGCTACACAGACAGGATAGGATATGCATATGTTGTCAGCCTCGGTCAAGAAAATCAATATGCTACAAAGATATGATACGCTAGCCAGCAAAAAGGCAACAAGTAGTCTGTGGCCTGTTTCCCGGGCCTCCATCGTGCGAGTGGGCGGCCGGGCTTGGTGTTTTCTTGTAACAAAGGAGATACAGGTGGCTGCCCAGTTTTGGCCCGCCCCATCACGACAATGATTTGAAACAATTATTCCCATATTCGCCGCTGCCTGTAATTGTCAGGATATTATATCAACAAGACTTGTGGATACGATGGCCTCTTTGTGCTGCCGGGCTCAGGACAGGACAGGCAATGCGGGGGACAAGACGCTGAGCCTATCTCGTCCAGTAGCGCGGGGAGCCGCGAGCGGGTTTCTAAGTTGTATGGAAACCTTGTAACATGTACATACATCACCCTCCAGCTAGACCTTTTTCACCTATTCCCGTCCACTTGCTATGTCATGCCGTTGCGTATTGGTTAGAATTGGCTCCCACTTGGGGGCTATCTGGATCGGCGGTGAACAATGGTTGAAGAAGCCGGCCAGGGAGCTTCACAAGGAAATGTGCCCGATACGCGGATGCTGGGTGGGTATGGTGATGAGCAACTCATGGTGATGACATGGCACGTTGTAACCCTGGCCAAGAGACTGGGCCAAGTGTACCACATTTTCTTCTTGGTGCATCGTGGGTGTAGCCGAAGAAAGAGAGGAAGACAGAAAGGTTGCCGTGAAAGTAGCTGTAGTCAACCAATCATGGGCGGCTAGACGTGACGCGATGCAGTGGCTGAGGTAGGCAGGTAGGTAGCGTTGTGCTGCCGTCACGAAATCACGCCCACCCTCCCGCTCTCTCGAGGCGTACGTGTTGGAAAGTCCTGGTCCAGTGCCTAGTATATGGGAACTCGAGAAAAACACTGCCACAGAAGCACACTTGATTTTTTTGGTCGAGCAGAAATAAGTCGGGCCAGCACACAACACCCACGAAGGGACCATCGTCTCCGCGAGCCTGTCGTTGCCGAGGGCGTCCCTCCCTGGTGTGATGCGGTGGGGAAGTGTGGTGTGCGTTCACTCGTCGAGTCCCATTGAGCCGCACCCGCCTGCTCCGAGACCCCGACACAGTTCGGCACCTAGGTACACATTGTTGTATGTACCTTCTGTGTCTAGATGCGAACCTCAGTGAAGTACCAAGACCAGGGCCGCATACAACACTTTTCGCACGCATTTTCAATTCCTTTCGGCACAAACAAAAAGGAAGAGATATACTCCACTCTCTGTTCTCTCGCATCCGTCTTCGAGCATATAAGGCCGGTAGAACTCCCCAGAATTCAAGTTTGAGCAGGTCGTCTGCAGTGGAATAGAGTTGTCACATCTCTTTTCTGCCATCACCATCAATACCCAACCCGCACTATCTTCGAGTGACAAGCTCACTTAAATATGCCTTCACAGGAGCCTACACCCTCAACCATTCCGCCTGTCCGCCCCTCGCGATGGCGACGGCTCACTTGGCCTTACGACAGGAGTGACAACACTGCTGTCAACATCGAGGCCGGGCTGTCGGAGGGTATGATTGGAATGGCCACCAGGAATCAGAGTATGTGAGATCAATCAAAGCCCCTTGGCGGGTCATCCGATGTAGTCTTTTGTTAACCGTGAGAGTAGCGACTACCAGTCCGGCCCCTGGCCCACCTCCACGACGCAACACCCACCCATTCTACAACTTTGCTCGGGAATGTATGTCGGTGCCGGCCTTCCCGCTCCAAAAGTCAAACACGCGAGGCTAACGACTGGACACAATAGTTGCCGATGGCCCAAAAGGTTGGGCATATGTTTCACGGTCCCAAAGCTGGTTCCAGAACGGCCCGATTCACCGCCGTTTCGGGCCTTCCCACCAGCGCTTGCTGAATTACATTTCCGGCAGGGTAGCTGAACTCGAAAAGCGCCTGCTTGAGCTCGATAACGAACAACAGGCTGGAGACAGTACCGAGCTCCGGGGTTTATCCCCTTGGCAACGTGACTTGCGTGATGGCGAAGGGAAGCCTATCTTGTCGGAGAAAGACAAGATTCTCCATGACATGATTGAATGGCTCGATGTTTTTGGTACGTCAATGATCGCACTTGCCGTTGATCCTCATTCATGACTGACATGACTCAATCTTCAAGACCGGTTCCTTGTGCGTGATGCTGAGCTGCGCAAGATGGGCCAAGTTGACAATTGCTTGGTCGACACCTATGTCGCAAACACAAGGAAGAAGAAAGTACTTGACGAGTCTGCCATGGCTCAGTTCGTCCCCATCGACGACTTCGTCACGACCAAGAACCAGACGAGTCAATCGATTCATGCCTCCTTTGAGCGGTGGATTTACGATCCTCACAAGGGCCCTATTGCCCGCTTCATCATGGTAAGCAGCCGTGCTGGCGTACTAGACACATATGACAGAGCAATATTGACAGGCCTCACAGGAAAAACTCTTCTCCATTCGTGACCAGCCTGAGGGATCCACATACAATGCTCACTACAACAGTGACCGCATAGAGAAATTATTTCGCTTCATCGCCGTCTTGTCAGTGGCCCTGCCCCTCATGGGTCCCATGAGCATCCTCTATTTTGCGGAACCCGGCAAGCTTGCGTCTGCTCTTGTCGTCATTGTACCGGGTCTTCTCGTTACTTGGATTCTGGCTAGCCTGCAGGGCCGCAAGTTTGACCAGACGTTCATTGCATCGGCTGCTTATCTTGCAGTCCTTGGCACCTTCCTGGCAAACTTCCCGAGCATGCAGCGCGGCAACTGAGTTTCCTTTGCATCGTGTCTGGCCGCGTTCGCTTTGCTAGACACTAAGACATTACAAAACTGTCAAACGCAGGAAAGAAGGCTAGATGGAAGACATGCGTGTTCCCTGTGCTGGGGGTGTCAAGAACTTTCATTTGAGAATATGCGAACTTTCACGTTTCTGCTTGAAAAGACGAGCGTATACATGTAGCGAGATTTCAGTGAGCCGATACTTGTCGGAGCAAACTTGATAAACTTGAAAATTGCAGTGCAGCGGCGGGGTTGTGTGACTAAGAGGGTGAGCTACGTCGAGCTGGGCAGTCCCCTCCCTCCCCCCCAAAAAGTTTAAAAAAAACCGGTGGTCAACGTCTGGGGCATTGGGGGCGGCAGAGCAAGAAAAGAGTATCGCGTCCCGTTAGCTCTGCCGCGGGATAGAATGATTGGCTGGTGTTACTGAGTGAGGTGCAGAATTGGGAAAAGGGGTAACAACAAAGATAAAGTAGTTGTTGTCTGGCTCTTGGCCCGTTACTATCTTAACATGCCATACCACATCGTCTCTAGTAGTGGTTGTCTTCTGTAACTGAGATAGAGGTGACTGTTACTAGAAACTAGTGCCTGAATGTCGTCAAAGGCAACTATGGTGGTGGTATCTGGTGAGCAGGGTTAGACTAACCTGGAGAGGTATCTGCGAGTTTTCTGGATGATCTTGGTTGGGTATAAGCGCTAACTCTTGGGAGCACACTTTTTGTTTGAATTTTTCCGTCTTGCTGTTAGCAGCGTCGGTCTCTCCTGGTATCGAGGGTAAAGTTTGGTTGGCGGCCGGGTGCGCCGAGCGCCGAGCTCGCCGATTCCCATCTGCTTTGGCCTTTAAACAGATAGATCAGTCACTCATTGGGTTTGAATTACTGAGCTGTGCATTCCAAACGCCTGCAGCTTCGCCTGGATCTGGCACATTGCTTCCTATTATCGGGATCAAAGGCGACTCGCTGGAACACCGCGAGGGTTGGAGGTCGGTGTGAGTGCAGAGGGTGGCAGATGCGGAGGCGAGCGCTCCGATAGGAGAAATGATGCTATGGCGAGAGAGTCAACGTTGATTGCTTGACAATCGATGGTCGTTGGAAGAAAGTGTGGGCTAGGTTCGATGCACTGCAATCCCTCGGCGGCAATTCTCGGTGAGACAGGGGTGTTTTGTTGACCAGAGCCTCAACTCCGTCCAGGGTGTAATGCAGATCAGAGGAGGTATATCGTCATGGGTCCCTGGTCTGAGGTTCAACTTCGACCACAGGAGACGACGGGAGCCAATACATGGTCGTCTGAGCCGCTCCGGTTCCGGCTTTTGTGAAAGTGCGCAGTAAAAAATTTCCCAACTGCAAGGGTTGAGGCGCACTGGTTGCCATTCTTCTTGCTTCCATTATCTTCGGGCTCGAGCGCACGCTTTATCTTTTCTTGGTTGTGGAAGGTATGGGGCGACGTGGCGGAAGCTGCCGCGGAAACTGGTGTCCGGGGCCTGGACACCAGGCAGACGTGGCGGGTAAACAAACATTCCCCTTCGATTACTCAAATGGGAAAGTGGAATTTCGATCCCATTCAGGTAGGCGATATGGTTTACGCAAGATTTCTCCATGAAAAAAACATGGTCAGTCTTCGGAGGGTATCCTCGCCCCATGGTCCCACCCTTTGATCTATGTCCCACCTCCAAGACCGCCTTTGCCTCCCTCCTGGTAGAGATTAGACCTTGGACACTATCGCAGCTTCTGCCCTCTACATGGAGACTAGACGGCCAACTCTTTACGTGGAACCAACGAATGCACAAGGTCGTAGCACGCGCTAGGTACCTACGAGGTATAACCTTCACGGGCTGCGTGTGTCTGTCGCGACTGGCCATTCCACAAGACTGGTACCATCATCGACCGAAGGAGACATTCGTATTGTTTTTCAACCCCAATCACTCATCTACGACGGGGAAGGACGCCGAAAGCCCCATACTGCCAACCCCATCTACTCCCTATCCTCCCTGGCCAAGTTCGAGTGCAGCTTGTGCTGCTTCATTAATGAGATGCTAGTCAGTCCCACCACCGCCAATCCTAGGGAGGTCAACCACACGCCCTGGAATGCCTCCATAAACGACCGGATCACACCATCACGCCATTCCTCTGGGAGTCTCCCGAGTTCGCCAAGATCATTTCGGATCTTGTCAATCGCCTCGGGTCCTCCGGGTAGGTCACCGAAGCGCTCCCAGAGTCGCCCGTTGAGAATATTTTGATACACGGCCGATGCAATCGTGACGCCGAGCGTTGCCCCAACAGACCGGAAGAGGTACGTAGCCGCTGTAATGACGGCCTGTTGGGAGTGATCGACAGCAGCGATGCATGCGAGCAATGTGACGGTCAGCATGGCACCGTAACCGGCACCATGAAGACCCATGGCGAGGAAGGGGGCCCACGCGGGTGTGTTCTCATCCAGAGTGTTGAGGACGATGACACCGGCAAGAGATATCAGCTGGATACAGATACCCAGTCCGACGTACTTGCCCGTCTTCTTCATGATGATACCGCACCCGACCGAGGTGATAGAGACACCGAGGGGCGAAGCCAAGAGTCGCAGACCAGCCTGGGTGGCCGAGTAGCCCAGAACCTGTAGATATAGGGGCACGTAGAAAGACGCTGTGATCATAAACATCGTTGATACCAGGTTCGTGATACACGCGGCAAAGACGGTCCGGTCGAGCAGCAGCCGCACAGGGATGATAGGCTGCCTTGCGCGGCTCTCCCACCAGATGAAAGCAACTAAGAGGGCAGCCGACAAGGGCAGCGTCGCCAGAACCAATGGATGCGTCCAGGGAACCAAATTCCCGCCTGCGTTCAGCCCTAGCAACAGGACTACAAGAAACGCAATAGTCAGGAATGATCCCATAAAATCGATCCGTGCCACTAGCGACTTGTTGGAGATCTTGGGCGGGACCTTGACGAGAATATGCACCAGGACCGCCGAGACCAACACGATGGGCACCTGGATGAGAAAGGCCAACCTCCATCCCCACACCGACATGTCATTGAGGACACCGCCGAAGACGCCGCCCAACATGGCACCGGATCTGCACACACGGTATGTTAGCCAGCCGCTCATCCCCCCACTTCCCGTGCAAACCAAGCCTAGAACCACTTACCCATATGCGATATTCCCTATTCCCTGATAAACCCCCCGCTTCCTCAACGGCACCAAATCGCTCCCCAAAAACGTGCTAATACTCATCAGCCCACCACCTCCCACCCCCGCCATTACCCTCCCAAAGATAATCATCCCCTCGTCCCTCGCCAACCCACAAATCAGATTCCCCACCGCAAACATCACGTTACTAAAAACCAAGCCCGGTCCTCTCCCAAAGATATCCGTCAACCTCCCCGACAGCGGCTGGCAGCTCGCATTGGCGATCAAATACGCCGTTGCCAGCCAGCTCATCAGACTGAGGGAGTGAAACTCACTCGAGATAGGTGCTGACAGCGTGGCGATGATGCTAGCATCGATGGCGCCGAGGAAAACACCAACCCACGTGGTGAGGAGGGTTAGGGTTAGACGGAGATCGGAGAGCTCTTGCACCACTATGGTGACTTCACCACCGTCGGAGGACGTGTCGCTGCAGTCACCATCATTGCGCGTGACATTGGCATGTCCATTGCTGGAGAGATCGCGGGGGGGTGGTTTGGAAGTGCCAAGGAGAGGGGTGTGTTCGGTGGCGACTGAGATTCCATGGCCGAGGGTTGGTGCTTCGGGGTCAGGATCGGGACTCGAGGCGGAGGGCATGATGTGGATGTTTTTTTTTTGGTCGGGGGACCGGGAGGGAGAATAAGTTGGAGGAAATCAAATGGCAGGGGTAAGACACTAAGCAAAAACGGCAGAACTCGGTATGGACTACCGCGCAGATTCTAAACCCGAAACATTGGAGACATTGGACCGAAAAGTCTCTTTTAAAGTACGAAAGAGGGAACGGGTGTCAAAACAAAGGCGGAGATGGTAATCGGTCGGGATGGCTCAGGCGTTTTTCGGGGCGATATCGCTCGGCTTTACGAATAGCTAGGGAGGTAAATACCCGTATTCCGTAGGTATTAGCTAGTCCCGAGCGTGTCGCCCAATGGGGCTGGCCAATTCCAGTAGCTTTGCTGCTTCAATGATCAATGACGCCGATGACTAAGCCGGCATTACCCCCGTTCTGTGTCACCAAGGGACAGCCTTCTCAAAGTGCCTGTTCAAGGCGCTACGATGCGTGCATAGAAACGAGGTTGACCTGCGCAAAGCCTTGCACGCCCAAAAAGAAATTCATTGGGGAGATTGAGAGAGCCCAACGAGGCAGACAAGGCTCTGGATCCCAACTCCCTTTCTCTGCCCACTACAAAACGACTTCCAGCGAACATCAGCAGCTGGGACGCCGGAATGAGAATTCATACTTCGCCGCGAATACCGCATGTTGGCGATGACCAGGTGAGTCAAAGTTACAGCCCTCGGCAACATGTTTTATGAGCGCCAATGCCTACCCCGTTGATGCTCCCATTGGCCGAGGCCTCAAGCTAAACTCCACGACCCATCCTTCCGCTCAATCCTGATCTCCCTATCCTCATCTATGCTTCGTCTTCCAGCCTCCAAGATGGCCGTCGTAGCAATAGTATTCCTCAAAGTCGGTAGACCTTTGGCATCCAGGTCCTTGCGTGTCAGTGTCCCAGCATTGACTGCTCGGCATCCATCTACAAACTTCTCCATCGAAACATAGCCGTACCCCGTTTGGCCGTTGAAGTTTCCATCTTCGTCCGGTGCATATCTCATATAAAAGGGGTTGTACCACATGATCTGCCCGGCCGCATCCTCCGCAACATCATACCCACGTTTCGCCTGGTCGATGCGGATCTCGCCATCTCGTGCCAGGTAGTGGAAGTACTGGTTTGAATGTACCCCCGCCCGTTGCGGAGCGGTCCACGAGGCTGTGTACACGCCAGTGGCGCGCTTTCCCGGCTCTTTCTCTTTCTCCCAGTGCACTAGTAGCGAGATGGTGTCCTCAGTCGCCTTATCACACCCGAGACTGGTAGCTACCCCTTTTGAGGCCGATGCCGAGACTTTCACGGGGACATATCCCAGCTGAGAGACCATCGAATCGCATATGTCAACGTGATGGCTATTTAGGTAATACGAAATATCGGAGTCGATGCCCGCCCATGCCTTGAACGTCTCAAGCTGAGATTTGGGCTGCGACATGTAGCTGTAAAAGTAGTTGAAGTCGCCCAGCTTCCGAGCCCTGAACTTCGCATCGTTGTAAGCTGGGTCGTAGCGCTTATGGTGCTCGACATAAACATAAACACCCCGTTTCTCAGCTGCCTCGAGTAGGGCCAAGTGATGCTGTAGTAGCTTGACGGCAGGCTTGGTAATCATAACGTGAATCCCCCTTTCGATGGCGTAAAGAGCGATCGGGTAGTGGGTTGTGTCTGGTGTAAATATGGTGATGGCATCACCGGGGCTGAGTGCATCGATCGCCGCTTTGTATGCATCTGGGTCCTTTACATCATCGGCCGGGTGCGACTCAAATGAGGTATCAAGGTGGTTGTACGCGAGAGAGATATTCTTGTGGAGATGTTCGCCTGTGACATGTTAATAATGGCTTGAACAGGAACTTCAAGTGCTCTCACGGATTGCAGGGAACTTAGTCCCGTTGACACCAACCATGCCTAATTTACCAACCTTGCCTCGCCGTCGAAGGTCAAACATCGACAGCCCAACGACGCCGACCTTCTTGTCCGAGCCAGAGGCCCCCCCACCGACGAAGCCCGTCGTGTACTCTCCAGTACCGACCATCAAAACGTTTAGGGGTTTCATTGTGACTCGAATGCTGAAGAGGGACTGTGCTGGTCGAGAGACAAGTCCGGTGCCCGGCTAACCTAGGCTCGGGCTGTGGGAGCTCCCTATTTAAACGGCGATTGAGGCGGGGAAGGTGGAAGAGCGGCAATAACTCGACGCAAAATATGACGAGCGGAAGATTGACATTGGCTGGACCAGGGCCCTTGTGTCTCCAGGCTGTATCTGATACGTTGTGCCTGGCGCCACAGCGGCGCTATCTGGGCATCCGCGTCGGTCTGAAAGCCACAGGAGGGGTAGCATCGGAATTGGTGTTATTTGGAGAAACTAGATTCGGAAGCTGCATCATGCTCCGCTCGGTCTCGCAACCTTGTGTCGATTTGTTGAAGAGGACAGTGAAGCTGGATGAATGCTGGTTTTTAGATCATCGTATAGAAGCAAGAGCATTCGACCGATGGAGTTCAAACTGGAAAGCACACGGTCTGCCTGTAATCGTTCTAGACAAGCGTCATCGCGGTCACCGTCGACAGGGATCAGCCATGCACCCAGCGCGGGAGCGTTGAAATGGACCAGAATTCGGCTGAAGCTTGCAAACGCCGAGAGGGGGTTTCACGACAGGCAACTCTGCCGCCCCCACAACAGAATGCATCTTGGTGTCCACATTTGTCCCGCCCATGTGTGCAGATTCCGTTCCGAGTGGGGGAGGTTCATGATGAAGCAAAAGGCCTATGAAGAGTCCTTCTTTGCGTTTGGCAAACACGTCTCGAGATGGAATACGACGGAACCCACATAGGTACCTCAGCCTAAGTCGGGCAGCAGAGTAGGATATTTTCTCTTGCGCTTTCCTTTGTCTCTCAGCATCCGAATGCCCTAAAGAGCCCCATATTGAACTTTTTTTTTTTTTTTCTAACAGGCAGGTTTGCT
>Ga0247760_1002094_pt1 | contig 16159 bp, 9 predicted proteins | sample UWRJL171409R4_FD_179936 | JGI IMG/M metagenome (GOLD analysis project Ga0247760, IMG submission 179936) | Plant litter microbial communities from Arlington Agricultural Research Station in Wisconsin, United States - UWRJ-L171-409R-4 | ecosystem: Environmental > Terrestrial > Plant litter >... | reverse complement strand
ACCTCGCCCTGAGTGCTTCCGAGACCAATCACCCCTGTGTTGTCCCGTTTGGTCGTGCGCCCCTACAGGTCCACTGTTCGACATCGACCCACTTCCACATGCAAAGCCATTCTCGCTGTAGGATGTGGAGACGAATACAGCCCAATTGCGAGCGCCGTTTGTGTTTGTCTGCAAGCTGCTGTCAGGATGAGATGGTGAATTGGCCGTATACAACATCCAGCAACACCGGGCTGCTTGTTCTGCAACGCCGCAACCGTGAAACCCCATCTTCATGCATTCGAGATCGGTCGACCAGGCGACGAGGGTACTCAGTTTCAATGGTGAATCATGTAACATGACAATCCAATTCCCTCCTTCCAGGTTACCTGCCTAACGTCTTGGCGGAGCCTCAACGCCTTGAGCTGTGAGAGAGACGGGACGACGCGGAAAATTCCTGACAATGGCGTTCCGCCCAGGCACCCCGCATCTCCCCAACTGAGGATACATTCCATTGCAGATGATGAAAGACAGCTTCAATGGAGAACCCAGTCAACAAGCCACCTCCCCATGGAATTGAGCACCTAGTGAAGGATAGCAGCCCTCTGCACAATTAAAAGTCATCAAACAGTGGATACAATGGCCGTGACCTGCCCGATATGGCTGCTTGCAATAGCATAACGATTTTAGACGGATAGTGGTTCCGATGCGCTAATCGAAGTTTCGAAGGTCTTCCACAGCTTAGCGCAGAGGACAGCTTGGCTGGTTACCCCTTCCAGCCTCCCCGTCCCAAAGCCGGCCCCGCAAGACCTAGCCGGTCCCGCTCGTGCAGCCCCGAGCTCAAGCTCTGCAGTGTATTTCGCTGTTAAAGACACGTTGTCAGATTTGCGTCTTGCCGAACTTCAAATTCACCACATTTTCTCCCCACAGCAATTTCGTGCCTTTTCCTCCCCCCCTCGTGCTCTTGGAGTGATATCCATTGCCCGAATCAACGTCTCGTCTGTCTCCGTAGACGATCAATTCTGTTCGTCGTTTTCTCCCCCTCCACCTCGGCCACTTCGTCTTTGTCGCCATTCAAGAGCTGCTTGAGACAGTGCTCGGTCGTGCAGAATGAGGTTCAACGTTGCCGCCGCCGCGGCCAGCGTGGCTCTGCTTGCTGGCAGCACCCATGCTGAGGACCAGAAGGTGGTTAAGGATGAGAGCTCCAGCAGCTCCTCTAGCGCTGCTTCTACCAGCTCCGCCGCTCCCAAGGTGGCCCCTCCTATCCCGACCTTCACGGTAAGTATCCGTCGCACCTCCAATCAATTGGTGATGTCGGGCTAACCCTTGGCAGCCCACTAAGCTCAAGGCACCCTTCCTCGAGCAGTTCACCGAGGGCTGGGACAAGCGGTGGAAGGCGTCGCATGCCAAGAAGGACATTCAGGGCGACGAGGAGTGGGCTTACGTCGGTCAGTGGGCTGTCGAGGAGCCCACCGTCTACAAGGGAATGGAGGGTGATACTGGTCTCGTTGTGAAGAACGCGGCTGCCCATCACGCCATTTCGGCCAAGTTTCCCAAGAAGATCGACCCCAAGGGCAAGACCCTCGTGGTCCAGTACGAGGTCAAGCTGCAGAGTAAGTTGATTCACAACTTGCAACTACTTGCTCCCGCTAACGCTGCCGTTTCCAGACAATCTCGAGTGTGGTGGTGCCTATATGAAGCTGCTGCGAGATACCAAGGCCCTCCACCAGGAGGAGTTCTCCAACACCACGCCGTACGTCATCATGTTCGGCCCTGACAAGTGCGGCCACACCAACAAGGTGCACTTCATCTTTAACCACAAGAGCCCCAAGACGGGCGAGTACGAGGAGAAGCACCTCACGTCGCCTCCCTCAGCCAAGATCGTCAAGACGACCGAGCTCTACACGCTCATCGTCCACCCCAACAACACCTACATCATCCAGCAGAACGGCGAGAACGTCAAGGAGGGCAGCCTCCTCGAGGACTTCACCCCCGCCGTCAACCCTCCCACTGAGATCGATGACCCCAAGGACAAGAAGCCCGAGGACTGGGTTGATGAGGCCAAGATTCCCGATCCCGAGGCCAAGAAGCCCGATGACTGGGACGAGGACGCGCCTTTCGAGATTGTAGATGAGGAGGCCACCCAGCCCGATGACTGGCTGGTCGATGAGCCCAACCAGATCCCCGACCCTGAGGCTCAGAAGCCTGAGGACTGGGATGATGAGGAGGATGGTGACTGGATCGCCCCAACTATCCCTAACCCCAAGTGTGCCGAGGTGTCTGGCTGTGGCCCGTGGACCAAGCCCATGAAGAAGAACCCCGACTACAAGGGCAAGTGGACTGCCCCTTACATCGACAACCCGGCCTACAAGGGTGTCTGGGCCCCTCGCAAGATCAAGAACCCCAACTACTTCGAGGACAAGCAACCCGCCAACTTTGAGCCCATCGGAGCTGTAAGTTTGATCCAGGCGAGATTATGACTTGACATTGCTAACGTTTCCCAGATTGGCTTCGAGCTCTGGACCATGCAGAACAACATCCTCTTTGACAACATCTACATTGGCCACTCGGTTGACGATGCTAAGAAGCTCGCGCAGGAGACTTTCTTCAAGAAGCTTCCCGTTGAGCAGTTTGCTGAGAACGCCGATAAGCCCAAGGAGGAAGAGAAGAAGACCGACTCCCCGTCCTCCAAACCCACCTTCAAGGAGGATCCCGTCAAGTACATCACAGAAAAGGTTGACCTCTTCATCACGATTGCCAAGCGCGACCCTATCCAAGCTATCAAGTTCGTTCCCGAGGTTGCTGGTGGCTTTGCCGCTGTTCTTTTCTCTGTCCTCTTCCTCCTCGTCGGTGTCGTTGGTGGCGGCTCTGCTGTCCCGGCGACCAAGAAGGCTGTGTCGGACGTCAAGGACAAGGCGAAGGATGTTAAGGGCGAGGCTAAGGCCGCTGCCACTGGCGCTGATACGGGCAAGTCGGAAGCCAGCAAGCGGAACACGCGGAGCCAGAACTAGGGGGATTGTGACGATATGCGACGTGCGGGACGGTAATAAGGCCCAGATAGCAAAGACAGCAAATGTTTAGTTAGGCAGGGCACGGTAGAAACCGGATCCGATGGAACTGACAGGCGGGCTATTTTTCTTATATTATTTCATGGTCATTGTCGACGGGCGGAGTCTTTGGGCGCATGTTCTATTGTAGGGTTAACAAAAATATAGTGACATTCCAGTGATTTCGAATCCTTGCGACTGTGCTCTGAATACCGACCGGGCGAATGCTTCATCATTCGCGCCGATCTCCGAGATGTGATCAAGGAGGTTAGCACGGCACATGTGGGCACGTGGTAGTAAAAATGGGTCCGATATCTTCTTTCAGTGAAGATCACAGCAAAAATAGTCGAACCGATATCTACTACCACGTGGAGTTGGAAATCACTGTCAGGTTTTACAAGTGCAAATCGCAGCCAAAATACAGGCAGTGATTTCCGACGCCATGTGACTACCAAGTGCACTGTTGGCTTCGACAGGCTGGATTGGAGGTGACGATTGGCCAGTTGGAACTTCGGCAGGACGCGGCTTTATGGCCACAGGACGCTCTCCTGAATCCACTTCCCCTCACGGTTCCCACTCAGAGCAGGGAGCGGCACTTGCACGCTGGACTACGCAAGTCCTGGGGTGCGTCGTCCGTCAGGTGCTCTCGTGCTATTAAAACGGCAAGGACGACCTAGCGATATCACTGGTGAGCCGGGTAAAAGCAACTGACCATTCACCACGTTAACTTCTGCAACCGCCGGCACCGGGAGCAGCCCCAGCAGCCGCCAGTATTCGGCGATTAATTGTAGCCACCGGTCCGTGGGCACACTCCGTCCCGGTGACCCCTGAGATTCCTGCTGCGAATCATCGGACCCGACCGCTTTTTTCCTCCTCAACCATGCGTCGCTTCGTAGCCCGCGCCGCTTCCTTTTCCGCCACAGGCTCCCCGCGATTTCAATCTCCGGTCGTCTCGGCCACCCCGAGGATGGCTCCGTCTATCAAGTCGGCCGCATCTACTACGGCGATCCGGAGGATACACGCCACGGCCCAGCACCTCCGTTCCGGCGCCGCCGTCGGTTTAGCGAGCACGTCTACAAGCTTCCCGACGACGCATGACAAGATCGAGAAGGTCGAGGACACCCCATGGTTTATCAACAACAAGTTCGTCAGCTCTACCACGACCCAGTTCATCGACCTGCACGACCCAGCAACCAACAACCTGGTGACCCGCGTGCCCCAGAACACAGATGAGGAGCTCAAGGCCGCTGTGGCCTCAGCTCAAAAGGCCTATGAGTCGTGGCGGACCACCAGTGTTCTGCACCGCCAGAATATCATGTTCAAGTTCGTCGCGCTCATCCGCGAGAACTGGGACCGCCTGGCTGCCAGCATCACACTCGAGCAGGGCAAGACTTTTGCCGACGCTAAGGGCGATGTGCTCCGCGGGCTGCAGGTTGCTGAGGCTGCGTGTGCCGCTCCCGAGCTGCTAAAGGGTGAGATACTAGAGGTGGCCAAGGATATGGAGACGAGGACCTACCGGGAGCCATTGGGCGTGGTGGCGGCCATTTGTCCTTTTAGTAAGTTAGAACCGGGGTTTCTATACGGTCGACTTGCTAACAACCAGCAGACTTCCCAGCCATGATCCCGCTTTGGTGTATCCCTATCGCCACCGTCACGGGCAACACGCTTATCTTGAAGCCGTCTGAGCGTGATCCGGGAGCCGCCATGATCCTGGCCGAGCTCTGCCAAAGGGCTGGTTTCCCCGATGGTGTTGTCAACGTGGTGCATGGCGCCCACCGGACTGTCAACTTCATTCTCGACGAGCCGGCCATCAAGGCTGTCAGCTTTGTCGGTGGCAATAAGGCTGGCGAGTACATCTTCGCCCGTGGCTCCGCCAACGGCAAGCGTGTGCAGGCAAATTTGGGTGCCAAGAACCACGCTGCTGTCCTCCCAGACTGTAACAAGAACCAATTCCTCAACGCTGTTGTCGGCGCCGCCTTTGGCGCCGCCGGCCAGCGCTGCATGGCCCTCTCCACCCTCATCATGGTTGGCGAGACCAAGGAGTGGCTTCCGGAGCTGGCCGAACGTGCCAAGGCGCTCCAAGTGAATGGTGGCTTCGAGCCAGGCGCCGATCTCGGGCCTGTTATCAGCCCGCAGAGCAAGGAGCGTATTGAGAGCCTGATTGCCAGCGCCGAGGCGGAGGGGGCCACTGTCCTTCTTGACGGCCGCGGTTCCGCACCCCCCAAGTATCCCAATGGCAACTGGATCGCCCCAACCATCATCACCAACGTCACGCCGCAGATGAAGTGCTACAAGGAGGAGATCTTTGGGCCCGTGCTTGTCTGTCTCAACGTCGAGACCCTCGACGAGGCCATTGACTTGATCAACGCTAATGAATATGGCAACGGCGTCGCCATCTTTACACGCAGCGGCCCCACGGCCGAAGACTTTCGCCGTCGCATTGAGGCCGGCCAAGTTGGCATCAACGTGCCCATCCCCGTGCCTCTGCCCATGTTTAGCTTCACCGGCAACAAGAAGAGCATTGCTGGCGGCGGTGCCAGCACCTTTTACGGGAAGCCCGGTGTCAACTTTTACACTCAGCTCAAGACGGTCACTAGCATGTGGGCGAGCGCGGATGCCATCTCTAAGAAGGCGGACGTTGCCATGCCGACTCATAGTTAAACTTGCGTTGTCAATAACAGTATGGCAGCTAAGCGGATAACGACATCAGACTGATGGGAGATTTGTTTCTTGAATATGGAGTAAGGGGATATAGTACTAATTGAACTTTGATTTTCATGGCCAAAAGAAGTTGGTCCCGAGTTTTGTAGCGGTGTGTCGTGGTGTCTTCTGCGAAGGTATTCCTCACAGTTTTGCAAAGGGGCAGGGCTGAAAAGCTGGCCAGATCTGACCAATCAAAACACCGTATTAAATATATACATTTAACTACACAAATGGAAGGATTGGTTTTAGCGATGGCGATTGTGATAGCAGTCGGGGCACGCAGGGCAGAAAAGCTGGGGGGTAAGGATTGCCAGCCAGGCGACAGCTAATGCGCAGCTGTCAAAGTAAGTTAATCTTTTCTTTGCAGTACTTCGTTCGGCGCTTTTGGCAGTAAAAATATACATGCTCTTGCACATGTCTTCCGAGTGGATCATCGCGTTTGCTCATGAATGAAAAGTGGATGGGCCTTGACCCAGCATGACTTGATTGCAGGTTACATGTAGACCGTCCCAATATCCATCTCGGTATACCAACGATGCCAAAGAACGCCACCGCCATTACCATGCAGTATATGCTATGCATCGTGCCCGCCATGAGTCAACGCCAAACAAGATGTGCCCACCGTTGTATGATTATACACATCAATAGTCCAGTGCCTCGCCGCTCAAAATGCTTCCCAGAATTCCCGCCCCTGTTCCCTCGACTGCTGCTTCCATCTCCTTCTCACCAACACAACTGGCGACACGCCTCTCATCGCCGCCGATGCTACACGGTCCTTCAAACGCATCCTTTCTCTTCCTTCCCTTGCTGCTGCCAGGTGTCCGAAGTACAGCAAAGGCTCCTGTCTTGCCATCGACTACCGTAATCAAAGACAAGGTCTCTAAGCTGCCCACGACCTCCCGAAACTCGGAGGCCGAAAGCGGATGCAACACCGAATCTCGCGTACAGAGCAGAGTGTACGCTTCAAAAAGTGCCTTGACCGTTGGGGCAGTCACTCGTGGTTTCGACGGAGTTGTCGGGACAGATGATGATGTCGCCGACGCAATTGCTGCGCGATTCCGCATCTCGATCGCCACAAGCGAGCACAGGGCCGCCTTCTGCTGAAGGTTAAGGGTTTTGAGGCGCTGGGCCGTGCCGTTACCGAAGGCGGCGGCTGTAACCTTGTTCAGATGAGAAATGGAGACGCGAGGTGCGGATTCAACCGTCAAACTCTGCAGAGACTTGACAAGCGCCACGGACATGCTGACGGCCCTGGGGGTAGCTAAATTAAGGTTCTCACCTAGGGCTCTGCGGGACGGGCTCAATTGCAGGTCCTGCTCTTTGATCTCGTTTTCGTACTTTGTTCGTATCTCACTCTCAACCAGGTCTAGCGCGCGACGGCAGATCTCAAACGCTCGACGGAGATCGCCTGTCTGAGTGGAAACCTTACGAGAGCAAAGCTCGATAGCTGCCGGGTGGAAAAACGGAATGAAGTTCGGGTCGGTCGCCGCCCCTTTGGGGAGAAGGGCTCGTAGTCGAGTAACGATGATCTGCTTGATCTGTGACGCTGTGTAGGGCAAGATCGGGAGCAGTCTCGGCCTCAGATTGCGAGACTTGAGGCGCGGGAGGAATCGATCGGTCAGATCAAGCGCGTTGGCAATGCCGACCAGGGTAAGGCGCGAGGCCTTTTGCAGAGACCATTCAAAAATCCGGTACAAACTCTCCAGATCCAAGGTCAGGATGTGGTCGATCTCATCCAAGACGACCACAAACACGTTCTTGGCTTCCTTTTTAGGCAAGAACATCTTCTTCAGGGCCTCAACGACATCCGTCTCAGCAATGTCGGGCTCTCCACCAACAAGATCAAACAGAGTCAAGTACAAATCTTTGGAGGACTTGATGCTCATGCAGTTGATGTAGGCTTTCCGAATATATGGCGACGCTTTCACCGCTTCTTCCGTGATCTCGTTGACAAGGGCGCTCTTGCCTGTGCCGGGGGGTCCACTGACGTACAGACATCCGCCGGGGCGGGCCGTCTCGCAACGTTCCAGATACTCCCGCAGCTGGGCTCGCTCCTCATCCCGGCCTATTAGCTGTCCTGGGTCCGCGCTACGAGCGAACAGCTGGCGGGCCTGGTGGTATACGGTTTGCTGAGCGCTCGGCGTGAGCGGGGTCTGAGGCGTCATCCGTCTCGAGAACTTGCCCACGGACATGACGCGATGGCGAGGCGTTGTAACTGACTTTTCGAAAACATCATAATGGCGAGGGGTCGAAGGGGTAACGGGCGCTGCACTATAGGCCGTGCTCGCCACCGACGTCCGTCTCGAGGTCGGAGGCTTTGTGGGAACGAATCTTGTGGGCGAGAGGCGTACATTTTCGTCCGACCCTTGGTATTCTGTCAACGGCTCCTCATTTTCCTCGTTCTCGATGACGTCGGCGAGGATAGAGGCAACCTTGTCGGTGCCAGCGTCGACCCGAACGCCACGTCTCTGACGCTTCGAGGGCAGTTCTAGTTTTGGTTCGGAGCCTGCGGGAACGCCTTGTGAGCTAAAACAGATGATCTTGACAGTGTCAAGGCAGGAACATACCTGTGGCCCTGGAAGCTCGGGTTCTCTTTCCAAGAGCGATATTGGCCATTTGTGCAGCTGGGGGTACTCAATTGGCAGTGACGATGGTGGAGGGAAAAACTGGGTGGAAGGAAGCACCAGCCAGCAATGTCAATGCTCCTGCGTTTGCAGAAACGCGACCGCGCTTAGTGGGGTCGGTCGCGAAGTCGCGCGTTTCAATTAGTTAAAAGGTGGCTGGGGAGGGTGGCGCCTGTGGCTTGCATGGCAGAGTCACCCCACGAGACCACTTCAAGCCGGAAAGGTGGGTGAAGGTAAACAAACACGGGCCAAAACCCACAAACTCGGCCAGATGCAACAGCAGCGCATCGGCTCCGCACCACCGCCAGATTGCACGACAGCATCATGCCGCGAGTAGCTCAAGCGCCACGAAGGAGTGGAAGTCGGGTTGCCTCTGGCTCCCTGGTTGCGTCACCATTCAAGTCGCCCGTGAAGTGCGTTGTCTTGTTTTTTTCTTTTCTTTTCTTTTCTTTCTTTTCGTTTTGTTACATGTTACCGTCGCGTCGTTTTGGAACTGGACTAATTGATGTACACCTCTAGGATTCCCCTCAACGACGACGCGGAAGAGAAGGCGCGCCGGTCGCATGGTCGCAAGGTGCTTCACGAGGCACAGATCAATCAACTAAAGGCGGCAGCGACAGGCACGCCTGCGCGCAAAAGCATCGCCCTCAACGACTTCGAAAATGCTGGCTCCTCGCCCGGTTCCAACCCGCGAACTCCGCGGCCACGCAAAGAGTTAGCTGGTGATAAGGATGATGGGAGTCGCATCGTCGTCGGCGGGTCGGCCGTCACCCCAATGAAGCGCGTCCCACCACTCCTGGCCAACTTCGAGGAGTGGATGAAGATGGCGACAGACAACAAGATCAACGCCACCAACTCTTGGAATTTTGCCCTGATCGACTACTTCCACGACATGTCCCTGCTCAAAGAGGGCGACGGTGTCAACTTTCAAAAGGCCAGCTGCACTCTCGACGGCTGCGTTAAGATTTACACGAGCAGGATAGACAGCGTCGCAACCGAGACGGGTAAGCTGCTTAGCGGTCTAGCCGATAGCCGCGACAGCAAGAAGAAGGACCGCGAAGATGGTGAGGAAGATGACGAGGAGGAGGTGGATGAAGATGGTAATGTGGTAAAGAAGCCGAGGAAAAAGGTTCGCTGCGCCCGAAATAATCACCTAATCCAGACTAACTATAGAGCATAGGCTCAGAGGTCATCCGAGGCTACCTTGGCCCCGTCCTTTGCCTCGCTCCAACTGAAGAAATTTGAGCTCGAGTTCACCGTAGACCCGTTGTTCAAGAAGGCATCCGCCGACTTTGACGAAGGCGGCGCCAAAGGACTCCTGCTCAACCATTTAATGATCGATTCTCAGGGCCGCATTGTTTTTGATAGCAGTGACGACGCCGATGATGTGTCAGCCCCAGACAAAAATAGCAAGGAAAGAGACCCAGCTCTTGGTGACGGGGACGACGTAAACGAAATGGACATCAGCCTCACAGATAAACCGCAACCTGAAGACGACGAGGACGTCGAAATTGACATTGTCTCTCTTGGCGCCCGCTTCTTCCCGGACCTCAGCCGGCTTGACCAAATGGACGTCTGCCCGTCCCTCAAGACTTTCGACTTGGGTGACCCTTCTGGTTCACTTGACATACCCTTCCTCAGGGCGCCCGAAGACTGGCGCGAAGACAAGGAGAAAACGCCTGGCATTGGGGACAAGTCAGGCATGTTTATCGATGAGGAGAACCCCTTGGGCTTCGATGATGATGATGGACTTGGCGCCTTTGACCTTGGAACCGATGTCAACTTTGGTGAAGGCGGTGAAGCCTGGGCCCGCGAAGCTGCACTGGAGCCGCAGATGATGCGTGTCTTCGATGCCGGTCTTGGTCTGAGCGGGGATGGCACGGGCGGCGAGGGTGATGGCGGCGATCTGGGCATTGATCTGATGCTGGATCCCAGTGGCCAGAACCAGGGCGCCGATTTTGTGATGTCCATGACACACTCACAAAAGGCCGACAGAGCCCACGAAGACATCCTCAGCTACTTTGACCAAGCTCTACAGAAGAACTGGACGAGTGCCGAGCACTGGCGTATCCGCAAGATCAAAGACGTCAACAAGCCGACGGATGCTCCTCGCCAGCGCAAGGAGAAGCAGCCGTTCGAGATTGACTTCTTGTCGCCGCTCGATTCGGCTCTCGCTGAGGTCATCTACACACAGGCGTCTACAAACACTACCATTTCGCTGCCCAAGAAGGACTGGAAATCAAAATCACGAAACCTGTTGCCTGATGACCGTCACTTTAGCTCCAAGCAGCTGCTTAGTCTGTTTCTCAAGCCCAAGGCACGCCTTGGTCGCAGGCGACTCGGCGGCTCCCGATCTACCAGTGTCTTCGGCGGGGACTCTGGCCACCAGAACGATGTCCCGGAGGGTGAGATGGACGAAGCGTTCTGGGCGTCACAGAAAGCGCCACTACCGAATGGGGCGGACGGGGCACCGTCAAATACTGGAGACGACACGACCACCCCAATCCAAGGGGATTATGATGCAAACTTCTTCCAGGATGATGGGTTGCCCTTCGCTGGTGGTGATGACGACGATGATGACATGGACGAGTTTGCCGACGCAAGGGAGCACTTCACACCTGGGCCTGACGGCATGGGTGGTCCTGGCGGCGGCATGTTGACCGAGGTTGGGATGACTGGCGCATTCAACGGGCTGACGGTTACGAACCCGTCAGACCTGGCGTTTGGCACCATGCTGGTCACGCAGAGCAGGAGGGTGAGGCCCGAATATGTACAGTACGCCCGAGTAGCCAAGAAGGTAGACGTGAGGAGATTGAAGGAGGAGATGTGGAAGGGAATGGGCTTTGAAAAGCTTGAAAAGGTATCTCTCCGTCCTGTTGCCGATTTCCTGACATGCTCTAACAAGACCCAGCCTGAGGAGGACCCCGACAGCTCCAGGCTGCCAACCCTTGATGCCGAAAAGGGCGCCGAGACGACTCTCAAGTTCACCGACGTCATGAACGACCTGCAACGTGTCTACCCCAAACCTATTATGGACGACATCTCGACCAGCTTCTGCTTCATCTCCATTCTCCATCTGGCCAACGAGAAGGGACTCATTATTGAGAAGACCCCCGAGTTGACCGAGCTGACGATCCGCAAGGATTGGACGGCGGAAATTACCGGGGTCGATTAACTTCGGTTCTGATGAATGGGTCCCCTAGATGTAACGAATTCTTTTCTAACTTTCTTGACTTGTGCATGGGCGAGCAGGTGGGAGTGGAGGGGCTACCAGGTGGATTGTTTGGTTTATACACATGGACGGGAATAGGGATCAAGGATCGGTATAGCCGGTGTACGGCTGGTCGGATATGTCATGTTGTTGGTACATTTTCTTGTTTACGCGTTGGCAGGGAGCACACAAACATGGCAGTCGTAGAAGGTCAGTGAAGAGAGCACACTGAGGGCGGCGATAATGAGGATTCCAAGCATTCGTCTGCACGATGTGGTCTATGAGTCGTATAAGTGACGCCTAGTCCTGTTCGCTTCAGAGTGCATTGTGATGGGCCATCTCTTATCCCTTGACCGGGCTTCCAAGCTCGGATTCAGTTCTCTCTCGCTTCGTCCTTCTTGCTCATCGTTCCGGTCGTCTCCTCCCGAAGCGCGCCAAATGAGGCAAGAATCTCATCCAGCGTGGCTTCCAGATTCGTCAAGCTCGCCTCGAGCGCTGTGGCCGTCTGTTCACCCCTGCGACCGCGATTAGCAAAGACAGACAGAGGAGACAACGGAGTTACAGAAATCTATTTTGGGTGATACGCCAAAAAAGAAAAAAGAACAGCGTTTAAAAACAGCGGGGGGGACGCAAATCCTTCCGGAAAACGACCACTAGGTGGTGCTTCTTTGCTCGTTTGTGCTAACCACCAAGCTCGTGCTCATGGAGCACAGTATCTGGCCGAGCCCGCCCGGGACACGGCACCGGGGAGAAGTGGAAAGCCAGGCTGGACAAGAAAAGGCGCTGACGGAGAAAGCTCCACTGCGTTAATGTGGTTCTAGGCCATGGGACTCCCGCAGGAAGCCAACACATCACGTCACGCGGCTTGAAAGGGGAGGAGGGTGTGTGGAATGTGGGGTGGTGGGCGGCACGGATTCGCCTTTTTCCTGGCCCAGCTCGTTGGGTTGGAACAAAAAAGAAGTCGCCGAGGGCACCAAGAACAGTAGGAGCAGCATCCAGCAGGACCCTGCAGAAAAAAGTCCATTCGACCCAAGAGCGGGTGGGAAACATGTTTGCTGCTGTCTTGCGTGCCAGGGAGGGGGATTTTCAGGGTCCTGCTGTTCCAGCTCCAAGCATGCCGATGCGATGGAAGGGTGCGCCGCGTGTTGGTCCCGGCACGGTAGGTTCCGGTGGGAGTGCGCCAAGCCATTGCGTTTCCTCCCACCTAACCCAAGACGGCGCAAGCGATCGTCAGGATAGGCAAATCCCAAGCAGAAATCTGCTGATTTTTGCCGAGTCCAGACCGTGCACCATTTCAGCCTTCACAATGTGCGAGCGCGAATGGGGAGCGATGAAAAAGCAATAAGTGGACGTCTGGCAAATTGCAGCCCCGACTGACTTGCGTCCGCTTTCTGGCAAAGAACTCAGAGGGTCTGTAGCTCCTCCCTAGTGCAGCGAATCGGTGATGCGAGATTATCGTGGGTCCCCACATGCGTTTTCGGACGGGAAAGTCCAGATATCTGCCAAATGCTGCCATGGCATTTCAAAGGAGAAAGATGAGATCATGCCATACCTAGTCAGGTCTCTCAGGGCCTAGACCGCGTACGCCCGGGAGGGAATCATGTTAGCCAGGGAGCCTGGGTCGCGAAAATAAAGTGGGGCCAGAGGGGGGGTGCAGAGGGGAAGGCAGGGCTGCGGAATTCGGGAATGCGGAAATGCTCCAAAGTCCCTTCCCCGAGCCATCGAATTCCTACAGAGTGCAGACGGGTAATGTAAGTGAAATATCAAGGACACTTTACCTGGGCCATATTGTCGCCCTCCCACGCCGTTGATGGCGAGGTTGGATTTTGGGATTTGGGACCATCGCCGTTTGTTGATGCATCCAGTGCTGGCCTTGCACTTGCAGTCCGATTGGAATCTCCGTTGTGGCTTGTCGACGCCATGACAGGCGGGCGCTGTTGAGGAGTAAAGCTGAAAAAAGTAAGCGGCGCTTCAGGGCAGCTGAGACGGGGATTCGGAATGTGATTGACGGGCAGATCACTGGTGAGACACGGGCACAGGAGCTTCACAAGCCACTCATCAAGAAGAAAAAAAGGATGGACACTCACAAAGTCACAACTAAGCAGAAGCTGCGCCCGAAAACAGCTGAGAGGTGCGCTTTTGGTACTTGCTGATGCTGCTTCAAGACCTTGGAAGGCGGGAATTATCGCGATGCCCTGCCGGGAACACAGACCATTTCACCCCTCCCCTCGTATATCGTACGATTTTTGCAGCCAGGCTACGGCGCCTGACGGATTGAGCCCTCAAGACTGTTTGACGCCCGCTTGGCCGACAACCTCTTGTTCCTAACCGTGTCTCAGCAAGTTCAAGAAACTCCCAAGGTCAGCCGCTAGCTGGAGACCGTTGTTGTTGATGTTAGAAGCCACAATGGTTTCTTTTCTTCAGTTCTCTCCAACGTTCTAGACCCACATCCGATTCCCAGGAACTTGGGCCAACTCGCATACCCGCCAATGGGGTGGCATGGAATTAGAGCCATTGGATGACAGCGACAAGCTGCATCGCGCTGCCCGGTGCCCACGCAAACCAACCTGGAACGCAGAAGGTCGGCGACGTGAATCCATGCGAAGCCCCCACTGGTAACACGAATCGTCACACGCATGGCGCTGCTTAGGTACCCGACAGGAGCGTGAGGAGCGTGCTAAAGTTAGTTGGGCCTTGGGATACTACTTCGTGAGCAAAGACCAAGCTGAAAACGGACATTGGCCCGCCAAAAACGGTCAATGACACTTGAGGAAAGCAAGAAGCGCGGGGCAGGCATTTTTGCTTGGGCATGCGGTCCCGCTCCGGCCAATGACGCCCCCAAGAGCCAGACATGATGGGTGGCTTTCATCGGTTACGAAATCCCAGAAAGGGCTTGAAAGAGGCACGGCACGTACCTCGACAGGCGGGTTGTGGAAACTCGATCGCTGGGCAAATTGTCGATGCTGAGGACCACAAACTCGCTCATCAACATCAAATTGGCCCAAGCTCCCTTTCGCCTCCAGCGGGAATCCGGCTCCCCGCACGACTCCAGATGGGACACACGATGCCCTCAAAATCGTGATCAATGCGGCCATGGGCTTCCAGAGGTGCCGTTTTCCGTAGAGAGGTGCATTGAGGGGTGCGCTTGGAGACGGCGCTGTGGAACTTGGCGCCAACATGGGAAGGAGCAGTGGGCGACGCGTCGCTGATTGGCCCAGTGCACCCTAGCGGCCCATCATAATCGTACGTTTTTCCTGTGTCTCCTGGTGTCGATGGGGATCTCGATCCCCCTTGGCCGTTTCCCTCTGCCACCCCTCCCCTCCCATACCAGCAGCAGCAGCAGCCCCCCATCCGAGTTTTGCCAATGATGGCATTTTCGGGGCCGCCCAAAGCCCAGCAAAGCGACGCCCCCAGATGGCAGGGTTTGATGAGACTGGGGCAGGTGGGCCGACGGCGATTTCCATATTTCCATTCTCATGACCGGAAAAGCCCATGTCGTTATTGTAAGGAAAAAGCCATCCCCCTGCCAGAGGACAGCGAGCATTTTCCCCTTCACTTCCCGTCCGGAATCGCCATCACTCACGTCATCCCCCAGTCGCCTATCGATGCAGTCCCACGAACACGGAGAAGCGCGCAGTGGATGACCTCAAAGCCGTCTCGCTCGATCGATGATCCGTCGATGTCCATGCTGAAGTCGATGTCAGCGACTTTGACTTGACTGTTTGATTATCACAACGCGGCGGCGGCCCATTGTCCGTTGGAACGTGCTTGAGCGCTTGACGCCATTCCAGAGTGCCAGAGTGCCGTTGACCGTGTGAGTACTGTCTACTTTTGATGTACGAAGTACATACAGTCCCCGCCCTTCAGCGCATTCCCCCCCTCACCCGTCAACCATTCCCAGATGCTCCCCTGCCCGAGTTCGAGCACTATTCCCTGCCACACCACACTCGATTGGTTTCGCGACTTTGGCCGCACCCCTCTCCCTCGCCGCTCCAAATATACCAACTGCTCCTGGGCCCAGCCCACCTAACCAGCTCGCCAGCACAAGCAGCTTGCTTTTGCCTCCCCTCCCTCCCTCTCCGGGCTCTATTGACACGGTGCAAAAGAAACAGCGCTCTGCTTCACCGTTAAACTTGTCTTGCAACTCTCGCTCCGTGTGAACATCCAGTTGGATCGCAGAGCCCTGGCGTAAAGATCAACAAGTCTTGACGGCTTTCGGCCTCCTTTACACACATCGGAGCTGGTTACCCACTTCGGTACCTGTCACGCCTGGTACCTGGCTGCGCTGCAACTATCGACAGAAGTCTAGACCTGGGTCTGAGACCACGAGTCCGTTTTAATATCATCCGCCGGCACCTGTCCCTTTCCCCGTTACGCCACTGCCCAGGCATTCACCTGATGGCATCCGTCCAGTCTTGACTTTCGGATCCGTTCCTGTAAGTAGCCATACAGCCTCTAGGCTATGCCGGTTTCGTACCACCTCGACTGTTGCCTCTGCAACCCTTAGCAGCATGTCATCGAGATCCTGACCCTCACCCCACCAACAACAAGAACCCAGTCCCAAGAATCCCATGTCGTGAATGAATCCCGTCTGTACT
>Ga0247760_1002086_pt1 | contig 16188 bp, 7 predicted proteins | sample UWRJL171409R4_FD_179936 | JGI IMG/M metagenome (GOLD analysis project Ga0247760, IMG submission 179936) | Plant litter microbial communities from Arlington Agricultural Research Station in Wisconsin, United States - UWRJ-L171-409R-4 | ecosystem: Environmental > Terrestrial > Plant litter >... | reverse complement strand
TGTGGGCACAACCATGGCTATCTATACTAACTAACTGGGAGGTACTTCATACCTTGCTTGGCCCGTTGTGCTTGGTGGTGCACCACGCAGTTACGGCCAAGCAGTTAACTGAGCGGTGCTTGGTGTTGTCAGTCCTTGTGGGCCACCAAGCGCTTTTCTACTGGTCGTAGGGGCTTCGGGTTTTTTGCACCCCTGGCCCAGTGCGCCTGGACGGTGTGCACCGTCTTTCCGCACCGTTCCTTCTGCGGGGGATTCGTTGGGCCGCCCTGGCCCAAGTGACGGCCTGCAGGGTCGTCACAATAAGCTAATAAACGTTATTAACTTTAGTTATATAATTTTTAAGTTAAAAAAAAGGCCGTTAAATATAAAATTAGTAAGAAAGATTTAAAGCTTATATAAAAAAGATCTTACTGTAAAGATATAAGTTAACCATGTTATTAAAGCGCTTAAATATTTTAATACCTAAAGGATAAATAAAAGGGATGAATTTAAATAAATATAATTCACCTATTTTATATATTATGTTATTAAACACTATATTTTTATATATTAAGCCTACGGCTTTATTCTTATTATGTGCTAAGCTTATAGCTTTATTCTTATATATTAAGCTTATAGCTCTGTTCTTATAACGTATTAAAGCGCTTTAGACGTATATATATATATAATAATAATATTACATATACACTATTACGTACCTAGTGTCTTGTAAAGTCCTGTAAGTCTCTTTTTTAAAGAATAAAAAGCCTAGGGTTTTATTATTAGTAACGATTAGTTAATAGATAAGAAGGAGGAAAGTAAGGATTTTACCTCTTTATGATTGGTCTTCGGTGGCTCGTCTCGCCAGGCTCTGCGGGGTAGCTTGTACGATTCAACTAATGAAATCGCAGGGTTAGCGCCTTATATGCTGGTGATACGTTGTCTGTGAGGTTTTCCAGCAGTTCCCACGTGTTCTCGTCGTTACTGTGTCAATAGGTCCTTCTCTGCGATTGTTAGGGATTTTCTCGACCTACTTACGCCGTTTCCTTTGTCCCTCGTCCCCTTCCCCCCCCTCCCCCCCCCGCCCCCGTGACGCTGAAGAGGTCCTTTGCTTTCTTCAACAACGAATCCTTGCCCGGAAGCGAATTGACGAGACTATAATAGCGGCAGAACTATCTCTGTACTTGTTCTGCTGTTGCCGGATCGCGAAAGCCACTGATACATGCCTGTAAGAAAGCGCTAGCCGTAGATTGTGTGACCCGTTCGTTTGGCAACCCGGACACCGAATATTCCCGAAGTAGGAGATCCCCAGCCCTAAGGTATTCGCTTGTCGTGTAAGACTTGCCTAATAGAAAGCCTGGACGTAGGGTGACTGTCGTATGTATGAAATCCCTGAAACCTACGGCGTTTTCCGAGCTCTGTGAGAAAGTTAACGAGGACTTTAATTTTCGGTAGAGACGAAGGAATTTGTAACTCGATCCTGCGTAGCTGTAAAAGGTATCGAGGTTTTTCTTAGTCCCTTCCCAGAAGACCCAGAGTTTTATGTAATCGCTTACGACTAGACTGACATTGCACTGGCCCTAATCTAACTAAATTAGATCTGAGTAAGTAAGGAAGATGGAGGGAGGGATTAGGGGAAAGGAAGGAATGTATATTTACCAATATGGGTATCGACGAGGGTATTTGTCGGAGCAATATTAGTAAGTGTTGGGGGATCTGGCTCCCGGAAATAGTCGATCTCGAGCGCGGTGGGCATCGGGAATCCGCACCCAGTCGAATACGTCTAGATTTACGGTGTAGTAGGTCGTATCGTTAATTCTAGGTTCTAGAAGTTGGCGGAAGACTTTGACTAATTTTGACCTTGGCCGGGTGGAGAGGCTTGCCGTATGCCCCATAAACCCTGCGATAACCCTAGCTCCCCCAGATTGAGATGCTAGACTGATACGCGAGTAAAGAAAACAGATGGTGGATAGCTAATTGTCGTGCTAACAGCAGCTTTCTTCTTTTGTGATTTGAAAATCACGGAGAGTAACTTCGTATACAGGCCGTGGAGCTCACCTGTGCAATCTGTGGAAGACGAGAAACGGCTAAAGGCGTGTGGATCCGGGCAAGACCCCTAAGCCGAGGTCGTAATTAAGTAAGAGTCGCCTGGACCTGACGATTTCCCCCTCCTTTTGCAGAATACACAGTGTCCCGACTGCATCGGCGACGAGAGGCTCCCGCTTGAGGAGAGGAAGTTTAAATACTAATTACTGGCCTAATGTAAGGAATGATCACTGGGATGACACACACACACCTAAAGGAATGGGAGCTTGCCGAACAGTAGGGCCGGGCCCTAGGTGTGTAAGCATCCCAAGTGTGTTTGTTCTTGAAGACGTAAGGCTTGAAAGCCTTAACCATTTTAGGAACTACGTAGCCACAATCCATAGAGTCCCGCTTAGAACTTCTGACAAAGTCGCCCTCAGGCGGGCAGAAAAGGCCAAGCGGAGGGGTTGACATTGTTGAGCTGGCTCCATTCTGTCCTGCCTGTAGTTTTATAGATAATGAGGCCTTTGCGGCTTATAGAGCATTTGAATTATTGATCTATCCCGGGAAAATCTCGGTACTTTTACGGCGTACGAGGCCGTGATTGCTTGGCATCGCCAAGACACGTACAGTCAATTCAAGACAAGCTACCAGCTGCGTCAGACGATATCGTCAAGGCTATAGTGGCGCGGCTTGAGGATAAAGATTGGTCCGTTTAACAAGAGAGTTTGTTAAGGCTATAGGCAAGCTACTAGCTGTGCCGGACGATAGCGTCAAGGCCATGGCGGCACGGCTTGAGAAGTACGAAGAGGCGGAGCAGATAAATCGACGGGCTCTTGATGTCAGGGAGAAGGTGCTAGGCACAGAGCATCCCGACACGCTTACGAGCGTCGGCATTCTTGCATCAGTGCTGTAAAACCAGGGGAGGGCCGGCATTCTCGCCTACTGCAGATTGTGCACGAGGATGTGAGTGAGGTGTTTTAGGCCTTGAGCTAGTCTAGGCTGGTGCCTGGTGTTTTGACCAAGTATATTTTATATAATAAAAACACGAGATAACATCTGTTTGCCAGCGCCGGCACGTATATCAGGCGCATTCACACTCCTGCCCGATCTGGCTGGCGGGGCAGGTACACACGCGGATTGGGTTGGAACAGTGACAGCCATTTTCGTTGCAATCCCCGGTACACTTTTATGAGACAGTTAGATGCCGCCAAGACATTGAGCAAAGAATAAAATGCTTACTCTCCTCTCCACGCCCCCGGTGGCTCGCGCTTGATTGGGTCCCCGAGTTGTCGTGGAATAAGAGCTGACGTATCCGGCAGCAGCCCAGGATCCGGTACCGCAACAGCGAGGACAGGCATGGCTATCATTAAGATAAGGCCGAGGCTATAGAAAAGCTTGGTGATAATGATGGCTGTTTAAGAATTGAGTGAAAAGGTGAAAACTTTTGTGAGGCTGTAGACGTCGCGACCCCACAATGCAACGACCCCACAATGCAACGACCCCACAATGTACATCGTGGCTTGCATACCTAATTTCCAACCCCTGCATTTGAATTTTCCACCATTCCACCAATTCTTCACCAAAACAAACTAAATTCGCGATGGCTACTGTAAAGGAGCAGAATATTCTTGATGCAGTTTCAGCTGTTAATAATGGTGCAAAACGCGTAGTTACAGCCGCTTTGTACGAAGTCCACTCCTTAACCCTGTTCCAGCACCTCAATAGCGCCCAGAGCCACAAAGTAAGCAAAGTTCCGGCCTAGATGCTCATATAAATTCAGGAGACCTTTTTAGTAGACTGGAGCCTTAATCAGGAGGCCGCTGGCAGTACGCCTTTTAAAGCGGAGCTCTGTAGGATGGCTGAAGAAATCCTTTAGTAAAGCAGTACGACTCCCCATATCAGCTACTGTTAGCCGGACCGCTTTTTAAACCGCCACACTTAAGTTAAAATAAAACTTTCGAGATTATTAAAAAGAGAAAGAGTTCGCAGATTAACTTATGCTAAGTATGAAGATTTCTTCTACCGTTTAGGCGAGTAATTACGCGTTAAAAATATTAACGTGTGTGATAAGCGAGATGAACAGACAAGCGAGTTGAACACTTTCCACCACCTCACCACAACTACCCTCAATTACACAACCACAACACTAGGAAATAACAATAACTGAATCAGAAACAGATGAATCAGACGATTCTGCAACCTCCTGACACGTGCGTGCATTATGGCCAGGCTTGCCGCACAGGCCACAGCACCGAATCTTCGTACGAGACCCCCCTACACCACCACCATTTTATCGTGTTTCTTGCTCCAACTGCTCACCCACGGCCTTCTAATCTAGTAGATCCTGTGCCTCTTATACAGTAAGTGACCCTCCAAGCCGTAGACACGTTTTTTTAGCCCTCCGTCGCTTACTAAGCTCTTCATTGGCCTTTCGTAGTGCGGAGACCTCTATACGTAACAGGGCCACTTCGTGCATCACAGCCATTATACCTTTAACCAGCTGATCGACAGCAGCTAACATAGGCGTCGGAGAACTACCTTTATAGTTAGATATCCGGCCTTTAATAAGGTCTTTCTGTGAGGTAGCTTCTTAGGTATTATGTGGTGTCTGAGGTAGCCAAGGTAATAATGGTTATGTTAGTGGAGGAGTTGGAGTTTAAAGCCGAATAGTCATTTTAGAAATTACCCTATCTGGATCATGTAGTATAAGGCCGGCTCCAGTAAATGCTCCTTAGATGTTCTTATTAGTAAAAGCTGTAAAAAAAGCCTCTTTAAATGCATAGAGGAAATCCACCTTAGTGATGTGTGTGATGTATATACACATCAACTCCTTAATTTGATTGCCGTAGGCCTTCTTTAATAGCCCAAAACAACTAACATCTAGTGGCTGGACTAGATGTGAGGAATGCGGAGGTATATAGAGTGTAATAATAGAATGCTCCTGGTAGTAATCCTTGAAATCCTTAGAGTGGTGGCTTTTATGGCCGTTAAGGATTAAAAGCCGGTATATCCCCTTTATACAAGATGTTATATAATAATTAAAGTGCTGGATAAAATCTAAGCCTTTCGTATTTATAATCTAGCCGTTATCAGTTACTCTAATATACTAAGTATTTGGAAGGCCACATTAATATTAGGCCTCTTAGTGGTATTTCCCTTTTAAAAGGATAAATGGTGGGATAGCCCAGCCTTAAGCATTTACCCCTTAGATAACTGTAACCCACTTACGATTACCAGGTTGGGTTTTTTTAACCTTCCTAAAGCCGTTAGAAGTAGTGATAACCATTCCAGTAGTAATTATACCTATTATAAAGCCAGTCTTATTAAAGTTATAAATATCGTTATTAAGGATGCTATATTTAGCCTTAATGTTATACATAAGTGTAAACCACTTTTAAATAACCTTTAGATCTTTACATTTAGCTCTCTGGTAATTATATCTACGTGAAAAACGCGTCCAGAGCTCTAGTTGGCGTTTAATGAAGTTATAAGCCCAGCGTTTACCGATAGGGGGCGCGTCGCGTTCGCGTAGTAATCGATTAGTTATATCTTCTACGTATGAAAGCCGGGGATGAAATGCGCGCGCATATAGCTTAATAATGTACTAAATAATCGTTTTCTCTTCCAAATCCGTAAGCTTACGTGAATTGGCTGGAGTATCACGTCGTGCAGGTTTACCGTCACGTTAGTTACATATAATATTTACTGTAACTTGATATGTTGTTACTGTAGCTTGAATACTGAGTTTTAGGTCGTTTTTAATAGCCCTAAGGGCCAAATTCACCCTAGCTTCGTATGAAGGAAGAGACATTTAAGGTTATTGAGGAATTTGGTGTTTTGTGGAGAGGAGGCGCGTCGCGTCAAAAGTGTTCAACTCGCTTGTCTGTTCATCTCGCTTATCACACATGTTAAGCTATGTAACGTTATTAACGTTAATAAGTACGGTATATAGGAAACTAAAATAACAGCCAGTACTGTAATTGGTAATTCTTTAACTGACCATTTAGTAGTTATAAAGTTAGATAACACTGCGTAGGTCTTTATAATAAAGGCAGTAACAGCTAAGGGCTACAGACTTACATTAGTTATCATCTTTACTAACGTATCGCTTTAGGGCTAATAATTTATTACGACCTGCACCCGACACAGGCCTCGAGAGGACTGGCGCGGGTTAAGACAGAACGTATAGCAGGACGCTAACAGGTAAGGGGCGTTCCGAAGACGGTTTATTAAACTAGCACTCTTAGACAGGGGTTTAATGTTACTGTAGGTCGCTGTCACTATAATGCATAAAGGTAAGTCTGAACAGTAGGATATAAATGAATAATTGAATACTAGCGTGAGGAACTGGAGTCCCTTACGGTGGTTATGGGTATAACTATAATTATCTATACTAGCTGACAGGAGGTACCTTATACCTTACTTAGTCTGTTATGCTTGGTAACGTGCTATACAGTTATGGTTAAGCGGTTAATTAAGTGGTGCTTAGTGTTATTAGTCCTTATAGGCCATTAAGTATTTCTTTACTAGTTGTAAGGGCTTTGGGTCTTTACACCCCTAGCTTAGTGTAGAAGGACAGTGTGTACTGTCCTTTTATACTGTTCTTTCTGCGGGGGATTTGTCGGGCTGCCCTGGCCTAAGTGTCGGCCTATAGGGTCGTTACACGATTCACCTTCTTTAACATTCTTTTTCCATAAAGAATTATTTAGGTTAGTTTCCTTCTTTCTTTACCTTTATTATATCTTCTAACTGTGTTAAAAAGTGTAAAAGATAGAGAAAATAGGAAAAGGCTCTTTACAACTGTTACATTTATTTTATGGAATCCTTTAACGCCTTTAATTTACAGATATCTCCTTATACTCGTTATTATACTAAGTCTTTACTGTGCTAAGTTATAATGTAATCTAACAGTTATAGTAAGTGCTAATCTGCTAGTATAACTTTTTTATATAATGCGTTTAGTTACTCTGATAAGTTTATTAGGGTTTAGTGGATAAGCAAAAGGAGCTGAACACCTTATATAATTAAGTGGTTGCTAAGTATTATAACTCCCTTATAAAGTTACAGTATATTAAAACTTAGTAATATGTTATTAAAGTGAAGGCGATAAAGGTGTTTTCCCGTAAGGCTAAGGTTTTGTCCTTTTAGGAGTGGGTAGAAGTAGCGGACCTTATCTGTATTAAACTGGTCTTCTGGGATTAGGACTTTTTTCTTACTGGTTTTCCTCCTAAGGAGCTGCTTCAGCTTACAGTGTCTTTTTAACTTAGTTTACAGCTTCCTTTCTTTAATAAGTGAAAACAGCTTTTTGGTGTAATGGTAGCGCATTTGCTTCTTTTAGTAAGAGGTTATAGGTTTAAGTCCCATTAAGGTCTTTATAGTACAGGTTATAGTCTAAGGACCACGATACGTGTTATAACTTTTTTATTATTTTTCTTTTACTAACTTCTTTTCTTAATAATACTTATTCTTATAGACACGTTTTTCTACCACATACTGCTATATAACTGGTTTAGGAGACCTTAAGGCACACTAGATTACTTTTTACCTTTTAACTCCTTCCCTAAACCTGTAGTAAAGTGTAAGTCCTTTAGCTATAAAGGGTAAGTTATCCTATAAGCTACCGGTTTGTAACATTTTAATTCTCTATACTGTTATATGTATGATTTATGTAAAGTTTACTAGGAGTTTTAAAGGCCTAACCTCCTTTATTAGGTCTAAGGTCCTTATAACCTTAATTAAGGGTTCTAATAAACGTTCTCCTATATTTATTAAAGAGTTTCCTACCGTTTCTTAAGCTTTAAGTCCTACGGTAGTCTTACTTTTTAATATAGTAGTTTAAATATTAAACCTTATTTTATTTCTAGTTCTTATTATTAGTTTTAATTAGTTAGAATTTTCTTAGTGGAACTCTATAATTAGGTCTAGGCACTTAAGATTTTTAACTGGCTTTTATAAGTTGCTTTTAAAGTTGTAGTTTAACTACTTAATAAGATATTTAAACGTATTCTCTTCCTTTTATAAATCTATAACTTCCTTAATATTATATTTATCCTTATTAACGTTAACCTTGATCTTCTTTTCCAGGGGGACTCCCTTTAAGGCGGGTTTTAAAAGTGAGATGTGGAAAACCTTCGTTTGCACTTTTATACTAGTAAGTAAATTTAGTTTATAATTAGAAGTGGTAACTTTTTTCTTAACTTAGAATAGTCTGTACTTTTTAAAGTTAAGCTTCTTATTAGGCCGTTTTAAATGTAAGTTTTATAAAAAAAGATAGATATAGTCCCCCTTTTAAACAGTTAGTCCTTTAACTTATTTATTATTATAATAAAGTCTTTTTTTAAATAATAGTTATTTAGTTTAGTATTTATTAGTAAATCTTTTTATTTATTCGTGTATGAACTTAAGTTTAGCTTACAGGTGGTTATATAGCTTTTACATCTAATTTACGTAGACTGTAACTTAAGGGTACTGGTAAGTGGGCTTTAACGGAGCTTAGGCTCCATACTATAGTTAGTGAAGAATAGTAATATACTTATTAACTTAACTAATGTTATGTTATAGGCTATTTATATTATTAGTAATAGTTTAAGTTAGTTATTTTATTTAAAGTTAATATAAGCTTAGAGATACGTTATAAGTATCTGATTAATTTGTTCTGTTTAGTTATCTGTCTGTAAGTGGAAAGTTATTAAAAGCTTACTTTTCATACCTATTCTTTACATTAACCTTTATTAAAACTTTAATATAATTAGCTTATCTTAATCTGTAATAACATTATCTAGCTAAAGGTGTTATAAGATTACCTCTTTTTTAAAGATGTAGGTAAGTTACTTTACTGTTATGTCCTTTAAGGTTAGTAAAAAGTAAGCCCATTTTATTAATCTGTTAATTACTATAAGGATCTGGTTATAGGTAACTCCTCTAATAAGGTCCTTAGACTTTAGAATCCTAGTGACGAAGTTAAGCGAGATTGAACTTTATAGCGCTTATAGTACAGGGAGTAGTTTAAAAAGCTTATAAGGCTTATAGTGCCGGTTTTACTTCCAGTGGCAGATATTATAGTTATTAACCACTTCCTTAACTAATTTCTTTATTCCTAGGAAGGCGTACGCTTATTAAGCCTATGTAAGAGTCTTAGCTTAGCTTATATACCTTTTAAGTTAAGACTTATAGACCTGCTAGACGTATTTCTTCTATTTATCTAAGTTATAAACGTATAGTTTCTTTTAATATTAAAGCCTTACTTCTAGTTTAAGTGTGTTATTTACGCCTTTTAATAACTGTTTTAGCTAATAACTGGTTTTATTATAGACTAAATAGTTTAGATGTATAAGGTACTCCTTTTTACAGTCTTATATATACTCTAAGAAGTCTCTTAAAAGGTATTTATACTTGTAAGTACCTTTTATTAATCTTTTTACTTAAAAGTTCTGTTATTATTAATAAACGTTATACTTTATTTATAAGTTTATATAAACGTTAATAGTTTATTCTAGGGTTTAGTTATCTAATACTTATAGTGTGTGTTCTAATATGCTGTTTTTAGCTTTACTAAATATAGTGATAGGGATTAGGACTGGATTAGTATCCTTATAGTCTTATCTCCAGTTTAAAGTATCAGCTTACTTATTATCTTTTCTTTTAATGTGGTAAATCTAGAAATGGAATAGGGTTATTAATTCTGCTTACTGTGTTTACTATAAGTTAAGTTCCTTTATTAAGAAGTACTGGAGGTTATTATAGTCTGAAAAGACCTAGACTGGTTCCTCTATACTGTTTAGATATAGTGCTTACTTAGTGAAATGTTAAATAATTATTATTAGTTCTTTATTATAAATTAGGTATTATAAGGTTAGGCTGTGGATCCCTTTTAATAAGAAGGTAATTAAGTAGCGTTTTTTATTATTTTAGATTTAGTTAAATTCTTTACTAATTGCGAACTTTAAGGAGTCTATTTTGATTTAAAAGGGCTTTAAGAAATTAGGGAGAGTTAGGATTAATGTTATAATAAAGGTGTGTTTAAGGTCTTTAAATACCTTTTACTGTTTATTAGTTTACTTAAACAGTTTACTTATTCCTGTAAGCTTATATAATGGTTTTATAATCTTTATAAAGTACTTAATAAAGTATTAATAGAAGTTTATAAAGCTGATAAAAGCTTATAACTTTATCTAGTTCTTTAAAGTAGGCTAATCCCTGACTACCTTTATCTTCTCTAGTTATATCTTGAGTTTTTTAAGGGTTACTTTAAACCTTAAATAATTTAATTCCTAAATATAAAAATGGCTTTGTTTTAAGTTTACTGTTAGCTTTACCTTTTTAAGAGTTGTTAGAATTTATCGTATATATTTTTAATGTTCTTTTAAAGTTTTGGAATAGATTAGAACGTTATTTAAATATATAAAGATAAACTTATTAAGGAAGGGACGGAGAATACTGTTAATAAGGCCTTAAAAAGTTACAGGAGTATTTGCTAATCTTATAAGTATAATACGGTACTGGTAATACTTATTACAGGTTTAAAAGGCTGTTTTATGCTTATCCTCTTCCTTTACTCTACCATAGTTAAATCCTATAAGGAAATTAAGGCTGGAGAACTAATTTACTTTAGTAATCTGTTCCTGTATTTCTGTAATAAGTGGTAATAAGTAATAATTCTTAATTATATCCTTATTTAACGTTTAGTAATTAATAACTATATATAACTTACTATCTCCCTTTCTTAGGACGAATAATATTAGGTACCTTGCTGGGGACTGGGACTTTATAATAAAACCGTTTTTTAGATTTTCATTAACGTACTTTTTTAAAGCTTCGGCCTGTTAGGGGTTTAAATAGTAAGGCTGGAAGCTGTGGAGCTTTACTCTTAGTTTTAATTGAATTTCATAGTCTTATAATCTGTGGTCCGGCAGTTATAGTATCTTTTTTTAAAATAAGGTAAACTTTCTATACTCTACAGGTACCTTAGATAAGTTAACTTCTTTACTTATTTATAAATTGGCTTTTTACTTCTTTTTACCTTTTAAATTATCATTTAGGTAATACAGTAGACTTTTTAATCCTTTAACCATTTTAATAAACTTAACTTAAACTATATTTAGTTTTAAGGGTTTAATATGCTTTTAAGTGTTTCGCGTATCTTTAAAGCAGTTTAATACCTTCTTAACTTCTTCTAAACGGTAATCACAGTTAAGGGACTTACTAAAGGTAAAGTAGTTACTCCTTTAGTTAATTACAGGATTATACTTTTCTAACTAAAGTAGATTTAAGATTATATTATACCCTATTATTAATGTAACGTTAAAGTTTATTTATTATTCGTCCCTGTCTATTTTAATTAAAAGTAGCGAGTAGTGGGGGACTTTACTGTTATTATACTAATATAAGCCTCCTTCTTTATTTCAAATGGGAATAGCCTCTTTATATTCTTTATTAAGGAGTTTCTTTTAATTAACTAGTGAGGGGTATACTAAGTTAGAAGCACTTCCACTATTAATCACTACTTTTGCTCTGAACGGCCTCCCTTTTCCGTCTGTTAAGTTAATACTGACGGAATAATGCTTATACTCTTTTAATATCTAAGTTATAATAACTATCTGTCCTTAAGGTCTTATCCGGTTTAACCTTTAAGTGCCTCTTTTTTATCTTAAGGTTTTTACTAATTAGTAAACTACTGGTTTCTGGCCCTTTTAAAGAGCCTGTAGCCTTTTCCTAATTCCTTTTAGAAATGCAGGTAACTTTAGTAAACTTAGCGATTAACTTTTCTTAGGTTCTTATGTCTTAATGTCTAATTAACTTTAAATAGTTTAATATTCTGGAACTTTTTAATAAGTTGATAGTACGCTTTATGGGATTAGATTATAGTAATGTCTTCTTACTTTTAAATCTGTTAGTAATCCGTTTGCTTTTATTATTCTCTAGCTTTTTCCTTAAGGTGTAACGAGCACGTTACGTTTAGGTAGTTACTAAGTGACCTTCTTTGCCAGTACGTAGTGGGGGTCTGGTTAATTACGGTAACTTTCCGTTTATTACTAGACTCCTTTATTAGAGAGTAGGAGACTTAGTAATAGGCTAGCTTCAACTCCATTTTTATAACAGTGTAGTCCCGTCTTCGTGTAATAGGAAAGTGGTTATAAAGGGCCTTAGGCTTACTGTACTGGTTAAGAGTGTAGTTATCGTATATATAGTTAATCTACAGTATATCCTTATAATTAGGATAATTAACATTAACTACGGGTGCTGTGGTTATAAAGTATAGGATAGGTGAAGTGGCACTTTATTTCATTTCTTCCTCCACTTACCTCAGTGTCTGTTACTTTTTACAAACTTCTTCTTAAAACTTAAGTAATAATAACTTAACTTATTCTTCTATAAAGTGGTCTTCTTTAATAAGCTAGTGTTTAAGTTAGTTAATAAAGTAAACTTTATTATAAAGTTACAGCTTAATTTTTATTACTTTATCTTTAGACGTAATATTAAAGCCTTTAACTTACAGGTCCTCCACTTCGTTTATTAACTTTTAATGTTTTTCTTTTAGTTTTTAAACCCTCTGTTAGTGTGCTTATTTCGTGCCCTCTTAGGGGACCTTTAAGGTACTGGTTTAGGGTATACTGGCTTTAATGTAAGGTAGTTATTTAAACTGTCTTTCTTCTAAGGAGGTAAGGGTGTTAATCTACTTAGCGTGTTTAAAGTGTTTAAAAGTCTTAGGGGGTATAGTTAAGAAGAACTTCCGTTTTTCTAACTTAACTCTTTTAGTTTGCTCTTTTTCACCTTTTAGGGTTTGCTTTACTGTTTAGGTGGCCTAGAGAGCTAGTTTTTCAACTCCCTTTACTATCTTAGTAAGGTCTAAGTTAGGGTCTTCCTAAACTTCCTTAGTTCCTAGGCTTACAGGGTAAGGTTTTTAAGGCTTGTAATAGTTAACTGGAATATTTCTTCCTAGAGTTAGTTTTCTACAACCTATACCTTTAGTTATCTGGAGTTTCCACCTTAGAGTCGGTCTGTAGCGACTTGCACCTCTATAGCTGACTTTTTTAGGACACCTTTAAGGACTGGATACGTTATGTCTTAGGGCCTTTCTTCCTCTTTATCTTCCACGTTATACTTATTTATTTAAGTGTAGTTTTCTTTGTTACTTGTTATCTTAACGTGAATGTCTCTTAAGTTGAATTTAACGTGCTTCCCTCCTTCCAGGACTGGCTTTTAATTAACTTGTTTTAGTAACAGGTATTGCTGTATTATGTAGCCTTTTTTATTATAGTTAAAGTATTGGATTTAAGATAGGTTTTTAGGCTGTTTCTGCTGCTGTTATTATTAAGGTTTATTACGGTTAAGTTAATTCTGACGGTTTATGCTAATGTTTATTAGTCTGGGATAATGTCCTGTCACGGTTAACTAGTTCCCCTTTTTAAGTTTACTTAACTAGGGAGCCTATTCCTTTTAAAAGTTCTTTTAGTGATGGTGATTATAATACTGGTTATCAGTTTTAATAGCTATCTTGATTAGCTCTTGAAGTCAGTCTAGTCGATCTTCTCTGTAAAGGTCTTTAGTGATATACTCCTTTAGGCCGCTTTAAAACAGTATTACTAAAGCCTTTTAACTGAGTTTAGTTTTTACCGCTTTTAGCTTAAAGCGTGTGGAGAACTTAAGGATTGAAGACGTCTGCCTTAGGGTTATAAGCTGTTATTTAGCCCGTTTTAAGGCGTTTAGTTCTTTAAATTTAATCTAAAGTTAGTTAATAAATATGTTAAAGTTATTAAAAAGGGCTTAAGTCTTAAGGGCCTCCTTTTATGCTTTATTTACAGAGAGGTTATTAATTATCTTTATATAGGGTTTGTATTAGTAAACTGTTACTTTATTTAATAAGGCTTTAGTAAACCTAACCTTTCCTTCTTTTTAAAGAACTGTTTATTATAATAGGTAATATAGCTTAAAGCTGGGTTATTTAAGACTTTAGCTGTGTAAAGTCTTCCTTAAAGCGTAATAGTAAGGGGAGCTTTACTTACTTTTTCTGTAAGCTTTTAAGGTTATTATTCTTTAACTTAATAGCGTTAAGTTAAGCTTAAAGTTTCTTAATAAGACTGATATAGCTTTTAATATCTCTGGGAAAGGCTTTACTAAGCTTCTTAACCAGTCCTTACTAGTTAAGGTTTAACTCTTCAAGGTGTACGGCTAACTTATTAACTGTAAGGAGCTGTAGCTGGGTCTAAGCCTCCTTAGGCTCCTTACCTTTTTTAAAGGTTAATATATTAGTAATGGGAAGGAGGTAATGTTTATGAATTTAATAAATAATGTTTAAAACTGTAACGTTAATATCGTATTACAACCTATACTTAATATAGGCTTTAAAAGGATTAACGTAGGTTAAGACAGAACGTATAGTAAGATGTTAACAGGTAAGGGGTGTTCTAAAGACGGTTTATTAAGCTAACACTCTTAAATGGGGGTTTAATGTTACTGTAGGTTACTGTCATTATAATACATAAAGGTAAGTCTAAACAGTAGGATATAAATGAATAATTAAATATTAACGTGAGGAACTAGAGTCCCTTACAGTAGTTATAGGCATAACCATGACTATCTATACTAGCTGACAGGAGGTACCTTGTACCTTGCTTGGTCTGTTGTGCTTGGTGACGCGCTACGCAGTTACGGCTAAGCGGTTAACTAAGTGGTGCTTGGTGTTGTCAGTCCTTGTGGGCCACTAAGCACTTCTTTACTGGTCGTAGGGGCTTTAGGTCTTTGCACCCCTGGCCCAGTGTGGAAGGACAGTGTGTACCGTCCTTCTGCACTGTTCCTTCTGCGGGGGATTCGTCGGGCCGCCCTGGCTTAAGTGTCGGCCTGCAGGGTCGTCACATAATTCTCCTCTTTTCTTTTAAAGTAAAAGGATCTTCGTAATTAAAAGTACAGTTACTCTCTTACAGGCTAAAGTAACGCTAAAATCTTCATAAAGTAGCTAAAAAAGGTTTACCTTTTTAAAATAAAGCCGTTAAATAAATCAGAATAATGCCTGCTTATCTTTAATAAGCATAGCAGTTATAAAAGTACTGAGTTTATATACCTTTACTAATAACACTAAGTTCAGCTTTTATATTTACCTTTACACAACTCTTATAAGTCACAGCCTTTTAATAAAAGTGTTTTTTCACCCCTTAAAACCTATTTCAGGTAAATAATAAAACCCCTAATCTATTATAAAACGTCAGCACTAGCTAATAAATAACGCTTTTTTCTTTACTATAAAGAGGTATTACGGCAAACCTACACTATTACTAACATTAAAAGTAGCTTTAATAGAACCACTATATAACTGTATAAGCCGTTAGCTATATTAGATAACCCTAAAGCACTAGTAAGAGATAAGGCTCCTCCCTAAACACGACCCCCTACCCCCCTAATCACTACTATCACCACACCACCCCTTTTCGCTACCCTTAAGCGGTCTTAGGATGTTTATTAGGTCTTAAATACCCTTAAGGATCACGTATCTCCCTAGAATAGGACTGTAAAGGCACTTTTTCGTAAGGTTAAGAAGGTATTAGATACAGGGGCTGTAAAGAGGGTAATTCTAATTACCAAAAACAACTGCCTAAAAAAAGACTAACGCGTTATAAAACCCCACATTAAAAGGAAGGTACGTAAGCCTCCTAATGATAAATTTACACGTATAAAAGATATCCTTACGGTAGAGGAGGCTAGTAAGAAGGTCTCTAAGCGAAGGAGGGTCGCCGGCGAGCCTGCGGAGGAACCTGTGGCTGAGGAGGTGCAGGAGATGATAACTGTTAACATAAGTAACATCAGGAGGCTTTTAGATATGGATTGAACATTTTAAACAATAGAAATCTACTAGGAAATGGATGTTTTGATCATTTGGGGGGGCAGGGGTGGATGATGTGGATCCATTGCATTGTGGGGTCGTTGCATTGTTGGGTCGCGCCTTCTATGTGTTCGTTGCTAGTACAGAAAGCTCGGTGTGAGCAAGCCAGACACTGGCACACTCTCGTCTTATATAGATTTTGGTTCGCTGCCGGTGGCTTAGATCGCATAATGCTGTTGGTTTGTCGAGGCGGACTCGGGATGCAGGATAGAGGCACGAGACACGAGACACGTCTCGAGTTACGAGCTCTGCGGCGAGCACAATTCTAGCAAGTTCCTATTGGATGCTGTGAGTCGGGGGGGGGGGGG
>Ga0247760_1002084_pt1 | contig 16203 bp, 12 predicted proteins | sample UWRJL171409R4_FD_179936 | JGI IMG/M metagenome (GOLD analysis project Ga0247760, IMG submission 179936) | Plant litter microbial communities from Arlington Agricultural Research Station in Wisconsin, United States - UWRJ-L171-409R-4 | ecosystem: Environmental > Terrestrial > Plant litter >... | reverse complement strand
TTCTTATCTCCCCCCCCCCTTCTTTTTTTTTTTTTTTGTCAATACTGACGGAAGAGAAAATAAAACAGAATGGGAGGCTACTACACGTCTGTCTCAGACATGTCCACCATCGGCTCCTCCATCCTAGCCTCTACTCTGCTCCCACCTCTGACCACGCGGAAATGGCTCAAGCCGGTAACCCACACAGCAAGCTTATACACCTCAATTGGTGCGCCGTGGGAGATTATGCGCCGAGATATCCCCATTTCCAACTCGTCCCGCAACACGCGCGTCTTTGACATTTACAGCAAACAAGGAGGCGGCGCCGGTGCGCCCTACATTACTCTTCTCGCGCTATCACCAGACCACAAGATTGGAATCTCCATCATCACCACGGGCGGTCCCGGTGCAGCCACGGCATTTGAATGGTTCAAGAAGGAGGGAGTCAACTATTGGGCCGCCGCGGCGGAACAAGCCGGTCGAGACGCGGCTCTCCAAAACTACGGTGGAGAATACACCCTCGCTTCAGGCGGTTTTGGTGGTGGTGGCGGCGGCAGCAGTAACTCGTCAATGCTACAAATTGGATTATTACCGGATGAGCCAGGATTGTTTATGAGCAAATTCATCAGCAACGGGACGGACATTATGGTCTTGGCAAAAGAGCTGATGGGTCAGAGCAGCAAGAAGGGTGATGTGGGCATGTGGATGTACCCGACGCCATTGGTCGGGCGGGCCTTTTCTGGAGTGGAACTGGCGTTTCGTGGGTATTTTGGCTTCGTCGGGGTCAAGGCAGACTCGGACTGCGCGTCCTGGGCTGAGGTGGACCGACTGCGGTATGGTGGGTACCCAGGGGATTTGGCCATCTTTCAGAGTGGTGGCACGAGGGCTGGACAGGTTTCGGGGGTGTTGTTGCCGACGTTTAATGAACGCGCGTTTCGCAAGGCGGGAGCGCCAGGGGGGATTTTTGGGAGGGAGAGCGGGGAACATTCTGGTCAGGTTCCGCGGGTGAGGCATAAGTTGTAATGAGTAAGGCATGTTGCTTTCGACAGATCCAAGCCTTGACTACCTATACTTGGGTTTAAAAAAAAAAATGCTTGAGTTGAGCAGGAAGAGCTTGATGTTTCTATCTTAGCACCTATTGGTAATACTGCATCTTTAATCCTCCATTCGCAAGAGACATCTTTCAAATCATTCGCGTTGCCTTACAAACTTGCATCATCCACAGAAAGTACTACATACTCCAAATTCCCCACATGGCCATCTCATCTGTACCTGCCAAGGTCACCAAGCAACACGGTGGCGCGATTGCGGGATCGGTACGCGTTGGGCTTTATGTCGTGGACACGGCGGTGACGATCCAGGTCCATCACGCGCTGGCCACTGAAGGGCTCATGAGGAGAGTCGCGGAAGTGGTCCTGGGTGTGGTCGCGAAAATGGTCCTGAGACAGCTCGGGGCCAGAACACTTCCTGTAGTCGCAAGCCCGCTGGCGATTATGGCGGTGAAAGACTCTCCGGGATCGGGGTTCACAGCGCCAGAACGCCATGTTTGATTGACAAATGTAAGAAGGATCGAGTTTTTGACTTCTTTCTGGGTAGCTGCTGGGTTGTGATGATGAGCGGTTTTGGGAAAGGATGACCTTGGAAGTGTGCGGGGCGTGACACCTTTAAAGACCTGGGTGTGTGACCCCTTTGCTTGGTTGCATGTGTCTCGCACATTGTGCCATTGGGGTCAACTGACCAGGTCAGCAATACTGTTGATCCAAAGTCTCCGACTTGGAGGGTGTGAAAGGATCGGGATGCATTCTTGGCTGTCTGGTTCAATCAGATTTGCAGTGGTTATCCGCGGTATTCTATATGCCCCAGTACCTGTGTAACACTGTCGTGCCTCTCGAACATGTAATTCGTCCATCTTGACCTGTCATGACGAGGTCCTGCCAGCCTGCAGAGGACCGGCGCTTATGCAAGCCGGCCATTCGTTATTGGTCACAAGTGTGTCGTCGCTTTTCCATAAGCCTGTTTTGACATACACTGCAGCTTTGCCATTCCAGCGCACCAGTAGCATCGTCTTTGCTTGGGATCTGCATCAACACGCGGCCTCACCTCATTCTCGGCAAGCAATATCCAGGTAAACGGGATTGAGTTGTCTGGGAAGATTACCAACAGATTGGAGAACTCTTGTTGAGAAAAGTCGTCACGGAAGATAGTCTGAAATATCAAGGCCTTTTAAAAAAAAAAAAAAATCCAATAGAGCGAGGGAAAAGAGAAGGAGAGACAATAACATCGTCATCGCATATCCCATCAAAGCCATCAGTTAAGCATGCAGCCATCTTTCACCCAAAGTTTGCATTCCGGACCACCTTCTAGCGCCGACAACAAGATCGATCGATAAGGATACCTCTTCCCCACGACACGAATGTTCCAGGCCGCTGCACTGATACGGCAGTCACCTTAGGTGACGCATTCCGGGATTGCCCCCTTGTGCCTAATGCACGAATACCATTCCACGATTTCTTTTTCTTTTTTGGCTATCAAAACAGGACTCATATCCACCTTCCCATCTTTAAACATGATTATCGGGGTGGCTTGGCAAGAACAACGGTCCAGAAAGCTTGGCGGCCTTGGCAAGAGCGGGGCGGATCTGCCCTGCCGACCAATGCAAAAGTTTGATGTCGCGAGAACTGGAAACAGCCCAACCACCTCCTATTCGAGGCCCCACCCAAGACGCCGCACTCACGAGAACACGTTGTCCATCAACCTACGCCATCAACTAGTCATCTCGATGCCAGTAACACCTGATTGAGAAAGTCAGGACGGAAATAATCATTTAATCGATGCCCTCAATGCGCGTCACAGTTCGACATGCGACAAAATGGAGCCCGAAGACACGGACTCGTCTGTTGCCGAGTACATGTCCCTCTTCGTTAAAGCCCTGGAGACGGCAGTGGACGTTATGAAATCACTACGGGTACCCGCAGAGTCAACACCGACAGCGCAGCGTGAGAAAACGACAAGCTGTGCAGAAGCGCGAGCGCGAGTCGATGCAGCAGCAACCAATCTAAAACAGACGTTACTCGACGGATCCCTGGCATCCCAGAATCCAGCACGCATATCCCGGACACTTAGGGAACGGTTGTTTGCCTCCCTGAAGGGCGGACTCGACGTCATACGCGAACTGTACGCCGAGATACCAGCATGGACTGGCAGCAAGAGCGATCGGTTCATATCGATTTGGTCTAATCTCGAAATCCAGCTCGCCCTGGAGGACACGCAGGAGCACCTGGAGTACATGCATGTGGAGCGGCGTCCCATTCGGCAGTCTGGATTCCCGCACAGCCCTATCTACTCTCCAACAGGCATCCGACTCGCTCGTCTGCTACCACATGACGACGACCCAGAGGCTACCATTGAATGTCAGCTTCTGAACATCGACCACTACCAGAGCAGGACATATGCTGTTCTCTCGTACGCCTCGGACTCACAACACACTCACAACATTCCAATTCTGGTCGACGGCCACGCCTTTCTGGTCACACCCAATCTGCATGCAGCCTTGCAGCACTTTCGCCACGAAACCCGGCCGCGTCTCCTGTGGATAGACGCCCTCTGCATCAACCAGTCCGACCCCGCCGATAAAAGCAACCAAGGCAGCCGCATGCGCGCCATCTACCAAAATGCATACACCATCCTCATGTGGGCCGGTCCCGAACTCCAAAACAGCAATACGGCCATGGGTGTCTTCCTCGCGCTCGAGGATATTTTTGCCCCCGAGCCGGATCCTCCACCTGCGGACCTGGACACGGATTCGGAAATGGATTCATACTCGGATACCTATTCCCACTCATTCTCCTACTCGAACTCATACACACATTCCAACCCTTCATACACGACAAATTCGACCGCCACCACCCACAAGAACGAAGTCTACCCCTACCTAATGCACCCGCTCATCGCCACCTCTCTTGTCCCCGCCGTCCTCGCCGACCCCAACGGCGTCGCCACCCGCGCCTTTTTCAACCGTCCGTACTGGCAGCGGGTATGGACCCTCACCGAGACCGTCATGAAGAAAAACTCCCTCCTCTGTTGCGGCCGGTACGGCGTGACGTGGGCGGCTGTCGCCCAGGGGGCACGAGACGCAAAAGGGGTAGTGATTGCCGTGGGGTTGGAGCAGACGCGAAATAACAACAACATCAACATGAATGGAAACATGAACGGGATCTCGGTCACGGACACGCTTTGGCTCGCGAGGGTGTTTGAGCCGATTCTCGGCCATGCGGAGTTGACAGCCAAGCTTCATGAGCCTGAACTTGAACCTGAGCCTGATCCAGATCCGGATGGAGGGAGAGGAGGAGAGGGAGCAGCGCCACGGGGGGTATCACTGGTTGATGCCCTCGGTGTTGTCGTTGGCAGCCGCAACAGCAGCAGCAGGAGGTCCTGTATCGCCCTTGACGCGCGAGATTACGTTTATGGCGTCTTGCCTATCGTCGGGGATGGTGGAGGTACCGTGCAGCAGCAGCAGCAGCAGCAAGCGCAAGTCGACTACAACAAGCCCACGTTTCAGGTATACATGGACCTAGTCAGGGATGAGGTCCACCGCTCAGCGAACTGGGATATACTTTCGGCTTGCAAGCCATGGGATTTTGGGCGGCAGCGCGAACGCTTTGTTCCGTTGGAGGAGTTTGTTCGGTCCTGTCTCGATGATGATGACGATGATGATAATGATAACGATGGGGGAGGGGTGCCGGGATTGGCAGCCGTGGCGGAGGCTTTGAGAGACTCTAACGACGACGATTACGATAATGCCGAGGTTCTAGCAGAATCACGTCGAGGGAAAAAAGTTGATGATGTGGGAAGAGTGATTGCCTTTTCATTGGCGCAGGGAGGCGTTGCACCGCACGAAGAACATAAAAGAGACGGAGATGATGAGGATATCCTGGAAGCTGGTGGTGGTCCAGGCACGTTTGAGGACATGGCCATGGCATGGCTGCCGTCGTGGGTGCCCCGGTGGGACATGCAAGCCGCCGCCGGCTCAAGGCAGACGGATATTGTGGCGCTTTTTGCCCGCGAAGGACAGGCACCCTTTCATGCGACGCCCGGCACAAGTCCGCGTTACGTGTTCAAGGGGTATCGAGGATCGCAGCTCCAAGTGACCGGGGCGAAGGTGGGCGTTGTCCAGAGTGTTATCCTGGCCGGAGATTTCGCGTCCATGTGGGACCATTGGGTCCAAACCCGGGAATCACGCAACATGTCCGATGACTCTCCGGACCCAGGACGACAAGGGGTGGGAGCAGCATTTCGCAGTGTTTCCTTTGGTCTTCCTCTCAAAAAGTTAGTGGAGAAAAGATCATACGGCGCTCTGCGGGCAGTCTCCACCGGATTTGGGAATCTCACCATGGGGCCGAAACGTCAACAAAGGGCAGCCCAACAAAGGGCAGTCTCTCAGCCAGTGTCCCGCGGAATGGAAATCAGTCCTCCAGATGAAATGCACTCGGGCGCGCGGAGAGCAATAACTACAATCGCCGAGGCGACAGCGGACCGGCGAAAACAAGGCCTGGACTTGGCATTCTTCGTGACAGATCAGGGCTTTGTGGGGCTCGGTCCTATGGCCATGAAGAATGGGGACACCTTGTGTGTGTTTTTCGGAGGACGAGCGCCCTTCGTCCTACGGCCGCACCGAGAGAGTTACTACCTTGTGGGCGAAGCGTGTGAGTAACCCGATCATTCCTGTGCTCTTGATTTGACAACGCTGACAAAAGGGGCGCGGACAGATGTTGAGGGGCTTATGCGTGGAGAAGTATTGCCCATGTTGAATCGAGGACAGCTCGTTCATCAAGAGTTTACACTAATATAGCACTGTCTTCCACATCGCCACACTTTGTGATTCGTCGCGAATGACAACAATCCATAGCCTAGTCCTGTAGTAGTAGCAGTTTTCCGCTGCAAGCAGCCGTCGCCCCTGCGTGCGCCACGGGGAAAAGAAACCCACAGGGGTCAAAATCAAATCTTGACAGCATTGTGTGCCAGACAATGACCGCACCGCTCTTTTGCAAGCGCATAATGCAAGGAGAACGGCAAATCCACCCTAAACTCAACAAGGCTGCGATGTCCCAATATTGGCGGGATCCCAGCCCCCCTTGATTATTCTAGAACTAGGCCCATTTGGGAGTACGGCTGAAGAGGGGAAATCTCCTGATCAGTCGGTCCGCTGGGATCACGTTGAAACACCCCGCCATCCATCATCAACATGGAATCGAACATGGCGCACGACTACGTCTACGAGCCGTTGGTGACAGCGCAGTCGATCAGGCTGATCGAACTTCACCCAAGAGATGTGGGCTCGGCTACATCCATCTCATTCTCCCTCCGCTCTGTCAACCTGGACAAAGCACCTCCTTTCGACGCGCTTTCCTACACATGGGGATGCCCTTTCCCTGCTGTCTTGGCTGACAGCTCAGACGACTACGATTCCCCGTGTCACGAGGCACGATGCAACGGACAGAGGTTTCTAATCCGTCGAAGCCTACTTCAAGCCCTCGAGGCAATACGCGACTTGTCTTTCTTGGCCATGGGATTGACCAAGCAGCGCTATGTTTGGGCTGATGCTATCTGTATCGATCAGTCCAACATGCAAGAGCGGGCTAGCCAGGTGAAGCTCATGGGGAACCTCTACTCACGCGCCGATTCCGTGATTTCGTGGCTGGGGCCTGATGATGGAACTGTCGCCGACGCTGTCTTCATCGCCAAGCATCTTGCCACGTTTGGCATCTTGCCGCGGACAAAGGAAGACTACGCCATTGCGAAGCAGGCAGTCAGTCATATCGGTCTTGGTGACTTCTTCGATCGGGATGCATATCGGCAGAAACTAGGCATAGATCGTCCGCCAGCACGTCAGTGGATCGCCTTTGCGGCACTCCTTTCACGTCCCTACTTCCGCCGCACCTGGATCGTGCAAGAAGTGACACTCGCAAAGTCCATCGTGGCTCTGTGTGGCGACCACATCTTCGACTTTGACCACATCCTCGCCGCCATCTCATTCATTGGCAATGCCGATTGGTTCGATGCTCTGGGAATGCCAGGCCTTCGCTTCATGGCGGATCGCGAACCAGAGGGGGTCCAGCCTTTTGAAAAGCTGCTCGAGACGAAGCCCCACGCCCTCACCCCCCTGTACCCGCTGTTGCGAATCCGCACATGCACAACCCCGGCGGGCCGTTTTGCTCTCGATACCCTTCTCGACTATCTCCGAAGCCACGAGGCATCGGACGCCCGTGACAAGGTTTTTGGCCTCCTCGGTATAGTGCGGGCGGATCTAGCGCCGTTCAACGACCCCCACCAGACGGAGCTGCTTAGGCCAGACTATACCATCTCCACTGAGCAGCTATTTATCCGGACAACTCGTCTCCTGGTGGAAAGCCGCAGTGACCTGCGTCTGCTTCTCACCAAGGAAAGCCCCCGCATGACTAATATCAAAACCCTCCCGTCGTGGGTTCCCGACTACACAGCTTCGCGTCTGCCTGGTGCTGTGGGGACCGGCTTGTATCTTGCGTCCGGGACTATGCAGTGGACACCGGATGGGCAGACCGGTGATGACGCCCTCCTGGGCGTTCAGGGATATTGCCTCGGCAGCATCCAGCAGCACTCCATGTGTCCGTTTAAGCCTGACGGAGGATACGCAAACACGCCGAGCGAGGAATCGCTCATCTGGGGAACAATTTGCGACGTGGCTGCGGGGATGCCGAACTGGACAAATTCCCAATCCCGGATCGAGGTGCTTGCGCGGACATTGATGGCGGACAATTTTGGAACTGAAGAGCACGCCCCGGTGGAAGCATTCGCTCATCAGTTCATGTGCCACGCCGCCACCATGATCATCACCAGTCAAGTCGCCCATGGGATGGAAGAACAGGCTACTACTACTCCCATCTCAGGATCAGAAGATAGACGCATCACCCCCTGGGTTCGGCTGTTTGAAAGCGAACTCCAGCCGTCGGTATTTAGTCTGGACGGTTTAGAATCCGCCAGTGCCGCCATCGCCACCGAGATTGAGGAGGCGATGCCCGATGGAGAGAATCCCATGGCATTCTGGAGAAGAAACTCGAAGCTTTGTACCAAGATCCGGGATGCCATGCTAACCATCATGGATCACCGCATCCTCTTCCGGGCGGATACCGGCCTTCTCGGCGCCGGACCCATCAACACCCAAGTTGGTGACGAAGTATGGGTTCTCGCGGGGGCCAAGACGCCGGTCGTGCTACGTCCGTCTGAATCAGGCCACCATCAATTGCTCGGGGAATCCTACGTACATGGCGTAATGCACGGACAAGCGCTGGATTACGGATTGCCCCTGAGGGATGTCATTCTCGAGTAGTCTCATTGGTAGAGCGAACCGCAAAAGATAATGCACACCTCAAACTCTGCATGAGCTATAGCAGTAGGACCGTTCCTGTTTATGTCCATGTCTCTCTCTTCCAGGCTGTCCTAAACTGTTCAATGTTATGCCTCGGCTTCTCCCTTGTCAGGATTGCCCCACCAAATTCGGCATGCTTCGCCAAGAGTCCGCCGGTCTCAATTTGGTCCCGGTTCCGAGTGAAGTACCGCAGATCCTGGCCATGACGCGCGAAACACGACATCACGTCAACAGATTTCCAGTCGTTTTCTGAACGATTGATTTGTCCGAATATGGGGCCAATGCAGCAATCACGGACTGGAACTGAATTTGAGCCCCGTTACTGCTTTCTCGCCGAGGTGAAACTGTCGCCGCTGTATTCACGCGGCCGCTACGTCTGACAGGTTGGCCGGCGTTGGCCAACGCTTGAAGCCCAATTTGCACGCTCGGACAGGATTCGGACGGAAGTGGGGCATCACAGCTTCATGAGCTTGGGCCAGGTCGTGTCCCGGGCTTCTGGAACCAACTGGACTTTCGGCTGCTCCGGATATGCTCGCCTTTTGAACTCAAGTTCTCGCTGTGCCCAAGGCAAAAAAAACCAGTTCCTGAAACACAGCACCAGCCCTCTCAGAAAAACATGGCATCCAACGCCCCTGTTGCGGAGACAAAGCCGCTCTCGTTCATGGAAACGCTGTCGCCAATCGTGTCGCTCTACCGCCCCCCTGCACGCCCTGCAAACCCCGCAACCGCCCTCAGCGACCCCGCAACCCCACCCAAGCTCATCCTCATTTGCAGCTGGACCGGCGCCCGAGACATTCACATCGCCAAATACATTACCAAATACCAAACCCTCTATCCCACTTCGCAAATCCTCCTCATCAAGAGTCCACGCAGCATCCTACTCAAACCCTCCACCATTCCCGCCGCCGTGTCCCCCGCTGTGCCTGTCATCCGCTCTGTCTTTCCCTCTCTTGATGCTGGTTCTGATTCCTCCCCCCCGGAACTTATGATTCATCTTTTCTCCAACGGCGGTTCCTCCTCCCTCTGCGCCCTCTACACGGCCTTCCAACCATCCATCCTCCCCCCACACATAACCATCTTCGACTCGGCCCCCGGCGCCTCCAGGGTAGCTGGCACGGTCAATTTCTTTACCGTCGGCTACTCCTCGCTGCAGCGCGCGGTGTTCACCCCATTTATCTATCTCTTTGCCGCGGTTGTGATTGCGGGGATTTCGGTGGGGCTGGTCCCGGATTCGATTGCCTTTTGGGCAGCGAGTCACAATGATAAAGCAAAAAACCGGGAGGTAGGGAGGGCCTATCTGTATAGTGAAGAGGATGACCTGGTGGACTGGAAGGATGTGGAGCGTCATGCCAAACAGGCCGAGGAGAAGGGTTTTGTGGTGAGGAGGGAAAAGTTTCGGGGGACGCCCCACGTGGCGCATGCGAGGTTGGAGGGGGACAGGTATTGGGGGGTGGTCAGGGAGATGTGGGAGGCGAGGATTTAAGGGGAGAGGGGGACGTAGAAGGATTTATTTACGTAACTGATAGAATAACATCTTTGGACAACATCTCTAGACAGAGTAGGTAGATTCATTTTGCAGATAATCCAATATGAGGGTTGGAAAGAGATTCGTGGCTATGTGCATATGCATCAGCCCTGCGAGGGGAAGAGTGCAGCTGGCGGGCTTGGAGGGAGCCGACAAGAGGCCACCCCCAATCCATCCTCTCTGAGCCAAAACTCATTTTATTCTAAACACTGGTTTTCTCTCTGCCCAAGGCATTTTCCAACCAACTCATGCACCAGGTTGAATTTACTTCGCGCCATGGCACTCGGTTTTCTCAACATCCCGGGCGAGCTTCGCAACATCATCTACGAAAATATCCTCATCTCCGCCCTTCCCATCGAAATCTGTATCTGCAAGGGTTATTTACGTCGAAGTCGCCCCCCAGTGGGAAACAGATGCAGGTACTCCTATAGGCCAACGAAAGACCCGAATGAACAGCAGCTCAACTGCCCGCATGCCGCCCCAGGTCTCGACTCTGGTCCTCACGCTCCGGATATCCAAAAGAACCCCGCTCCGTCGTCATTCATTCCGCACGAGATGGCCACGGCCATGCTGGGTATTATCTGCGAGCACTGTACTGGCCTTGATACCCTCGAGATGGTTGTGGGCACATTGTCAGAGGATTACTTTGGGTACGACTTGTATGTGCAGGCTCAGGCGATCACGTTTTTGGTTCAGCAGTTCCAATTCCGGATCCCTTGGGTAGACCATTTTATCTTCAACCTCTATGAGGATGATGATTGTTATGATGATGAAGGGGGTGACGGACAAGAATGGATCGATATGTGGAATCTCTGCCCAGGAGCCGTTGTTCGATACACTCGGCAAGAAGGTATTAGTTCTCGTGTTCTTTGAGCATACCCAAAAGTTTGTTTGCTTACGTCTGATTCAGAGCCGACCGAAGATGACTTAAAGTCGCAATACATACCTGCCTCTCCACGCAACAGCACCAGACGGCAGTGGCCTGAAGAATGGCTTCTTCTTTGACAAAAAATAACGGCGCAGTGAGTATGCGTCTTGTTCGTCTTGGAGTAGCAGGTCATCTCGCGCCTCACGGCAAGCTCCATTCATGATGGGCGTAACTCCGTGTATGTTTCATATCGGGTCCGCTGGCTCAATGGCAGAGCGTCTGACTACGAATCAGGAGGTTCCAGGTTCGACCCCTGGGTGGATCGAGTAACTGACAATACTGTTGGGTGTTGTCTTTTTATCATTTTGTACAATTATCCCATCAGGAGAGGCCTCGGATTATAAGCTGACTGCTGCCCTGTTTCGAATTCCCGTGTCCATCTGCCCGCCTTCCAGGGATGCAAACGTTGTCGCTCAAGCAGGGCCTGATCTCCGTATTACCCTGTTCAATGGTCGTCCCAGCTGAGCCACCCGCAATTGTTATCCTGGTCAATGTCATTGCGGCCCAGACCGGTTCGCGTTAGATGGCTGGTTGCCATGTCTTTGGGTTTTGTGGGCGAGCATGGATTAGGGAAACATCCGGGCTGTGCCGCTGCGGCGCACAGTGTTTGTCTGCACACCTCGTGAACACATACGCATCAGCATTAGCCAATTGATTCCTCCCATCGGTTTTCCATAAATCCAGAGAACCGGGAGCTGGGTGGCTCCGTCTTATTCTGCTGCTTACCGAAACATTTATACCCCATGCACCGATGCGGCTCAGGCGGAACAGCGAAATGCGATGCTGTGTTCCCCGACCCAACACTTCTTTTCTCCCCGCATACTCAAAAAGAGTAAAAAGGTGCTCCACATTCCCCCCTTCACCTTTTGTCTCTTTCTGGTAATTGATGTTCACCCCGCATGCTTCTCTCTTCAATGGGCACAGGCTTGCCATTGGTTGTTGTTGTCGTCGTCGTCGTCGTTGTAGCCGAGGCGCGACGTTAGCAGTTAGCAGTTAGCGCGACAAAGCATGTCGTCAAAGAGCAACAATACGACGCCTCGAAAATGGGGCGACGCGTTTGTCATTGTCCCGGATGCCAAGTACGGCCCGTATCCCTACAGCGAGTTCCAGATCTTCGGGTTCGCTGTTCTTGGCTTCTTCCCGGCATTGTCACTGGTGACATGCGGATTGAGAATCTACAGTAGGAGGTTGGTGGGCGGGCTTGCTATGGGTTAGTATTTGCCAACTTGTTTCTTTTTTCAGACCAATCGAATTATTTAGTCGCTGACATGTTTGCGAAGATGACTGGTTTGTGCTCTTGGCAATGGTGAGCTTAAAGATCTTCAGCCCGAGCAAGGGCGTCCCTGACTCTGTCGCCAGTTCCTCGCCATTCCCCAGGCCATATTTACGTCGTTTTGTAAGTCACATAAAAATACCCCCCCCCCTCTCCAAGGCACCAGGACCTTCACTGAGACCAGCAAACAGTTATCAAATCAGGGTATTGGGGGATCCACGACAGCGACATTCCCCGGGGACTCCCTCCCAATCTCGGTGCCTTTTGGAACTTTGCCAACGGCCTCTGTTCCAACCCGACACTAGGTATCGTCAAGGCTTCAGCCCTTATTTTCCTGCTCCGGCTCGGCAGCATCAAGCAAAGGGTTCGCATCGCCTGTCTGGTCTTGATCGTCGTCAACCTCCTACACATGGTTGTGTTCTTTACCGTATTCCTATTCCAGTGCTACCCCATCGCATCGCGTTGGACGGCCGGTCCCAAAGCTAAATGCATCCGTACCGAAATCTTCAGTATCAGCATGGCCGTTATCAGTATCGTCACGGATTTCCTCACTCTGTCGATACCATTCGTCATATTCCTGAATCTCCGCGTCAGCCGGAAGGCGAGAAACGCACTTTTGACGGTATTTCTCCTGGGCGGAATGTAAAAGCTCACGTCTTCTTCTTCTTCTTCTTCTTCTCCTCCTCTCTGTCCCAGTTTATCAAGTGTTCCGTCACTGTGTCCAGTCACATATCTAATCTGACCTCTCTCTCTCTTCGCTAGCGTCACCGTCATGTCTATTGTCCGACTCTACTACGTTATACGGTTATATTATATTGAACCTGAAGACCGCCACTACTCTCTAGGTTTTGTTGTCGGCTGCGTCGAATTGAATCTGGCCATAGTCACGACATCGGTCCCCGCCATCTGGCCATTAGCTCGAAAGTGGTTTCCCAAGTTCTTTGTATCGATTGGTATCGATCGGCCGCATCATCAATACCCGGACATTGAGATCGCCTACATTACCGAGCCTTCTTCCCGTTCCAGTCGAACATCATCAAAGGTATACCGCGGCAAGATTATCTGGAAGGACAGGCGTGGGAATCCGAACTCTGGGACTTCGTATGCAGCAGATGTGAAACGAGCCGGTGGGGGTTGGGGAAAACTATCGGATCTCCCGGATAGACATCTATATGCACAGAAAAGTTCAGGCAGCAGTCAGTCGGGGAGTCGCAATGGGTAGAAAGATTTCTCTCTCAAGTAAATGATTTCAAGTGGGTCGGTATCAAAAGGACTGGATGCATAGATGGTATCGCAAGGTTTTTTCCTTTCCTTTTCTTTTCATTCATTTTTCTTTTTGCCATTATCTCTGAATAAAGGAAAAAATCAAGAAAGTGGATAAACAGGTCTTGATATTCGTATGTCATAAGAAATCACCTTTGATCACTCAAAAACCGGCTCGACATGAATATACAGTGGCCCCTTCAGCCACAGAGGATATGCCCGTTGCTTTTCCAGCCAAGTCTTGCTCTCCTCGGCGAGAGTCAGGTCAAAGTTGTAAATCATGTTGGCAAGGATGAGTCTCATCTCAGCGTACGCCAGGCTATCATTTTGCGACCTTTGTCAGTTGACTTACCCCGTTTCAAAGAATCAAGGACACACTCACTTTTTTCCGACACAGTTTCTTGGACCAACGCTGAATGGCTGCAGAGCTTCAAACGTGTCCTTCTTGCCTAAGCCACCCTTGTCGAGAAACCTCTCGGGACGAAATGACCAAGGATCCTGCCAGTTGGCGCTGCTGTGATGCATCGCCCACTGTGAACACTCGACCATGGTTCCACCAGGCAAGACATGCCCAGCCACCGTGGTGCCTCCTTTGGCAATGACACGCACTAAACTGCCAGTGACGGGAGGGTACATGCGCAAAGCCTCGTTAAGACAGGCCAGCATGTAAGGTAGTCGACTCGCCGAGGCAATGGTGATTTCCCCGGCGCTGTTAAAGGTTGATCGAACTTCAATTTTGAGGTTTGCCAATGCCTCTGGGTTGGAAAGGAGGAGATAGGTGACGCCGGCGAGAAGGGTTGCTGTTGTCTCGGACCCTGCCGCGACTAATATGACAGCGTTGGAGGTAAGGCCGCCCATCCCGATACCCTTTAATGTTATTGCCGTCAGCGCATTCTAATGTCATCATGAGAAGTGAAGACCTCGAGGAAAAGAAAACAAAAATGAAATGAAAATGAAAAAGACGAAGAAAAAAAACTTACCCAATCCTCCCGATGCTTCATCAACCCCTCAAAGAGATCTTCTCTCTCCCCCTCCTTCCCCAGATCCACCCTCCGCTGGATTTTCCCGCGCAACCCGGCCCGCAACTCATACACCAGCTTGGACACGCCCAGCCGCCAAAACAGCATCGTGATCCACCCTAACCCCAAATAATTCAAGGCAACGAGGAGCATGCCGCCCTGGATTGTCCCCACGATGAGCCGCACAAAGGGGTGGTATTCCTGCCTTTCCAAACAGCCAAAGGACTCGGCAAAGACTAGATCCCCGATGATATCAAAAGCCGCCCAGTTATACCAGTCGACAATATCCAGCTTGGCGGTGCCCTTTCGGGCGTTTTGGCGGAGACGGAGCATGAGGAAATCGACATAGCGTTGGATGCGGGATTCCTGGCTGCGTAGCGCCCTTTCCGAGAAGCCGTGGGAAATCGCCTTTCGCAGGAGAGCGTGTAAGTCGCGCGGGGCTTCAATGATGCTGGGTGTGATTTCCGGGAAAAAGCCGTAGTAAATGGGAGATTTGGGGTTTTCGTCGAGCGATGGGGATGCAATGTCGTCGGTTTGCGGGTTAGAAGAGGAGATGCCGTTCAGGGTGGTGGTGGTGGTGGTGGATGTTGTTGTTGTTGATGGACGCGGCGGGATGCGGTGCCCGTAAATTTCTCGCCATGCTCGGACGTCGGTGAAAGAGAGGTGGTTTGGAGTGAGGCGGACAATGGGGCCATAGCGCTCGTGAAGCTCGTGGGCGTGGAAAGCGGCGCGACCCGCGAGGGATTGCCAGATATAGGGAAGCGAGAAAGCGCGGTGGGATACTGGGCCTGGGAAAGAGCGCAGAGGGTGGAAGTATAGGTTATAGATGGCCTGGTAGGTCAAGTACGTGATAATCTGCGTGTCCTGTCAGTTTGCTCATTCTATCGGCGGTACGTAAATTTTTGTCTCACAATTGTGACCGCAATGTACAACAAGGTCGAGATTCGGGATGTGCCCTCCTCGCCCCAACCGCCAAGAGCCATCTTGATGAGAGACCGCTTTGCCTCTCGCCGGCTGGGAAAATCGAGACAATCCAAGAGAGCGGGATCTTGGAGTTTATGACTGCAAAACGTCATCGCGACGAGCTGGGAAACAGCTTATATAGGTATGCTTGAATGCCGGAAGAGGGTACCGGTAGATGACAGACGGCATGCGGCAGATGGGACAAATGATTTGTTTCAGGCAGCCGTCCCAATAATGCCGTGAGTTATACGTCTTTGTATCTGGGGCATTGTGTCCATTGAACCCCGCTCGGCACATGCATGCATGCGCCATATCAGTCAGGTACCACCACACTGGTTGTTTCCTTCAAAGCCGCAGCTACTCAACTGCAGGTCGGTGTCTAGGGGACGCGGAGCCGGCACCATTGCTGAGCTGTCGGGGATTGCCAACTTTTAATGAACCACCCGATTTCGGAAGATTTCCGAGCTAGTTCCCACCCGGCGCGGCTTCAATGTCATCGGTCCAGAAATGACTGATAGGTTTATATCTTGCTGCTCCGTGTCGCTCGAAAAGCTCAATTTTTCAATCGTGAAGGTTTGAGCAATATTCGCCGTGCAAGTTAAGGGCAGCGACCTACATGCATGTGCAAGCACGTACTTCGTAACATTACTAAGACACTGACCAAGCAAGATAGGCGCTGCCGTTGAGAATAAAGGGAACACCCCTGCAATCAAATTTAAGCCTTTGTATATGTAAGCACCCACCAACCACTGCAGAAGTTCTGCAGCAGAACGAATGCGAATGCGAGATGCGACGCTATCAGTAAAACTCCACCACTAAAAAAAAAAAAAAAAACAAAAAACAACACAAAGC
>Ga0247760_1002083_pt1:0-15000 | contig 16217 bp, 17 predicted proteins | sample UWRJL171409R4_FD_179936 | JGI IMG/M metagenome (GOLD analysis project Ga0247760, IMG submission 179936) | Plant litter microbial communities from Arlington Agricultural Research Station in Wisconsin, United States - UWRJ-L171-409R-4 | ecosystem: Environmental > Terrestrial > Plant litter... | reverse complement strand
CACATCCACAACATCTCATCTCGCCCATCCGCAGCATATCACGGCCGCCATCATCATCACCATCACCAGCACAGGTCCATGCAGGTAAGTAGGTTTATGTTCACCTTTTGTGTATCCCTGTACTCCTCACAATCTCTATATATCCGTATCCGTTTCCGCATCATCATTACAATAATACCACAAAACCTATCCAAGGTTTTTTTTTTTTTTTGCAAAAGCGCCAATCTCATGCCTATCTTCATCTCCAATCCATTATTCATCTCCTAATCCCTTCTTCATGTTCAATCCCTTGTCATGCTTCTGACCATTGCCAAATGTACCAAGCCATGTCCCAAAGAGACCGATCAAATGGAAGGGGTATCATTCCGTAAAACCAAGGTCAACCAAGCCACCGAACTTTTTGATGCCCAAAACCAGACTCCTGTCTCCTTCTCCAGTTCAATTCTTCAATGCAAGACCACACTCTCTTCCTGGGAGTAGTCACAGATGAATGGACGGACGAATGGAGGGGTATCGAAAGAACCGAACTCGAAGTCGAAAACCGAAGAGACCGAAAACTAAAGGCCAAAGAGAGTATGGTGTTGTACAGTATCGTTACAGAAACATCCGGCGAAGCCGAGTCAAGTCGATCCAAATCCTCATCATCATTATTGTCCCTCATCTTCTTCTGCGAGGTCGACGAACGAATCCCGGATGTGGTGTGTTCTCGAGCGGAAAATGTCTCGAGTCTCGAGTGAAATATAGCCAACCCATGTGATGGCTCCGCTCTGAAAATGCAACAAGCAATCGAAATGGCAACAAGCATGCATGATCTTCCGCTGCTGCCCGTTTGGGTATCATGTCGTTTCGGGTATCGTTGGGTATTATGTCGGCATCATGATGGGAATCGTTGTTCCCCATTCCCAAACCAAACTCCCAAACCGAACTTCAAGTCGCCAATCCCCGGATCCTCAAAAACCAGTCCAATGAAATACCAAAGAAAAAACCCCCCTTTTTCTCTCTTAACGGAGGGATGCGATGTGTGCTGCAAGAAAGAATCACTCCTTCGCCTTCCAGGTCTTTCCTCCCCGGGTAACAAAACCAGGACGCGGACTCGGAACCGGACCGTCCTCATCATCATTCAGAAATCCAGATCCAGGGGCAGAAGCGCTGATCCGGTTCAATCCCGCACCGCTTCTCGTATTGGCGCTGGGACCGCTCTTCTGGACGGCTCTCGCTTTCTTGCCGCTTCGGGTATTGCGACTGGGTCCGTCCGGGTTGACGACAACAGGCGTGCTTCGCCTACCGCCGCTGCGGCTGATAACGACGCCGCCGTAAGAGGTTTGACGGGCGCGTTTGGACGGCCTGGGGGCGGTCTCTCCATCGTCATCATCTTCGTCATCTCCCTCGGTGAGGGCGACGGTGTTGGCGCTGAGACTTTGGGCCCTCACGCTGGCTCGCGTGTTGCGGGCGGGTGCGCTCCGTGTCGGGGCAGATAAACTCTTACCTCTTTTCTTTGAACTGACTTGACTGGCTTGAGTCGACGGGGCTTGAGTCGAAGTGCCTTGGGTCGAAGTGGCCTGGCTGGAAGCGCCAATGCTGGAGGTGCCTTGGGTGGAAGTGCCTTGGGTCAAAGTGCTTTGGGTCGAAGGGCTCCGGCTAAGAGTGCCTTGGGTCAAAATGAGCTTCAATGTCACTCTGGTTCCTGTGTAAATACGAGGAAGCGTAGTGCTGGCGGTAGTTGCGCTGCTTCTCGTTCTTCCAGCGGGTCCAGCGTATGCTGTGACACTCTTGCCTTTTCCGCCAGGGCTGCTGATGGCAGCAGTGCTGTTATTGGTATTGCTGCTACCGGGAGCGGTAGCACTGCTAGGGCCGGTATCGCGGCGAGGGCCGACTCGGACTACAATAGTACTCTCATCCTCTTCGTCCGCGTCGCCCTTGCTGAGATGGCTTTGGGCGCTGACATAGCCGCCCTCTTCGTCAGTGTCAGCGGGAGCTGGAGTCTCTTCAGTTGCGCTGCGTCTACCGTTGGTACTATTACCACCGCGACCGGCTGCGTCATCGGTATCACTGGCCATAGTAAAGTCAATCGGGGCATCGTCGTTCATGACGTGATCATGATCGTGATCACTGTCTGCGGCAAGGTCGATGGCTTTCCCCTTTCCCTTGTCGATGGCCTTCCCTTTTCCCTTGTCCACCTTACTCGGGGGGGCGCTGCTCTTGTCTTCCGCGCTTGAGTTATTATACTCGTTGTCTGCGTCGGAGAGCATGGGGTTCGCGTCATGCATGGTCATATCATCATCTCTGATATCAAAGAGAGGCTGGTCATCAATGTCCATACTGAAAACATTCGCAATGCCAGTGCCAGAGGAGCCTGCGATATTGCCGCCAGAAGAGTTTGCGATATTGTCGCCTGAAGAAGGACCGGGTGCACCCTGTCTATACCGGGTCGCGACCACAATGGTATCCTGCATTTCTTCATCTTCGTCTCCATTCTCATTTCCATTCTCCTCTTGTTCGAGAATCGGCGGCTGAGAAGAAGATGCCACTGCTGCGGCTGACGATGCTGCTGTAGAAGTACCGCGACGACGAGTACCGCTTGTTTTTGCTGTTGTACTTCGACTTCCACTCTTCTTCTTCTTCTGTACAGCTTGCTGCTGAGACTGTCTGCTCTTCTTCTTCTGTCCGGATGCAGCCTGTCCGGCTTGTGACATTCTCGGGGCACGAGATTTCGGGATCGGGGTCAGGTTTGTTCTCTGGGCAGCTCTCTCTGCCTTTGCCACTTTGGAATATCTTCCCGACTTTATGTAGGTGCGCTTTTTGCGAGGGGTTCCGTCGGGGTTATGTTCGGGAAGTTTCTGGTACTTGTACTTCTTCTTCTCCTTATTCCCCTCCTTGGCAGCATCATCATCTCGGTCGTCGCCGACATTCGAGGAAGAAGAAGGGGAACGGGAAGGAGAGGAGACCGAGTAGATGTCCGGACTCATTGACGGGGATGCATGTGCCCGAGAAGGTCCCGCTCCGGCTCCGGCTGGCTGAGATGACGACGATGACCGCCGCCCTGGCTGGAGATGTAAAGGCAGAGCGGGGAGGATTGGCGGCAGAACAGGGAGAGGCGGAGGAGGCGCAGGGCTATATCCCAGCCGCCGTCGGGGATAGCTTGACGACGATGACGAGGTCGCCGATGATCCCGCTCCAAATGCCGAGCCGACGACATTGTGGTTATTGGGGCGGAAGGGGGAGAGCGAGTTGTCCCTCGCCACCTCCTTGCCCTTTCGCGACGACGACAAGGGCGCCACCTCCTCCGTGTTGTTGGTGAGGCCGCCCATTTCCACGTCCTCGCCCTCCTCTTCTGGGTAGCCGGTGAAGGCATCCCCATCATCCCCGAGGTTGAGGCCCCAAAAGTTGTCGGCCGTGGCCGGCATGTCGTCGTTCCGGTCGACGACGACGGGGCCACTACCTCCACTGCTGCTGCCTCCTGGTCGAGGCGACCAGCAACCGTCGGCTTGGAGGCGGTAGTCGCCATCCCGGACCAGGATGGTGCCCTGGCCCTCCTCGCCCGCCTCAGCCTCGGCAGCCACCGCCTCCATCAACAACGCCGGGTCAATCAGGGCGTCGACGACGACAGGGGGTGAGGCCAATGGCCACCGAGGAGAGGACGCACCAACACCACCTTGATGGTGGTGGTGGTGGTGATGTTCAACCCTGCGCGGGTTGATAGTGCCCGGCGGGGGATCCATCCGGACGAGGAAGTCGGCCCTTGCCAGGGGCTCGACTGGGAGGCGACTATTCTGTTCCTCCTTTCTCATGGCGCGCAATTCGTCCTGGCACGCGACGTTGAATTGAGGGAGCAACCCTCGGTAACCGTCCGACTCGGAATGAGTCAGGGGTATGGTCGGATCGTCGACCGGTCCCACTTGGACACCTTCGTATCCGTCGAGCGTCTCTACCAAATCATACAGTCCGATGAATTGGAGGTAATCCTTTCCCGCCTGGATCTCGGCCTTTGAAAACCTGTCGAGGAGGGAAGCCGGACGGAGGACCACCAAGGGCTCCGCGTCCGCGTTGTCGACGGCCTGCTTGTAGGCGGCCCAGTTCGCATTCTCGACCGCCACCAGGTCGATAATGTCCCCCATCTCGTGTGAATTGAGACAGAGGTCGGCTGCGGCGCGCGTAAATGACTTGTCGCCACTCGATGTCATGATCCAAACAATCAAGTAGCGGACATTGGCTGACAGCTCCGACCAATTCACCCACTTCAACTTGGCGTAGCCACCCATGAGCACATTATGCTGGCAAGAAAAGTTAGCGCCTAGTATAAGACTATAATTGATCGGTTGATTGATTAATTGATTGACTTACAGAAGATGAGGAGGCTTGGGGTACCGTGGCATTCAAGTTGGCATTGGTGTGATTATTATCATGTGCGCGCTGCTGAGACGTCCAATAAGCTTGGCGAAGAACGTCAAAGGGAGAGTGAGGACCAACGTTGTTAGGATTCATAGAAGAAGACGAAGCAGCAGCAGGCTGGTTCCAAAAGGGACCAGTAGTCGCAAAGGGACGATCGACTTGGTCATCTTCCGGGTTTTCTAGATGAGGAGGAGCAGCAGCAGCTGCCTCAACCGGCTGAAGATTGTCACCGCCGCTGACTTGCTCGTGGCTGTTGCTCGCATCTTCGTCTAAGTCGATGTCGAGCTGGTTCTCACTGAGGAGATGGTCGGGGTAATTCTCGTCTTCCTCCATGACGTCGTCGGGATTGGGGGAACCATGATTGTTGTCTTGAGGAGAACGATCAGCTGCTGCGGGCTCAGTGCTGTTCTGAACCGGGTTCATGTTTTGCGCCTTCCAGATCTCGGAAGGGCCAGGGCCATCGTGATCGATGGGCAGCGAGGGAAAAGCGCAGTTACGCGTGAGCTCGGGGTTAAAGCGATGGCTATGGACCATTGGCGTCGGTCCCGTGCTGAATCCGCTGTAACCATACGGATCATCAAAGTCGTTGGCTCCAAGTTGTCGGGCATTTGAACGAGCTGCCCGCTGGGGACGACCGGCGCTGCGTCGTGAGGTGTTTGCCGTGGTTGAAACCTGCTGGCCTCCATCGCCCTCAAAATCGTCGTCCTCGTCATAACGTCTGGGACGCCGACGACTGCCAGAATCGCGGAGTTGCATCATGATGACTGGTTCAACCAACGCGAAGCGATTGAAGGTATTACAGCGCGTCTTGTAATGCGTCGATGAAGTAGAGCTTCGATGAAGGAGAGCTTCGATGAAGCAGAGCCTCGACAAAGCAGCGCTTCTTGCGATGAGAAGCAAGATGAACCGCCTAACTCGCGATGAGGAGAGGCGGAGAGAATCAAAGGTAGATCAAGGTGTTTGGAGAGAAGAGCAGGTCGCGTGTGATCAGAGAGAAGAAAGGGTGTTGGCTGCTTGCCAGTCCTCTCTTCCTTTGGCTGGAGAAGGCGAGATGCGATGGGTAGAGGAGATGGAAAGGAGGAGAACAAGCTTGCCTCTGGCGAAGAAATCAAACCGCGTCAGAATCAAAAAAGCGCGAGCGAACTAGTGCTCTGCGCCGAGGAGAGTGAACAAACACCTTGTGTGCCGCCGAACTGAGTAGACGCCCAGGGAAGAACAAGCACCTTGTGCTTGTTGAGGTGAAGAGTTCGCGGCCGAGAGAAGCAGCGCGAAGCCGGGAGTCGACGAGCGGCAGAATACTGACCTGCCACGGCTGCGCGAGTAACTAGACGAAGCCGAGTGAGGAAGAAAAGAATCAAAGTTGATTACCGAGAAGGTAGATCGAACGAGAAGAAAATGAAGCTTGATCGGGACCGAAGAGAAGATGAGGTCGTTGATCAAGGTGAAGAAGAGAGGTGGGGAGAATGGAAGGTGAGGAAGGTGAAAGGTGAGAGATCTCGAGGAGTGCAGGAGAAAAGGTCAAGGTTTGTTGTGGGCGAGGAAGGGTGCGAAGAGTTAGGGCAAGGGGGCAGCGCAGACGGGACCGGGAGTTCGGTGAAGGACCCACCCTCAGCATTCACTCCCCTACCTGCTGTGAACAACCTACACCAAGGTCACGAGGTCACTTTTTTTTCCGACAGACCACGCTGGGCAGGTAGGCTCGAAAGAGCTCGGCGTCCCTCGCGTCTTGTCGACAGTACCTAGGTAGCTTTCATCCCTTCCCATGAACCCATTCACGTCCCTGAGAAGCCCGTCAACAGTAGCCGTCCCTGGGTCTTTTTCAATGAAAGCAGCACCGTGGCCGTTCCGTTGACCCCGAGAAGCCCTCTCCCAGAGGAAGCCTTCGCGGAATGCCCGTTCCAGTCAGTGACCTTGATCCAGGAAACTCTAGTACGTAGAAAGAAGCCCATCGATCCATACGAAGCACACAAAGCCCGTGTAGAGTAGCCGCTGACGATGACGGTGACGCCCCAGGTGAGAGACAATGCCCATCACCTTGCCCGAGGCAGCAGCCAGCCTTGAAGGCGTTCGCCGTTGAAAAGCTGTTCGGGATCCCGCACAGAGGCGCCCATGCTAACTTCAACCCAGAAAGCCCATCGCGAGGGAGCCCATGCCGAGAGGCGTCCTCCCAAGTCTCGTTGGGGCGACTGGATTCCATGACAGACCAGAAACACGACGCACCGAGCCAGCCCTCACGACGCCCTACACGCTCAGCGCCTACGGGGATCATCTAGGTTTCACCTTGACCTTGACCTTGACCTTGACCTTGACCTTGACCAACAGGCGCATCCGACATTGACGCCTTACACACTCACCGCGCACGATGATCATCTTAGTGTGGCCTTGGCCTTTACCTTGACCAACGGGCGCTGCTGACATCAACCTAGCGCCTTAGAGATGCTAGGTCATCGAAGAGACCACTCCAGAATCAATGCCTAGCTCGACTCCCCGGATCACGTTCGTCGGACCAAGAAGACCATTCCGGCCAGGCCAGGGCACAGGAAGCGATTCGCCGACTTAAATAGAACACTGCTACACCTTACTCGCCATCATCACCATCACCGCTCGTGAAGGGGTCAATTGATTCTGTCCATCAAGCGTCACCACCTTAGGGAAGTACACTACCACTAAGAAACCTATGCAGACGAGCCCATCCCGGAAACCACAGCGAGAGAAGCCCATCTAGAAAAACTCACCTCGAGACGCTTACCTCGAGACGACGAGCTGGAGCCAAGGCATTCGCGAGGAAGCCGCCTCAGAAAGCCGGCCGCGAAACAACATAGGCACCGGCGAATACAAGGAAGCCCAGCGCCAAATCAAGCCACACCGTACGCACCCGTTGCCCATCACCAGAGTTTGACCGTAGCTAACAAGAGTATTCGCTCCAGACATCACCTCGGATTTGGTTCGGGGAAGCAGACAGAGACGCCGGCCTGCTGAGAAGCCAAGCCAGGGGAGCCAGGCCATGGGGAAGCCTGAATTGAGGCACCGAACCCATTCGAACATCTCGATTCAATCGCCTTCATCAAATTCACAGGAGCGGCGCGACTACGCACGCCCATTACTAGTATCAACCAAGTTCGACCTTGGTAAATAAGGGGTATTTGCCCAGCGTCACCGCCTCGGAAACCCAACCCCTGGAGAAGACAGGCAGGGAATCTGGTGTACACAGAAGACAGATTTGGGAAAGGACACATGGGGAAGCACTTCCATGTGATTGCTGTCTGAAAAGTCCTGATAAAAGTCTAACCCTAGACGGCAAGCCAGACAAATGTCCAACTTGAACACGACTGGAAGAGGCGCAACCTTCGAAGAGCAAGGCGGCACCACACACACAAACTCTCTCTCTAACCTACACACCCGTTACTAGGGCTTGACCAATGAGCAAGAACATCTACATGTAGCAATGACCCCTAGGTAGAAGCAGCCAGAGCAAAAGACGACAAGGAAACGCACCCGACATGCCAAACCACAAAGTATACCTGATCAGCTAAGCACCCGTCTCAAGTTTATATGTATTATATCCATTTTACCAAAGTATTGATATCCGCTAACTCAGATCCTTATATCCAGGTCTCCTCCGAATACATGTACCGCCTATCCTATCTCGCTTTTTCCACAAGCCTCAATCTCTACAACAGACAGACCGAGTCTGCATATGGTTAGACCGACCACATGATTGAAGCTAGACTGGACCAAGAAAAAAACGACGACGACGACGACGACGAGAGGGACGAGAAGAGCTATCTCCAACTCGGAGAGAAAGAAAAAAAAAGAGGAGAGAGAGGAGAGGAGATGAGAGGAGATGAGAGGAGATGAGAGGAGATGAGAGGAGATGAGAGGAGATGAGAGGAGATGAGAGGAGATGAGAGGAGATGAGAGGAGATGAGAGAATTAGAGAATCAGAGGATCAGAGTGACAATCGTGAATCGGGAGGAACATCATCATCAATCATCATTTTCGGGCACAGCCTCTTGCGGGCGAGAAAGACTCTAGGAAAAATCATTGAGCAGCAGCCATCAATCTCACGAGGGACAATGACAACCTTGAATCACACATATACATGGGTACATAGGTACCTACTACCTAGGTATGTTGGAATGGGAAATATTGAAATTGACGCTCAGGACCAGACATCAAATGATAAAATACCTATCTACCGGACGGATAGCCACACAAAACTCACGAGAAGATGGAAAGTTTGGAACATGAAAGACCTTTTGGGAGGGAACCTGATCATCACAAACGTGGCGGAAAAAAAAAAAGGGGAAAAAAAAAAGAGGGGGGGGTCCGCTTGAGGAGTAGCATTGCCAGGGTAGGAGAAATATACTCAGGGCCAGCATAGTCTAGCCTGGCCTGGATAGAGCTCCTCAGGGGAACTGATTGTTCTTAGAAGAGATACTAGGCGAGATCCCGTAGATTGCAACGGCTCAGGAGAAATGCTCAAGAAAAATATTACAAAGGGAATCCATCAAAAACAGCAACGTCAAGAAAAAGACACCTGGGGACATATCTCTGACAGAAACATTGCTCTGTCTATCAGTGTTACCTACAAGTGAACAAGCTAATTGAGCGGGCCTGCCCTGCAAACAAAGCCCGCGACCAAGTCCCATGACCAAGTCTCGCTTCCTTGCTTGTTTGACAATGGCCTATGCTCAAGGTATATTTGTCATACAAAACCTTCCCACAAAGACCTTTTCCACCACCCAACTGACCTCAAACTCCGCCGCGACCCTGTCCGTTTCCTGTATATGACGCCGCTTGAGCGGCTTCCATGCATGCTATAACGCTCATTGACTAATCCCGACCGAATCCAACGTCCCAGATGTAACCAGACGACCCGACCCAGTTAGTGCTCCCATTCCGATGTATCCGTGAAAGGCGCCATACCCCGATTCACAGGATTACTCGCGTCTTCCATCAAGTCGTCCTCGCCGACATCATCTATACGTCGTTTCGAACCCGCCTGTACAGAGGGCTGCTTCATTGTCTGTTGCTGTGGATTCTGTTCTCTCCGCTGTCTGACTACATCGCGCGTGGCCTTGAGGATATCCTCATACGACAGGAGGTGATTCTTGCTTTCGTCGTCAAAGAGAGCCGAGAACCGCTGCACCAGGACAAAGGTCATGGCCTTGACCGCATCCGCTCCGAGCACCGCCATCAAGTAGGCCGCCACGATGGCTGCCGACCGTCCGTTGCCCGTTTCGCAGCAGACGAGGACCTTGCCGCGTCGGAACTTGGACTGGTCAATAGCCATCTGACCCGCCGGCATCGCCTGCTGCTGCTCCTGCGTAGCTGGGTTCAGAGCCTGCCGTCGGTAGACGCTGAGCAGGTGGTCGTTGATCTTGCGGACAGCAATGGGGAAATTAGCGACAAGATCGGGATTGCCTGGGCTAATATCAATCGAGTCAAACGCGATGCCCATTGATCCCACCACCTTCTGCACACCCAGCATGGGTGCTCCGAACTGGGAATCCTTGCATGCCAGAACCATGGTGATACCATGTGTGCGGAGGAAATCGCCATCGCGAGCAGCGCTTGATGGCCCAAGGTAGAGAAAGTCAGTGATAGGTTGCGCCTCTCGTCTGTCCTCGTACTTCCATGTGTTGGTGCATCCGTTGGAACTTTGTGCCTGGCCCTGTGTGATGATCTTGAGGTCTTCCTCGGTAAGATCGCCCGCGTCGATATCACTAAACTGAGGCACCATCACCACCGAAGCGTCCACAGCACCGACGAAGCTACCTATAGGCACTTCGATGTATGGCGGACTAGGCGCGCGCTCATACCGTGCCGTCGGATTGACGCCAGTTGCCATGCTTGGAGATGGGTGCCAATCCATGGTGTTGTGATGGTGGATGCTGCCTAAAGTCGTGGGTTGCTAGAGAGCGCGATTCTTGGTACCTACGCACAGCGCCTCTTCTAGGCTTGCGCGACGCGTGCTTGGTTGAGAACTGCAACTCTGTTTGTCGTCGAGGTCCAACTTGGGGAAAAAAAAAAAAAACCTCTCGAGGCTAGGGCTGAAGCGGAAAGTGTGCACAGGTTTGGCCCAAAGTTTATTTGCCTTTGTTTTGCTTGCGGGCCAAAACCGAGGTCGATGACAGCAGAATCTGGACTACAAGTACTTCGTAAATCGAGTGCTGAGAAGTGTGGCACAAAGAAGGAAGGAGCCCCCCCCCTACCTACGCAGGTTTGGGCGCGCTAGTAATTGTCTGCCGTGGAGTCGACTGCGCGCTTTCGCTGCCAGTAACCTTGATTGGAGGTCATCAAGTCCCGTCTCAGAACTAAGCAGCAAACAGTCACAGCTGTAGGTCGAGGGCATCCATCATCTGTCGTTTCTCTGCGTTAATAACGGTGCCTGGTCGTTGAATCGCACTGGGTCGGCACATTAGCGCAGCGGCAAGCTCCGATGCACGGATCACCCTAGGCAGCTAGCTGTTGCGGACGGGTACCTAAAAGAATACCTTCGTTAGGCACCTTCGGGTGCCCGATTCCATGTATAATAACTAGTGTACCTCGCATAGCAGGTACAGTAATCTACCTACCTACGTATTCAGCAAACGCCTCATGCCGTCATTTTCTAACCAGTAAATACATGCATCGCAGCGCAATCACCAGAGTCCTTCCCCTTATCCTTACGGATTACCAGAGTCCGCCGATGACCCTGCAGGACTCTTGCTTCTGGGGCTGCTTTCTCTCGCGAGAGGTGACGGGTTATCGGGAGTTACGGATCGGGATTCCACTCGCGGTCGCCCGGCTTTAACTCCAGCTACCGATAGCTTCTTGCGCCTCTTGTCCGAGGCATTGGACGCTGTACTTGCCCTGCGGGACACACCTCCTTCTTCAACTTCTAGCCCAGGGGTCGGAGTCGGGCTTCGCGATGTTGTGACCGTTGACATACTCCCCCTCCGCGTGCTGTTGCTCCTCGTGCGCTTGTGCTCACTAACCACAGCCACATGTCGCGGATGGTGGTGGACTTTCTCTCCGTCCGCCCGTACCGCATGGGGCTTCTCTGTGATAACGCGTCGCCATGGAAGCCACCAAAGGAACCCGGCTTGCTCCTTGCGCAGCTTTTTGTCCTGTTTCTTTAGCTTTGCGCGGAGTAGCGCCCGGCGTTCGTTCTCTCTTTCCCAGTATTCGGCCCTGTAGAGCTCCCAATTCTCACGGAACGAGGGCGAAAACGGCTTGGCCAGCAGCAAAAGCTTGACATAGTCTCCTCCCGGCGAGAGGTCTTCATCGTGGCCACCCCTTTCCTCGTCCCCTCCCGGAAGATGTAAGGTGGGATGACCCTGGCTGGTGAGGTTGAGCTCCTTGTCGACCTCGCGCAGTAGGGAAGGCTCAACGTAGCGATACGACGACCCCGAGTTTGAAAACACTCCGTAGGTGAGGAACCAGCCTGTAGTAGCAAGCGCTTCCTTCCACCAGGGCCGCTTCATGACTACCAGCTTGCAATTGAAGCCGCGCAAACCGCGGTTGGACACAGCAAACCACCGCCGCGGCCACCGTACGCCGCGCTCCCAGATGCCTGTTGCCCATACCAGCATGGCCGTCATGACTCCTCCTAGGAAGCACATGCGCTCTGTTGTCTCCACCATCCAATATACGCTGCCGCCTACGCCGCTTCCGTCCTCACGCGGAGCAAGGAACAGCGCATACCCAAACCCAACGGTCCATAATGTGAGAAGTGAGAGAAAAAATGTGTGGTGGCGTCTTCGGGCGCGCAGCTCTAGATATTGGGCACGTAGCGACGCTTCGAGGATGAGCAAGTTAAGGTAGATCATGGACGGGGAGCTTGGCGTATGATTTAAGGGGTCGCCAACTTTGCCCGCCGAGGAAGCAATAGGACTGGTACCTCCCACTGTTTTGGATAAGTCCCGGCCCGGAAGGGGTACGGGGGCGCCCTTGACAATCGAATCTAGAGAATCGGCCATGGAGGGCGTTGGGAGGCGAAACGGGGAAGCGATCGAGAAACGGCACCGAGGTGCGTCGCACCGGTCGCGCCGTTGCCGGCCGGCGAGAGCGAGGGCGAGTCTTTGATTATTCGTAAGCCAAGATGTGGCTGGAGGGGTTTATGGCATGCAGCGATTCGTTCGTCGGATTTTACAGTATCGCCGTGTCGTCGTTTGCCGTCTTCGCAAAAGGATTAGTGGAGCCGAAATGTGCGATGCGGAATGATGCGGAGTGAAGCACCCTGCCCCCTGTTTTTCAGCCTCCAGTCTCCCCTGGCAGCACGCTAAAGAAAACCATCTGGGGAAGGCTCGCTGAGTTGGGTTTCAGTCAGTCATCCTCATAACAAGACGTCACCAGCCATTATATCTGGGGATTGGCCAAAAGGAAAACAACTCTGTTCGCTGGCGGCCACGCAAACACAATAGACGTCATCGGGTATTTGCGGCAACCGTTATCCAAAAGCGCGCATACCCAAAAATCGGGCAGCGGGACGATGTTAAATCCGGTGTGTGGCTTGCACACGTGTTAGCGTAGCGTAACCCCGCTGGAGCCTGTCCGGCCTGTCTATGCGCCGCACCGCCGGAAACTTTGAATGCCGCATGCACAACTGACGTCTTGATAAGGGGCGCTTGCCCACGCGCCGCGCCTCCGGAATCAAGATGCTCAAGACATACCCGACCTCTTTTCTACTTCCTAAGAGACTGAAGCTCGTTTCCCTGGCTGGACGACTCGATCCGGACGGCACAGGCGTGCATCAGACGAGCACAATGTCCAACGACGCCACTCTCCCCGACCCCCGCCCTCAGCAGCCAATGCTAGCATCTCAGCGCGCTAAACAGCAACAGCACGTCCAGGCCCGACAGCCACCGGCAACATACTTCCCCCTTGGCTACAAAGAGGCAGCGCAACAATGGGTATGTCCAAATTGGCCCAATTGACCCTCAGCAAGACTTGCCTCCTGACAGGTTGCCCCTCTAGTGGACAAGTGTATCGTCGCGCCAGGCCGAGCGAAATGTCCTCTCCCTGATTCCGTGGCTTCGCGAGGCTGGCACCGAGACACAGGCTCAGGAGCTCGCCAAGGCTGACCCCTTCGGCCAGAGGATATGGAACTCATCGATGGTTGAGCTCTCGGGAAAGAACCGCGCACTGAATGAGTTGGCGATCCACCGTGAGGGTGAAGAGGCAGACAATACCCTCGTCATGCTCCACGGCTACGGTGCCGGGCTCGGATTCTTCTACAAAAACTTTGAGCCCCTGACCAGGGCCAAGGGGTGGAAGCTCTACGCTCTGGACATGCTCGGAATGGGCAACTCGTCGAGACCACCCTTCAAAGTGCATGCAACTGATCCCAAGGAGAAGATCACCGAGGCCGAGAACTGGTTTATTGATGCTCTGGAGGAATGGCGTCGGGTCCGCAAGATCGAAAAGTTCACACTGATGGGCCACTCACTCGGCGGTTATCTCGCCGTTTCGTACGCCTTGAAGTATCCCGGCCGGCTGAATAAGCTCATTCTCGCCTCTCCGGTCGGCATTCCTGAAGACCCCTGGGCTGTCAACGCCGACATGCCCGAGCCGGAGGAGTCGACTATGGCCAATGAATTTACCCAGGACCAGGAGAGCATCGTGCACGGAAAATCCGGCAACTTCTTGCGTCCACCGCCCGCACAAGAGCCTACCCCGGCAAGCACTAACACGGCCCCGAAGCGGCCACTTCCTGGCTGGCTCGTCTGGCTGTGGGACGCAAACGTGTCTCCATTCAGCATTGTGCGTCTGACGGGCCCACTCGGCCCGCGCTTTGTATCTGGCTGGACTTCACGCCGCTTCAACCACCTGCCACCCGATGAGAAGGAAGCACTGCACTCGTACGCCTACTCGCTTTTCCGCCAAAAGGGCAGCGGTGAATACGCCCTCCCTTACATCCTCGCCCCAGGTGCCTACGCACGCAGTCCCGTTATCAACCGCATCCACGAAGTCGGCCGCCAGATCATCTCCCCCGCCACTGAAACAAGTCCCGCTGTGCGGGAGACAGGCTTCCCCATCGTCTTCATGTATGGGGACAACGACTGGATGGATGTAGCGGGGGGCTTTGCCGCCGAGGAGAAGATCAAGCAGCGCATCGTCAAAGCCCTGCTACACGGTACCGATGAGGAAAAGCGCAGGGAGAACGGCGCGGCCAGAGTCTTGATTGTGAGGAAGGCAGGTCATCATCTGTATGTTGATAACCCGGACGAGTTCAATGACTATGTGCGGAAAGAGATGGAGGAGACGAGAGCCGCAGGGTTGAGAGAGTTAGCGATGCAGACATGATAAGTTGACCGGGTAGGCTGGTGGGTATAATGGGCGAGCATGAGCCTGGGCATGGGCATCGTTTGGGCGTTTACTAAGGTTGTTGGTTGTGGGCTGTATTGAAATTTAGATAAAATCTCAGTTGTGGTATGTGTGAATTGGTGTAATGATGGGTTAAGAATTTCAAGAGGCAGGGGGCAGAGGAGAGAGGCGAGTATATATCTCGTACTTCATACACCTATAGAAATGTAAATATACTAATGCGTGTTCTGAAATTCGCAAGCTTACCTACTTGAGATATATTTACGGACTGGGGTATGTATACATGTACAGACTTGT
>Ga0247760_1002082_pt1 | contig 16229 bp, 6 predicted proteins | sample UWRJL171409R4_FD_179936 | JGI IMG/M metagenome (GOLD analysis project Ga0247760, IMG submission 179936) | Plant litter microbial communities from Arlington Agricultural Research Station in Wisconsin, United States - UWRJ-L171-409R-4 | ecosystem: Environmental > Terrestrial > Plant litter >... | reverse complement strand
CCCCCTAAACGGCCGCGGACCCCTAAGATAGCTCCTATCTCTGCGGACAGTGCCGTCAAAACTCCACAAAAGAGCCGTGATATTCTCCGGGCCGTCAACAACGCTAGGGGGTACGCAAGCCCTACCAATCGAACCGTAAGGAGTGTTCTTCGCAAGGCAGGGAAGGCGTTGGATCAAAGCAACGCAAAGATGGCCTTGTTGGAAGCCGAAAACGCGCGTTTGAAGGAGGATTTGAGGGCTACGGAACCACGTAGTAGGAAGAAGGTGAAAGAGCCTCCAAACGGCAAGTTTGCAAGGATAGGCGACATCGTTACGGCCGAGGAGGCTTCGCAGAAGCCCCCAAAGCGGAGGCGAGTCACCGCGCGCGTAGACCCCACCCCTGCGATGGAGGAGGCTCAGGAGGTTATATACCATGGCTTGGAGAGCCTTCGTCGCGCCGAGGAGATGTAGAAAACATGTTGTTTCATAGAAATTAGTAAGGAAATGGATGTTTTGTGGCATGGTTACAATTGGGGGTGCACGTGGTCTTCATGATCGGCGATCAGGTCGATCGGTTGTGGGGTCGCGACTTCTAGTGTTATCAGTCCTTATAGACCACTAAGCGCTTTCTTACTAGTTATAAGGGCTTTAGGTCTTTACACCCCTAGCCTAGTGTGTCCAGACGGTATACACTGTTCTTCCGCACTGTTCTTTCTACAGGGGATTCGTCGGGCTGCCCTAGCCTAAGTAACGGCCTGCAAGGTTATCACATAATTTCCCCTCTTTAATATTCTTTTTTTATAAAGAATCGCTAGGTCTGTTCTCTTCCTCTTCCACCTTTACTATATCTTCTAACCACATCGAAAAGCGTAAAAGATAGAGAAAATAGGAAAAGGCTCCTTACGACTGTTATATTTGTCTTACAGAATCCCTTAACGCCTTTAACTCGCAGATATCTCCTTACATTTGTTATTAAGTTAAGTCCTTACTATATTAAGTTATAATATAATCTGACAGTTATAGTAAATGCTAATCCGCTAATATACCTTTTTTATATAACGCGTTTAATTACTTTAATAAGTTTATTAAAGGTTTAGTAAATAAGAAAAAGGAGCTAGACACCTTATATAACTAAGTAGTTACTAAGCACTGTAACTCCCTTATAAAGTTACAGTGTATTAAAACCTAACAGCGCGTTATTAAAACGAAGGTAATAAAAGTGTTTTCTTATAAAGCTGAAGTTTTATCCTTTTAGGAATAAGTAAAGGTAACAGACCTAATCTAAGCTAAGCTAGTTTCCTAAGACTAGGACTCTTTTCTTACAGGCTTCCCTCCTAAGGGGTTGCTATAACTTGTAATGTCTTCTTAACCTAATTTATAGCTTTTCTCCTTTAATAAATGAAAACGGTTTCTTTAGTGTAATAGTAGTGTGTTTACTCCCTTTAATAAGGGGTTATAAGTTCAGGTCTTATAAAGTCTCCTATTACTCTAAATTTTTACCTTTTTAAGGTTAAAGGGTCTAGAGTGACTTTTTGCTTTCTTTTTTACTAACTTCTTTACTAGCGCTTATTCTTATGTAGAGCTTATTAAGAACCCTAAAGGTCTAGCCTTCTTGCTAGGTTTAAAGTCCTTATAACTTACAGTTAAAGGTTCTTGTGACGACCCTGCAGGCCGTCACTTGGGCCGGAGCGGCCCGACGAATCCCCTGCAGGAGGAACAGTGCAGGAAGGCAGTACGTACGGTACTGCGCACTGGGCCAGGGGTGCAAAGACCCGAAGCCCCTACGACTAATCGTTGAGTGATCACTCTGATCTCGCCAAGAGCATGGTGATCACAGTGATTAGAGGCATTCTGATCACTGTGATCACTCTTTGTGTTGAGTGAGCACAGTGATTAAGGTACGAAGTACCTCTTAGTTAGTTAGTATAGATAGTCATGGTTGTGTCCATAACCACTGTGAGGGACTCTGGTTCCTCACGCTAGTATTTAATTGTTCATTTGTGTCCTACTGTTCAGACTCACCTCTGTGCATTATAGTGACAGCGACCTACAGTGACATTGAACCCCCCGTCTAGGAGTGCTAGCTTAACAAGCCGTCTTCGGAACACCCCTTACCTGTTGGTGTCCTGCCATACGTTTTATCTTAACTTGCGCCAGTCCTCTCGAGGCCTGTGTCAGGTGCAGGTTGTAATAGTGCTAATAAATATCTTTCTGTACTTATTAAAAAGTGTCCTACCGCTTTTTAAGCTTTAGGTCTTATAGTAGTCTTACTCTTTAGTATAATAATTTAAATGTTAAATCTTATCTTATTTTTAGTTTTTATTATTAGTTTTAGTTAGTTTAGATTTTTTTAGTAGAACTTTATAATTAAGTCTAAGCACTTAAGGTTTTTAATTAGTTCCTATAAGTTACTTTTAAAGCTGTAATTTAATTACTTAATAAGATATTCAAACGTATTCTTTCCTTTCCATAAATTTATAACTTCCTTAACGTCGTACTTATCTTTATTAGTATCGATTTTAATCTTCTTTTCTAAAGGAACTCCCTTTAAGGCAGGTTCTAGAAGTAAGATGTGAAAAACCTTAATCCACACCTTTATATTAGCAGGTAGGTCTAGTTTGTAATTAGAGGTAGTAACCTTTTTCTTAATTTAGAATAGTCTGTACCTTTTAAAGTTAAGCTTCTTATTAAGCTGTTTCGAATGTAGGTTTCGTGAAAAAAGGTAAACGTAATCCCCCTTTTAAAAAGTTAGTCCCTTAACTTATTCACCATTATAATAGAGTCTTTTCTTAAGTACTGGTTACTCGGTCTAATATTTATTAATAAACTTCTTTATTCGTTTATATATAAACTTAAGTTTAGTTTACAGGTAGTTATGTAATTCTTACATCTAATCTGTGTAGATTACGGCTTAGGAGGTGTTAGTAAGCGGGCCTTAATAGAGTTTAAGCTCCTTACTGTAATTAGTGAAGAATAGTAATATACCTGTTAACTTAATTAACGTTATATTATAAGCTATCTATACTGTTAGTAACAGCTTAAGCTAATTATCTTATTTGAAGTTAATATAAGCTTAGAAATACGTTATAAGTATTTAATTAACTTACTTTATTTAGCTGTCTGTCTATAAATAAAACGCTGTTAAAAGCTTACTTTTTACATTTATTCTTTATATTAATCCTTATTAGAATTTTAACATAATTAGCTTATCTTAATCTGTGATAATGTTATCTAACTAGAGGTGTTGTAAAACTACCTCTTTTTAAAAACATAAATAAGTTACTTTACTGTTATATCCTTTAAGGTTAGTAGAAAATAAGCTTATTTTGTTAATCTGTTAACTATTATAAGGATTTAGTTATAAGTAACTCTTATAACAAGGTCCCTAGACTTTAAAATCCTAGTGACGAAGTTAAATAAGATAAAGCTTTATAATGCCTATAGTATAGGGAGTGGTTTAAAAAGCTTATAAGGTTTATAATGTTAATTCTGCTTTTACTACCAGATATTGCAGTTATTAACTACTTCCTTAACCAGTTTTTTTATTCCTAGGAAAGCGTATGCTTACTAAGCTTATGTAAAAGTTTTAACTTAGCCTATATATCCTCCTAGCTAGGACTTATAAACCTGCTAGACGTACTCCTTTTACTTACCTAAGTCGTGTATATACAGTTTCTCTTAATATTAAAGCTTTACTTTTAATTTAAGCATACTATTTACGCTTTCTAATAGCTATTCCAGCTAATAACTAGTTTTATTATAACTTAGATACCTTAGGCACTCCTTATTACAGTCTTATAAGTGCCTTAAAAAGTCTCTTAAAGGGTACTTATACTTATAGGTACCTTCTATTAACCTTCTTACTTAAAAGTCCTATTATTACTAATAGATATTATACTTTATTTATAAGTTTATATAAACGTTAACAGTTTATTCTGGCATTTAATTATCTAATACTTATAACGTATATTCTAATATATTATTCTCCACTTCGTTAAATATAATAATAGGGATTAGGACTAGATTAGTATCCTTATAATCTAATCTCTAACTAAAAGTATCAGCTTACTTATTATCTTTTCCTTTAACATAATAAATCTAAAAATAGAATAAGGCTATTAACTTAACTTACTGTACTTACTGTAAACTAAGTTCCTTTATTAAAAAGTACTAGAGGTTATTATAATCTGAAAAGACATGGACTAATTCTTCTATATTACTTAAATACAGTACCTACTTAGTAAAACACTAAATAATCGTTATTAATTCTTTATTATAGATTAGGTATCGTAAGGTAAAGCTGTAGATCCCTTTCGACAAGAAAGTAATTAAGTAACGTTTTCTATCGTCCTAGACTTAGCTATGTTCTCTATTAATTATAAACTCTAAACAGTCTGTTTCGACTTAAAAGGGCTTTAAAAAGTCAGGGAGAGTTAGGATTAATATTATAATAAAGGTATACTTAAGGTCTTTAAACGCTTTTTACTATTTATTAGTTTACTTAAACAGTTTACCTATCTTTATAAGTTTATATAATAATTTTATAATTTTCGTAAAGTACTTAATAAAGTATTAATAAAAGTTTATAAAGCTAATAAAGGCTTATAACTCTATTTAGTTCTTTAGAGTAAGTTAGTCCCTGATTATCTTTATCTTCTTTATTTACATTTTAAGCTTTCTAGGGGTTACTTTAAACCTTAGATAATTTAGTTTTTAAATGTGGAAATAGCTCTTTTCCGGGTTTACTATTAGCTTCGCTTTTTTAAAAGCTGTTAGAACCTATCGTATATACTTTTAATATTCTTTTAAAGTTTCGGAATAAATTAGAACATTATCTAAATATATAAAGATAAACTTATTAAGGAAAGGGTGGAAAACGCTGTTAATAAGGCTTTAAAAGGTCGTAAGAGCGTTTATCAATCTTATTAGCATAACATAATACTAGTAATACCTGTTATAAGTTTAAAAAACTGTCTTATGTTTATCCTCTTCCTTCACTCTAATATAGTTAAACCTTATAGGGAAATCGAAGTTAGAGAACTAATTTACCTTAATAATCCGCTTTTACATTTCCGTAATAAGTAATAATAAGTAACGATTCTTAATCGTATCTTTATTTAACGTTTAGTAATTAATAACTATACGTAGCTTACTGTCTCCCTTTCTTATGATAAACAGCACTAGGTACCTTACTAGGGATTAGGATTTTATAATAAACCCGTTCTTCAGATTCTTATCGATATACTCCTTTAAAACTTTAACCTGTTAAAGGTTTAGATAATAAGGCTAAAAGTTACAGAGCTTTACTCCCAGCTTTAACTTAATTTTGTAATCTTACAATCTGTGGTCTGGTAATTACAGTATCTTTTTTTAAAATAGGGTAAACTTCTTATACTTTATAAGTACCTTAAATAAATTAACTTCTTTACTTATCTGTAGATTAGTTCTTTACTTTTTTCTACTTTTTAAATTATTACTTAGGTAATACAGTAGACTTTTTAATCCTTTAACTGTCTTTATAAATCTAACCTAAACCGTGCTTAGTTTTAAAGGTTTAACATGCTTTTAAGTATTTTGTATATCTCTAAAGCGGTTTAGTACCTCCTTAACTTCCTTTAAACAGTAATTATTATTAGGGGACTTACTGAAAGCGAGGTAACTACTCCTCTAGTTAATTACAGGGTTATACTTTTCTAGCTAAGGTAGTCTTAAGATTATATTATATCTTACAACTAGTGTAACGTTAAAATCTATTTATTATTTATCCTTATCTACTTTAATTAAAAGTAATAAGTAGTAAGTAACTTTACTATTATTATATTAGTACAGGCCTCCTTCTCTATTTCAAATGGGAATAACCTTTTTATACTCTTAGTTAAGGAGTTTCTTTTAGTTGATTAGCAAGGGGTATATTAGGTTAGAAGTACTCCCACTATTAATTATTACTTTTACCCTAAACAGCCTCCCTTTTCTATCTATTAAGTTAACACTAACGGAATAATGCTTATACTCTTTTAATATCTAAGTTATAGTAATTACCTATCCTTAAGGTCTTATCTAACTTAACTTTTAAATACCTCTCCTTCTTCTTAAGGTTTTTACTAACTAATAAACTACTAGTTTCTAGCCTTTTTAAAGGGCCTGTAACCTTTTCCTAATTCCTTTTAAAAAAACAGGTAACTTTAATAAACTTAGTAATTAACCTTTCTTAAGTTTTCACACTTTAGTGTCTAGTTAACTTTAAACGGTTTAATGTTTCTAAAATCCTTAATAAGTCAATAGTACGTTTTATAAGACTAGATTATAATAATGTCTTTTTCTTCTTAAATCTGTTAGTAGTTTTCTCACTTTTACTATTCCCTAGCTTTTCCGTTAAGATATAGTAAGTACGTTATAATTAAGTAATTATTAAGTACTCCTCTTTATTAGTACGTAGCGGGAGCTTAATTAATTACAGTAACCTTCCGTTTATTAGTCTCTTTTATTAAGGAGTAAAAGACTTAGTAATAAGTTAGTTCTAACTCCACCTTTACCACTATGTAGTCCTGTCTTTATGTGTTAAGGAAGTGATTATAGAAGGCCTTAAGTCTATAATACTAGTTAAAAGTGTAGTTATCGTACACGTAATTAATTTACAGTATATCCTTATAGTTAAGGTAATTAATATTAACTGCTAATATTACAGTTATTAAGTACGGAACAGGTAAAGCAGTACCTTATTTCTTTTCTTCTTCTACTTATCTTTACGTACATTACTTCTCTTAAACTTCTTCTTAAAACTTAAGTAATAATAACCTAGCTTATTCTTTTATAAAGTAGCTTTCTTTAATAAGTTAGTATTTAAGTTAATTAATAAAGCGAACTCTATTATAAAGTTACAGCCCAATTTTTACCATTTTATCTTTAGACGTTACAGTAAGGCTTTCGACTTACAAGTCCTTTATTTTATCTATTAACTTTTAATATTTTTCCTTCAGCTCTTAAACTCTCTATTAATATATTTATTTCGTGCCTTCTTAAAGGACCCTCAAGGTACTAGTCTAAAGCACGCTAACCTTAATACAGGGCAGCTATCTAAGCTATCCTTTTTCTAAGGAAATAAGGGTGCTAATCTACTTAGTATACTTAAAGTGTTTAAGAGTTTTAAACAGTATAGTTAAGAAGAACTTTCATTTTTCCAACTTAATTCTTTCAGCCTGCTCTTTTTCACTTTCTAAGGCTTATTTCACTGCTTAGGTGGCCTGGAAAGCTAGTTCCTCAACTCCTTTCACTATCTTAGTAAGGTTTAAGTCGGGGTCTTTTCTGGACTTCCTTAATTCTTAGACTTATAAGGTAAAGTTCTTAAGGCTTATAACAGCTAATTAGAATATTTCTTCTTAAAGTTAGTCTTTTATAACCTACACCTTTAACAGTTCTAAGTTTCTACCTTAAAGTCAGTTTACTGTAACCTATACCTCTATAGCTAACTCTTCTAAAATACCCTTAAGGACTAAATACACTACGTCTTAGGGTTCTTCCTCCTTTTCTTCCTTACCTCCCAGGTTACACTTATCCATCCAAGTACAGTTTTCTTTATTACCTACTATTCTAATATAAACGTCTCTTAAGCTAAACTTAACATACTTCCCTCCTTTAAAACAGGTTTCTAACTGACTTACTTTAATAACAGGTACTACTATACTATATAACCTTTTTTACTATAATTAAAGCACTGGACTTAAGACAGGTCTTTAAACTATTTTTACTGCTATTATCGTTAAGGTTTATTATAGTTAAGTTAGTTTTAACAGTTTACTATACTAATATCTATTAATCTAGGGTGATAACCTATTACAGTCGACTAATTCCCCTTCTTCAACTAGTAAGGGGTCCGTTCCTTCTAAGAGTTCTTCCGATAATAGTAATTATAATACTGATTATTAGCCTTAATAATTATTTTAACTAATTCTTACAGTTAGTTTAGTTAATCCTTTTAATAAAGATCACTAGTAATATATTCCTTCAGACCACTTTAAAACAGCATTATTAAAGCTTCTTAACTAAGTTTAATTTTCATAATTTCCAGCTTAAAGTGTATAGAGAACTCGAGGACTAAGGATGTCTACCTTAGGGCTATAAGGCGTTATTCAGCCTACCTTAAGGCGTTTAATTCTTTAAACTCAGTTTAGAGTTAATTAATAAAGATGTTAAAGTTGTTAAAAAGGGCTTAAGTCTTAAGGGCTTCTTTTCACACTCTTTTTACAGAGAGGTCGTTAATTATCTTCGTGTAAGGTTCGTACCAACGCGCAGCTACTCCATTTAATAAAGCTCTAATAAACTTAACCTTTCCTTCTTCTTCGAAGAACTGTTTATTATAATAGATAATATAACTCTAGAGCTAAGCTACTTAAGATTTTAATTACATAAAGTCTCCCTTAAAGCACGATAGTAAGGGGAGCTTTACTTATTTCTTCTGTAAGCCCCTAAGGTTATTATTTTCCAACTTAATAACGTTAAGTTAAGCTTAGAGTTTCTTAATAAGACCGATACAGCTTTTAATATCTTTAGAGAAAGCTTCGTTAAGTTCCTTAACCAGCCCTTACTAATTAAGGTTTAACTCTTTAAGTTATACAGCTAACTTATTAATTATATGGAGTTAAGGTTAAGCTTACGCTTCCTTAAGCTTTTTACCTTTTCCGGAAGTCGATATGTTAGTAGTAAAAGAGAGGTAATGTCTGGGAATTTAATAAATAACGTTCAGAACTGAGACGCTAGTATTATATTATAACTTACATCCGATATAAGCTTTAAGAGGACTGGTACGGGTTAAGACAGAACGTATAATAGGATGTTAACAGGTAGAGGGTGTTCCGAAGACGGCTTATTAGGTTAGCACTCTTAAATAGGGGGGTTTAATGTTAATGTAGGTTGTTATCACTATAATGCATAGAGGTGAGTCTAGATAGTAAGATATAAATGAATAATTAAATATTAATGTGAGGAACCAGAGTCCCTCACGGTAGTTATAAGTATAACTATAACTATCTATACTAATTACTTAAGAGGTACTTTATACCTTGCTTGGTCCACTGTGCTTAGTGGTGCACCACGCAGTTACAGCCAAGCAGCCCACTGAACGGTGCTTGGTGTTGTCAGTCCTTATGGACCACTAAGTGCTTTCTTACTGGTCGTAGGGGCTTTGGATCTTTACACCCCTGGCCCAGTGCGTCCGGACGGTGTACACCGTTCTTCCGCACTGTTCCTTCTGCGGGGGATTCGTCGGGCCGCCCCGGCCCAAGTGACGGCCTGCAGGGTCGTTACATTAATGTCACTGTAGGTCGCTGTCACTATAATGCACAGAGGTGAGTCTGAACAGTAGGACACAAATGAACAATTGAATACTAGCGTGAGGAACCAGAGTCCCTCACGGAGGTTGTGGACACAACCATAGCTATCTTATACTAACTAATCAGTAGGTACTTCGTACCTTGCTCTGTTTGCTCCCTGACTTGGCGGCAGAGCAGACAGAGCAGCCAGAGCAACAGAGCAACTCCTGATTGGTCTTAGGGGCTTCGGGTCTTTGCACCCCTGGCCCAGTGTGTAGTGCCGTGCGTACGGCCGCTCCACACTGTTCAGTCTGCGGAGAATTCGTCGGGCCACGCTGGCCTAAGTGCCGACCCTGTAAGGTCGTCACATTAAAGCTGTAATCTAGTTAGTTATAAGCTGTAACCTCTTATAGTCCCTGCTTCTTTAAGGCCCTAAGGGCTGAGACAGCTTAGCTCTCCCTCCTCTGAAGTATTAAAACCCTGTACAGAGTTGTTTTCTATAGGAAAACAAAGCGTAGAAGCCTCTGTTATAGTAGAAATATCTGAATTATTCTTTATTTAAGGTTGCTTGAAAGCCTGCACACAGTTTAGAGTATTTTTAACTATAGTAGTCATTTGCTCCATAACTACAGAGGCTTTTATCAATGTGGTGCCTATAATTACAGAGCGTTTTGTCAGAAAGAAGGGGGTTTAGAGGCCCTGGGCATCTAGTCAGCAGAGCTGACTGGATACCTAGCACTGCCAGTACGCCAGTGAGCCTCAGCCACCGGAGTGACGAAGCCTGAACCCAACAAGAATAGTCTATAAAGAAGCCTCTGGCTTCTAGCCAGAGCTAGAGGAGGAGAGTCAACACAAGCAATATAATCACGCAGTTGCAACCCCTGCAATTTTATAGAATCTAGAGTGCCGCGCTTCTAACACGTTTAGGGCTTTCTAGCGGTGCTTATAGTTTACGGTGCGGAGTCCAAAGTGCGTGTGGGCTCGCACGTGGATTTGCACGTGGGTTCGCACGTGGAGCCGGCGTTTCGGGTGGTTCGTGTAGTTGCATTATTGTGGTGGGTGGAATCCACCTGGTTGGTTGGATTTGTAAGCCCGGAGGCTTAGCTTCTTAGCGTTGTTCTGAAGATTTTATCGCGTTGCTTACCCTGTCAAACGGCTACTTTCACCACCTACTGCGCGCGCGTAACACTATGCGCGCGGCTGCAGGTGGTTGGAATAGATAGAGCTTTTCGAGGGCTTTCGAACGGTGTGCGTGGCGTGCGTTTTGCTGCGCTTTTCGCAGCGATGCACGCGAAGAGTTTTTTTTGGAAGCTTTTTTTATTTTATTTTTTTTATTAGTTAAATCTTAAGTATGAAATCATATCGCTACTTATTATAGTAGTAGTTATAGATAATGTCCATTCTGTACACCGCTAGCAATTAAAACGAACCTAAGATTTACAGTCTCTTATCTTATATCTTACTCTGCGCTCTGGTTGGCCCGCTGGGGCGGCTCCCAAATCCTGGCGTGAAGAAAGGCCTGGCGGCAAAATCTACCCTATCGTGGCTTGTAGGGAGGCACTGCCTCAAATGCGCATAAATGTAGTCCGTGCGGGGGGCTGCCTCCCTATCTTCCCAAGCCACCCGTGGGTTTCTAACTTTCAGCAACATTTCACTTTCAAAAATCCTCAAGATCCGTGGCTCCGCTCTCTTTTCCAGATTTCACCAAACATCGTCACGATGGCCGAAGCAGTCGCGCTCGGCGCGAGTGTCGTAGCCTTCATTCAGCTGGCCGACCGCGTCATCACCATGTCGAAAAACCTGATTGATTCAGGCGCCGACATGCCCACGACACTGAGAATGGCACACACCGAGGCCTTGTCTCTGCGCGACATTCTCAAGGAACTAAAACAGCGTCAATCAATGTCCTCAATACCTGAAGTGGAGGCATCGACTGTGCTTCTGAACGCGACAAAAAAGCCGGCTGACAAGTGCCACGCATCCATGGAGCAGTTGGAGGTGGAACTATCCAAACTGTCCATCTCTCCGTCACACTCGCAAATATCCCCTTCCAAGAGGCAAAGGATCAAGCAAACTGTGAAATGGGCAGCCGGCGGTGAGGAGAGGGTGAAGAAGCTTCTTACAACCCTGATGACGGAAAAGTTAACCTTGTCACTAGCCCTGGTGGCTGAGATGTCGTAAGTCGTACTTCTCGTTTGACCCACCGGCGCAGGCTAATAGATCAGCAGTGAAGATATGAAGGATGTCAAATCCAAAACCGTTAAAGTCGAAAAACATCTCACTGGTGAGAGAGTTTCTTTGTATTCTTTTGGTTTCCAGCTGACACTGAACGATCCAGACGCGCAGAGACATGACGTACTCCGATGGCTAGAGCACACAAATCCGTCAGATATCCACAATCGTTCCCGCAGATTGTATGAGAAACTCACTGGCGAGTGGATGTTGAGGAGCACGGCATGGAAGTCTTTCATCCACGGCGGCCACAGGTTCTTGTGGGTCCACGGGATACCAGGCGCCGGAAAAACGATATTGATTTCACATCTCGCAGACAAACTGCGTGGCCTGCAGAATTGGCGAACTGGCTGGGCGCTCTATTACTGTTACTTTGGCCGAAGCCAGGACGAGGCCGAACCCTTCCTAAGATGGATAATTGTGCAACTCTGCCAACAAGCCTCGTTCGTTCCGCCGGAGCTGCACCAAATTTACGAACAGCGCCACCAGCCCGGCATCAACGTGGCTCTTTCCATTTTGGCCACGCTCCTAGAGAAGTTCGGCACTGCATATGTCGCCATCGATGGGGTTGACGAAAGCAAACCATACACGGGCCTATTAGCAGTGCTGACTACCCTCATGACTGACAGCCGGTTTGCAAAACTCCGCCTCCTGATCTCAAGTCGCGAATATCTCGATATTGAAGAAGCCTTGAAACCGCATACAGTGGCCGTTTCAATGTCGAATGAAGTCGTGGAAGGAGATATACGCATCTTTGTCGGGGCAGCTCTACGATCGAATCCCAAATTTCAGTCGTGGCCACCGTTGCTTTATAGGGAGGTTGAAGTCGCCTTGGCGAAAGGAGCAAGGGGCATGTAAGTGGCATATTTCACCTGCGCCCTCATATTGCGACGGCATACTAATTTCCCCAGGTTTCGGTGGGCTGTTTGCCAGATCGACATACTTGGGAGACTGAAGTCTCAGTCCGCCGTTCGGAAGGCGCTTCTGGAGCTACCAGAGTCGCTAGACGAAACATACGAACGGATTCTGCAAACCATACCAACCGAGCACCGCGAGTTCACCCGCGCAACGCTGAGCATATTGGCAGGCCAAAGCGAGCTCGGAGAAGCGGAGACGCAAATGACACCGGGAGCGCTTTTGAGCATGGTACTCCGCAACCTCGGTTTGGAGTGGTCGACTGACCACTTCTACAACATCTACGATATCCGGGAAACATGCGGCTGTCTTGTGACATTTACAATGGTCGACATGAAAAGTCTCGCGTGGGACACAACCACGAGAGGACACCAAGAGAAAGAAGTCGTTCTATTTGCACATTACACCGTCAAGGAATTCCTGTATGCCGATCGTACAGCTCACAGTCTTAATGTTACTGCTAGGCTGTTCGCTCTTGACCAACACACGACGGCGATGCGGTGGGCGCGTTGCGTCATGGAGATCGCGGTGTCGGCCCGGGAAACTGGCCGCCCCATCAGCAGTGACTCCATTGAAGATTACTGCCAGGGGATCGCACTCATCCTCCTGAAGGCCTGGCAGCAGCGCATGGTCAACCACGGATTGGCTTCCCTCTGCCTAGGCTTCCTCGATCCCACCGGTGCCCACCATCTACGCAGGCGGGAGCACAGGATTATCAGGATGGAATTGACGCCTGTACCGGCAACCAGCCATCTCGTGGGGGCTCTCGCAGAGTGTCTCTCCCAGAAATTTTGGCCTCTTGCACGCGCGGCAACACAAATGCTGAATGCCAATCAGATTCTTAGCACACCGTTGCTAGTTCTAACCCCCGAGTGGGACCACTGGCGCAACACCTCGAATCCTGGGCTGAGAGCTGAGACAGCACAGGTACTTCTAGAGACGTCCCTACTGCTATCAGTATTTGCCCCAGAGTTACACGATCCAACCCGATATGGACGGTGGGAAGACGAAATCCAAAAGAATGACCGAGATCCACAGCTGGAAATCCTGGCCAATGCAGTGGGCTGGGACGCGGTCCTGTTTGCTGCCACGGCTCAGCACTACTACCATGCTCAAAACACTTCAGGATGTCCCATAAAGTTGCTCATCGGGCGGGGGGCGAATGTAAACTCGGTTCCATGCCGGGCGACGCCCTTGCAGGTTGCCGCCCTGCGCTGGGACTACGATGCTGCCAAGATCCTCATCGATAACGGGGCCGATGTGAACATGGTCGGATCCGCAGAGGGAAATAAGCTTGCCGGCTTGAACCTGCATGACAACCTGATATATGAGAGCCCGCTCAGTATCGTTAGAAAGACACAGAGTCTTTTCCGCGAGAACCCGTCGATCCGCGTAAGACGGGTTGCAACAGGTGGCGCTGCGAAGCTAAAATTGGAGCAGTTGCTTCTAGGAGCTGGAGCAAAGGACTTTACTATAACACCCGAAATATCCGAGTTGTAAGGATGGGTCTGGAACTATAGAAAGTAGTTACTTACACTAAATACAACTGCCTTTTATAGCCTTACATCTAGCTAACTTATGACTGGTTACATCCCTGCCATGATATCCGTTGCGAGAATTCACTTCAATTCTTGCGCTCCACCCCAGCCCACAACTCGTGGGTCTGTTCCGGAGGAATGCTTTCGCTGTGACCTGGTTCCGCTACACCCTCCTTGCAAGACTTCTGCTGACAATAGCAGCAAGTTAGTATCTCAGAGTATCGACATCTTGTATATAAAACCACCAAATACCTTAACTAATATGTGGAACGTTTCACTGAGCGTACGGAGCTCATGGGAGCAGCGGAAGTGCAGTTGCAAAGTGACTTGATTAGGTAGAAAGGGTAGGAGCGAAGCTCCCAGACTAAATACAAAAGAGAGCTCCCTGTGTGTGAGGAGAGCACATGACGAAAGGCTCCTGCGCTCCAGCCTAGCCTGGAGCGGTAAGGCGACTGCGCGCCTGAGCGCCAAGAACTGCCGATGCAGTTCGACATAATAATACTGAAGTATTACCCTATCCACCAACCCACCAACCACCGGCTATGTTGCCCGATCTTAGAATGGAAACAGTCGGCTTTTCAAGCCCATAAAGACAGTCACGAGGCTGGGCCAGACGGTGGTCCGCACTGGGCCGGTTGCACTAATGCCGACGATCTTGCCTCCGAACTCTTCACGACGCTGTCCAAGTTCTACCATTGCCACGCCGAAGTCGGCATAGCTTAACCTTGACGACGCCTTGCCACTTAGCATAATCTCATAACCAGTGGCCTTCGTCCCCTCAGGATCCATTAACATGGGTGGGTCCGCGGTAATGAGCGTGAGCAGTCCATCCTTCTCGGCTACAGAGTAGAGCCCACAGGCCTTTATAAGATCCTCGTAGACGAACCAGATTGCCCAGATGAAGAAACTCTTCATGAAACCCGGGACGCTGATCTTGACATCTGAATTCAGAGACAAGGATCGAATCAACACGACGGCCGGTGCCTTGTACTCGGATCCCTCGTCTTGGCGGAGTTGACCGAGAGCTGCGATAAGTCGTGCTGCCGCCGTAAAGGTGATGTCGACCTTGCGACTGGCGTGGTTGGTGGCGACGCAAGCATATATAGTTGAGGCGCCTTGGAGACAGGCTTGGAGGGCACTTTCGTCCGAGATCGGGGCTTCGAAGATGGTGATAGTGGCCGACGAGGTTGACTCAAGTCGTGGGAAAGCTTCGAGAAGCTTGCTTTTTGAGCGTACCAGTATGTTGATACGAAGGTCGGGTATCCGCGAGGAGAGAAGGTATCTCAGAATCGCCGAGCCTGTACCACCAGTTGCGCCGAGGATAGCGTGGATAGACATAATGTCGAAGGCGTTGTTGGCGCTTAATTTTCCTGGGGCGAAAGCCATGTACTTAACCAAGGAAATATCGCTCGGTCGTCACGCTACCGCGGCTCTCTCTTTGCTGAATAATTGTTTTGGGTTGGTAATCAACAACAATGGCCTGGTGATTACTCAGCGACCATGTAGAAGCCGGTCGGGGATCTGTTTAGGCACCACACGCGTGCGTCAACATTCCAGTGACACCTGGACAAGGTGACCGTCTCGTCGCGACGTAGCTGCTTGGTAAAAATCTTGGCTAAGATTGCTACGCTAACAAGCCATGTGTCCTTTCGTAAATGGAAACAGATTAAATTATCAGCTTTGCCGGTGCTCTTCTGACTATTACAGGTCTTCAGAACCTCATTCTCGGCTTTTTAACTATTATACTAAACCTTCCAGCCACGCGTCTTGTGCGTCTGAAGACGCATCACGACCACCTTTGAGGTGACGTCCTCAAACTCACCTCCGCAGTCGCCGCTGACGACTTCGGCTTCGACCGCGTCAAGCCCCTCTTGATCGCAGTGCTCGACAGCAAACCTGATGAGAAGATCTAGGGACATGCCTACCACGTCGTTACCGAATCCACCCCAACCCCCCGACCGATCGCATCGTCCCTCCGGCAGACACCGTGGCTCCACAACACGAGCAGCTTCGTGAACTCCTCAGAACGCCGCAAAGACGTGGATAAGGTCCTGAAGGATGAGCTCGGTCAGTTGGCGTTGCTGGTTTTCGCAAAACATTATTGGACAAGTTTGCAGATCTAGACAAGGCATCTTGAGCAGTCTTCGAGGAGTGCTCGAAAATCGAAGAGCCGCTCTTCAACGAAGGTTCGGACGACCCCAGGGGGGGGGGGGGCCAGGACCTTTCCCCGCTGATGAAAAAAAAAGAAATAAGGGGGCTG
>Ga0247760_1002081_pt1 | contig 16250 bp, 10 predicted proteins | sample UWRJL171409R4_FD_179936 | JGI IMG/M metagenome (GOLD analysis project Ga0247760, IMG submission 179936) | Plant litter microbial communities from Arlington Agricultural Research Station in Wisconsin, United States - UWRJ-L171-409R-4 | ecosystem: Environmental > Terrestrial > Plant litter >... | reverse complement strand
TCAGCCACAGCAGCGGCCTGCGCAGCTGGCGAAGCAGCTGCCGAACCAAAGTCGGCGATCCGCGCCAAGCCACGATTGTCACGACCATCAGCGCTACGGACAATCAGATTTCGTTCGACGAAACAGGGCAATATCAGTTCATCATCACCGGCCAGAACTGCACGGCGAGCGTGCGCCGGACGCGCAGCTTGTCGTTGGTGCAGCGCGAAGGCGAGAGCGCGCCGGTCGCGAGCGCGCCGCCTCCGGCCGTGAGCGCGCCGCCGCTCGCCACGGAGCAGGTCGCCACGGCGCCGGCCAACCCTCCACCAAGCGCGACGGTACCTGCAGCGAAAGTTTGTGCGCTTCCTGGAGCCCCCGAACGGCTCGAAGTGCGACCCGCGAGGAAGCTGCTTCGCCCTGGCGACAGCTTTGAATTTCACACCTCGGTGCTCGACGCCGCCGGCTGCGCGGTCCCGCTATCACCCTCGTGGAAGGTGGTCGGGGAGCACCCGTCACTCGAGCTGTCGGGGCCGGGCCGGGTCAAAGTCCCAGACTCGGCCGAGGAGGCGACCGTCGAGCTGCAAGCGACGCTCGCCGGGCACTCGACCCGTGTCACAGTCGAGATCGCGGCCAAGAACCGCTACGACGCCTTGCTCGCTCAAAAAGGACTGAACGCCCAGGGTGAGTCGAGCGAAGCGGCCGTGGCGCGCATCGCCACATCGGCCCTCGGCGGTGGCAGCGTCGTGACGCGGGATGACTCACAGCGTCGACGTATCATCTTCGTGGGGGTCGTCGGGGGCACGGCGCTCGTGCTCGGCCTGCTCGGCTTCGCACTCGTGCAACACAGCCGCAGAAAACCGCTCGAGCCAGAACCGCGCGCGCCACGGCCGCGGCTGAATCCGGCGATCACCCCCAACCCGCTGCCGCCTTTGGGCACGGTTTGCCCGACTTGTCGCGAGGAATACCCGCCAGAAGCTGCGTTCTGCCCCAATGACGGCAATCGCCTGGTGGCCGCGCGGGGCAACGCGGAGCCCACCGGACCGAGCGGCGGCGTTTGCCCCATCTGTGGCCAAGGGTACGACCCAGGCGTACTCACCTGCCCGAAGCACGGTGAGGAGCTACTGCCTGCCGCCATGCAGGCGGGTGTGCGAGTGAGCGATGCCGTGCCCACGAAAAAGATCTGCCCGGTGTGCGGCAAGCAATATACTGGTGACAGTCAATTTTGCGGCGGCTGCGGCGCCGCGCTCGTACCGGTCAATTGAACGCACAGCAGCCTGGCGAAAGCCGCCGAAGTAGCTTCAGCTATGCAGAGTTTGCTAAGGTCGCGCCGCGATGAAGATAGCCTGCGAGGCATGTGGCGCCAAATATACGATCGCTGACGACAAAGTTCGGGGTAGGCGAGTCAAGATCCGCTGCAAAGGTTGCGGCACCCCGATCGTAGTAGACGGACAACATGGTGGGGATCCGAGTATTTCTGATGCCGAGAGTGACGCCGCAATCGATGCCGAGGCAGCTGTGACCTGGTCCGTGAATCTGAGCGACACCGATTCGCGCACGATGAGCACCGAAGAGATCGTGGCTGCCTACGCCTCGGGAGTGGTCACCGCCGATGCCTTCGTTTGGAAGGACGGCATGGCCGATTGGGTCCCGCTGCTCGACTCGGAGTTGGCGCCACTTTTGGCGCGCGCTCCTGCGCAGGCCGCCGTCGGCGGCGCGCGCGGTGGGCTGCCGGTGTTCACCTCGCCCAATCAGGCGACGCAAGCGTCCCGCCCCGCAGCCACGACCTACGCGACTCAGCCCAACACTCAAGATTTGTTCGGGAGCCTCGACACCGCAGGCTCTGACGACGACCTCACGACCGCCGGGCCCAGCGTGCCGCAAGCGGGCACCGGCGCCTACGATGACGGCAAGCTCACCGGCGCGCGCAACGAAAATTCCGTACTATTTTCGCTCGATGCTTTGAAGGCAGGCTTCTCGCCGAGCGCGCCGGCCGCCGCCAAGGCATCACCCAAGGTTCCCGCCAAAGGGGGGCCCGGCGCCGCACGGCCACAGCAGCCGTCGAATCCAGACGATCCGTTCGGGATGAGCGCGGCCGCGGGTTCGATGGGTGGCGGCGGTGCGCTGTTCGGCGCGGACAATCAAGCGCTGATGACCGCGCCAGCGCCGCCTCCGCCGCCGGTCGTGCAAGCGCCGGCTCCATTCGTCGCGGGCGCAATGCCCGCGCCGTACGCGCCAAAGAGCAACAACAAGCTCGTGTACATCGTCGGCGGCGTCGGCGGCGTGGTGATCATCGGCCTGCTGATCGCGCTGCTCTCGGGCAAGAAGGACGACACCAGCGCCACGGCCGAAAACTCCGCCGCAGCCAGCGCGAGCGCCGCCAAGGTGAGCGCGGCCGACAAGCCCGCTGACGAGCCCAAGAAGGAAGAACCGGCCAAGCCCGCCGAGACGGCCAGCGCGACGCCGACCGCGAGCGCCGCACCGACCGCCAGCGCGGCCACACCGACGGCCAAGCCAACGGGACAGTCCAACGTCGGCACGACCGCGAAGAAGCCCAAAGAAGAAGCTCCGCCGCCCGCGGATGCTCAGCCCTTCAGCAAGGCCTCGGCGATCTCCGCGCTCGGCGCTGCCGCCTCTTCCGCCGGCAGCTGTAAGAAGCCAGGTGGTCCGACGGGCCCGGGCAAAGCCACGGTCACCTTCGCTCCCAGCGGTCGCGTCACGACTGCCACCATCGCCGGCGGCTCGTACGCGGGTACGGGCGTGGGCGGTTGTGTCGCTTCCGTGTTCCGCCGCGCGCACGTGCCGCCGTTCAGCGGCTCTTCGGTCACGGTCTCGAAGAGCTTTCAGATCAACTGAGGCGCGGCTGGTCTTGGACGCGCAGCTGCTATGCTGCGCTGTCCATGATCCGCCTAGAGCAGCTCAATAAGTCGTATCGCAGCGGCGAGACGGCGCTGCACGTACTGCGGGACGTCGATCTGCGGGTCGAACGCGGTGAGCTGGTGTCGATCATGGGCTCCTCCGGCTCGGGCAAGAGCACCTTGCTCAACATTTTGGGCATCCTCGACGACTACGACACGGGCGCCTATTACCTGGGCGATCGCCTGGTGCGTGCCCTGTCCGAGCGCGAGGCGGCCCACTACCGGAACCGCTTCATCGGCTTCGTTTTTCAGTCCTTCAACCTGCTCGGCTTCAAGACCGCGCAGGAGAACGTGGCTTTGCCGCTCTACTATCAGGGCGTGGCGCGTCGCACGCGCAACCGGATTGCGCTCGAGTATTTGGATCGAGTCGGGCTCTTGGCGCGCGCCAGCCATTTGCCGAGCGAGCTGTCCGGTGGTGAGCGGCAGCGCGTCGCCGTGGCGCGCGCGCTGATCACCAAGCCGGAGTTGATCTTGGCCGACGAGCCCACCGGCGCGCTCGACACCGTCACCTCCTATCAATTGATGGACCTATTCCGGGCCGTGAATCAAGCCGGCATGACGGTCGTGATCGTCACTCACGAGCATGACATCGCCGAGCGCACCGATCGCGTGATCCGCATGAAAGACGGCAAGGTAGCGTAGCCGATGCTGCCCGGATCCGATGCACTGCAAGAGATCTTCGCGACGCTCTCGCGCAATCGGCTGCGCACCGCGCTGACCGCGCTCAGCGTGGCTTGGGGCATGTTGATGCTGGTGGTGCTCTTGGGCGCGGGCCGCGGCTTGGAGAAGGGCGCGGCCTACGAATTCAGAGACGACGCAGTGAACTCGCTGTTTCTCTACCCAGGCAAGACCTCGCGCCCCTTCGCGGGCAGAGGTCCGGGTCGAGACGTGAAGTTGATGAACGACGACTACGAGGCCTTGACCCGCAATTTCCCGAGCATCGACCACATTTCCGGCCGTTTTTATCTGTATGGCGAGTTCATGGTCAGCTACCGCGGCAAGCACTCTGCCTTCGACATTCGCGGTACCCACCCCGGGCATCAATACCTGGAGAAGACCATCATCACCCGCGGGCGCTACTTGAATGACGCGGACATCGAGCAGCGACGCAAGGTATGCGTGGTTGGCTCCAAGGTGGCGAGCTTCTTGTTCGGCCAGCAGGAAGCGCTCGGCGAGTACCTGAACATTCGCGGCTTGTCCTACAAAATCGTGGGCGTGTTCGAGGACGTGGGCGGCGAGGCCGAGCTGAAGAAGATCTACGTGCCCGTCACGACCGCTCAGCTCTTGTACAGCCAGCCGGGGCGCTTGCACCAAATCATGTTCACGATCGGCGACGTCGACTTGGCGCAAAGCCGGCGACTCGCCGAGCAGGTGACGCGCTTCCTGGCCACGCGCCATGGGTTCTCGCCCGACGACCGGCAGGCGCTGCGCGTGCAAAACAACGTGGAGCAGTTCCAGCGCATCAACGGGGTGTTCGTCTGGCTGCGTGCGTTCATGTGGATCGTCGGCATCGGCACGTTGCTCGCGGGCGTGATCGGCGTAAGCAACATCATGCTGATCTCGGTGAAGGAGCGAACGCGCGAGATTGGCATCCGCAAGGCGCTCGGGGCCACGCCGAACTCGATCATTTCCTTGGTCGTCGGAGAAGCCATCATCGTGACTTCGGTCGCAGGTTACGCCGGCATGTTGCTGGGCATTTTCGTGATTGGCCTGGCCGCGGACCACGTCAAGGACGTGCCGTACATGCGTCAGCCGGAGGTCGATCTGCAGGTCGCGCTGTTGGCTAGCGCCGTGCTCGTGTCCTGCGGCGCCTTGGCAGGTTTCTTCCCAGCACGGCAAGCCGCAAACATCAGCCCGACGGAGGCGCTCCGTGCTTGATTGGGACACCTGGCAAGAGGTCTGGGCGACCCTCCGCCACAACAAGCTGCGCGCATTTTTGACCGCGCTCGGCGTATTCTGGGGGATCTTCATGCTGATCCTGATGCTCGGCGTCGGCAACGGCTTGGAGCGTGGGGTGATCAAGAATCTGAGCGGGCTGACCAACTACAGCGTGTACGTCTGGCCGCAGCGCACGTCATTGCCGTTCAAGGGGCTCAAGCCCGGCCGCTACGTGCGCCTGAACGACGCAGACATCGCCGCGATTGCGCGCACGCCGGGCGTGGAGCACGTGGCGCCGCGGCTGCAACTCGGCAGCTGGCGCGGCCCGCAGGACGTGAGCTACGGCGCCAAGAAAGCGACCTTCAGCGTGATGGGGGACAGCCCAGAATTTGCCTTCGTCGAGCCGCTCACCTTGAGCTACGGGCGCTTCATCAACCCGCGCGACATGGCCGAAGAGCGCAAAGTGGTCGTGCTCGGCAGAGAGGTCCACAAAACCTTGTTCGGCACGGCCGACCCAATCGGCAAGTACGTGCAAATCAAGCGCGTCTATTTCCAAGTCGTGGGTGTGGTCGGCACGCAGAAGAGCGGCGACGACGCAGACAAGATCTTGTCCAGCGTGTACGTGCCTTTTTCCACGTTTCAAACGGCCTTCAATCAAAAGGACAAAGTGGGCTGGTTTGCGCTCACCGCGCAGCGGGGCCAGCCTGCAGCCCTGGTGGAAGAAAGAGTGCGCGGCGCGATCATGAAAGGGCATCGCGTCGATCCGCACGACGCCGAGGCCATCGGGTCCTTCAACGCCGCCAAGAAATTCGAGCAAATTCAGGGACTATTTCGTGGCATTCGCCAGTTCGTCTGGTTCGTGGGCACGCTCACGCTGTTCGCCGGCATGCTGGGGGTAAGCAACATCTTGCTGATCATCGTCAAGGAACGCACCAAGGAGATCGGCGTGCGAAAGGCCCTGGGCGCCACGCCGCTCTCGATCATCGCGCTGATCGTCGCCGAGGGCCTGCTGCTGACCAGCCTCTCCGGCTACTCTGGAGTAGTGGCTGGCGTATGGGGCTTGGAAGCGGTGGGGCGGGCGCTCCGTAACGTGCCCAACGCCCCCATCAGTCAGCCGGAGGTCAGCCTGCAAGTCGCGCTCACGGCGGTCTTGGTCTTGATTATCGCCGGCGTCGTGGCAGGGATCGTCCCGGCGCGTCTGGCCGCTCGCGTCCAGCCCGTCGAAGCATTGAGAGCCGAATGATTCGCCGCGCCGTCCCCGTCCTGATAAGCCTCCTGGTGTTCGTCTCGTTCGTGGCAACGCTGGTGTTCTTGTACCGGAAGTCCGAGGCTCAGCCGATCGTCTATCAGACGCTGCTGCCGGTCACGGCCGATATCGTGAAGAAAACCGTCGCGCCCGGCGCGCTCGTGCCGCGCCGGGAAGTGACGATCAAGCCGCGCGTTTCGGGTGTGATCGAGAAGCTCTTGATCGAACCGGGACAGCATTTGAAGCAGGGCGCGCTGGTAGCCAAGGTTCGCATCATGCCCAACATGGTGCAGGTCGACGCGGCCGAGGCCAAGGTGCGCTCGGCTCAAATCAGCTTCGCCAGCGCCACGGCCGAAGCCGAGCGCTTCCGGCAGCTATACACACAGAGCCTGATTTCGCAGACCGAGTTCAACCAGTATCAGCTGGCCGCGCGCCTGCGCAAAGCCGAGCTGGACGCCGCCGAGAGCAATCGGGATCTATTGATTCAGGGTTCTTCGAAGAAGTCCACGCGCGTCACCAACGTGGTGATCTCCACGGTCGAAGGCACGGTATTGGACGTGCCGATCAAGGTCGGCACGTCGGTGATCGAAGCCAACACCTTCAACGAAGGGACCACGATCGCGTCGGTAGCGGACATGAGCGACATGATCTTCCAAGGTCGAGTCGACGAGTCCGAAGTCGGGAAAATCCGCGTCGGCATGCCGGTCGCGATCGCCGTGGGCGCTTTGGGCAGCGAGCGCTTCGAGGGCACGCTGGAGTACATCGCGCCCAAAGGCGTGGAAAAAGACGGCACCATCGAGTTCGAAGTGAAGGCCGCGCTGCGACTCAAAGAGGGCGTGATGATCCGCGCCAACTACAGCGCGAACGCAGACATCATCCTCGACCGCCGAGACCACGTGCTGACGCTCAGCGAGAGCGTCATCGAGTTCGAAAAAGACCGCACTTATGTCGAAGTCGAGACCAAGCCTCAACGCTTCGAGCGCCGCGAAATCAAGCTCGGCTTGTCCGACGGCATCAACGTCGAAGTGCTCTCCGGGTTGGACCCGAAGGCACGCATCAAAAGACCAACCGGAGATCCGAGCAGCCGCTGATCGACGCTCGGCTACTCCCCGCGCTTCACGCGCAAGATCCACTCTTTCAGGATCGGTTGGTTGGGTTCGATCGCGCGCGCTCGTTCGAGCTCGGCCAGCGCACTTTCGTGCAGGTTGGCGGCGAAATAAACGCGCGCCAACGTAAGCCTGCATTTGGCGCTGTTCGGCGCGAGCGCGACGGCTCGTTTCGCCAGGTTACTGGCTTTGTGCAGGTCGCCATTGGCCTCGAGCGTGTAGTGGGCGGCGCGCTCGAACAGGGCCGCGCTGGGTTGGCCGAGCGCGGCGCGCTCGTAGGACTCTGCCGCCTCCGCGTGCTTGCCTTCGACCGCGGCATACTTGGCGCGCTCGAGGTACGACTCCCATAGGCTCTCGGCCACCCGCCGCTCGAACTCGGCCAGATCGCCCGCGAGCTCGAGGTTGTCGGGCGCGAGTGAGCAGGCGATGCGCAGCGTGTTGGCGGCGGCGACCAGATCGTTCCGCGCTGCGGCTTCTCTGGATAGCGCGACGTAGTGGCTGACTTGTTCGTCGCGCGCTTCTGCCATGCGTTGCTCGTAGCGACGCCTGAGCTCCTCCGCCGCGCGAGCAGCCTCGGTCACGGCTGGCATTTGCTGTGACGACGAGGGCGGCAAGGATGAATGGCCGAGCTTACGCGCGAGGGCGCGGCGGCGGGCCTCCGGATCACTCGGCGGCGCCGAGGAAGAGCGTCTCGGGCCGTCTGCGGCGTGTGAATCTCGCGATCGCGAGGCGGGTGGAACGGACGACGGCACGAGCGACGCGGGCGAGCTCGATGCCGGCACCAACGACTCACGCTCCGAATCATGGAAATAGCGATCGAAGCCGACGGTGCGCCGACGCGCGCCGAGATAGCGATCGTACTCCGCGCGCGACTCTGCGCGGTGCAGCACTTCGTACGCTTCACTGAACTTGCCGAACACACGCACGAGTGGCGCCTCGAAGCTCCCGAGTGATTTGCCGAAGTAGCGATCGGGGTGATAAACGCGCACGAGCTCGTAGTAAGCGGCGCGAATGGCCTTCGCGTCCGCGCTGGGCTCGACGCCGAGCAGCTGGTAGTGATCGAGCGACGCATGGCGCTGATCGAGATCCAAGAGTTGCCGCTGTTGTTCCGGGGTCAGCTCGCTCACGGCCTCGGAGCGAGCCGCGAGCGGAATGGAGTGCGAGCCAGAGCGCTGCGTGGGCGACTGCGTTGGCGAGGCCATCGAGGGACGACTCAGCTCGATCGCGCCGAGTAAGACCAGCCGGGCGACGATCCCCTCGATCTCCTCCGGGGCGAGCCCCGTGGCGATCACGAGCTCGGCCTGAGTGATCGAGCCCTCCACGCGCGACAGCACGAACGCTTCCGTCGGGCCGATCGGCAGATCACGCACGTTGACGCCACTGACGAGTGTCAGTGCGCCATCACGAACGCCTTCGCCTACGGTTGATTCTCCCCGAACCATCTCGCTTCAAATCCTCGAAAATGAAATGGACGTCGGCCCAGAAGCAGCTTCGAAACGAAGTCATAGCTGGTGCTCGCCGAAATGCGAACGCAACTCACGCGCGCTCGCTCGTCGATCATCGAAATCTCACACTAGGCTTCATCAGCGCGCACTCGGGCGGACACTACGGGTGAAAATGCAGCGAGCGGTGGCCCGTCACTGTCAAAATGCCTAAGGGCCCGCGAATGGCTAAGTCGGTCGATCATCGCGGTCGAGGCGCCCGGCTGGCGAGGCGCGACGAAGGCGCATACTGCTGGTATGTAACTGAGGAGCAACGAAGCCCGCCGGGATGCACCGGCCGCGAGGGCGATCGACTTAGCCATTCGCGGGCCCTAAGCGAATTGTCGGAATTCTCGGCAGCGCCGCTGCCCGGGCGGCCGACCCCGGAACAGCGCCGCCTGCGGGGCCGGCACCGATTGCGGTCATACTGCATAGCGAGGATTCCGAGCCGACCTTCGAAGCACGGCCAGTCCGAGCAAGTGGCGGGCACGAAGTGCTGCGAGCGGCGCCTACGGCTGCTCCCTAGCCACGTCTGAGCCGCTCGGCCAAGCGCGTCATCCGCTCTTCGCGGCGCGTTTCGGCCAAAGCGAGGCGAATCGCCCGCGGATCTGCGGCCAGCACGCACAGCTTTTTGGCGCGGGTGACGGCGGTGTAAACCAGGTTGCGTGACAGCATCACGAAGTGCGCCGTGAGCAGCGGGATCACCACCGCGGGGTACTCGCTGCCCTGGCTCTTGTGGATGCTGGTCGCGTACGCGAGCGTGAGTGAAGACAAGCTCGGATCGTCGTACTCGACGTCGCGCTGATCGTAGCGCACGGTCAGCTTGCGGTTCTCGCTGTCGACCGCTGTCACGACGCCGATGTCGCCGTTGAAGGCCTCGCGCTCGTAGTCGTTCTTGGTCTGCATGATCTTGTCCCCGAGGCGCAGCTTTTGGCCGCGGGACTCGAGCGCAGGGCCGTCGGGATTCAGCGCGGCTTGCAGGAGCTCGTTCAGCGCAATCGTGCCCGCCGGCCCGCGATGCATGGGCGTCAGCACTTGGATATCGCGCTTCGGATCGAAGCCGAAGCGCCGAGGAATGCGCGTCACCACCAGCTCGCGCACGAGCTCGGCCGCTTCTTCCGGAGTCTTCCGCGGGACTACGAAGAAATCGGCGTTGGGCGAGTCTGCGTCGACGCTCTCTGGCATTTCACCGTGCAAGATTCGGTGCGCGTTGAGCACGATGCGGCTCTCACCGGCTTGCCTGAAGATGTCGTTCAAGCGCACGGTGGGCACCGCGCCGCTGTCGATCAAATCACGCAGGAAGGCGCCTGGGCCGACCGAGGGCAGCTGATCCGAATCGCCGACGATGATCAGGCGCGCGGCCGTGGGCAAGGCGGCGACCAACGCCGCAGCGAGCGGCACGTCGATCATCGACGCTTCGTCGACGATCAGTACGTCTGCCTCGATCGGGTTGTCCGAATCGAGTTGGAAATCGTTTTGCCGTGGGTCGAACGCCAGCAGACGATGCAGCGTGCTGGCTTCGAGTCCCGTCGACTCACTCAAGCGCTTGGCGGCGCGGCCCGTCGGTGCGGCGAGCTTCACCCGCAAGCGCGAGCGGCCGAGCACGTTCAGTACCGCGCGCACGATCGTGGTCTTACCCACGCCGGGCCCACCGGTGATGACCACGACCTTGTGCTGCGCAGCGGCTTCCACGGCCGCGCGCTGGCCGGGAGCGAGCTGGATTTTAGCGGATTGTTCGAAGGCCGCGAGTGCCGCATCTAGCCCGCCCAGACTGGCTCCTGGGCTGGTCAACAAGCGCAAGAGACCCGTCGCGACGGCGACTTCGGCCGTGTGCAGCCAGCTCAGATAGACGCCGCCCTCTTCGATCACCACGCGCTCGGACGCCCACAATTTGTCGAGCGCAGCGCTCACATGGGCTTCGTCGATTTGCAGCATGTCTGCCGCGCGCGACGCGATCAGCTCTCGCGGCACGACGACATGCCCTTGATTCGCAAGCTCGCCAAGCTCGTGCATCACCCCGGCCTGCGCGCGCTCCGGGTGGTCACCGGAAATGCCGAGTGAACGCGCCAGCTGATCTGCGGTCTTGAAACCAACGCCGCGTACGTCCAGCGCCAAGCGGTAGGGGTAGCGCTGCAGGATGCTGGCAGCCTTGTCGCCGTATTGTTTGAAGATGCGCGCGGCGAGCGCCGGAGACGCGCCGTGCGTCTGGAGCAGCAGCATGATGTTGCTGATCGCGCGCTGCGAAGCCCAAGTCTTCTTGATCTCCTCGATGCGCCGCTCGCCAATGCCGCTGACCTCACTCAGCCGTTCCGGGTGCTCGTCGAGCACCGACAGGCTCTGCAGGCCGAAGGTCGCCACGATGCGCTTGGCGAAGCCTGGCCCGATGCCGTGAATCAGCCCTGAGCCCAGATATTTCTCGAGGCCGGCCAGCGTGCTCGGCGCGATCGGCATCAATGTTTCGACGCGAAACTGCTCGCCGTGCTTCGCATCTTGGACAAACTCTCCAGTAACGCGCACGCGCGTACCTGGACCCACAGCGGGGAACGTGCCGACCGCCGGCAAGGCGCCACGACGCGCGCCCCCGCCTTCGAGTGACCCGATTCGGATCACCCGGAAGCCCGTCGCCTCGTTCTCGTAGGTGACGCGCTCCACTTCACCGGTCAGGGTGGTCGGCACGCGCAAACCTTAGCGCGCCTTCCGCTGTGGTGTGAGGCTTTGCGATAAACAATGTCCTGCCGCGGCAGGCCTTGCGATAGACCGCGGGGCAGCCTACAGAGTCGTAAATAGTATGTCGAAACTCGCTCAACGGCTCCATTCCCGCTGCGCTTGCTCGAGCGCCGGCTCCCCCTTCGCCCTCGCCGGCACGGACCGCAAGTACGAGCGCTCGCGACCGTTCGCGATCCCGCATCTGTTTCTGGATCTGGCGTTGGATTTCGAGACCAAATCCGTCTCCGGAAGCGCGACGCTCGACTTCGAGCGCGTGGCGGCGAACGTGGGCGAGCTGCGGCTCGACGCGGTTGGCTTCGAGCTCGAGAGCGTGCGCGTGAACGCCGGCAAGGGCTTCCTCGACGCGCCGTTCGACTACGACGGGGACACGTTGACCGTGCGCGGCTTGGACCGCGCCGACGCAGGCAAAGTCGAGGTTCGCTATCGCGTGACCCCGCGCCGCGGCATGTATTTCTTGGAGCCCGACGCCAAGGTCAAACACCGCCCGAAGCAGGTCTGGACGCAGTGCCAGGACGAAGACGCGCGCCACTTCATCCCTTGTCACGACAAGCCACACGTGAAGATGACGAGCGAGCTGCGAGTCAGCGTACCCAACGGGTTCGTGGCGCTGTCCAACGGCGAACTCATCGATTCGCAAACACCTGCCGGCAAGAAGCCGTGGACGTACCACTTCCGCCTGGACAAACCGCACCCGAGCTACCTTTTGACCTTGGTCGCGGGCAACTTCACGATCATCGACGATCGCCCGGCAGATCTCGGTAAATCCAAGCAAGTGCCGGTGCGCTACTACGTGCCGCCCGCGCGCAAGAAGGACACCGCGCGGAGCTTCGGCGAGACCCCGCGCATGATCGAGCTGTTCTCGCGGCTGACTGGTGTGCCCTTCCCCTGGCAGCGCTACTCTCAGATCGTCGTCAGTGATTTCATCTTCGGCGGTATGGAAAATACCACCGCTACCACGATGTACGAACACGTGCTGCTGGACGAACGCGCCGTGCTCGACATCACCTCGAACGACTTGGTGGCCCACGAGCTGGCTCACCAATGGTTCGGCGATTTCGTCACCTGCCGGGACTGGTCGCACGCCTGGCTGAACGAAGGCTTTGCCACGTTCATGGAGCACGTCGAACGCGAGGATCGCATCGGGCGCGACGAGTACGATTACGGCGTGTCGTCCGACAACGACACCTACTTGCACGAAGCCAGCGCGCGCTACTCGCGCCCCATCGTGTGCCGGGACTACGCCGAGCCGATCGACCTATTCGACCGGCATTTGTACGAAAAAGGCGGGCTCGTGCTGCACATGTTGCGGCGTGAGCTGGGTGACGTCGCGTTCTGGGCCGGCGTTCGGGCCTACCTCGAGGCCCACGCCTACGGAGTGGTCGAAACCACCGATCTGCAGCGCGCGCTGGAGAAGGTCTCGGGCCGTTCGCTCGAGCGCTTCTTCGACTCTTGGGTGTATCGACCTGGTCACCCCGAGCTCAAGGTGAAGGTCGGCTGGGACGACGGCCTCTTGTCGATCTCCGTGAAGCAAGCGCAGAAGCTCGGTGACACGGCCGAATTTCACTTCGAGCTCGAGGTCGAAATCGGCACGCGAGCTGGCGGCATTTCCCGACACAAGAAGTCGGTCACCGCCGTTTCCGATACATTCGTGATCGCGCTGGCCGAGCGCCCCGCGTTCGTCGCCTTCGATCCGGAGCTGCGCGTGGTCGGCGATCTGACGTTCGACGCGCCGAGCGACATGCTGCGCGCGCAGCTGACCCGCGCCACGCGCGCCATTTCGCGCGCGCGGGCGGCCGATGCGCTCTCTCGGCGCGACGACCCGCCGACGATTGCGGCGCTCGCCAAGTGCGTCTCGAGCAAAGACGAAGCCTGGATGGTGCGCGCCGAAGCCGCCCGCGCGCTGGGCAAAATCCGCTCGGAAGAAGCCTTTTCTGCGCTCGCCGCGCAAGCCGGCGCGGAGCACCCGAAGGTGCGGCGCGCGGTCGCGGCCGCGCTCGGTAATTTCAAGACCAGCGCGGCGGCCAAGGTGTTGGAGAAGCGCGCCAAGAGCGATCCGAGCTACTTGGTCGAGGCCGAGTCCGTACGGGCTCTCGGTCGCACGCGCCAGCCGGAAGCGCTGCAAGTGATCGTGCCTCTGCTCGACCGGCCGTCTTGGGCCGAAGTGTCACGAGCCGGCGCGCTCGACGCGCTCGGCGCGCTACGCGACGAACGCGCCTTGCCGGAGGTGTTGAAGCGCACGGAGTACGGCTTTCCTACGCGCGGCAGGCGCGCGGCGATCGCCGCCCTTTCGCAGATCTCCGAAGGTCGCAAGGTGCGTGAACACTTGGAAGATCTGCTCGACGACAAAGACCCGCACCTGAAGATCGACGTGGTCGCTGCGCTGCAGTTCCTCGGCGATCTGAAGAGTCGCGGTCCTCTCCACCGCGCCAAAGAGCGTGAGCTGGACGGGCGCGTCGTGCGTCGGCTGCGCGAAGCATTGCGTGACATGGGCGAGCACAAAACCGTCGCCGAGCGCAAACGCCTAAACGACGAGTTGGACAACGTACGTAACGAGCTGGCAGAGCTGAAAGCTCGCCTTTCCAAGGTCGAGGCCGGCAAATCCAAAGGCAAGACGCCGGCTAAGTCGAAAAAGTCCGTGCCTGCCAAGACAGCCGCGAAAGCCAAGAAGAAGAGCCGCGGATGAGCGAGTTGGTCCTGCTCGAGCGGCGCGCGGCCGTCGCGATCGTCACCATCGACCGCCCCGAGCGCATGAACGCGCTGTCCTGGGCGACCGTGCAGCAGCTGGGCGAGATCGGACGAGAGCTCGCTTCGGATCCGCTGGTGCGCGTGTGCGTGTTGACCGGCGCGGGCGAGAAAGCCTTCTGCGCCGGCGCGGATCTTAAAGAACGTCAAGGCATGAGCCGCGGCCAGGTGCGCGAGATGCTGAGCGCCTATCGCAGCGAGCTCGACTGGCTCGGAACGTCCGACTTCGTGAGCGTCGCCGCCATCAACGGCGTGGCGCTCGGCGGCGGGCTGGAGCTCGCGCTGAACTGTGATCTGCGCATCGCCGCCCCTGGCGCGATGTTCGGCTTGCCGGAAACGGGGCTCGGCATCATTCCCGGTGCCGGCGGAACGCAGCGGATTGCCCGGCTGATCGGCGAGTCACGCGCGCTCGACCTCGTGCTCACCGGCCGGCGCATCGACGCCAATGAGGCGCTCGCCTTGGGCCTCGTCAATCGCCTCGCCCCGAGCGCGGAGCTACTCTTGGAGAGCGCGTTGAAGTGGCTGGAACCCGTGGCCGAAGGCGCGCCGATCGCGCAGCGCGCGGCGCTCTCAGCCGTGCGCGCGGCGCAGCGCCTACCGCTCCCGGAAGGGCTCGATTTCGAACGCGCCGCGTATGAGCGCTGCCTCGACAGCGCGGACCGCGATGAAGCCTTGCTCGCGCTCGCGGAAAAGCGAAAGCCACGCTTCCAAGGCAAATAGCGCTTTACTTGGCAATGCCCTGGGGCGGCTCGACGATCGCGCGCGGCTTGCCTTTGCCGACCTGCATGCGCACGTGACAGAACTTCTTCACCGGTCTTCGAGATTCCTTGTCGCTACCGAGGCCCCAGAGCGCAACTTGCAAATCCAGTGAATCCCCGGCGCCCAGCACGCGCACGCCCTTGGCCGGCCAAGTGCGACTGAACTTGGTTGCATCGTCACCGAAGATGCTCTGCTCACCATCACCCCCGCGCTCGTCACCGAAAGGCTCCGCCTCGGATTGACCCTTGCGCAGCACCGAACCGGCGAATGCCAGCGGCCCGGCCTTGGGGTTCGCGAGCGAATGCGGCTTGCCGTCGAGCGCGCTAGCCACCACGTTCAGCTTCACCCCCCAGCCCGAGGCGACTTGCACGGCGCTGGCCGACACCGCAAAGCGCACTCCAGCAACGCTGACTTTGAGCCCTTCCGGCACGACCACGTAGGTCACCTCACGGGTGGCGTTCGGATCTGCGTCCCCCGCCTCGGGCGCCTTGGTAGGTGTAGCTGCTTCGGGGGCAGCCTCGCCGGGCTCGGGCTTCGCTGGCTCAGCGGGCTTCGCCGGCTCGGCGCTGGCCGGCTCCGGCGCCGATGACGGCGCTTCCGCGAGCGAGGGCTCCGCAGGCGGTGTGGCCTGGGCGCCGCCACACGCTACAGCGAGCAACGAAGACAGCAAGAACGCGGAGCGAACGATGCGCATGGCCCGGTAGCCTACACCGCCGGGCTCGCACACGGCAATTAGTGCGCGGCCGCGAACTCGCGCCGCACTTCGGCAAAGAGCTTGGGATCTTCGAGCAGATCGAGCGTGGTGCGAGCCATGGCCTTGGCAGCGACGAGCATGGTCGACATGCCGCGCTCGCTGGCAGCACACTCGGCGAAGCGATGCTCGTGGCACAAAGATTCGCCTTCGTCACAAATCGCCAGATACGGATGAATCGACGGCAAATGCAGGCTCAAATCACCCATGTCCGTGGAGCCGGCGCCGACGCGCGCGTCGGTCTCGCGCGCGTTCCGGCCCAACGCCTCGAGCGCCGCGCCGAAGCGCCGCGCCATGGTCAAGTTATTCTTCATTTCGCGGTAGCCGACCTTCTCTTTGAACGCCACCTCGACGTCGCACGCGAGTGCGGCGCCGCGGGCGCAGCGCAGCACGATCGACTTGACGCGCTCGAGCTCGGCCGACGTTTGCGCACGCAGCGTGAACTCCGAGGCCGCGTGCTCCACGATCACGTTCACGGCCTGGCCGCCGTCGGTGATGATACCGTGCACGCGCGTGCCATCGCGGAAGTGCACGCGCTGGGAGTCGATCAAGCGAAAGGTCTCCATGCACGCCGTGAGCGCGCTCTTACCCGCGAAGGGAGCCGCGGCCGCGTGTGCGGGGACGCCCTGATAGGTCATGGCGATGCGCATGCTGCAAAGCGCCGGA
>Ga0247760_1002080_pt1 | contig 16262 bp, 26 predicted proteins | sample UWRJL171409R4_FD_179936 | JGI IMG/M metagenome (GOLD analysis project Ga0247760, IMG submission 179936) | Plant litter microbial communities from Arlington Agricultural Research Station in Wisconsin, United States - UWRJ-L171-409R-4 | ecosystem: Environmental > Terrestrial > Plant litter >... | reverse complement strand
GGGCGGGGGGGTTTGTGTTCGCTTCCTGTGTGGGGGGGGGGGGGGGGGGTTACCAGACGCGTGCATTGTTTATTTGCTTTTCTTTCCATCCACCAAGCCGTTCTGGATGCGGCCATACTTTTGATTCGGAGAGCGAGGAGTCGGGACACAATAATTTTATTACTTGACTGGACATGACATGATGAGACCCGGGCTGGCAGCGGGTTTGATACCAGATACTCAGCGGGATGTTTAAGAGCGACTTTCGATGAGGGCGAATGATACTACAGCTCAATTCTTAATACATATTTGCTTAAAACAAAAGGTTGCTATTCGACATCTAAATTGTCCCATGTATATCCATCCTAACGCCCGAACACCTCGTATCAAACCCTCTAGACCGGCATATGCAACGCCGAAGAAGTGTTGAAATTTACACGCCGTAATGATAACGAGCAATCATATTCTCGTCCCGTTGGTGAATCCGTTGCTTTTCTTGCCAACCGCGGCCTCTTCGTCCCAGGTATCCCGATAAGAGGTATCATTGTCCAAGCCGTCCGCCTCCCAGAGCGAGATATCATCGTCGTCCATCAGTACAGCGGCATCCACGTCAACCATGTTGGCGCGCACAAGCCTGCTGTTCTCGGCATGGGCGTATCCATCATCATCCTCATCAAGGCCTTCGCCAGGTAGCATGTCGTCGCTGTCCTCCTCACCTTCGATACCCTCCGTGGCGGCCAGCTCGGTTGCGCGCGCAACCGTCCGCCGGTAAATCACTAGACCTACGACAAAACCGAGTAGACCGCCGAAAGCCATGCTAGCGTAGTTGATGGCACGGTCGCCGGCACTCATGCGATCGCCACTCTCGGCGAGGAGCGCGAGACGACTCCCGATAAAGACGTGAACGGCTAGTTTGGGACTGGGCGACACGTTAGAACATGGCAAAACTGGATAGACAACGGGAGAGCATACGTCGCACATGCCGTTGCCAAGGCGAAGCCGAGCGGGCGGATACTCGGCACCGTGGCGAGAAAGCCGTTGCTCAGGCTGTATGGCAAGGGGCAAAATCGGATCATAGCCAGAACGCCCAAGCCATCGCGCCGCAGCACCTGCCCGAGCGCGACAAAGCGGTGATCCTTTCCGACGAGGCGGTTGACATATCCCGAGAAGACGCCGCGACTGGTGAAGAAGGCGGCGGTGCTGCCGGCTACCGTGGCCGTTGCCACGATCGGCCATCCCCAGGGGAAGCCATACACAAATCCAGCGATGGTTACCGCCGTCGAGTAGCCGATCATGGGCGGGAAGGCGCATACGAAGGTCAGGAGCCAGACCAGCAGCCAGCCGGCTGGGAGTTCACGCCATGATTTTGCGACTGGGCCGAGCCAAGCAAATATGCGGTGCGAGTATACCAGCCCAAGGATTCCGAGCACGAAGGCGACAATGCCTGCGGCGACAACGAGGAGCTGGTAGAGCGGGGATAGCGACATGAAGAGACGGAGGGCCTGCCGGCCGAGGGAGATTGCGCCTTGGAGGAGGCGCGTATGTAAGGGAGGTTCCTGCTGAGCAACGGAGTATGGCGAGCGGCGCATCGAGAGTCGGCGCGCAGATATTGCAGAGGGGCGGCGAGCCCATGGCGGTACGGACGTCTGGCTGGGCGAGGATATGTGGGGAGAGGAGGGCGGTTTCGACGAGGTCGTGGATGCTGGACTGACAGCTCGCGGATGCCCGGAAGAAGGGGCGGTAATGGAGAGACCCGCAAGCGACGGCGGGCGGTCTTCTGGTGGAAGCATTTCTGCGGTGGCTTTTAAGGAGCGGCGGAAACGGGTTGATGGTGATGCGGTACCCCCAAACTATTGACAGTCCAGGCGGGCCCTCTAAACTCGAAGTCGGCGCGCGACTTCGCTGCCAAGGCGGAGCTGCAGATTCAAGAGTGACGACGCTACCTTCTCGCAGCCATCGGGAAAGTTTAGAAATAGGATTGAGTGATTCGATACCCAAAACGAGAAAAGACAAAGCAGAGAATGTTGGGAGAAAACACGAGCGATGCAAGGAGTCAGCCACTTTTCCGTCAGCTTGAGGTCTTAGCTTTCGGCTGGGGTTCGCATCAGCGACGTTGCACAGACGGAGAGTGGATTTGGGGGCTCAGCCGCAAGATGACTTGGCTTACGGATCCGTTCTTGTATGGCAGATAATGAGGGGCAAATTATTGACGCTCAGTGCCAAGACAAGAACCCTCCGAGATCAAGGATAATACTCAACAACGATCAATACGTGATTGTTGGATTGTGAAGTTGATGGGCTAGGGCGTTGGATATATTCATAAAGATGTGGGTTTCCTGGTCAGTTGAGATTTTAGAGTAATTCAACGCTGCAGCGTGCATGTGCTCTGTACCGAAGGCACATCAACGTCATTGCATGGATGCAGTCAATTTAGCGAACGCATTCTGCCCCTTACAGGCCACGAAGTACATGTCCGTCACCTCCGGCCCGTTTTCGTCTGATCCAGTGGGATGGCGATAGGTCACCCTTGCTCCTCATCAAAAAGGAACCAAAGGTTCACTGCTCTCGCCCTTTTTACTGCTTCTGCGTCTAATACTATCAGGTATATATCGGGCGCTTTGCATTGCTGCAGACCAGCTCTTGCCTCTACCCATTACCGATTCACCTTCCCCTCGATGGGCCTTTGGGCGGCTCCTTCAATACTGACGTGTCCCTGACAAGCAGTCTCACCTTCCCTTCGCCAATTTCGACACCTTGTGCAAGGATATCGACCTCCTCCTTTCCCTCGTCATCCTTTCTCGACAACGAGACACCATCCTTTGATAAAGATTTGTCCCAGCTCCGGGCATCAATTCCGAGGATTCCGCCCATACTGTTCCTATCGCCCGGGACAGAAAACTCGCGGTAGGCGTAACGCCACTCGTTGAGGAAGCCTCGGAGCGCCTTGCCCACTTTGTCCTTGCCGTTCTTGCTGTGGTGACCCGTACCTGTGATGGCGTAGATTGGCCTGCCCTCTGTACTATTCTCCATGAGGATTCCTTCCAGGTACTCGACGGCTTCATCCGGATGGAGGCCATGCAGATCGACATAGACCTCTAGGGAGTTGGCCCTGTCCTTGTTACGTTCCTCATACAGCTGGTTTGCGGCCTCGCGGTGAGCTTTCCTCATTAGATCGTTCTCGCTCTGGCCACGCAAGCTGAGAGCCTTTGCCGCGCGAGCATCGTTACGGTTCCAGGCTTGAGCGGCACTGGAGGTTGTCAGCGGCTTTCAATTTTGAGGTAACGCATCTCATGCGCTTGCTTACCTTTGGAGAAACTTGTTTCTGAGGCCGCCGTGCTTGATGGCTTCTTGGCGAGCCTTCAAATACGCCTTATTGGCCTTTTCTCCTGTCTCGAGCCACGGAATGTGTTTAGGATTGGGGATTGCCTGGGCAGCCAAACTGTTCTCTCCGTTTCGGATACTCGTGGTGCTGCCATTCCGTGCAATCTTGCGATCCTGCCGCGACGCTCCAGGAGTTGGTGATGGAGACATCTTGACGATATCTGCTAGAGTACTGGGCGCAAAATTCTCTTTGTGGCCATGGCCGTGGCCACCCCTCTTACCATGGTGTTTCTTGGCCTGCTTGGCAGAGGCGGAACTCAAGGAGGGAAAGGCGTCAGCATCGTCAAGCGAAGGGGCAGCTGGAGCAGCATCCTTTTGCTGCTGGTGTCTGCTGCTTGGGCGAGACCGCGGGCGCTCTGGATATGAGTGGTACGACTTGAAGCCCGGTGGAGGTGTAACCCCAACCGCAGGGTAGTTGGCCGTAGCAGGGTATATAGAAAGCTGCTCCGGGGTGCCTGGCTGCAACGCGGGGAAGCTGTTGTAGTCTTGTACGTTAACAGAGGCGTTTTGTGTGGGCGGTGTGCTTGAGCCGTCGATATGCAGCCTGTTCACAAGATGCGCCGGGTCGTGCGAGAAAATGCATGTGTTTCCGGCGAGGCAGTTACCCGCAACCCAGTATCTAGGGCGCTGCGTTAGGTTCCATCCGATCTCTGGGGACAGTGGAGGTTGACTTACTTGCAGATATGTGAGCTCAAGTCGTGGCTGAACCGGCAATCTGAGCGAAGGCACTGTCCCGTAGACAGAAAGAACTTGCATATGACGCCGGACTTTTGCTGGTCGGCAGGGGTTGTGGGGCGCGCATCGGGAGTCATCGACTTGCCGATAACAACAACACGGGCCTCCTCGGCCTGGGCGGCCTGAGCGGCCAGGGCGAGGTTGTCTTGCATTTGAGTATCCATAATAGCAGCAACAGTAGCACCAAGGTCGTAGCCGTGCATAGCAAGAGCAGCGCCGATCTCTTCATCCGTCTTTGACTGCCCAAGGATTGACCTCAACATATCATAAGGAGTCATGTCGTTCTGCTGCGACGACACGAACTCCGGGGCAGCAACGTTTAACCCGCTCGATCCACCAACAGAAGACGTTACGCTGAGAGCATCATCGCTAACGAGCCAGTCCACGTTGTCGGACTGGTAGTCTCCAAACACCTCTTGCGACGGGGTATCATCCGTGGCGAATTGGTAAGCATTCAAGTTCGGACTGTGCGGGACCGGAGCAGCGAAGGCGAGGCGAGGAGATGGGCGGGGTGAGCCGAAAGGTGAGGCCGTGGAGGACTTGGTCCGGCTGAATGTCGTCGGTACAAACCCCGGCGGGGCGAGTGGGCTGACGCCTAAGCGAGGGGACCCTGATAATGGTGTTCCGGAGCCGCGCCAGGAGGCCGGTGATGGCCGCCGGAGTATGGTTTGCCGTATAGGCGGAGGAGAAGTCGCATGACCACCTCCTTCCTTGTACCGCCATAACACGTCGAGTACGGCGTTATCCAGCGCCTGCCCGGACAAGCTCGTCTTATCCCTCAATAGCTCCTCGAGCTTGTCGGTCTTGTCTTCATCTTCGATGCTTGTATCGTGGAGGACCGGAAGGCAGAGCTCGTATGTTTCGTCTGACACCATGTTTGCAACTGTTCGGTCGGGAGGTTGGACTCGGGCGTTACGCTTCAGAAGTTGTCCGAGGGCCCTTAAAGCCACGACCCGGTGGCGTGACCGGCTTTCTCGCGCACAAGCGGAGCTTTTGAATACTGATGTTCGTTCGGACCGTGATTTACGACGGATTTGTGTCGTGGAAGCGGGGTGTCGATAAAGCAGACAGCTGGATGGCCAGACGCTGCGTAAACTTTGTTATTCAGGGGTCGGGTCATAAGAAGGCGTGGTGGAGGAGACAACAAAGGCCGCCTAGTGGCATGTTGTCATTTCGGTATGCGCCGGATGAAAGAGTGCTCTTGGAGGCTGTGGTTGCATGTATAATGGGAGAGCGCTGGGGGTTGTGACGGGTGCCGGTGGTGAGGTAGTGATGTTGGTCGTGAGGAAAGGTCAAGGGAGGTGCGAAGCCGTGCCAAACCGGCGGGTAGGTTTGGAAGGAAGGGCCCAGGTCAGGTGTGGTACAAGTGTGGAAAGCCAAGGAAGGGACAGTGACAAAACAGCTTCAGCTGCGATCGCGGTCGTCAGCAACACACCGAGTGAATGCAGCTGGTCGGCGGCAGGGTGGAGAGGCAGGGCCGCTGAGACTGAGGGGGCTGAGGGAAAGCGAGGCGTGGGGTACAGTAAGGTTGGGTCATCGCATCTCCCTCCCGTCGGGGGAGGGCTGGCATCAAGATGTGGGTTTGGCAGCTTCCCATTGGCCCGCACTCGGACCTAATGCTGGCCCGTCCGCTTGAGTGCAGGGACCATCTCTGGGCTACCCACTGGTCCCTGCGCCCAAGGGAAAGTCGAGCACGGCCTTAATCGGACGGCCGATCAGATTGGCGTGAGTCGCACACCCAAGCACGCCAGGTGTGTGAAGGAGACACCAATCTGGACCTGGTTTATCGGCGCATTTGCACGAAGATCCCATTCGCATAATATGAAAATGATGGGCCAGATGGTGAATGCGAGGCAGCTTTGTCGGCAGTGCTGACTGACTCCCTTTCAATAACCCGACCCAAAGCAACGCTGACTGCTTGTGCGGAACACTGTCAAAGGACCTAGTGGGAAGGGACAGCCGGGTTGGGACCAGCTCCATGATAACCTTCAGTTCAAGTTCTTAGTTCTTCTAAGAACAAGGGGGATTAGCGCTCAAGGGACTTCTTCGTCCGCATCCCCGAACCCAAATCCAAAGCTGAATCCGGTAACCCTCTTCTGCGATGAACCCTCCCCGGTCTCGTCGCCGCCAACTACCATGTCCCACCTTCGCTTTTTCTGTCTCTCATCCAACTGCCTCAGTCCATCTTCCAGAAGGTCGGAATTTTCCTCCTTCAAGCGACCGACAAAAAGACCGTACGGATCAGTGACATCTTTGTCGAAACCTGAGACTTGGTCCGGTCGGTCTCTCAAGAAGGACAAAACATTAGCTAGATGCGACTTGGGTACAAAGTTTTGAGTCAAAGCAATCCCAGCCTCAAGGTTGACAACAAGGTGCCACCAGCCCGAGGGAACGTGGAGAATTTCTCCTGCTTTGCAGACACCTTCCTTGCACTCTGGCATCCGGCGTGCCTCGGCGTGAAACTCAAGAAGCCATTCCGCAATGCTGAGGGGGCTAGTCACCTCGCTATTGTCCTTGGAGACAAAAACGCCTGGCACAGGCGCCGAAGGAGGGAACATGATCCAGTATTTAGCGCCTTGAATGACTGCATTCCACGCACTGGTGGCATTGGGGTCCTTGTGGAAGGTAGAGCCGCTTCTCTCAGGACCAATGATCAGCCACCGATGTGCTGGGCGCTCTATGCCGAGGAGTTCGAAGAGATCAAGGCCAAAGCATTTGGGCTTCCAATATGCAAAACCTTCACCTTCTTCCGCTCCAATTTGGAGCTCCATCTTCTCAGCAAATTTTCGGTCAAACAGATAGAGAGGACTCTCGTCATGGTTGTTGGCCATGTACTGGCTGTACGTTGCAAATGTCCAATCCACCGCCTCTGCCCGGAAGCTCACGCTTGAGTAAAGGCTAGAAAGCACGTCGAGGCTCCAAGACCGATATGCTGGCCAGGGCTTAATGCACTCAGTGAGAATGAACGGTTTGTTGCTCCATCTCTCCGCAAATTCTGCGTATGAGAGATCCTGAAAACGATCGATGTTGTTGGACGCCGGAATATTGGTGGTGAATGGGATCAATGAGATGTGGCTGCAGACAAAAGGCCGATGCAACACATCAGAGAAAACATTGCTGCAATCTACTTGGGCCTGCTTCTCAAGCGGCAGACTCAGCACGGTTGCTCTCCATGTTCCACGCCATTCAAATGAAGGCTGCCTCCGAAGATCAGACCTACCAACTGGTCAGCACATGTCTAGCTTGATGTGGTCCGAGAGGACGACCAGGCAATGGTTGCTCTGCTTTGTGCAAGCTTGTCCCGCAATCATCAAGTGACTGCAGTTCAAGGATGACAACCAGGCCTTGGCAAACTCACTTCAGGAAAATAGATTTCCACAGGTCGTCGGACATGCAAGCTGCGAAGAGGAAACGACAGGTGTAGCCCAAAATCTTGAGCGTGCGTTGGTCTAGGAACTCAAGCAGCTGCATGAGCATCTCGTCAGGCAGAACCCCCAAATGCCCCTTTAGAGAATTCCGAGCATCATCGCCACTGGAGAAATACTTGTTCCCCAGCGGCTTGACTCCCAAGGGATGTGTAGGAATGGATGACTCGGCCCTCGGCGCCTCCTGGCTCTTGGTCATCTGGTGACCCCCAGCAGCCCCGAGGACGAAATCAGGGTCCTGCTGTTTGTCGTTGGATAGATGCATCTTGGTAACCCGGAAACACGTTTGCGGGCCAATAGCATGAATGAAAGGGAGATCTTATGGTGAGCCTCGCCTCGCGGTAGACTGCAGATGGGGGTGTGGTGGGATATGGGTGACTGCGACGCCAACGGGTGGGCAGTGAGTCAAAAAACCGTCAATGCCCGAGTCAAAGGTGCCCCGCCCCAGAGGAAGCCGAAAAGAAGGCTTCGCAAAATTTATTTCGCAACGAGAGGCGGGTAGGTTGGTTGTCAAGTGCCAGGATTTGCCCCTTGTATTCGGTGGAACAGGTAAGGTGCCCCACCATCCCACCACACTAGCTTTCAATTTTCCATGGGTGTTGGGAGGGGCTGCTGCCTGAGGCGGCAATAAATTCTGTTCCGCAAATGAATTTTTATCCTCCCCCCAGCCTGTGCTTCGTTCTTCTTCTCAACACCACACTTTACCAAGTACAACCAAGCCAACCTGACGACCGTTTTCATAGATTCTACAGTTCTCATTTCTGAGAACTTTGAATCTACTTCCTTTCAGATAATCTAATTTCCGCAGAGAATTTTCTGCAGCAAGCGCTCGCGCTCAGACCTGCGGATTCTTGCTCGTTTGCCCCACCATCCACTTCGACAGTATTTCTAGAGACAAGCCGGGCTTGACTCTAGAAATTTTTGCGCAACTCACATCGCAATCATGGCTACCGATAAGGGACTCGAGGACCTCCAGGAGGGTACGTTAATCTTTCTCTCGCATAGCGACCGTTCCGTCGCAAGAAGCCGCGCCGATTGCGCGGTTCTTCCGTCCTCTCACCGTTGCAACCTGAACTGGCACAGTCGCTAACCCAACTTCATCTACTGCAGGACAGATCGAGTCTAACTACGATGAGATCGTTGATTCTTTCGATGACATGAAGCTCAAGTCAGAGCTCCTTCGCGGTAAGAACAGAAGGCACGGACGGTCGCAAAGGTCGCCAGCTAATTTTCGAAGGAATCTATGCCTACGGTTTCGAGCGCCCGTCTGCTATCCAGCAGCGCGCTATCATGCCCGTTATCCAGGGTAAGAAAGTCAGATCCTTTTGGGTATGCGCGATCGACTGACATTACAAAGGTCGTGATGTTATCGCTCAGGCCCAGTCCGGTACCGGCAAGACCGCTACCTTCTCCATCTCGGTTCTCCAGAACATCGACCCCGAGGTCAAGAAGTGCCAAGCTCTCATCCTCGCCCCCACCCGCGAGCTTGCGCAGCAGATTCAGAAGGTCGTCATCGCCATCGGTGACTTCATGAACATCGACACGCACGCCTGCATTGGTGGTACCGCTATCCGTGATGATATCAAGGCTATCCAGGATGGTCCCCAGATCATTGTTGGCACTCCCGGCCGTGTCCAGGACATGATCCAGCGTCGCGTGCTCAAGACCGAGGCCATGAAGATGTTCGTCCTCGACGAGGCCGACGAGATGCTTTCTGTGAGTCCAGTTCTTTCTTGGTGATAATCCTAGGCAATGACTGATCTTTTTCTCTCTCCTCTAGCGCGGTTTCACTGAGCAAATCTACGACATCTTCCAGCTGCTGCCGCAGTCCACCCAGGTCGTTCTGCTCTCGGCCACCATGCCCCAGGACGTTCTTGAGGTCACCACCAAGTTCATGCGCGACCCCGTCCGCATTCTTGTCAAGAAGGACGAGCTCACCCTTGAGGGTATCAAGCAGTTCTACATCGCCGTCGAGAAGGAGGAGTGGAAGCTTGACACACTCTCCGATCTCTATGAGACCGTGACCATCACGCAGGCCGTTATCTTCTGCAACACCCGTCGCAAGGTCGACTGGCTTACCGACAAGCTTACCGCCCGCGACTTCACCGTGTCTGCCATGCACGGTGATATGGACCAGGCCCAGCGTGACCTGATTATGAAGGAGTTTCGTTCCGGATCATCCCGCGTTCTCATCGCCACCGATCTTCTGGCCCGTGGTATCGATGTCCAGCAGGTTTCCCTGGTCATCAACTACGATCTTCCCGCTAACCGCGAGAACTACATCCATCGCATCGGTCGTGGTGGTCGTTTCGGCCGCAAGGGTGTTGCGATCAACTTCGTCACCGCCGAGGACGTGCGCATGATGCGCGAGATTGAGCAGTTTTACAGCACCCAGATCGAGGAGATGCCCATGAATGTGGCCGATCTCATCTAAACGTCTCCCTGCCACGATCTCCTTTTTCCCTTTCTCTCGGCATACCCAGCACATCCACACCTTAACATCCAACATCCAGCGATATACGTGGGGGGCATTGTGTTCCGGATTCTGATAGAGGGGAATAACAGCGAATTGACCTGGATTTTTTGCAGGCCTGGCATCTGGTGATACCGAAAAGCGCTCTCGGGGGAATAGCATCTGCACCCTAATTTCCTTGGATGGTGCTTGGTGCTTGGTACCTGTCAAAACGGACGGGATTCTACTACCGTTGTTTTTGCGTCTTTCCCATTCCCTTTCCGTCTGTAACTAGTGTCACGAAGTTTACCAAAATGAGACGTAGACTGAAGAGAGGATCTGGTTTTGACGATTTTTTGTTCTTTCCTTTTGGCGTCCGGGTTGCCGTGTGGTGCTTGTTCAGTAAATGGCTGGTAGATAATTTATGTACTGGCGCAAGAAGACTTGCAATCGATCCTATGCTCAACCTTTTTGCTGAAACTCGGGTTACTCCTTGAATGGATGTGGAGCCCCACTCGGACCCAATCCAATTGACTCAAGGTGAGGCGGCAGAGCCTCTCTCCAACCGCGTCCAACCCAACAATCTGCATTCCTTTTTCTACCAGCCTTCTCAAAAATTCTCATCCTCGTTCTGTCTTCAGCGCAGTATCGATACAAAATGGCCAACGCTCTGGATCGCAGTCTTGACGAAATTCTTGCCGATCGCAAGCAGGTGGGCACCCCCGAATCGCCCGTCATCGCCCACTGAGGGACGGCTGGCATTGGTACTGACATGGAGCGCGTTGCAGAGCGGCAGAGGTGGAGGCTCCCGTGGAAATCGCGGCGGCAACCGTGGTCAGCGTCGCGAGCGACAAGATTACCCACGCGATGGCGTAAGAAAGGTACGAATCGCCCTCGAACCGACGCTCGAAACAGCACACCTGACGGCCTCGCTCGCTCGACGTCCGAATAGGTTGAATCCTCTCCTCTCCCCCCCTAGAACACGCTCCCTTCCGGTCACTTCAGATGTCGACGCAGCCAAATACATCGCAACTCGTGCTCGGTGCCTCGGACCGCGACCGAGGGGGAAGCAAAGTTCGTTGAACCCCAGCTAACCAGGTCCCGATGTGTTCGACGGGACACAGTCCTTCAGAGATGATGCTCCACGAAACTTGGACTCGTAAGCCTACACTCACGGTTTCTGGCTAGGAGGGCATACGCGCTGACAACCAGGTCAACAGCGAATGGGTCCACGATCGATTTGAAGATGGCGGTATGACCTAGATTCCTTCGGCTGACAACATGAGGCTATGCTCACACTACCGGTATAGGAAACCGCCGATCCTCGCAGAGACGACGACACTCGCCCGATGCGTCTAGGTAGGATTTCTCGACAATGTTCGCTTTCGATACTCACGCTCACCCTTTCACTAGTGAGTCGAGGGGCTCGAAGATCCGCGTGGATAACATCCACTACGAACTGACGCAGGAAGATCTTGAGGTAGGTCTGCAAGAGGCGATCACAGGAAAGAAAAAAACCATACTCATACAACTTTAGGGCCTTTTCGAGAAGATCGGACCCATCACCAGGCTCGAAATCAAGTACGACCGCGCCGGCCGCTCAGAGGGCACCGCCTTCGTCACGTATGAGTCTCACAACGACGCCAAGGAGGCCATCAGGGAATACGATGGGGCCAATGCTGCTGGTATGCTTGCGCACAACCCCCAGACACCTTGCTTGAACAGCATTGTAACAATTCACAGGCCAGCCGATTCGTATCACTCTCATGCCAAGCGGACCGAGGCGCAATCCTTTTGACACTGCTGTCGTTCCCGGGCGCCCTCTTGCAGAACGTATCACGGCTCCCGGTGGACGATCACGGTCGCTCTCTCCTCGCCGTGATCACGACGACGAGGCAGCCCGCAGAGGAATCGACAGATATCGCCCTGGTGGACGAGGCAGCCGCTCACGCAGTCCATTGCCCAATAGACGTCGCGACGGTGGTCGCGATGGCGGTCGCGAAGGCGGCCGACGACCCGGCGCACGCCGCGATGTTGGAGGCCGACGAGGCGGTGGTGCTGGTGGAGAGAGGGGTGGCGGTGAGAGAGGTGAAAGAGGCGAGCGTCCTGCTCGTGATGGTCGTCTCAAGAAGACCCAGGAGGAGCTTGACGCAGAGATGGAGGACTACTTTAACGGTGGCAGTGGTGCTGAGCCAAGCGGGTCAGGCAGCAACAACGTTGCGAGCGCCAGCGCACCACCGGTTGACGATATTGATATGGGGATTGAGTAAGCGGCAGAAAATTGTTAGGACGTGGGCTGTATCGCGTATGAGCGTCGTTCTCTTAGACATGACCAGACCGGATTATCCAACTTGTGGCTTAGCAACCGAACGAATAAATCTCCTCTTTGGCAAGCCAGATGCAATTCATATGGGTATTCTTCTAGGTAGGTAGGTCATCTACTCCTCGCTTTTCCTCCTCCTCTTCTCCCTAAGACCCTCCACAACCGCCTCAGCCACTTCGTCAGCGGTCGTCCCCCTCACGCGCTTGCCAACCTTCTCCTTGCCCAGCACGGTATCCTCGGCCACGATTCGAAATACGTTGGCCGCGCCACGAAATATATACTCGGGCGCAAACATATCGTCCCCCTCCTCTTCACCTGCATGCGTCGCGCTGATCTCCTCCATCTCGCGCACCCACCGATAAGCCTTGGGCGCCATCCCCACAACGCTCTTCTCCACACGCTCGAGATTAGCGGTCGCTATTTCCCCCAGTGCCGACTTTAGCTCATCCAGCACCCCCAGCCGCTTGGCGGTAACGACCGCCTGCACGGCTATGGCCGCAAATCCCTTGCTTATCGAGGCGAAGCACATCTTGAGACCAGACGCGGCCCCGATATCGGGAGAGATGTGCTTTGTGTTGAGCACGGCGGCGAGGTGGGCGGATACGGAACCAAGCGTGTGCTCCCCTGATGTGGGCAGGAGGGGGCGCTTCCATGACGAGCCATCGTCTGCGGTAGCGGCGGCAGTGGTGCTGAGCGGGGCGGGAGGCCCGCCGAGGATGCTCCCGTCGATGAAGTTCACGGTGCCGGCGGGGAGGGAGTCGAATAGCGCGGCGATGGCCTTGACGGAGGAAGGGGATACAGCATTCATGTCGGCGAAGTAGAGCGGTTTGGTACGCGGGGAGGAGAGTGTGGTGATGGCGGAGACGATGCGCTGCGCGGTGGCGAGAGCGTCTTGCGGAGGCACGACGGAGAGAATCACGTCGCTGGAGGCGACGAGGGCTTCGTCTGTGGGGAGGAGGGTTGCGCCGGCGTCTTTGGCGCGAGCGAGAGTGTCTTCGCTGGGGGGTTGTAAGTGAGGGTTTTGGGAGGGTTGGTGGTGGGCACATGCCTTCTTCCTGAGATGTTGGTGGTGACTGGGTACCCGTGGGCTACGAGGAGTCTGGCGAGCCCGCTTCCCATGTCACCGAGTGAGATTATGCCAATTGTGACTTTTGCGTCTTCGGCCATTGTGAGAGAGCAGAGGCTGAGGTGGAATGGTCTAGGATATCGGTGATATAGGTAGGCGGGTAGATGAGAAGTACTTGGAGGATAGCAACCAGTTGTTTAGTGGAAACTGTTGTGTGAAGCTAAGGATGTGAGAAGTTAACTAGGTAAGTTATACTGAGGTCTGTCTTAATTAGGGGCGGCAATCCTCATGGTGTTGGTTGGTAGGCACGTTGCGATAATTATGAGCGTTGAAGGCAGGACTGAGGGGTTGACCCTCAGTTAAATCCGACGCAATAATTGCGTGCTCAACCCCATCGCCCACTCACCCCATGCCGTTATAAAACAGGATTATCGCAAACAATACCACCGCCAGTCTCTGATTGTATTTATAAATCTCCTTATCTTACATTGCTAACTATTTAGTGACATGGTGGTACAAGTCGCCGATATTCATACATCTGCTGACGCTCAGAGGCCCGAGACTACGTATGAGCCTGATGCGTCGAGTTTAGTTGTGATGGCCTGCTGGTCATCCAGTTGCGAGGGGTCTGCCTCCACGATATATACCCCCTCCGAAGAAATAGCGCCAAAGATGCCTGGCTGAACCTGAATATCGCTCACATTGGCCTTATCCGAACCTGCGCCCAGAGTCCCAAGAATAATCGAGCTTTTGCTGGTTCTGACCGCCTGTTGCATCTCCTTCAGCGGGAGCCCAGCTGGCTCGACCATGAACTGGACATATGAGCCAGGTATGACTGTTGCGCCGCCAGAATCCTCGCCATTAAACGACCGAATAAAGCTCTCGACGTCCTCCTCGTCGGGGGTAGAGTGCTTTGTTTGGGGATCCAAAGACAGAAGACCTTGTTTTAAGCCCCAGCCTCCTCCTCCGCTCACTAGAATGAAGGTCAGACTACAGAAGCAAACATAGATTTGACAGTAGGGTACTCACATATCTTGCGAATATGGCAACCAGAGGCCAAGAGCCCGGGCATCAACTTTGACACCTCCTGTGCGCGTGCCCACTCGTGAGACCTATCCGATCCGCTCAGTTCCAGAGCACGGGGGAGCCCCTGAGCAGAAGCAACATGTTCAGGATAGATCAAAGCCCAAACGCCCATTGGACCAACAGTCTGGCCCCCATGTCTCCCCGACCGCACCTTCAGCAGTTTCGGAATGATATCCTCAAGCTCCTTAGAGGCGGGGGCCGGCCTCAAATCAATCTCAACCTGGCGGAGGATATTCCCCAGCCCCGCCACAATCTTGCGTGCCTCAGTCAGCGGCACCAGTGGGGCGATCACCGTGCTGGAGCCTGTAGAAGCGCTATCAGCCACAATGACCTGCCTAGCCCTCGCAACCACATGAAGCAGCTCTGGGACTGACCCCTTCGTCACCCGCCAGCGGCTCGCAAACATGGTGTGCGGCCTGCCGTTATTGAACACGGTGTTCGCAACAGGCACCGTCACCTGAAGCGGCCGCGAATCACCCACTAGAGAGGCGATGCGGAACTCCAGCGCCGGCTGCGCACTGTTGGTCTCACCACCCACTTGTGATGCGGCATCCGTCCATAGCCCGGGGAGAACACCCTCAAGGCTGCCATGGAGAATAGCCAACCCGTCGGACGAAGAGTAAGAACCGGCAGAGTCAAGCCGGGGGATTCCATCAACCGCAGCACTCAACACGCTGAGTTCCGCGGGAGATGTGCTGTGGCTAAGCGGCGCCAGCAACTGAGAGACAAAAGTTGCGTCCTGCAGCCATGAAGCCAAGCTCTTAGATGTCAGAATTACGGCGGCTCCATGCTCGCCAGAGGAAGACTGCGCCAGGGCATTGGTGACAGCGTCCACGACTTGTTGCTACTCTCTGGTTGCTTAGCGCCTTACTGGCTGAGATACAGAACGCGATCTCTCACCTTGGATGAGGCCGCTGGATCAAGAGCTACGGAGAGGCAGTTCCCTTGGCTCAAGGTCGACAGGCGCGCCGCTCGGGGAACGCTGGCAAAACGAGACCGCAGCGCAACAGCTAAGCTGCCAGCTGGCCTCAGAGGAGAAATCCGTAATAACATTATCGCCACAGCATGGTTGACTGGTTTTTTTCGTATCAGGCGGAGAAAAATCCCCTAGTTGGGCCTTTGAGCCGGGATCACAGTGGGAATTGAATGTTTGACTTCCATCCGAGCCAATCTAAAATTCTACCAGGCAGGCGGCTCACCTCGGTGGGCCCACTGTTGTGCATAAGCACCCCCCACACGCCGCATTGGGGCTTGTAAGTGACATCATCCTCCCCCATGATCGTGCCCGCCACGCAACGAGAACAATTGAGTGCAAGCGCAGACTGGTGTTAAAAGACGAGCGAGAGTTTTTGAGGGATATTTTCTTAGGTTCCCTTTCATCCTCCGGGACCCAACACTCTTCGCCGCCGTTGTGACGTTGCAGCCTGTCAAAAGCAAACTGACTCTCAACCCAACCCTTTCATTCACCAACAACCACACACAAACATGGCCACCAACTCATCTCGCGGGAATCCAATTGGGGCCCGCGACGGGCCAAATTTTGATGTCTCACCTCCCCCAGTATCCGAAGATGTCAAGTCTCAAGTCCAGCAGTCATCGTCTTCCACGAACCTTAATAAGGCTGCAGAGCATGCCCCGGGCCAGGAGGAGACGCTGGATAACCTCCCCGAGCCAGTCGCCGATATGAAGCATGAGATGGAGAACCTTGGGAGGAGCGAGGTCGCGAAGAGGGGTTGACACCAATGGTAACGGGTGTACGCTGAAAGGGTTCATTGGGGGGGGGGGGGGGGGGGGATTTGGTGTGGGGGGGGGGTT
>Ga0247760_1002078_pt1 | contig 16274 bp, 23 predicted proteins | sample UWRJL171409R4_FD_179936 | JGI IMG/M metagenome (GOLD analysis project Ga0247760, IMG submission 179936) | Plant litter microbial communities from Arlington Agricultural Research Station in Wisconsin, United States - UWRJ-L171-409R-4 | ecosystem: Environmental > Terrestrial > Plant litter >... | reverse complement strand
GATCAATTTTCTACCCATACAAAACCCTAACCCCGTATGTGGGGGGGTGCCCCCCTAGTAAAATGGCCAGTGCGTGGGTGCCCCCCTAAGAATTGGGGGGTGCCCCCCTATCAGATGCCTTCCAAAACCTTTCCTTCAACATGCCCAGCACCAACCCGCAACAAAGCAACATTCCCTTCTCTCGTGATCAGAAAAACCCCCAAACACTAACCCAACCACACCCCACAACCTCTCGAAGCCCAAAAATAACCCCGGTCGACCGCACCGTCATCATCTCTGTCAACTCCTCCCTACAGCCCGTCATCTCCTCGACCACGCCGCGTCAAGTCACCCTCCATGTTAACAGCGTCGAAACCCCCCTCCGCACCTACACCGACGTCAACAACCAAATTTCGTACGGTACTATCTCAACCTCAAACCCCACCGGCGCGGTCCACGTCCAAGTCGACGACCACCTTCCCTGGCCGGCAGCGCATCGTCGCAGAGGGAGATGGATCCGCAGAAAGCGCTCGGGATGCACGAGGTTCTGTCTTGCGATTCTGAGGTTTATTGTCCTGTTGGCTTTGTTCTGCGGAGTGGCAGCGGGCTTGCTCTTGGCGTGGGAGCATCGGAGGGAGGTCCGGGATTGGTTGAGGGAGGTAGGTCTGCATATACTCTGGGCGGCCAGGGAAGTTGTGCTGTGGTTAATTGCAGAGAGGAAGGCGGTTGGGAGGTGGGTTGGGGATAGGCTTCGGAGTTGAGCCTGGGAGGTTGAAGGAGTTGGCTGATGTTGTTGCCGTTGGTGATACACCGCCTCGGTGTGAGCGTTGCGATTACTTTCTGCTTGCTTTCGTCATGTGGTTTTACGACGCTTTGTGTTCGGTTTTTGCATTCTACCATTGGCTGCCTCGTTACGTCTATTCTGATAGGAATCCGTCATGCTAGAGCGGCCGCGAGCATTACCAATCCGCCAAGTCCGTCCATCTCCGAGCACCACTCGTCCCACTTGACAGTTTTCTTGACCAGGGGCGTAGGTTCCAAAAATCCACGGGAGTCCCTCGTCGCCGTCCCACATGTCGCCCCCGCCTCGAGCTCAACAAGGTCGCCACTCGTGGCTAGTCCGATAGACACTTGCCACTTGCCCGACAACACCCCATCATTCTCTGCTCTCCACTGTGTCTCGTCGTTTGCCTCCCAGAGACCCTTCCTCGCTGGCAGTGGTGCAATGGCTAGCCCTGTGTTGTGCAGGCCACACATAGAAGTCGGCTCAAAGTGAACGAGCAGACCGACAACTCGAAACACGACACACAGTCTGTCTCTAGCTTAACTTCTAGCCAAGGGAATAGGGGCGGGGGCTTCAACAAACCTTCTCCTCGACTCTTCGAATATCCAGTCTTCCCATTCGGTTGCATGGTTGCCAGCAGCGGGTGGGGTATGACAATTGAGTTGCTGGGCAATAACACGCACCGCTGCAACAAGTGAAAGATCAGCAGCAAGATCAGGCGACTGCTGACTATCATCGAGCCTGACGATAATATAGATGAATATCGCGTGCATGGCGTAGAGAGTCTCCCATCTGTTGAATTGTGTATGCTACTGAGGTGTTAGCAAGACCTCTACTACCCAGAGCGTCACTGGGCTCACTGTTTCACAAAACCGTTCACACTCCATCCGCACATTTCGCCAAAACAACTTTCGGCTTCCCGTCACTCCGCTGTTCACCATGTGAAGTAGGCTAATGCAGTTGTTTAGGGGCTCCATGTCGTTGTTCTCGGCATCAGTTACTGCATGCATCGCCATCAAATGCGGGTGGACGAATGGGGGGAGGTTATCCCGACGTAGCATCATTAGGGGGTAGGATTTCAGCGTGTTGAGGACAAGGTTCGCCGTTTTGTGCTTTTGCGGCCCAACCTCAGCAACAGATCGCCGCTCGATTGTTGAGCAGATGAATGTCGGCTGGGACGGTATCGACGCGTAAGAGGTTGGAAATGGTGGCTGTTGCATTCCCAGCCCGGTTAGGTCTGCCCAGTTCGGGGGAGTCACAAATTCGTCAGTAGCTGATGGGATCCCAAAGTCCGTGACGTCAAAGTTCAGGTAGTCCCAGTTTGGGAAAGCGGATTCATAACTCGCAATCTCAGACTCGGACATGTTGGGCAGCACTTGGGCAATGGCGTCGTCTGTGGGGTCCTGTGGACGATTCCTATCCGGGGGGATTGGAGTATCCCGCGCAGCTGGCCGTTGTTTTCGTTTCTCATTTCCGTTGTCCTTCGGGGTCGCATTTGGCGGATAAAAACACTCGATAGCTTTCTCGATGCAGGTCGAGCATGCTGGACGCTGAGTGTCACAACGCGTCTTCCGTTTGGCGCAAGCAGCGCAGGACCGCGATCTTGGGGCGAGATTTTCTCCCCGAGAACGGCAATAGTATCCATGGCGCTTGAGTGTCGCCTCTGCAACAGACAACGATGAGCTCCGTGCCCCAAATTGGGACCAGAAAAACGAAACAAAAGGCTTACCCTTATCGAATGGCTTATTGCACCGTATGCACCGGAGAATCGACGGCGCCATGCTGTCGTTTTCGACAATTCGTGTTTTGAATCCCGCGGATGTTTGTCTCTGCTTCCTCTGGAGGCGGGACAGGATTCCTTTCCGGGATCGCATTTGTCAGCGATCGGCGTGATCCTTCGGGCGGGACATTTTGTAAACACCAAGAGCTTTGTCATCAAGCCCCCACTTTCCACTATCTTTGAAACGTACAACTTACATGGCATACTGTTAGTATCACCAAGTCCAGTCCGCTATCTTCGCAGTATACGGTTTGCATGCAAAACTGCTAGTGCAGACAACGTCAACTCCGAGACATCATTTGATGCGACAAAGCCCTTATATCATAGGTTCGGAACAAAATGTAATGTAAGTTACCAACCCAGTGCCAACACTGCCACTCCGATGCCTACGTTATTTTCCGTTTGACAGAACCAATAGATGCTTGCAGTATAAGAGTCCTCGGTCACCCTCCGGTATTCCATCCTCTAACATCAAGCACCGACCTCAAGTTGCTTCTAATCACTTGCCTACCGATAAACTTCACCTCCATTCGCCATCATGGCCGCTCCATTCCCATCGCCAACTCCGACTTGGCACACAACCACGTATCCGTCCCTCTCTCCCACCCGTCCCGAGTTGTCTGCCAAGGGTAAAACGATTCTGATCACCGGCGGGGGCAGCGGTATTGGCGCTGAGACTGCCCGGTACTTTGCCGCCGCGGGTGCCTCCCGAATTGGCATCCTCGGTCGACGGGAGAAGCCGCTCCTCGCAACCAAAGCCTCCATTGAGCTTCAGACTCCCAGCGTAGACGTGTTCGTAGCTATCACCGATGTCACCAAGAAAGAAGACGTCGACGCTGCATTCAACGCCTTCTTACAAGACGGACAAAAACTCGATGTTCTGATCAGCTCCGCAGCCGCTCTTGGTCCCCTCGAGGGGTTAGAGGATGTCGATGGGCCCGCGTTTCTCGACGGTGTTCAAACGAACCTGGCAGGCGCCCTATACACAGCGCAGGCCTTTTTGCGCCATGCAGCAAGGGACGCAGTCGTCGTCGAAGTCAACTCCTGTGCCGCGCATGTCAACTTTGCGCCCCCGTTTGCTTCCTACTCGGTTGCAAAACTGGCAGTGTTTCGCACCTGGGATACCCTGGCCTTTGCGAACCCCAACATCAGTGTCTTCCATGTCCAGCCTGGCATTGTGGACACTGAGATGAACAGGCAAGCCGGAGGCGTCAAGGCTACTGGTCTTCAAGACCACGGTAGGCTGACCTTTCTTTTGTGTTATTCGAGGGGAACTAGCTGACCCAATGCGCAGTTTCTCTTCCAGCCAGCTTCATGGTATGGCTCGCAAGTCCGGAAGCGCACTTTCTCAAGGGCAAGTATCTGTGGACAAATTGGGATGTGGATGAACTCAAGGCCCGGAGCAAGGAGATCGAGGGAACCGAGGAACTCAACATCACGCTTGTTGGCTGGCCGTTTGGAAATACAAAGTGGAGGAGCAACTTGAAGACAGCTTGAACATAGGCCTCTTCGAGGATATATTTTGTAGCTAGCATTCGAAATCGCACATCATGTGTTCCCAAGCTAGCTCACCCCATTCCAAGCCCGTTCCGTGAAGGCCTCATCCTCGTTATCAACGGTCCGGGTCACCAGTCGCAGATGACCTCCACCCATTCATACCGGTCACAATCGACTAGACCCCCGCAATTCAAGCTCCGGTTCAAATCCATTCTCGAAGTCATGCGGATGCATCGCTTCCAACCCTCGCTGTAGAAAATGAAATGACCCCTCTGGTTTGCCCAATCTACGCACAGCCTCTGCAGCCTATCATTTCTGCGGCAGCCTTCATCAGCCTCGACGCTAAAGGTGTCAAATGGTGTGTGCCACGTCCCGTGGTCGCTATGGCAGAACCCGAAGAGGCACAAGGTATCCACCGTCAGACTGTCTATCATGACGGTAGAGGACAGGGCGGTGAATATGGCGAGGATAGAGAGGCGCATGCTGGTGATGGAGGTAGACAGTTGGTCTGCGCTTGGCAGAGATGATGAAAGAGACCACTGTTGCGCTATAAAAATAGTCGCGAATGTCTTGGTTCGCTCCAACTCGAAAGGATATGCAGATTGGATTCTCGGCACCGCCGGTGAGCATAAAACAGGACGAAAACGCTTGGTAGACTAGGTTTATATATTAAGCTCGCTCACCACATGTCGAGTCGCAATCAGGCACCTGGAGTAAATGAGACAACTTTGCCTCACACGTCGTGGCTGTGTGACGTGAGAATGCATGCTGCTGCTACGGCCGGGAGCCAGTCACAGAACTGTATCTTACACGCCCGTAAATACAGCAGAAGAATGCCAACTGGTACCGCAAGCATCAATCCCATATTGCAGGTCTTTCCTCAGACATTGAAAATCGTGCCTTGCACCTTCAGAACGTCCCACATGTGCACTCGGGCGAATGACAATGGCGTCAAATCTCCTTCACCGGGCGTGTACAATCCTGCAATGCTACCTGCCGTCAACGCACCACTAAACAGTTTAATGTTCCACTAAGCGGGTTAACAGCTCACGGAGACAAGCCGGGTGGTATTGGGTTGATTTCTTGACAGCGTTGGGTGTTTAGAGTCTATTCTACCAAGTGAAGATAAGTAGCCGTATGTTGTTTTCGGAGATAATGTGCAAAACTTTGCTCCCAGCTTCCCCTATTATAATTTCCACAACCCGCGGAAACTCGACTTTAAGCCCGGACGCTCTTCTTATACCTAAGGCTCCTACGCCCCCTTAGCAACAGCCCAGCCACCTCCGCAGCCTCATCCGCCAGTTTTTTCACCCCGTCATCAACAGCCCCATCCTGTCCCATCTCCCTCAACCTCCCCACCCACAGCTGCCACCTCTCTCTCGTCAACCCATCCGTCCTCGGCCACAGCTCCGTCTTCCACTCCAACGTATCCCTATAATTCTCTCTGAACTCATCCTTCTTCATTTCCTCCCATAGTAACCGTGCCCCAAACTTCAACCAAGTGCTCACAACCCTCTCTTCCACCTCCTTCACCTCCCCCATCGACAATCCCCCGTCTTCCGCCTCCCCGTCTAAAGCTTTGGGAGCATCTCCCTTCCTCCTCCCCTCAAGCAAATCCCTGCAGGTATAAAAAACCTAAATCGAACTAATCCCCACCCTCTCCTTTGCGTGCTGAAGAAACATCGCCGAAAAGTCCACAAACGTAATGAGATACTTCGCCCCCTCAGGCCACCCACGACCAACCAGCAGGGAGGTATACAAGTCATGCCAATTCATCGAAAACCCCGGCAGATTCTTCCATTGCAGCTTGCTATCTGATCTGTCAACGAAGCCTGCGCAGGACACGGAATTCCTCGGGCGAGTTGGTTCTTGTGTTTGAATAGCGGAGAGGAGGGCGAGGGCTGGCTTGTGGGCTGAGGTGGACTTTGCGATGTGGGTGAAGATTGCGCTGTAGATCTGGCCAAGGTCGGTTGCTAGGTGGAGAGATCTAGCGATTGTGTGGACGAGGGAGGCGGCGAGGGAGGAGATAGTTGAGGGTGAAGGGGGGTTGGTGTCGGAAAGGGGCAGGTGAGTGAGGAAGGGGTTGGGGGGCTGTGAGGGCTCGTCGAGGATTGGTGGTCTTCTAAAGCTTGGCATATTGGATGTGGAGAAAAGGGGAATCGGATTTTGGGGTGGGTGGCGGTGGTTTGGCGGATCTCAATGGAGGAAGGGATTGGCTTTGATATGTAAGGGATTAAATAGCTGTTGAAGATTACTTGCCGTTTTGTATTAAACCATCTACCCACATTTCCCGATGTTGGTTAAAATTCGAGGGGTGTGAAGTTTGTGAGTCACATCTGGAGATGTTCTTTATCATGCTGCGCCGTTGGGAATGGAACCTGATTGGTCGACATGAGACGTGTCATTCAGCAGTGGACTGATGCAGGCACCAGCGTCAACGATGGCGATACGGAGGGTGTAAAGTTGGCTCTTAGCAAGACGCGTCCATGACGTCTTGGAAGGCACTTTCAGCCCGCTCATTGTTGCACTCAAGTCCAAAATCCTCGAAAACAGCCCGGAAATCGTCCATATTCTCCTCCAGGCAGGGGCCAACCCCTTTACAAAACAGAACATGGCACCACGCCATTGCAGGTTGCCTTCTTCCCGATGGCTTGCCAGCACGCCCGGAACCGGAAAATTTCCAGCCCTCTTCCCCTTCGACGGCCTCATCGAATCCTAAGTTTCACCCGCCTCCACAAAATGGCCTGTGGCCTATCCCCAGCATCCCCCAACTTCGCAACCGAACTTCCACGCCCTGACATCCTCGCCACCGTCAACTCCAAAACCACCACCGGCCTAACCCCTCTCCACCTCGCAGACAACCCCTGCTGCATTATTTGGCGAAGTATGGGGGGGATGTGAGGATGGTGGACATGTTTTGGGGGTTACTGGGGATGAGGATCATAAAAGGGGTGGATGTTGATGCAGTGGACGCGGATGGGAAGACGGGGTTCGGGGTGCCGGCGGAGAGGACGGGTGTTATTAGTGAACAGTTTCGGTTGGGGGTGCTGCAGTTGGTGTGGGGGTTGGGGAGGTGAGGAGGAGGAGGAGGTTGGAAGTCGAAAGAAAGAGGGTGGAGGGAATGAGTGAGGCGGAGGAGGAGTGGTATGACGCGGTTGGGGGATAGAAGATGGAAGCAGGTTAGACTTTTCAATGCAAGGTCGAATTCTTTTGCGGTTCTCGGCATTTGTGTTTCGTCCTAGTCAGCGCGTGACATTATTTTATGTTTTATTTCACCAAGGAGCCGCTGATGCCGCCGGTTGGAATACCGCGCGACATAACTCCACTAAAAAGCCTAACCGTTACAAGCGTCTCAATTCCATTAACATCAGAAACGAATGAAGGCATGGTGACCCATTAATTGGGCGAAGCCATTGCTCAATCCGGCAAGACTCGGAAATTTACTCGTCCCTGCCGCCTCCACTGGCCTTTCCACCCTTGGACGCGATGGCCTTGACCTCTTCTGTCGGCCTAGATGACACACCAAGGTCAGTGGACATTCAAGTGATAGCAGGGAATCCGTGGCAGCAGCCTACCGGTTGGCAAAATTGCCGGGATTGGTGTTTACAGAGCCTCCGCTGCTCTTCGTGTTCTCGGTGCTCTCGGTACCGCCGCTACCACGGCCGCCTCCATGACTGGTCTGGCCGCCCTTTGAGGCAGCAGCCTTCACCTCCTCAGTGGGGCTGCATCGCGTCAGTACCAAGGACGACGCCGTCAGCATTGAGGGACTGCACGACGATCCAGCTTACCGGTTGGCAAAGTTTCCAGGATTACTGTCAGCCATTGTGTCTAGGATGTACGTTGAAACTTAGGTTGTAGTGTGCTGCAGTGGTTTTGCGATTGTGGTTTGGGCTCAAGTGGTCTTGGGGTGTTGTCGAAAGTTGGAATGCGAGAGGCTCGAAATTGGGGGTGGGAATGGCCTCTTGTAGACTTTTGTGTTTGGCTGGAGGGCCATTACTCCACATCGCTCAGTTGCTGTTGCCTGCGATCTGCGTGGTGATGTCAACATGACGTGGTAGCGATTGGGATAAAAAGTTTGGCCCATGTCGATTGCCACGATTGCTTCTCCGTATCACGGCCACGGGCAGTGACAAGGCCGGTGATGATTTCTTTTCTTTTTTATTTGGGGAAGGCTTCCAGCATGATGAAAAGAGGTGCAAAAGGCGAGCTAGCAATTGGTTGTGCGACCTAGTTAGCGTCATCAATCTGCACGCGGCTGCCGGGATCGACGTCTCTGTCCCCCCCGCAGGTCGTTCCTGTCTTGCCAGGCAGTCGATACACAGTACACGGCATCGGCATTCCAAATTCGCCGGCCTGCAGTGGCCGAAATTCTCCACCTCCTGTCCAGCCAGCGGGGAGTCGCAGCTGGGCATTCCAAACGCAGGGAGCTACGTCATGACAGCAAACACCAGCCAACCAGCGGGGTAATAAAGGTTAGCGTGGCTAGGTACTACTGTTAGCCTCTGCCTAGAAACCCCTGGCATCATAACAGTGGACCCCATGCCACGTTAACCTTTATTACCCCGGCGGAGGTACCATGGCAACGACGTTGACCCTCGTCGACACCAGAATCTCGGTATTTAGAGTATTCGAACATCCACCGCAGACATCCCTGTCATCCAACAGGTCCACTCTGGATCCGGGGCATCATGATCAAGGGGTTCTTCCATGTCATTCCGGTCGAAAACGGCCCGGTATGTGCCGATCCGAACAAAGACTGTCTTCTCCTCGTTCTGCGGCATAAGCAGTAAACCACAGGAGTAGGGGCCTGAAATGAGTCTCCCCACCGTTTGGAGACAGTAACACCCCGATAACTCCTCAACACCCATTTTGTAATCCAAAAAGGCGACAACAACCGGAACATGGTCGGCCACAACCTCGTCCTCTACCTCAAGTGCAACCTCCGAAACACAGAAATCCATCATCGGTAAAGGCAGAGCAGCATGGACTCGGAGTTGTTTCGGCCATTTTGTATTCGCCATCTTCCCCCCTGCCAACACTCAGACACCTCAAACGAGCCAGATGACCTCTCATAAGTCAGGTGGGGGGCTTTTGGAACACCCCTACCTTTAGAACACCCATTCCCATAAATAACCCTAAAAACCAGGGTCGCGTAATTAATTAAGCGAAATTACTAAGCAAGACAAAACATCAGCATCAAATACTTAATTAGTAGTTTACTAAGGGTATATATTTATTTTTTCTTTTTAGTTGCTGATTATAGTTTTATTTATCGTTAAAGTTTAAAATTTCCGTTTACTAGCAAATCCCATACATAACCCTAAGATTTGTTCTTTTATAATTACTTACATAATACTTGATAAATAAATATATTATAAATACTATTAAATATAAGAATGTTACTAGCATCTAATATTATATCTTATGTAACTATAAACTACGTATTTTATAATTATATTTCCGATAATATATAAAGCCTGAAAATTTTGTATAGGAGCTTTTTCACTTTCAATTATTATTTTTAATTACATAACGTCTACATATATAAACTAAATTTTGCTTAAATAATACCTTTTAATAATATAAAATACTATTTGCTTAATTTTAAACTTTAGTATAAAGCTTTTATTTAAGAAAAATAAATCCTAGGGTTATATATAGGATTTACTAGTAAACGAAAGCCTCGAACTTTAACATTGAATAAAACTATAATAGGTAGCTACAAAGAATAAAATAAATATATACCCCTAGTAAACTACTAGTTAAGTATTTTAGGCAGGTTTTGTTTTTATCTGGTAATTTCGCTTAATTAATTACGTGACCCTGGTTTTCAGGGTTATATATGGGAATGGGTGTTCCAAAGGCAGGGGTGTTCCAAAAGGCCTCCACCTGACTTATGCAGAGTTCCAGACACGAGCTTGCCAAAAGCAGCAGCGGGGCTGGCTGGCACCAGATCGGCCTTAACAAGAATATTCTCATGCTAAAATGCATCATACGATACCATTGCACCCGAAGATAGTGCCTCCCAGGTGACTTCCCCGCCAACCGAGGCCCACGACTAACTCACACGCCGGGAACTCCGATTAACCAACGACGGTGTAACCGCACCATTACTCCCCGCAACAACAGACCACAACAGATCCCATCCCAGCGCCCGCTCCTAAAGCCCTTCGAGATACCGTCCTGTCACAGCATTAGAATACCTCGCCGCAACGCCCACGAGCGCTAGAAGCCGATCACTAGGAACTGACAGCCCCCGCGAAGTAAGTCCTGCACCAGCTCCCGCCACTCTGCCCAAGCCCTCTGACTCCGATCGGGCTGCGGCCAATGCTCCAGTTTCTCAGCGGAGGGAAAAACCCCTTGTCGCACAGATCCTCTGCCGCGCTGTCGAGGCCGAGTGTGACAAAGTCGGGACCATTGTGGAGTCTTCTTTCTCGGCAGCTCCCTCGGAGGTTGTTCGTACCGAAGATCAGGAGGCGATTGGAGAGGAGGTGCTCTTGCAGGGCCCAAGCGCGCTGGTGGAGGGGGTCGGGGTGGATGGTGTGTTTCGAGAGGATGACGGAGCCGGCTTGGTAGTTGGGGAGGAGGCATTTTATGCGGACGGCTGTTGAGGGTGGGGGGCAGAGATTGGCTAGGAAGACGTGGTCGCTGTCGTTGGATCGGGCCGCCGATATGGTGAGGTATGCGGCGGAGTAGATTCGGTGCATGTCGCCTATCTGGACTGACTTGTCGTTGTCATCGTCTTGCACGATGCACAGGCTGTCGACCCAAAGGTAGCGAAAGCCTAGGTTGCGCGCCACCCACACAGCTTCTTGGATGGTCTTTGGCTGGTCGTTCAGGTCGAAAGGTGCGGCGAGTCTCTGGTTCATATTCGGCGTTGTTGTTCTTCCGGGTTGCGTTCGGTTCTTGCCCCAGCAGTAGCTCAGAGTCACGTAAGGCGTGTCTTTGTTGCCTGTGGCCACGAGGCGAATCTTTCCGGCTTCGGCGGCTTGTAGATCGATGAGGCGTTGCGGTCGGAAGACAGCGCCTTTGGTGCTTCCTAACACGCTTCGTGGGTCTGGTTGCATTGGAAGATCCAGTCCTTGACGTAGGCGAGGAGTTTGGGGTCGCCGAGATTTCCAGTGACCGGTCGCGTCGACACGAACCTGGCGGCCGGGTCATCTGCATATCGAGTAAATAAAAAAGGCAAGGGAAATTAGAATTATGTCATGGACGATGACCCTACCTGGCTCAGCGTGTACTCCCCACAACGGAGATCCTACGCCAGCCCACGCGGCCCATGCAATTGCTAGATCAGCTCCAGGTTCAGGAGGCGGGTTTAGGTGATAGTTATGTCCCCATCCATATTCCATGACCTGCATGATGAAGCCGAAACTATAAATGTTTTAGAGAGGTCAACAGGCTCCGATTCAAGCGCTTGGAACAGCTCGCAGCCGTTGCGGGCGGCATCCCGTACTTCGCCGGCAGTAGCATCGGGTCCTACCTGATGGGCGCGAGTTGGATGTGTTGCCGTGTCAATGAGGAACTTATCGCAATAGCTGCAAGTATGCGGCTGGTGGTCGGCCATTTTCGACGTTGTGCGGTTCGTTGACCATCGGAGAACGAGAGGCTGGAGATGCGGGGTCATCACCGCTCATTCAGCTCCTATCAAGATGAGGGATGAGTCATCTCTGACTGAACCAGGAAGCCCCAGCACTACAGGAGAGAAGTATAACCGGTTCCGGACCATATAGGTCTGAAGTTGATAATGTGGATGTAGGCGACCACCTTAGGTCAGAACTTGAACGCGGCATACTGCGTTTGTGTTGATAAAATTCCAATCATGTCCCTCTATCGCCGGTGTGGCTCAAGCGAAGGCCATAGTATGAGATTTAGTGTACCGGTACCTATCATTATAAATCTAGGGGTTTGTAATTACAAATGAACACGTGCGATCCGCTCTGGTCAGAGCTAGTGTCTTAGCCATCATATGATCGTTGCAATCTTCTCCGCCATCCCCTCGGTAGCACACATCAGAAGGTCCTCCCGTGTCAAACTACGTCCTTCGTTCGCCCAGAATCGTAACCTCATCGCGCCTACACGCGTGTAGCAATCAGTCACGCCAGCCATCCGACGCAACGCCAAGCCTTCCATTGTCAACACAGGAGTCTCCTCACTCCACTGGCCTCCGTAATGAACCACCGGCAGAAACACGAATGTTTCTTCAACCTTGTCCCACTTCTTTGCTATACTCCTCGGCGGCAGAACATCCTGAGCCAGACGGACGGACCAATCTGCTCCGCTGACATCTAGTGCGTCCCTCACCATCTCCTTGCCGTTGCTTCCAGGGTCCACGCGGCACTTGACCTCGGACATGAGCCCCTTAACCGTGATAGTCGACCGGCCACTCTCCACCGGACTCCACAGATCAGGCAAAGCAAGTCCGCAAATCGCGTCCAGAACCTCGCATGTAACAACACAGTCCGTTTCTTTGCTGTGGTTGTCGTAGCTTCCCACGTGCCCGACGATCTCGGCGTACTGCACGGGGCATGTGACGGAGCTACGAGACCATGATGGCGCACGGCGTCCGGAGGGTGCCAAGCCAGGGCGGGGACTGGAGCTTTGGTTGTCATCGGCGTCTTGGGTGTTGGTTTCCCAGAGGAGGGAAATGGGAAGGCCCGGATTTCCGTTGCCACCGTGTGTCGCGGCGCTCAAGTTGGTAATGTTGGGGAGGTGGACGCCATCGCCGTGGGGACGTGCGTCGAAGCCGCAGCAAATGGGACAGTCTTGCCCGAGGGTTTTGCTCGAGGTCGGCGAAGAATCATCAAGCTTTGGTGGTAAATGTGATGTTGATGCTGGCGTGGTGTTGAAATTGTGTTCTGGGAGCTCATTGGTCTCCGTGGTTGGAGGGGTGTCGAATGGAGCATCTCTGACGCAATAACTCTTCGGGATTGCGAGATTGTCGATATCTTGTGGGTCATTCAGTGTGATATCCGAGTTTTGGTGGTCATCGGATGCCTCGGGCCGAGTGGAAAGTTTCTCGGGGATTGGTGGAAAGATGCGAAAAGACACGGGGATTTGGCGCATGCAACTCCTCAGCCTTCGGATCGCCCTCTTGATGGCTTCGGCGCCCATGAGTGCGGCAAAAGAAGAACGAAGTTCAAGAAGATGCCGTTTCATACAACTGGTAAAGGCATGCCCGGACTGATTCCCGGCATTGCGACACTTTTAAGATCAACGAAGCCCGGTCTCCCCCTCTCGAGGCCCGATTGGGCGTACTGCACACTTGAGACAGACAGCGAACAATTGGCCCGCGGGGCGGCGTCGCAGGACTGCTGGAACCAACCACGTGGCGGCCGAAGTCGATGGCAACATCACATTGGATCCAGCTGTTTACCGGCCCATGATGGAGCCCAAAAGCTGAAATACGACGTGTACACACCCGTCCCTAGGAACTAGATCAGGGTTACGGCGGTTTATTCAGCCCGGGAAAAAGCAATCCCCTACCGCTACAACGGCAATTACACTTACACCCGAAAGTCAATTTTGCAAGTGCGGGTTATTCCCAGGTTTCAGTTCCTCTGTCGGTCCGAGTAACCATGGCTCAGCGACGTGTCGAGACATAATGAATGCGCATGTATTTAGCCATCCATGTGTTACATTCAATTACCCACTGCCCTTCCGCACACGTTGTCTGCCCTCCGTCCTCTCTACAAACTTCAAGCTCAACAACTTCGCGCGCAGATATTAACCTGCAATGGCCAACATACTGGACCTGCCGGAGGAGCTCCTTCGCCAAATCCTCGACCATTTCAAAGAACGAGGCCTCTACAACGACCGCGGCAAGATCCAGTACTCCCACTGGGCCGATTCTGACGACCCTGGCCCCGGCTATGCCAACTTCAGGGCCGTCCAAGCGCTTCGCTTGGTTGCCGTGCATTGTGCGTGCGAGTATTGCCGATGCTGGCTCCCGTGATACGCCTCGGCATTAGCTCACAATCCCTTTATCGCGTCGATCAGCTTACGAGAAACCCCGATATTGCTGCCGGTGTGCGCCTTATCCAGGTGTCCCTCACATATCACCCAAGCGAAATATCCGAGAAATCGTCCCACGATCGAGACTTGCAGCTGCAAACGTTGAAGGAGGTTCACAAAAGCTGCATTCAGTATATCTAACAACTCCATAAGAAACCAAACTATAAGGGATCGGGGGATGAGCCTAATCCTTACAAGCCTGAATTTCGCAGATCTATAGGCGTGTACAGTGATATGATACGTGTATGGGGTATTTACCTTTTATTAGGCACGTAAGACGTAAGTTGTAAATATTCGCCTGATGGAGGGACTAATAAATTTATAGACTTCCTTTTACAGTGCTATATGGTGTACCGACAGGAGGCCTAGGACCAAGAGCAGTTGTTACCGGATGGATCATTTGCAGCTCGTCTTGCCGCCTTAATCAACCGCCTCCCATCACTTTAAGCATTTACCTTTCTCCATGACCCAGGTATATCCCCTAATGATTTCGGGTCGGGACCGAGTCTGCCCATCTTGGTAAATGACCTTGGAAAGCTAAGACAGCTCATGACGGCGCCATATAGCTGGAGAGCCCTCGATGATCTTAAGCTAATCTTAGAGCTCTTACCTGTTAAATTGCTATGGTAACTGCTTATGGCTATCTACGTAACAGGAAAGCCTCTTTACGAGCTCGTAATCCTACGGATCCCCATTAACAGCAACCTCGATAAGCTGTGCCCTCGAGATGATAAGAGCGGCTCCGCGGACTGGGAAAGCCTTAAGGCCGCGCTCCAATCTACCCGTACCCTCGACGTTAGTGCGGGAAATCGCCACGACGTATCTGCCACGAACCAAGGCTACCTGCACAACTATCTCTGCGCCCTCCTCTCCAGCCCGTGCCTAGAGGAGATAAGGTGCAGATTTCAGGACCTGGATATTAACACCGCCTTCCTGACATACAATGGCGAGTTCGCGACGGGAATGCCCATAAATTTTAATCCAGTTGGTCCTGCTTTTGCTACGGCCCATTGCGAAAACCTGAAGTGGTTAGATATCTGCCATATCAGATTCACTGAACAAGAGTTGACGAATTTCTTCCATAGATTAGGAAACAAACTGAAGTTAATACATCTGTCTAGTATGGGAGTGACCAACGGCGGTTGGGCACGTCCTCTAGACGTTTTGCGGGATAGAGTTATGCCCCCGCCAAAGAAATGCACCATCTCGCTCTCGAACTTGTGCGGCGGGGGGTTCGGCAAGGACAAAACTACCATGCCTTGGAAAGTGGTTGGGACACAGGGAACCGAGTACTCTAATGATGATCATGACCGTGGTAGTATAACCAAGTGGGACCGTGATGCCGGGGAATTCAAGTATTTAAAGGAGACGCTTTGTCGGACAGCCCGGAGGTACTTGCGTGGGAAGGATGACGTGAACCCTCCTGCGGCACTTGAAGCGTAGAGTGCGGCACGATATATGTAGGCGATGGGCAAAGTCAGCTGTGGACGAGTTTGGGAGAGAAAGATAGGGGCAACCAGGAAAACAGGGGTAGGACGATATCTCCTCGGAGTCTTCGCCCTCCGAGCTCTTCCTCATATGCACGAGGCACGAAAATGGAAGTTTTCCTTCCCTAGTCCGTCTTAGAGTATAACAGTGGGACCCCAAGCTTAGGTAAAGACATAGATAGTTTATCGTTTCATAAAACAGTCGTGCCGCCCCATAACCCCATTAAGTGCACATGCTTCGTCCAACGCTCTAAATGACCTCCTACCTATAAATGCAAATCTCCAAACTTACAAGCCAGAGCCAAAGTGCAACAAGTTCCAATCCGAATCACACCGTCTGCTGCAGCCGCCCAACCATAAATGCATCTAAGAACTCCAAACTCTGCTCCATATCCGCTTTCAATAGCGACTTCCCCGCTGTCATCGGCAGCCTCTCGGGCGCCGGAACCAGCAAATAATCCTTTGCCCTCGATCGATGTGCCGACCTAAAGACCTAAACCCATCATGTTAGCCCACACTCAGACAACCCCCTCTTTCCCTTCACGGCAGTACTCACCCTCAACCGCTTTACAATCTCCCCCATCTCCTCCCTCACCCGTCCCTCAACCCCCCCCCCCCCCCCACCCCCCCCCAAAAACCCCCTTCCCCCCCCCCCCCCCAACCCCCCCCCCCCACCCCCGCCCCTCCCCCACATCCCCCCCCCCCCCCACTACCCCCCCCCCCCCCCCCAACC
>Ga0247760_1002077_pt1 | contig 16275 bp, 12 predicted proteins | sample UWRJL171409R4_FD_179936 | JGI IMG/M metagenome (GOLD analysis project Ga0247760, IMG submission 179936) | Plant litter microbial communities from Arlington Agricultural Research Station in Wisconsin, United States - UWRJ-L171-409R-4 | ecosystem: Environmental > Terrestrial > Plant litter >... | reverse complement strand
GCGGTACTGGGCCCGGAGTTTTCTAGGATGGACGGCATTGCATAAGGCGCAGCCCAACGCCAGCCACTATGCCGTGCGGGATCTAGGTAACTTGGGCCTGATATCCAGTGTCATCACGCAAAATGTGGACTCCTTTCACACCAGGACACACCCTCATCTCAGCACACTAGAATTACATGGTTATTTAAGGTCGACCGTGTGTACCTCATGTTGGCACGAATTCCCGCGTGATGTCTTCCAAGACGAGTTGGCCAGGCTCAATCCCATCTGGGCTACTTTTCTGAGCGAGACAGTAGCCTCTGGTGTCCTCGACACGGAGGATCCCAATGAGAGGCGTGCCCGTGGGATACGCATGAACCCTGATGGTGACGTAGACGTCCCAAACGCGCCCTACACTACTTTTCGCTATCCGGCTTGTCCAAAGTGCTTAGTCAGTCCGCCGTCCGAAGCAGTGGTTGCGGTTGACAGCGATGGAGCGTGGAATCCAACAAGCAACGCTGGAGTTCTCAAACCAGCAGTCGTCATGTTCGGGGAGAGCATCAACGCCAGCGTCAAAAATGCCGCGGAGGAAGCGATCGACAGAGCGGGGAAGTTATTGGTCTTAGCCACGTCTCTAGCGACATATTCGGCTTGGCGATTGGCAAAGCGAGCCATGGACAGAGGAATGCCTCTCGCCATTGTCAACCTGGGCGGTGTGAGAGGCGAGGATGTCTTTTTTGCCCAACTAGATCCCCAACAGCCGGGAAATCAGAGGGTAAGGATCGATATGTCTACCGAGTCATTGCTGCCTGCGTTGGTGCAAGAGTTGCGCCGATCCGGATTGAAGGAGAATGATAGTGGCACGACGACCATGCCATCCCAAAGTGGCAACGCTGGTGTATTTTAAAGATATGTTGTGATGGATTGAGGTGTTCCTTTCAGTAAAACCCGGCAGTACCGGCGGGTTTGGACGGTAGTCCAATCGTAACCGTCTCGACTGGCGTTGCGGCAGATTTGACAGCGGATTCCTGGATTGACTCAGTTGCTTTCTTCCGTTGTTTCCGCGTCACTTCGCCGTGTTCAATCTCTCTGAGAACTGTTCAGTATCGGTCAGCTTTCTGCGGGCTACAAGAACCAGATGCTGCGGACCTTCTTCCCACTCCAGTTCTTTCTCTAGGACACCTGTCCCTAGGGTTTTCTCCACGTCCACTCTTTCGCCCCCCTGCAGCTTCTCAACCACTTCGCGCAGTAACCCTATTCTGACATCGGTGCGCCTTATAAATGTCGCAAAATCCTTCTTTAGGGCGATCATTTGGATGGACATGGACCCAATGAGTAGAAAAATGACAATAAAAAATGTGGCTGGATTCCATTCTTTGGTCTTCTTTGCCTTCTTGGCTGCGATGGTGCCGAAGGGGTCGTCTTGTTGTGTCGGTCGCAGGAACTTGGGTATAATCGATTTCCAGAACGAGGGGCGGGCTACCTCAACCCTGCTCAGCGCACGAAATTGGCCAAGCATCAGAGAATTCTGTGAAATCGTAGTGCGGAACACAGCAGGCGCGAGAGGGCCTCGCTGCAGGACAGTGCGACTCATTCTGGGCTGCAGTCGTGGTTCAGATCGGAGATGAGAGAGAAATTCGATCCAAAGAAAATGGATGATTGTCAAGCTCGAAATCGGCATCCCCAATTGTCTGCCGAGAGTCGGGAAGAGCCGTGCAGATGGTTACTTTGTTGCTGGGCCAACGCGCACCGGGGTTTTGCCGCTGAGTCAACACTTATTGGCCCACAGAACTGTTTGGTGAGACACTACGGGCAAGGGAGTCACGACCAGCACTCAAGCCGCTTTCCTTGGCGTTCATCGACACAGTTTATTACCATTCTCAAGCTTCAATACATTCGGTTTCTGATTCCAGAACGGACAAGCATTGCTTTGCCGCTTTTTTCCCCTTCATACAGCTGGCTTTTGGATAATGTCCTATGATTTGGCCATGATATGATTAAGCATCAGCCCCCTAGACATCTTCATGGATACACTTCCCGCTCAGACCGACGCTGTCCGCAGTGCGGTTTTATCCGTCTCGACATGCACTCCCGCCACGACAGCCCTCCTCAAAAGCCTGCTGCTTCCCATTGACGGCGTGTCCACGGCCAAGACCTCCAAGGCCTCTGCCTCAAAGCCACGGGACAACACAACGGCGAAGAAGTCAATTACTACCGATACGAAAGAGCTGTCGCCCCGCGAGAGGGCATCGCTTGCAACACACATCGTCAACACCCTCATCAAGGCTCTTGGCGAAGCCGCGAAACCCCCACCTCCGACACCATCGTCGCCTGTCCGAACACCCACCCAAGATGGCGAAGCGGTCAAGTCTGCGCGTGGGCCCCTCCGGCGCTCGTTTTCAGCCCCGGCAACTCCTCTCCAGCCTCGATCGACAAATGGGAGCCCGGCGTCTCCCGTCACAAACAAGAATAGTCGGGTGTCTCCGAAACCACTTGTCACAGCTGGCGTCCTCTGCGCCGCGGAATGTGCGCGTGTGGCTCTAGCAGCTTTACGGCAGGTTCATAGCTCTGGAAAGATATCACTACCACCGCTACAGTTGGAGATGGCCATGTCTACGCTCATCGGGAGGCTCATTGCGCTGGGACTTCACGAACAAGCCATCAGGGAGATGCGAATATTAAAGAAGAGGCTTGAGGGCGGGCCAGTGAAGGCGGAGACATCTAAACGTGGAAAAGCATCCGGGGCGGAATCAAAAACGGGCACACAATCCGTCGCCGATCTCCTCGATTTCAGTCATTTCAACCTTTCCGCGCAAGAGCTCAACCTGGTGATCAGTACACAGATACAAGTGTTGCAAATTCTCGTGGCAAAAAAGAAGCCGGCTACCGTTGAAGCTGCTCTCCCGTATCTCTGTAGCGATCGAAAATCGGCCCCCACCAATCTCGCCTTAGCCTTAGCTATGGAAAAGGGTGCCGACAGCGGGAAGCTGGCTCGGCAAATGGAGCGGATAGCATATATCTTCTTGGTGCTGGCGCCTGGTCCCGCTTCCAAGGACGATACCGTGGCGCAGGAACCTCGGTTAAGCGTGTCGCCAGAAGTCGGTCTTGAGTTACAGGCTCTGGGACTGGAAGCGCGGCTGCACTGGTGGAGACTCGCAAAACACCAAGGAGACGCTGAAAGGGATGTCATGTCTCCATTGTCGTTGTATCTCTCTGCGTATGTTCGACGCTCCTCGGCCAAAGGGCAGTCCGTCTACGCCAAGTGCCTCGACACGTTCCAGAGGATCAGCTCTCAGCTTAAGGTGCAGCGGCTCGTCCCATCTAGAGGATCCAGAACGGCCCTCACGAGCATATGCCAGATACTTGCGACGCTGGCTAGGGACAGTGGCCAATTCCCAGCAGCCGAGGGGTGGATGAGTGAGGTCAGGAACGGTATCGGCTCCAAAGATTCGGTGGCGAAGTCGCTTTCCGTAGCAGCTCAACTTCTATCCCTCCGCCTCAAGGACACAGAGAACCTTCTTCAAGACGACCAGCTACTAAATGAGGTCGTCTCGGGCATTCAGGGCCCATTGCGAGGTGACACGATCGAGCTGGATGATCTTCTCAACAACGTCTGTTCCGCAAGGAGGTCAGCGTTGAACTTGCTCATCTCTCTAGAAAAGAGTAACGCATTTGAATCTCTACCATCGGCGCAGACGAGGGATCTCTTAGAAACACTGGTTCTTCAGTGCCCGCGATTTTGTGTCCGATGGCTTGGCAAACCTCCCGGGCCAACGAGCAGCACAAAAGACTTTCTACGATACGAACAACGACGGAAGTTGATGCAGGACGCGATGCACAATACTCTTGAATCGACATTTATGATCATAAAAATAGGGCTGGACCAGAGCAGGCTGACTTGGGAGCTGATAACATCGATTCTCCAGGACTGCATAACCCTCCTCGAGTATATGGGGAACCCAGCAGCGCCGGAATCAATGAGTTCATACTATGTCAAAATGTCGCATTTCTACTACATGCAATTCTGCTCATTGCGACAGCAAAGCAGAGATTTGAAAGATGCCGCACCTATGAGGGCGTTGCGGAGCTCGATTGAGTGCGTCAAGAACCGGTCGGGTGTTGAGAAAGAAAAGGCGCAGTATCTCCTCAAGTTGGAGAAAATGGCCGAAGTTTGCAAGGCCCTTGGGAGACACGACCAGGCACTGGACGCGTTGCGGTCCATGAGAACAAGTCTGATTGAAGAGAGAGTCCTGACAGCCATTTCCCGGGATCTCGAAACCGCGTCAATTTACACAGCTTGGAGCCGCAATGACAAGACTGAGATGTTGTCTCGCACACTCACATCCATCTCACGGCTCGAAAAAGCTTCGGAGGACTGGACGACTGACTTGGCAGAAACAGAGCAGGCCGCCGCACTTGAGCATCGATTGCATTTTATTTTGCTGAAGAGCGGCAACAAACAAGACACTCTGTCGCTCGAACACCCCACGGTTGACTCGCTTCTTCGTACCTATATCCCGACTCGGTTTCCAATCCGTCGGTGCAGGGTACTCATTGATCTGCTCTGCTCAGACCTGGAAAGCGGTGACCAATCGGAACTTGCGTCGGTTGCCAAAGACGCTGCGCAACTGGAAGACCATGGCCAGCTTGGAGACGATGCAGGACTCGCAAGCTTCATTCCTCACATGAAAGCTTTTTATAATTCACTGATGGCTCTGACTGGTGCCTGCCGGGATATCACTTTGCTCCAGCAGTCGGTTGGCACTTGGCAGTCGGTCATCAAGATGTGTCATCACAAGACGGAACTGGAGAAATCAATCGACAATGTGCCTGGTCTGCTCGAGCATCTTCAGTCCGTTGCCGACTTTTTACGGATGAAAGGCCAGGACAGCCTATTGGCCACGGTACTCGAGCTCTCAGCAAATATTACATGTGTTGCTGAGGGCCCGGCCGCAGAGGATATCATCCACCATAACACCTCTCTTGCGCTGCAATATAGCAATCTTGGCCAATCTTCAAAAGCTGAGGAAGCGTTTCTGAGAGCACAGGGATATGTGGGAACCTATCAAGTGCTAGGGGATGCTGTCGCCAATTTTCATCTGGCTTTTGCCGAGCACTTTGTCGCTATCGGCAACTTCAAGAGGGCCGAGGAGCATTTCAGCCAGGCGCAGGCAGCCTTTAGCCCAGATTTGTTGTCCCGAAGAGCACAGCCCATCCAGAAGAAATATGTCGTGGCGTACGCATCATACTTGCAGTCGTTGCTAGCTCAAGAACGTGGAGATTCTCACCACGCCCTTGTCTACGCTCGAGAAAGCGTCCGCGGCCTCTTCCAGGATTGGGTGAAATTGGAATCGAAACTCGAGGCTAAGGCCTCGCTGGAGACATCGACGGCCAACGAATCAGATTTATCCGTCTCGATAAGCAGCATGAGAAAGGAGCCTCTGGGTCAAAATCCGGGACCCGAGTTTTGGAGACTTTTTATCGCTTTGTATAAAAACCTCATCCGGCTCTCTGCGATATACGCTCATTTGGGCATGTTTCAGGAGACCATGTACTATGCTGAGCAAGCTCAGAGATTCGCAAAGTGCGCCGAGTCCGACCTCTACAACGCGCACGCGGCCGCTTGGATGGGCTCTATGCTTGCCAAGGCTGCAAACACAACCAAGTCATTGGAGATGCTCCAAGAGGCGGGCAGCCTTCTCGCCGGCCAAGAGGGCTCTTACTTTGCTGCGGATCTCGCTTGCCAGATTGGGTCTCTGTACCTGAGCCTAAAAAATGACGAGGGCGCTGAGATGATGCTGGCCAAGGCGGAGGCACTCATGAATAGCCTAGCACCCGCGGCGACGCGTGCAGGAAAAGCACCTGGTATTTCCACTCTGGAAGCCGAGGTTGCCAACCTCGAGAGCGAGGGGAAGCCGGCCCCGCGAGCTAGAAGAACAGCTAGGCAGGCTATGCGAGCCAGGAGTGCAGCAAAAACTCCGGTGACTGCGAAAACCAAGACAGTTGTACCAGTGCCTAAGCCGGTGGCGATCGTGGAAGACTTGCAGTTCTCGAAGCTGAAATCGTCCATTCTCGTCCAGAAGGCCGCCTCGATGCTAACCAAGAAGGCGTGGTCCGAGGCACTATCTGTACTCAAAGAAGCTACGGATGCTTCCAAGGCGCTTGGTCTCGTTCCCACCGGCCAGGTGACCATGGCAGCTTGTCTTATGGGAATGAGCATGGAACAGATGGCGCGAGATCCGGTATTTTCAGTCATTCAAGACTCGACCATTTCCTTCCCCGCAATCTCGTCTACACACGACAGGCATACCACAGACGGGCATTCGCCAGCCAAGACCTCGCCACCTAAGAAGGGACGGAGCGCGGCCGCTTCAGCTCACTCCTCAAAAGAACCAGCCCGGATGTACGTGGATAACCTAGGACAAGCGCAGGAATATCTTCTCCAGGCACACGCCGTGGCTGTTCTCAGCGGCGATGCGAGTTTGATCCACAAGATCTCATGCATGATACAGAATATTGGTCTTCTCCTCACGGCAACTTCGTCCAAGACGAAAACCGTTACGCACTCGGCTCACACATCATATTCGGTCGAGCTTGCCCGCAATTTGACATGGCGGCGGGAGCGAAAGGCGATGGTTCTGGAGAAGAACAAGCCGATATTTGGAGGGAGCATTTGGCCCCCAGCGCTGAACTCGGTCGGCCCTAGGCGATCCAGCCTTGGATTCACCCTCGATCTTGTTCGATTCCAGAGGGATTACATTGATATCATTCCCAAATCATGGAGTGTAATTTCCCTCTCGCTCAGTGAGAACAACCACGATCTTTGCATCACCAAGCTGCAAGCCGGTCACAGCCCTTTTGTCATCCGGCTTCCCTTGGAGCGTGCCAGCTCCCGTGATGCAGATACCGAGGTCTTTAACTTTCAGCAAGGGCGCACCGAGATGATGGAAATCATAAAACTGATCAACGAGACTTGTCACGCTGCAAAAGACACGGCCATCAAGGGGGCAAAGACTGCTTGGTGGGCTGAGCGTGAGGCGTTGGACCTGCGAATGCGGGACCTTGTGCAAAACATTGAACAGATCTGGCTTGGTGGCTTCAGGGGTATCTTTTCGCAACACCCTCACCGGCCAGAACTTCTCGCCATGTTCCAGAAAAGTTTCTTGGGCATTCTCGACAAGCACCTCCCGTCCAGACGACAAGTGCGGGGCAAAAAGACCAAGGCGGCTCAAGTATCCAAGGTCACGCTCGACACCCGGGTTCTTGAGTTGTTTATTGGTCTGGGCGATGCAACGACAAAGGGCTGCGATTTCGACGAGGAACTCACCGATCTGCTTTATTTCGTCGTGGATATTCTCCAGTTCCATGGGGAAACGAATGCGTACGATGAGATCGATTTCGACTCCATGGTCGTTGAAACATTTGATGCTCTCCAAGCCTACCACGCGACAGGCAAGAAAAGCGACCCAATGAATGCCGGCGTGCACACCATTCTCATGCTGGACAAATCACTGCACATGTTCCCATGGGAGTCGCTCCCCTGCCTCCAGACTTGTGCCGTTTCACGCATGCCCTCACTCGCTTGTCTCCGCCGTCTGCTCCAAGAACAACCGACGCCCCGAGAATCCCCGACGACGCCCAACAACGGCCCATTGAACGAGCCAAGTCACCGACTGCCAGAGGGTCACCACGTATCGTTTTCGTCGGGGACATACATTCTCAACCCATCGGCGGACCTCAAGACGACAGAGAACACGTTTTCCCAACCGCTGGCGAGACACCTACCGATGAACACATGGAGACAGATTGTCGGCCGCCCGCCCACGGAGTCTGAGTTTGAAGGTATTCTGTCTGGTGTGGACATTCTCCTCTATTTTGGCCACGGAAGCGGAGCGCAGTACATTCGTGGCAGAACAATCCGCCGTCTAGACCGATGCCGCGCCACGGTTCTTTTGATGGGTTGCAGCAGCGCCCACCTCACCGAGGCGGGCGAGTTCGAGCTGTATGGCCCCGCGTGGAACTATATGATGGCCGGGTGTCCGGCAGTTATGGGAACGCTCTGGGATGTGACAGACCGGGACATTGACCGGTTTGCAGGCCGCCTGTTCGAAGATTGGGGCCTAGCACCCGTAGGAACCTTTGAGGAGAAAGATAGAGGCAAAAAAAGGGGGTCTACTAACCAATATGGCAAGGAGGGAAGGAGGCCCGGAGCAGACCTAATCGTCCGCGAGAGGGGTAAGGATAACGCCGGGAAGGTGTCTCTGGTGGAAGCGGCTGCGCGAGCGAGAGACGCTTGCAGGTTCCGATATGTAACAGCAGCGGCTGTCGTGGTTTACGGTATACCGGTTTATGTGGACAAATAGGATGGTCATAGTATGTGAAGGATAATGTAATACGGCATCGGCTGGTGGGGGCGGCGTTAGAGACAGTGCATGGATACCCGTGCTTGCATTCTGTTGGAGTAGGATAATCTTATTTGAGAACCGTTGGGTTCCTTGTTTGCAGGAATGGGAATATCGATGACGAAGGTCGTGTTGTACCTAAGATTTATTTGGTGTGGGCGAGTCATCGCAGGGTGTTGAGAAGGAAGCGAGGGAAAGAAAAGAAGGAAAAAAACAGAAATGCACAAATGGCAGCAACGCTTTGCAAAGTATGATGATAAGCAGTTGACAAAAATAAATGAATGACAACTGTGAGATTCGAACTCACGCATCTTGCGATACCAGAATGCTACCTGATTGCTCAGGTAAGGGGGTGATCCTTGAGTCTGGCGCCTTAGACCGCTCGGCCAAGTTGCCTGTGATTGATTGGAAGTGGAAAATACTTTGTTTCATGGCGTTCACACCACTTTGAGCATGCCTCTCTGCCTAGACGCAGCTACCTCAATCCAAGCCACACGGGACAATCGCTGCTTATACAATCCCACAGGCTACGATCATTCATGGCAGCCCTAAAGTATCAATTCTGGTCACACCGTTGCCCTGTTCCGAAGCTGACCTACTGATTTCTCCGTCTCCGGATGCAACCTCCGGGCTTGGCAACCGGGCTGGCAGCTGCACCAAGCTTTATTCCCTGAGAACATGGCAGTAACTCAATCGCATCTCAGTCATACCCGTTTCGCCGTTTCAAATCTAAGTTGCAATACTCGAACCCAGCCAGGCCGATCCAACATCACCCATCCCACTATTCCATCACAATCGGAATTCCGGTCCACTCTCTCTCTCTCTCTTTGCTCACCACATTTGGTGCAACAAGCCAAGGCGGCGACACAAAAATCTCAGCCGCTGCCTGGCAAGCATCGTCATGTTATAATTCCGAGATGCTGCATAACGAGACATGCCAATTATATGCTGTGAGCCAGTGGCACGGGACCGTGAAAAGCCCAAAGGGGTCCCAACCTCAACGCAGGTGCGCATAAATGCCGAATTGGTGGTGGACTGCGTGGGCTGCCCGTCTAGTGATAAGGGGACTTGTGAGATAGATAAATCGGCGAGGAATCTGCAGGGTGACCAGGGGACGGTTATCTTTTTCTCTTTTTGCTTTCTTGTGAATCCTCTGCTCCAACTCCAACGCCCATTTTTGAGCCTCAAGCAACCCTGGCCCTAATACGAATAATCCCAGCGTCATATTACCAAACATATCAAACAAGAAACACACAAAGAAAACAAACAAAACCATAACCGCCGAGTTCAAAATAACTGTCTACATCTATCTCCACCCTCCACACGTCCGCCTAATCTTCCCCGCCAACCACCTCGCCGCCGCCTATCACCAACGCTGCGCCCTCCTCAAACCAGACTATCTGCTCTCCCCCTCGCCAACGGCGTCCAAGCTGCCCGAGGTACTTCTCCGTCTACCGTCTTCGGTTCGGAAGTTTGAGTCATCACGCTCGCTTGGTGGGCTTGTTTTGTATTTCACGCATGCATCCGATGCGGTGCGCTTCTCAGATCCCGTCATGTGTCGGGTGACGGGAGAGGCGGATCTGCTCGTCATCAAGCAGTACTGGCCGGGTGATGAGTTGGAGCATGCGCTGCGGTCACCGCGGCTGGTTGCCTTTGATGGGGGGAGAGTACGGGATCGGTCGAGGAGGCGGGGGCAGTCTGGGTCACGACATGATGGCAGGGACAGGGGAAGGGAGTCATTAGTTCGCGCAACCTCTGGCATGATGGACATTCTTTCGGATAATGTGATCCATTCAATACTCCGTAGAACTGCTGAGCTAGGATATACGCACTAACACAACCCATTGTTGCCTCGCCTCGCACCGTGTCAGTCTCGATTCAAGCTTCCATATCAACCTCCCATTACTTCCGGCAAGTGGGTATAATAACGTCCGATTTCGTTCCCTCATCACAAATACTACCCATCCCTGCGAATCCCGACGAGAAAATAACTTCTTCAGATCCCCTTTCAGACTCCTAAGCTGTGATACCCGCAGGGTTCGTCACGTGCGGGTTGACCTTGGAGCCAAGGCCTCCCTTGTGGCCACCGTTGACAGCCAAGTGACCGTTGGCAGAGCCGTTGCTCGCGTGTGGCTTATTCGTGATCGTGGGTGCGCTAGGAATATCGTTGCTCTTGGACGCTGTTCCAATCGAGAACACAGGGCTTTCCCACTTATCACCCTTCCGTGCCAGCTCCTTGTATTCCGTCGCTTTGGAGCTAATTCCACCAGGCAAATGGATGTGTGGAAAGATGCTTTCCTCCTTAGTGATAGCGTAATTCACCTTCTTGTCCGAAGCCACTGCCTCGGCCTTTTGCTTGCCGAGGAGAATTTGTTTCTGAACGGCGTTCACATAGCGGCTATACACGTTCGGAATGTGCTCAGGATCCTCACGGGCAGCCTCGAGAGCCCGGTCCGCTTCCTGCTTGACTTGCCAGAGGATACCGTCAAGCTTGTTGACCTGGTCCTTGATCGCCTTTCCTAGGGCCTTCTGAAGTCCAGGGCGGAGGACCTTCAGCATCAGGGGCTTGAAGAGGTTGAAAAGAAGCTTGTGATTCGACTTGGCGAGCCTGATCTGTAGGTTTTTGACATCAACATCGACCTTGTCAATCTTGAAGAATTTCTGCACATCCTTCTCGTCGGCTGAGGACATCTTCATGCGGAACGTGAATCCGTCGCCCGCCAGGAGGATATTAGCAACACCCGTGTCACTGAGCGTAGGAAAGCCCTCTTTCCGCTTAACGTAGTAGCTCACGTCCCGCAGGTCCATTTGGATGCCAGCCACCTTGACGTCAATCGAGTGCTTGCTCTTGTTCGCGACCGACTTTCGCCCAAAACGCATGTAGTTCTCGCTAGCAATCTCAAGCATGTTGGGCATGAAGTTGTCACTCTCAAGGACAAGGTTCTCGATGACTGCATCGACCTGGTGGTCCGAATACTCAATACGCGGCACCGGAATGTAGGCCACGCTCTCGAACATCGCCGGTAAAATAACCTCGGTCAAATCCTTGACCAGATGGGGCTTGAAAACGGGTTTTCCGTTCTCATCATTTCCGAGATCCGTAAAGAGCTTGTTCAGAGACATGGCGAACGACTTGTTGAGAGGATCCTGATCAAACTGGTCGGCTAGGAATTTGATCTCATCGACGATGCGGTCGGTGTGACTGCGATATTTGTGGCGAAGCAGGTAATTACCATGGTCGTAGAGACGATTCCACTCCTCGTTAGAGGCATCGTCCAAGATGTAGCCTTCCTCCTGCAAACATCTCCGGACGTATCGATTCATGGATCGGAACCAGTTCCGTAGGTCTTCATCCTTGTCGGCGTCCTCGTAAATTGTGTTGATGGAGGCCCACAAGCCATGGGTTGAGGTGCCGTTTGCGAAGCGTTCAATTAGCGTCTGGGATCATGTTAGTTTCCGAGTATGATGGACCAAAACCAGAGCCATGTCAAAAGCACGTACCCTCAGATCACCCTCGGCTTGAGAAAGAGCAGTTCTTGTCTCCTTCACAGTTCCGGTGCCGCCTTGGGCTAGGCGGTTGGCGTGTCCGCCGTACTCCTCGGCAAGATCAAGCAACGTCTGGATGGCTTTCTGATAATCGGGGTGTTGCTGACATTCAATAACCATTTTCTGCGACCCTGTTAGACTAATCCTGTTGGTAAACTCCCGGAGAGACATACCTTGAGGCGCCAAACCGTCTGGTCGCGGCGTTCCTGTGGCACCTTCTTCGAAAAGTAGTCCTTCACACGGGCGCGGTATTCATCCCGCTTGGCCTTTGCCTTATCCTTGCTCTCTTGGTCAATATTCTCCTCCGCCTTGCGTTGAATTACACCGGCAGCCGCATTAACGCCAGCCTGAGCGTCGATGCCAGAGGCAGAACCGTTCTGGTGATCCTTGGCAGCGGTAACAGCCAATTCTTGGGGGTTTGACGAGCCGGCTGGGTGGGCGTTTGAAGTGGCCGCGCCAGCAACATGTTTCGCATCTTCCTTGGGGTTCCCCATGTAGACGCCCTGGAATTTCTCCTTCAGAGTATCCTTGTTGTACTGAGGGACGTCGTGCCAAGTGTTGTCCTGAGCAGGACGGTCGATCTGGGCGAGATCCTCCTCGGAGGGCTTGACGCGGGCAGCGGCGTTCGTGGCAGCGTCGCCAGCTATGTCCCGGACCAGCAGTGTGGCATCCTTGACTGATGAGAGGAAAGTGAGTAAGCAAAAGAGAGTGCAGAGAATTAAACCAATGGGGGTTTACTCACGGAGTTTTCGAAATTGGCCATTGGTTATCAGTAGTGTGCCCAAGGTTCTCAGGCCGTCGAGTGCTTGGTTTCCGTGCTGCTGAGCATGCTCCTTGTCAATGGGCGCCCCCGGGACATTGATGACTTTGGGGTCGAATTGCTGAGTCTGCCAGATAAAGTCTTGTAGCAGATTGCCGTCGTTCTTGGACAGGAGCAGATTCTTCGCCTCCTTCACCACGGCCTTGACGTCGTTGATAAGCGCTCTCCCTCCAGGAGAGAGCTTCTCAGAAGGGCTTGCAAGTGCCTTAGACTGCAGAAAGCTGTTCAAGGCGACATCGATCTGGTCATTCTGTGTACCAAGTGTCAGGGCCTGTCCCTCTCTCTAAGGTTGTTGGTTGGTTCACATACCGAAGGGACCTTGCCGTTCTGAAAGGCGCTGATGATACCGTAGATCTGAAGCTTACGGTTGACATCTGCCTCCTTCTGCTTGATGTCGGTGGGCTTGTTGACCTTGGCGGCAGACATCTTGCTCGCGGTCTTGGGACAGTGAGGGGTGTTTGTAGATGGGTTTGTATTACGGGTCGAGGGGAGGTTAGGGTTGGGTATCACAATTGGGGGTATCAAAAGGGTGCTGAATGACTATTTCGAAACAGACAGCAAAGGTCTGAGATTGAGAAGAGGGATCAAAAGAATGGAACGCAAGAGTCCAGGTGAGACGGTGGGAGGTCGTTTATAACCTGAATTGGGGACCTGGGAGGATGGGGTAGGAGCTTGACGTGACGTGTGCAACAGCGTTTGTGTGAGAGCTCGCCTGCCCAGCTGGATACACTGCGTCATAGCAAAGGAGGGAAAGAGGTACAGACGATGCAGCTCCTTCCATGGATTGGTACTGGGGGGACTGGGTTCTTTCAACAGTGGCTGGGATTGGCTGGCGAGGGATGCTCATCTCCGGGGAGGGGAAGGCATGTTTCGGTCTCAACTGCTAGTAGCTACTCTCGCAGGTACCTGTCCTGGTCACCTACCTTTACTCAATTCCTGCGTCACAGCGGGCTTCGGGTGCCGTCTCGTTGTTGTTGCGCGAACAAAGGCCGCGTGCCCCAGTGTACTACGCTCGAGTCGAGCATCGCAACCTGGGAGAGACAGGCTCGGAGAGGACTTCCTGCTGTGCACTGGGAATCACCAAGCAAAATGCTACATCCCTGACCGCCCGTCCCAGAACCCACCATTCCCGGATGCAGCCCGCTTGCAGCTATGGGAGCTTTCCAGGTTGGTGTGGTTGTGGAGCTCGAGCCTGGTGCTGCGGTGTGGTGTTGACTTGAAACCTGGCGGCATCGGATTGCTCTTTCCAAGTGCCCCCCCTCTCGCAAATCTGTTGGGATAGGTAGAAGGTACCAGAATGCCGTCTTCGGCGTAACACTAGTGAGTTGCTGGCTGCTTTGGGGACAAAGCGTCGCAATCAATCAAGACGCATTGCAGACGAAAACATGAGGAGAGGTCCAGATCTATGACGTAAAGCAAAAGTGGGGACATGCAGTGTACCAGCATCACTCGTTGAGGTGGTGCTGCAGGCCACCGGTTGAACAAACAGCCCCCTTCATCTCGAGCGAAGAGAATAATTGGTCGAGTGTATCGATGCCAAGGCCCAGATCTGCCGTTGCCGGCCCAATTTCGAGTATGTGCAGCTAGTTGTGCTGGTTCAGCTGAATGCAACAGAGTAGACTCTCCGCCCCTTCGGCGCCAGACGCGGATACCGTTTCGTGGGCCAGAATATTGTGCCGGAGTAGTTAAGGACTGTTTGGGTGTATCCTCAGGTGATGAATACAGAGTAAGATACTGTCACTTCTCCACACGTTCGTGTGGCTCAACCCTAACCCTAAACCTTCACCTCGGCAACTCGGTGACTGACCGCTCACCATGTCACATGATCCTGCGATGAGCCCACCCCGCCAATTGTCGGCTAAGCCAAGCTCGTGACCTGCTGCCTTGCACGGCGCAGCTGGCAAACCACCTCGTCTCGAAGAAATGGGTTGACAGGGGCCCCTGAAGAAGCGCCCGCCCACTTTCCCTTTTCCATTGAACCTCGCCAGTGCCTCCAGCCCTGTTACCCTATTGTTCATTGCATGACCCCTCCTATTGTTCTCGTCTGAATAGACTGCCATCTCGTCTCAATTTCGATGATTCCCCGTAACCTACAGCTCCAAAAATCAATCTCAGCCGGATAAACGACAATAAATGCAGCCAAACCTCCCTTGCATGCTGCAGCATTGAGTGACCCAACATCCTGTCGCGCGCCACGCGTTCTTATCTATTCCGTCGCAACGCAACCGGACTTCAATCCGCCTGGGTAGAACCACACCCAACAACCTAGATCGAACCAAGCGAAACAACTGCCCTCGACCTATTAACCCACCCGCCACAAAGCTTTAGCCATCTTCCTAGCTAGACCTAGTTTATTCGACAGAGGCAACGATTGTCAGAGAAGAGGGCTCGTCACTGGTGCGTGGTCTCCCCGCAGCACCACCTCGCGCAGCATGAGTATTTTCAACCAAAAATCCAAATTCAAGGTCAAGACCGAGATTCGCACAGTACGGACTGTTGTCGCCGCTCAGCCGCGGCGCCTGAAACCCACCTCGTCGCCGGCGCCTACGCCAGGCGCGAGGCGCAAGACTGGTTCCGGAGCTTCCTCTTCATCAACACCACGCGGCTCACCACGACCAAGTCCTGCAGCGCACGCACCGTCCTCATCATCAAAGCACCTAACCTCTGCAGCAGCAGAGGGGAACAAGCGCAAGCGGCGTGCGGGCTCGAGGCTGTCGGCCGCAAGTCCGAGCTTCTCTGAGTCGGAAGGGTCTGACGATGAAGGGTGGGAAGAGAGTCTAGATGCGCGGAAGCGGCTAAAGCGCGCGCGCGAGGCGCAACAGCATACGGACCCGAACCGAGTGCTCCGGCACCCCAAGATGTGGACTGGTGAGAGTGAGACCGACCCTGAGAGCTTGAAGATGTGGGACGCGGTTGAATTCGCGTCGCTGGAGCAAAAGTGCCAACCCGTGATGGGATTGACCCGGGATGAGGTCGACGTCAAGCTACAATACCCCGGAGCGAGATACCCAGAACGGTATGTTTGGATGAAAGCGGTTTTACTCATTGAACTTCGGCTAACTTCTTTTTTCCATCCCTAGTTATGAACTAGTGTGGGGAAAAGACAAGATCGAAGCAGTCAAAGATATCATGAAAGTCGTTAATTTCGTGGCTTCCACGTATCTGACAGACGAGCAGGCAGAAGTCTTCCTCGATCAGAGTACGGGTATATATCGCAGGTTGGAGAAGAGTAAGAACACCAACGATGGCGCGGGTTTCAAGGCAGCGCTTGAAGAGTACAATGAGCGCCTCTTTTCTCTCCAGAGGAAAGGCGCTGTGGCGAAGAATCTCGATGCTGTGCGCGGCATTCCCCGAGACCTTGTCGATTTCATACTGGATCAGGTGTACGACCGTACCGTGGCACCAAAGGTCGAGCTGCTGGCCAAGTATGAGAACGGCACCGATAATGTCTACGGCGAGCTTCTCCATCCGTTCATTTCAGACATCCTCGAGAGAACCAAGGCGACTTCAGACAAAGTCTTTGTGGAT
>Ga0247760_1002075_pt1 | contig 16280 bp, 16 predicted proteins | sample UWRJL171409R4_FD_179936 | JGI IMG/M metagenome (GOLD analysis project Ga0247760, IMG submission 179936) | Plant litter microbial communities from Arlington Agricultural Research Station in Wisconsin, United States - UWRJ-L171-409R-4 | ecosystem: Environmental > Terrestrial > Plant litter >... | reverse complement strand
CGCTGAGTTGCCTTGCTGCGAAATCTGGCTGTTAAATTTATGGCGGGAGAGAGGAATGCGACCGTGGCGTTGAGGGGGAAAAAAACCCGCGCGACCGGTGAAATTGTGTTGGTAGATGTCGAACGCGCCTGCCTTGTAAACTTTGCAGTTACCCAACAACCTGCATTGTCATTCGTGCAAGGAAAGAGCTGCCGGGTCACAGCTTTCCCCCCTTTGTGGCAAGTCCAACCCGACCACTGTATTCGACTGGCTCCAATGCTCAGCGGTTTGTGTTAACTGGTTGGGTTGAGTCTGGGTGGTGGTGTGGTGACGAGACCGAAACTGCCGAGTTCGACATGCAAACTACAGGAAGACCCACCTTCCGGGCATGTTTTTCGCCAAAACCTGGGCTGTTCAAATCCGATTTTCTCCACAACCATACATCCAATAATTCTACAAAACTCACTTCAGCTATAATAATAATAGGTAAATATATGATACAGTTCAAATACACGATTTAATGAAGGGATTTCCGAAAATAAATTTTGAACAAGTAGCAAGTTTGAAAATTGGGCGAGATACCCCCAGTAAGCGAGGCAGGAAAATATGGGTTGACAGTCAAACGAGCAAGGCATCAGTCATGTACATTTTGTTCGGAACGTGAGAAGGCGAAAGAGAGTCACGGCTCCTGCTCTGCAGGTGGACTAATAGCGATTAACTCGTGGCTCCTCTCCCATATGACATTAGCAGTGCCGGTTGGAACGGAGAGAGACGGACGGAAGTGGTTCGATGTTATACCCACCACTGAGTGCCGTTATTAGTGGCAGCACACCGGTGACACGGGGAAGATATGAAAATTTGAATGCGTACGAGGACATAATTTATCGCCGTAGTCGACTCGCTGATGCTCGGAGCCTGGGCTTGGATTTGCAATTGGACTATATGAAGGATCTCGACCATTCCCTCCTCCTCATACATATAAGGACTGGAGGCTTCTCTGTAGAAAGAAGTCTGGGATTCACTTGAGTGCAAAAAAACCGCACCAGCCCCAGAATCGTTTAAAATAGAAGGATTTTTATCATGGGGAAAAAAAAACCTGAAAGTGTCGCACATTCATGCGCTCCAGCTGATCAACCAGGCCCACCGACCCACCAAAGAGTTGGGCACAACCCGACCGGCGTCAAGATCTCGTTTGATGTTATCTTATAAATCCATCACATGAAGCTATCGCATTGCTATTATATAAGAATATCATATGTCCATTTTTCTTTGAGGTTGTATTTTTGAACAACGATAATGCTCTCCAAATCCAATGTACACATAGATGTCTGCTCATAGTCCTCGACACCCCCAGCGGAGTCATACCCGCTGCCTGCTCCAGTTTGACTTGTTTGACTTGTTGTGGCCTTTGGTGTCTCAATCTTCGGGGCTTACATGTTTCGACCTAACCGACTACTTGAACTGCGAGAAGAAGTCCCAGGTATTCTTGGGCGCAAAGATGTTGTTTCCATCCTTCTGCGAGGGGTTGTGGTCTCCCTTGTGGATGACCCACTCGACAGGGTAGCCTTCCTTACAACCCTTGTAATCCGTCTTGACCGAGTTCTGGCCGGGCTGCGGCTCCGATGCTAGGGGTGTGCAACCGTTGTTTTTGACGAACTTGTCGCGGATCTGGCGGCCCATGGACACGTTGAGGACCGAGTCTGAGGTGCCGTGCTGGCCGTAATAGGCTATCGGTTTCGTGCCGCCCGAACATCCCGAGAGCGGAGCACCAGAGATGATAGCTACAGCGCGGAGGACGTCGGGACGGGCGCAGGCTAGGGCATACGACATGGCGCCACCGTAGCTGAAACCCGTCGAGAAGACCAGGCCCAGATCGACACACATATCCTCCGAGACGGCCTTGAGCATGGCGTCAAAGAACAGGACATCCTCGCCGCCCGAATTGCCCCATCCCTTGTTGAGGCCGTCGGGGGCGACGAAGATGGCGGTTCCGTTGCTCAGGGGCGGGAGCCCGTAGTAGGATAGCGCGCCGCCACGATTGGTGTCTCCGCCCCTGACGTTCTCGTCCATGTTGGCGTTGAGCTGGTGCCAGCTGAAGACCAGCCTGTAGGGCGTATCTTTATTGTATCTCTCCGGCACGCGGACCGTGAACTGTCGGTTCTTGCCGTTGACAGAAATGCTGGACGCCTTGGTCGAGGCGAACTTGGACGGGGCCTTGCCGCAGCCGGCCGACTTCTCCCCGGCCAGCACGCCGCCTACCAACGCCAGCACGAACAAGCCGACAGTCTTGAGCATTCTGAAAGATTTCCCGAGTGACGGTTAAGACGAAAATGATGTACTAGTCACAAGCCAAAAAAAAAAAGAAAAAAAAGGGCTCCCTGGGTGTAAAAATATACAAAATTCTTGGCCGTGCTGTCCTCGGGAAGTATCTCGGCGTTCGGATGCCGGTCGATCTTCTAGGCTATTATTGGCCAACCATCATCACCCCTGGCTGGCCATCGGATTATACCCGATACAAGCGCGCAAACCGGGTGAGCCGTAGCTCCCTTCGGGTCTCAACCACATTGGAACGGAAGAAGTTTAAGCTTTCGGAGATTAACAGGACTCCAAGATGGATGGATTTTCCTGGAAAGGGTCAAAGTGGGCTCCGCACATAACGTCTCTGCCACTTTTTCCAAATCGTCAGCTCCGGTCCAATGACCCGACTAGGTAACGTGGGGTGTGATCCCCGCCATTTCATGTGCAGTGTGCGCGTCAGCTCTGTCATTTATCATGTAGCACATGAGGACACTCTAACCAATCATGCGACTAGGAATGCAGCGCATCCTCCAGCTCTGCGATGCACTCCCCACAAACTATATACCCGAATACAGGGTAAAAACCTGGAAAAAATTTATTCCATCTACTCAGCTTCGTGAAGCTTGTAAAGTATACAAAGTACCTATCTGTTGAACATTTCCGAGCTGTGGAACTTGATGATGTGGCGGCCCGGTTAAGTCTCACAGTTGGCAAGCAATTAGTTTTTTTTTTTTTACCTCTTACAAGGTCCGCGCAGGGGGGGAAACTAGTTTTTTCTAGGAACGAATGCCGTAACAGGAGAACAGAGATTCGAAAAAAGCCCCTGCCCGGCGATGCGGGACACGCCGATAATCCAGGACACGGAGGCTGGCCAGTGGCCGAAGCACGGCAGTCGTGATCCTTCAGACAGGCATCAAGCCAATCCTTGGCCCGATCAAGCCCCCTCCTCCCCAGGGCACTTAATCGGTAATCAACGCCTCCAGACACTGTTAGTAGTCCCAGCCACAATACCGAGGTATGACGTGAGGCACCGGGACGAACTCTGGGATACCTGTATATCCAGTTCCTTGGTTCGCTCTGCGACACCAACATCATCTTCATATACCGACCCCCAGTTCGAGTCTGCCCTCCAAGTCTGAACTCGACTGTGTAAGAGTACCAACTGTCGTATTCTTCCATGTCATGCATTGATACGTTTTGTCCGCCAATCATGCCTCCCTCGTCACCTTTGACAACGCTCTTCAGACTGATGAGACTCATTTCAATCCTGGGCGCAGCATCGACAGCCGTCGCACGTGGAAGAGGGAATCGAGTGAGTGGCGGCAAAAAGTACCCAACCATGGTGGTAGCCCGTTAGTGCCGAAGACAACTAATAGGGGAGCACCCCCCAGCAACATCCATTCACCCAACTACCCACCCATATATTTTTCAATCTTTACAAAATGCTAGGCATAAATATAGGTAAACTTGATCTACCTGCAATTTCAAGGGTCTTCAAGCCTCATAAATGGCAATAAAGGTCAAGAAATAAAAGGAGTTATGGCTGGTGTGTGTCACGATCTACCAGGGTCATGCACATGGGTCGCATATTCTCCCTCCTCCCTTCACATACCAGGACGATATCCTCTTCGCATGTCTTTTCCTCGAGTGTTTCGTCCCATAAGGAGGAGATGCTCCGGTAGAGGGAAGCACTCGCCAACGCCCTGCTGTCCTCCGAGGGCTGAGGAGGTGCATGGATGAGTGCATTTTTGAGCAATCTAGACCCATAATCCTCCAGTATCTATGGTCCTTCTAGTCCACTCACAGACATTACAGCCAACCACAGACGATGTGGCGTGTTACACAGTCGACAGCCTACCACTGTGACTTGGAGATTCCAGAGTCTGGATTCTCGAGCGACATCATATCTTTAATCTTACCACCGATAAGCTGAGGTCCGCGTGTGTCGCCTGAGTGCCCAAGGTAGTGGCCAAATGCGACTTGGATGGATACGGACATCGACTACGAGTGGAATCGGGACACATGCAACATTGGAAACTTGGAGCCATGGGGGGCCGAAGCTTCTTCACGACATCCACTAGCCGGTTGATCACTTCATGATCGGCAAGGAGAAAGGCCGGCACAACGATGTTGCAGTTACCCCTGCAACACCAGCTTGTTTGCATCCAACAAAGCTTGTTGGGAGCTGGCATGCGCGGTTCAATGAAGAGGCCAAGACTTATCCGGTGAACAAGTCGGTCAACTACGTCAATGTCCAGAAACTTGCCATCTCGGCGCTCATTGACGCGAACTCGTCACTTGATTCGGGGCATCTGGGAGCTGTAGAGATGTAATTAGAAATGTTGCCAGTTACGTCTGGTTTGGGATAAACAGATTAGGTTGTTGGAATGAAAAAGAGTGGAGTAGAGGTCACCTGGACAGTCAGGGCTGGACTGGTGAGGAGCTGTTAGGGGATGTGGCCGAGACACGGCTGTGTGGAAACTAAGTAAACAATACGCACGCTGAGAAAGCCACAGAATGAGATTTGCTGTCATTGGATAGTTCAGAATCAGTAGACTCCATTGATGGAATGAATGGTGGGTAGATAGGACAGGCCGCCGTTCGAGATGATGGGCCGGCTGAAAACGCAGATTTGCTATTTCTTCCTTCGCATCAAGGTCGCATTCCACCTAGAGCCTCAGCTCGTCATAGTGGCCGGGCATGATGAAAAGAGTCTAGTAGAATCTGTCTCTCGAGTCCATCAACCTAACAATTTTATCCAACATAATGTTTTTTTACCCTCATCAACCCTCTTAGCAGCCGCCCCCATATAGGCGCCTGAGGTGTACAGTTCGGGCGTTGTCGTCCGACTTTATCCGGCTCGGTAAAGTGCCAGCGTTGAAGGCCTTCCGGGCGTTACTATACCTACACACGTTATCGCATTCCAGAGCTTGAACCTCTTGTCATCTGACCCCCAGCACTTATCCCGTACCCATTCCGTGCAATCGGTCAGGGCGGACGCACCCAGGGGGCCAACACCATGTCTTACGCAACGTCTTTAGCCTGGGCCCCGAGCACCGCGCTCCGTCCCTGCGTATCAATCTCGGGCATAATTGCATACAGTCTTTACATTCTGTCGTCACCTCAGCGGTATCGGCTGAAACATATTGCCATCCTCTTTTTGCTCAGTGCAGACTACTTTCAGCGCCTACACGACCTCTATCCTGATGCTCATGTGAATCAGGCTTTTGCTCATGGGGTTTTGATCCACCTCTTACACATGGTTCATATTGTAGTCCTTCGAAGGGACGACGGCTACATCACAGCCACTTCAATTCAACCAGACTACTACCGAGCATACAAGATGTTGTTCAACTTCCGAGGCATTGGTACCTCATGGCAAGCAATACCAACACCAACTCAGCGCCGTCTGTTTCCAACAGCCCAACAGCAAAACGGAAATGGACGAAAACTCGACTTGCATCAACTTACATCCCAAGCGCAGCAGGACAAGAACGCATGTCAAGTCCTTTCACGAACATGGGATGATCTTGTGCGCCGGCTCTTCGCCATCCTTTGCCGTTACCTCGCTGCCGCCGTCTACTACGAGGTTACCGAATCCCGAGTCCATACTTGGTCTCAAGCCCTAGTCCGCAGCCAACAAGCACACCACTTGCCGGGCCTCTCTACTACCGCCGAGATGACAGCGCGCGCATACTTTTCGCTACATTTCATATTCCACGAGTGGCTATTGCTCTCGAGCTTGCATGAATGTCTTGGTATCATGTGCATTTATATTCTGAGACTCGATGACCCGCACGAGTGGCCACCGCTGTTTGGAAACATCTTTGCCGCGTACACGGTGCGCGGTTTCTGGGCGAATTACTGGCATAGGCTGGTCTACGCGCCGTTCCGAGCGCTTGCCGACGCGCTTTCTACGCAAGTTTGGGGGGAGAAGAAGAAGAACGAGAAGAAAAAGAACGTGGCTAGGCGTTTTGTCAACAACGCTCTGGTCTTTTTCCTCTCTGGCCTCCTGCATTCGATAATTGACCGGGAAAGGGGTTTGTGCAACCCGTCAGCTTCGGGCATCTTTTACTCCTTGCAGACTGTTGGGCTTATTACAGAGTCTCTCGTGCAGTACTACGCTTGGAGGCCGCTTAGGAAGAGGTTGTTGTTGTTGTTGTCGTCATCAGGGGCAACTAAAGCTGTCCCAACTCTGCTCACCCTATTGGAGACAATCTTGGGCTACGGGTGGGTATGCATGTGGTTTTATTGGTTGGTCCCATATTGCATCATCTCTGAACTGCAATGCAACAACGCTAGGATGGAGACGTTGAAGGTGGAACACAAAAAAGGACTGTACTAGTTCGCTGTCTGCCCGTGGCTATGTACCTAGGTATCTACTAGTTGTAACCTGGATATGCCGCCTCACACCGAGCCGTCGTGCCTGGGAATTCCGCATTGCACTTCGCATCTGTAAAACGCTCGTTGATCTCCTCCCGAGTCAAATGCACAAAGACACACTGTGTCGACAAGGCATCAATTAGCACAGCAGCAGTCATGGGGCCTTGAAGGGACTACCCACCCTGTAACCATCAAATTCGACTGAACATTCCTCATATGCCCCGTGTTGTGCAGGGCACATGGCCTTGGTATAGAAACCGACCGCTGCCTTCTTCCCGACTGGGACACAGGCGCACGCAATGGTTCGACGGTCTTCGGCAGCTTCATTTTGATCCGTCCTCGTTTCCAGGTAGCTCAGTATGTCTCTCGCCCACAGTCTCGGCAGCGTTGTAATTCCAAGACTTCTTCTCGTGGGTTTCTCGGGCTTCGGGTACGTGTCTGGGAAGCTCAAACAGGCCGAACCAGCTGGTGGGGGTTGGATCACGATACCGGCCCAGACGCTAGTGACCAGCGACATGGTCGCGGCGACGGTGGAGAGACGCATTTTATGGTGACGGACTCGAATCAGACTCGCTGTTGAGTAAGTTGGAACGGCGGGCGATATCCAAGGTGAGAGGGCTAGCTAGTCAGACCCGAGATCAGTATTAAAATGAACTTGACCAGGCCGTATATATCCCAGCAATCACGCCCAGTTCACACAAGAACGGTATTGAGGTCCATATGAATAAATGTCCGAGACCATTTATAGTTACCCGACGGCAGTCAACTTCGGCAATAGCGACAACAAAGGCAGCCTCTCCTGGGCAACTTAGCCGGATGAGCAACCGAGATACTATGTCCCAGCGAATAAGAATGGACTGACTGCGGTATAACCCCCGGAAGCCACAAGAATATAGGCCTTGAGATAACTCGTCTAGCACATGCAGTCAGCCTCGGCACTCGATGGCTACAGCATAGCAGCCCAACCACGATCAATCCCCTACCGGATAAATACATCTGTGGGGCTGCGCCGCCAGATCAAGTACGAGATATTATTGATTAGACGAGCTTTCTGTGACCAGAAAACATTGACCCCCTAGCATGTTCCAAAACGACAATCGTGTTTGCTGCTCTCTTTCGCTTCTTTTTTTCGTCATCACTGCGACCTATAGATGTGGTAGCGGTGTACCGTTTTAAGTGCCCCTTTGACTATAAATTGGGAAGCCTACTACTACGCCTTTTTGCATTTCTCCGCCCTATTTCCTTTTCTCCCAGTTACTTCACAGCTCACGTGGGACCAATGTCGCTCACAGCGCTTCTAACAGCCCTGGCCTTCCTGGGCTGTGAGGACCGTGTCAACACCGACCCCCCGTATTATCCTGCCCCGGCAAGGGTACCAGGGGCCATATGACGTCGTTACGAAGTGCACCTGTTCGAACAAGGAAAATAAATCTCGCATCGACGGGCTTTGCGAAGGTCTGTGGGGTAGTTTGCCGGATTCCGGTAGGATCGATCCTGGATGGAACGTAGTAAGTTGATAAAACCTACCTACCTACCTCTATTGATTAGCACAAGTTACTAGCTACTAACAATTAGCTCTCTTCTATCTGTCCTACAGTGCTATGTCTACTACAAAAGTAACAGGGAACAGGCAAGCTCCAAGTTTTCGGATGCAAATTGCCAAGCTAGGTTCGGAAAGGGTTTCACGGGCGATTGCGTCGATTATCCCGGTATTCCAGCAGCGGAGAACTATACGCCAACGAAGCCTGGGAAGGATGTTTCCAAGACTTCCCAAAAGTGTTGCGACCAGCTCATCACAGAGGGTTATCTCCCGGTGCCCGAGTGCTGCCACACGCTTGAGGAGGTTCATAGGCCCAGCTTTGGTTTTAGCTACCTAGGTACTTAGTTACGGCCTCTGGAATCCGTCACGCGTAGCGCGGTGCGGGAACGACCACTTCACGACAAGCATGATATGGGAGGTGGATTGTCGGGGAGCAGCCAGTATCATCAGTGGTAGGGCTTGCTTCTGGGGACTATTGCGAAGGTCATTGCGAACGCCAGTGGGGGACCAAAATCGCATTGTATTTCCTTGCTGCCCCACTTTGAGGGCAGCTGAGTGAACGCCCGGATAGCCAAATCATGAGTGCCTGAATGTCCAAAGCCGAATGAAATCGCCGTCAACGGTGCAATGTTTCTAGCTAACACTTTGTCAATGAAAACCTAGGAATATTGTATTTCTATCAATAACTCAACGTATATTATTGCATGCATTATAGAAAGTATATCATTGTATTGACTGCAAAGAGGCGAATCTAATGAATATATTTTTGAGTGCACGCATGCGAGCGTGGGTATGTAATTTCATCTCTTTTGTGTCAACGATGTGCTTGCGAAATCCAACCAAAGCTGCGTCGCAACTTGCAACCAAAGTGGCCCGAGCTTTTTGGAGTGGCCTTGACGCTTTCAAGACGGCGGGTCTGTGCGGCCCTTCCGTATTCGTCCAAGTGCCCTTCCCGAACAGCGCGAAATATTGAGATGCATCTCCGACAGCTAGTGCGGGGTTGATCAGTGTTGCCTCAAGTTCCTAGCGACCATACTGAAAGCAGAGAGAAGATAATCCGTCGATAATGGCTCTGACGGGCGAAAAAAAGCAGTACGATGATGTCGCCACCGATTACAAATCGTACGACGACCTGCCCATGGCCCGTCTCGAAGCCGAGCTCATCCGAACAGCCCTCGGTGACTGCACCGACCTCGCCATCCTGGACCTTGGTGGAGGCTCGGGTACGCACGCTCGGCAGGCCGTCAGGGCCGGCAGTCGCCTCGCCGACGTAGTCGACATCTCGGAGGCCATGATGCAGATTGGCAAGGACTTGGCCTCGCGGACCAGCGAAGCGAGTCACATACGCTGGCACGTCGCCGACGCCTCCCGGCCGCTCGGTGACCAAGGCATCCAGCTCCTACCACCCGGAGAGTACGATGTGGTCTTGGCCAACTGGGTCTTTGATCACGCCCACACCGAGGATGATCTTAGGGGCATGTGGAGGAACATTGCTACGTATCTCAAGCCAGGCGGCAGGTTTGTCGGGATTCGCGTCATCGGCCCGGGGATCTGGGCCGAGCATGTGAAGACAGGAAAGTACGGCGCCGCGTACGAGGATATCGCCCCGATCCCGGGCGGTGTGAGGTGCAAAGTCACCCTACGCACCGACCCGCCCTTCTCATTTGGAGGCACCATGATGCGGGATAGCTACGAGATGGTCAACAGTATTCCGACCGAGTTTGGGATGACAGACTTCAAGACAGTTCCCGCAGAGGAAGCAGACATTGTCAAGGGGGACATGGAATTCTGGAAAGAGCATTTGACCGAGCCACTTTTCGCTGTGGTAACGGCAATTAAGATCTAGTTTTTTTTCAGCGGTGGTCCTGCAGCCATGGTGAATATGATATAACCTTTGTAATTTTCCGGTCATTGACTGTAAGGATGACAGCCAGGCTGATGGAGACACCGGCGGCTGGGTATCTTTATTATGCGAGACGGCTGTGTATACGGCATTTCCATTATCGTACCTCGCACACATAACATTGCTGAACCCGACTCAGGCTTGGCTCTTAGTCTTCGCTCAGGATTTACTCAGAATTTACATAAGCTGGCTCACCCTTTGCTCGCCTTTATCACCATTTTCGGTAGGCTACGCCACAGCATATTGAATTACTTCAAATCTAGCCGAGTGGGGACCAGAACTGGTGTTAAAATGGGGATGCTCAGTGCTCTGTGGCCACAGGGCACGCGCCCTGTAAACCCTTGTCAGAAACACTGCACTGCTAGCTTGATAGTTGCAACTGTGATTATATTGCTTGATCTGTGACCCTCTGGCCATGCCAGAGAGCTAGGTTATATGTGTACAGTTAGATGGGGTTCCGGAGGTGCCACATCGGCATCTCCGCATCGGTATCACGGCATCGGTGCCTCCGCGCCGGCGTAGCCAACCATCCTTTCTAACATACTTTAGTAACTTATAAAAGTGCTTTAGTAATAATTAAACCCTAAAGTCATAGACCTAATATTTTGGCTCATATTTAGCTACTCGTACTGAGATTGCGGTAAGGAGCTCACATCACCTAGCTGGACACCTATATGTAGATCCGGCTCACCCGGTTTACCCAGGCTGACACTAGAGAGTGGAGCCCCTAATTAGATGAGCGCTGAGGAAGCTAGCCCCGAACACGAATGCTACGCGTTCTATTGCCATTATGACATGCATTAACTACTTAGTATTCCTTCCGATGTGGCGCGGTGGTGGCCTGGCTACTGGCTAATGCCATCGTGGCCCCTCTGGGCCTAGTTAGATACACATGTGCAACAACCTTCAACCCAGTTGAGCCCCAACTACATGCAATCACCCTGGTTTCGCGCAACCTGCTCGAGGTGAACAATAGATTTTCTCCAATTCTTCGATCGCTAATTGGTTGAATTCTATAGCGAGCCGGCGCCAGGGACTAGAGCAACACCCAGCAGCAGGAAATAGCCAGCAATTATTGTGAGCCACAATTGTGTATAATTTGCTGTGTAAATGCCACGAAAACCGGGATGGTAAATAGTTGGCTAAGAGGAGGCCAAGATATCTTTGCCCTAAGAAGGTGCCTGCCGCCAGTTTCGGCCAGACCAAGATGGATCATGTGCTTCACCTTGGACTCCTTCTCTCGTTCTGGTTCCTCTTCCTCAGTCGGCATTAAGAGAGCAGCTCACAATATAGAGCGGGTCCCAATCTGAATGGGCCCGCCTTGAGACGTTTGGCCGAATGCAACACGCAGGAGTGCCCTCTCAACTTCCGCCTCGCGGGGTCGCACGACAAAGTCATTCTCTACCATGGTGCATTGGATCGCCGGCATCTAGGTGAAGCTCAGATCCTCCTCCAGCAGGGCCACGACGTCCGAGTAGACCTCCTGCCGGAAATCCTCGTCGCCCAGGTCCGGCTTCTTCTGATTCGGGAACTCGGCATTGATGCAGCGGCGCACCGCGCTGCCGTAGTTGGAGCTGGCCTGGTAGACATCAGACAGGAGCCGGCTCGCTGTCACGTAGTCGGACAGCAGGTCCGGCAGTCCGCTTCCGCTGGATTTCTCGTCCGCCGTGCGGAGGGCGTCCATCGTCTGGCCCCGGATGATCTCGATCAGGAGGACGCCCAGGGCGAGCAGGGTCGGGTTGCGGATGATGGAGGGCGGCGGCGGCGGCGGCACGGAGCTATCCTTTGCGCTACCACTGCCGCCAGCCATGATGAAGGCATGTCCGTAGTATGGGCAGTCACCCCACACGGCGAAGAAGATGTCGCCGCTGCCTAGCGTGCTCGGGAGCCAGGGGGTTTCGTACAGTTGGAGCACGCTCGAGGCCGTGTGGACGGCCAGCTGGAGGCGGTCGCGCAACGTGAGGGGCTGGATCCCGCTCTGCTGGGTGAGCATGTCCCGCAGCGAGACCAGGCGGCAGCTGCCGGGACCGATGCCCAGCTGGTTATAGGGGCAGATGGTGAAGTAGCGGGGTTTGGATGCGAGATTGTCCAAGATGGTCCCGTAGCAGTGCCCCTCCTTTTGCTTCCCCTTCTGGGCGTCTTTGATGCCAATGCACAGATCGAGGGTGGACGTGTTGGGGCCGGTACAGGAGCCGGCCGTGGTGCTCGCCAGGGTCATATTGGACGCTGCCCTTGTGATACTGGCCATGGGCTGTACGAGCGTAGTCGTGGTTGACGAAGTTGATGACTGGAATCCGGACCACCTTACGCTCTTGGACTTTCTCTTGGCGTTGATGATACCGGAGACGGTGTTGGGCGTTGGTGATGTTAATGGTGCCGCTACCGTTGCTGGTGCCGGTGCCGGTGCCGGTGGTGGTGAAAGGGCCAACGTTGAGGATAGACGGGGCTCAACCGCCACGTGTTCCCAGAGAAGAGAGGGTCCTTGTGCTTTCTGTGGGTAGGATAAGGCAAGGTGGAACTTGATGTCGCCGGCAATGTCTTCTTCTCCATCGCCAGGGATCATATCGGCAGACCACGTGGCCAAACGGATGCCGACGCCGTGCTTGCATGTGCAGCGAAAGCTGGACTGGATGGCCCGGTACATGCTCAAGGAGATGTCGCGGAGGATGGACAGGAGGCGGATGCGAGACCTCACCCGTCGCTGAGGCTCAAGTTCAATGTTGCTTGTGATCAGCGACTCGAGGCTTGAGACCCCATCCCTAATGGTTGACAGTAGCTCGGCGTACTGCGACCGGTTAAGTGTGAAGGCGGCCCGCTTGAGTCCCTTGGTAATGGTGGAGGAGGAATCGGTCCAGGGGAGCTAATTCGGGGCAAGAGCCTTGTTAAGGTAGTCGGATTAAATTGGGAATCTTGTCTGCTTACCTTTACGTCAGACCCGACAGGCCGCTTGAGCTTCCCCATTAGCTCCTCAATGGCCAACTGCATGCTCCTGGTCCTGTCCTGGAAGACGGGCCAAGACCTCCAGAGGCGAGCTCGGATCTTCTTTTGAGTCTCGGTCTCCAGCCACAGAGGGCCCGTGGGGTCATTGACCATTGCTTCGATGCGAGAGGGCGGGACTAGGCCCACGAGCAGCTTCTCACAAACATTTTGGAGCTTGGCCCTCTCCGTCTCGAGGTTGCGGACCAGGCTCTGGAGCTCGCGCTCGTATTTTCGCCAGCGTTGCATCGCCCGCAATCCGTCGCGGTAGTGCTCGAGTGCCGATATCACGAGCGGGAGGCTGCCGAGAACGACCCCGACAACTTCAAAGCCGGACATGGGGGACGGTAATGCAAAAGGTCGACATTGCCTGATGCTTGACGAGAAAGGTGTCAGTTCAGGCGGGGTAGGAGCAATCGATATGCGGCCGAGCAGGCATCCAATGCATATATCACGTGGGCACAGCCGTCGGGCAGCCCTGGTCGTTTCTTGTTGCGCCTGATGACCCCGCAGAGCGACGTTCCCCTGACAAACATGGTCAACTCTGAGTCCAACAACTGCGCATATGAACACTACGACGAAACGAGAGCCTAGATCGCAGCACAAAATGGGCTGAAAAGTTAGAATACTATTTTCTTCATTTGGATCATTCGACCGACCGTTGAGCATGGACAAACCCCGCGACACCACAGTCCCAGTCATCAAGGACATGGACTCTGCGACAATCACCAAGGAGCCCACAGGAGGAAAGATTTCAGTTCTGGTCGCAAAATGCCTCGGTTCCTTCCGTCAGCTGCTGTCGATGGACACTTTGGACCAAGATGAGGACAGACGCTCCATCTCGCTTAGTCTTGGCGATGAAGAGACCCGCTTTAAGGTCTGGTCTGGCAACATCGGAGCGCACAAAAAAGGGAGGAGCTCCCTGGACTACCGCCTCAGGGACGCTTCGCACATCCAGAAGCAGGTCATAAATCTCCTGCAAGACCTAGCCGCCCTGCTCGACGACGCTGTCGCCATAATCACGGGTGAGGAAGAACCCTGGGACCATCTCGAGGACGATGGGCTCGGGACCGACGACGACGACCTCGATGACGGAATCCCAGACACAGAGCTCGGTCAGATTGCCGTCGATGTCGCCGACGTCGTCAACTGCCTTCTCCGCCTCAGCGTGTCTATCAGGAACCCTGCCCCTCATGACCGATTCGTTGCGTCGGCTCCAACCGAGACTTCGTACTACGAGCCCTTCGATATACAGCATGTACAGTCCAAATTCAGCGCTACCATCAACGAAGGCCTCGCCATTCGCCTGGGAAAGGCCATATCCAGGAGGCGCCAGTACTTCAAATACCGCGAGATGCACCACGCAAAGCTCTGTCAGGGTCTCAACCCAGACGGGCCGGCACCGGCCGACACTGCCAGCACCATTGCGTCGTCGATACCACGAGAGCTAAAGGACAGAGAAAGCAGCGCGAGCGGCTCCATGGGAGTTGTCGATGAAGATGCCCGATCCGACGGCGGTGTGTCCGAGACATCATTCGCCTCGTCCATCATGGCAGAAACCGCGAAGCTCCGCGTGCCACCGCTCCCCAAGGAAGCGGAAAGGGGCCCTTTCGAGTGTCCATTTTGCTTCATGATGATCACTGCTACCAATTCCGTCTCGTGGAAGTAGGCTGCCTGAACTTCCGGAGCATTCACCGTATTGACGCTAACTTGCACCTAGGCGCCATGTGTACGGCGACCTCCGACCATACATCTGCCTTCACACGGCGTGTCCAACTCCAGAGAGGGATTTCGCCCGCCGCCACGAGTGGATGGAGCACGAAGTTGCCAACCACTGGAAGATCTACCACTGTCCTGGCGGCTGTGACGACAAGTTCCCCACGGCTGCGGCATGCAAGGCCCATGTCCGCACCGCGCACCCCAATACCATTCCCGAGAGTCAGCTTGACGTCATGGCCAGCCTCAGCGCAAGGCCGCTTCGCTTCAAGGACGGCATCTCCTGCCGGCTGTGCAAGGAGACGCTTTCGTCCCGGCAGCAATACCAGCGCCACGTCGGCCGCCACCAGGAACAGCTTTCACTCTTTGCGCTCCCGATACCTCCCCACGTAGGGGCTGAAGGAGACGAAGAGCGTAGTGATGGAAGCGATGGCGAGGACGACGACCATGGCGGCGCGAGTGGGGCGGGCAACGAGGAAGATGAAGGAGCGCCTGATTATGAAGTGGCCCCGCCACCTACTAGCCCTGGCCCATTCCCTGACCCGCCTCCGCCCGGCTCCCCTTCATTGGCATCCCTCGTTTTCATTTCGCCACCTCTTTACCCTCGCTCATCCCCCGACTTGCCGCCCGTCTCCCCTACATTGGCACCCCTTGTCTCCCCTACATTGGCACCCCTTTTTGAAAGCGAGGATCACGAGTATACGAAACCGAGCGATCTGGCGAGGTACGCCGGTCAGCGTCATGGCCGGGATGATGAGCTTGAAGCTAGGTGGGTAAGAGAACCTAAAGGGCGCGATATAGACCAAGGCAGGCCCCAAGAGAACCAGCACGAAACCATGGACCGAATCTACCAGCAAGCTATCCACACTATCGACGCGGAGCTTGGACGGACTACTACTATAAACAGCACCACCCTAGCGGAGATCGACCGGAGGGTCCGAGATCTCGAGAACTTACGATCCCGACCAATTATTATCGATACTGCCACCCAAGACACCTCCGGGAAAACCTGGGGTGACAGCTTTGACCGATTACGCTCCCAGCCGACTGTCAGTGTTACGACTGAAAACGCCGTCTATACGCAATTGCACCCGCCGGATCAAGACAGACGAGAGCGCTCTCCAAAAGACATGGAAGTGGAGGGGAAACCGGCGACGGCAATTCTCAAGCAGCCTAAACCGCAGTTCCCGGAAGAACCTGAACCGAATCTGACGAGGGAGGGGGTGGCGCCTCCCAAAGATAAGGTCCCGGAAGTCCCGGCGGGTGCTAGGTGGACCAAGATCAGCCGCAGCATGGTCAACCCCGAGGCTCTCACCATCGGAGAGGAGCGGTTCGAGGTCCGCGACGACTTTATCATCGTCTTCCGCATACTGACCAAGGAGGAAATTCAGGCCTATACCGCCGCAACAATGACGCTAAGAAGTACGTTACATTTTCCCCACCTGCCCATCACTGCCCCGTCTCATTCATTCACTACGCTTTCAC
>Ga0247760_1002074_pt1 | contig 16283 bp, 17 predicted proteins | sample UWRJL171409R4_FD_179936 | JGI IMG/M metagenome (GOLD analysis project Ga0247760, IMG submission 179936) | Plant litter microbial communities from Arlington Agricultural Research Station in Wisconsin, United States - UWRJ-L171-409R-4 | ecosystem: Environmental > Terrestrial > Plant litter >... | reverse complement strand
TAAGCAGCGGTAGCGCGGCTGGTCCGCGCTTTACGTGCTCACGGTTGCTCTGCGAGCTTCTCTCCAATACAACACTCTTCACGGCTTACAATTACTGCGTTTCTGGTGACCACGTTGAATTCAACAGGAAAGGCCAATGGACTCTACCCCCTGCCTTTCGCGCCAAGGAGCGACGGAACGTAGTAGGGTCGGTTCGACAATAAGGAGTACTCTCCGTAGAACAATAAGGAATATATAGGGCCAAAGTGGTGGTTGGTGGGCGAAATGACACTGAATGCGGAATCGCGCGATTGGCCTCAGACCCTTCGGTTGCGGTTAATGGGGGTGGGTTGTGATTGGTTGGCTGTTGTGGCCGGGGTGCTGTTACAGGGAGGGTACATTGGTGTGGCGCAAAACGATGGGTCTGAGCCTGCTGAGATGACATGGCTCTGGCCACGGCCCGTGGGCAGTGCTGCGGGTGTTGCGGGCGCTGTGGGTCCAGGTGGCAGTGCGCCGCAGACCCCCGCCGCCAGGCAAAGGCACCCCGAGAACGTAGAAACCAATGGCTCGGGGAATCTAGTTCTAATGGGTCGTTGTTGAGCTCAGACACCGGGGTCGGCGATCATGACGAGAAGAGACTTTCCCCGGGTTATATCAATGGCCTCTTGCAGAGAGAGAATTTCGCAGACAGGAGACCTGGGGTATTCTGATCTATGTACGCCGTACCAAGCAGTTAAAGTTTTTAGTTTCTCGATATCCAACATAGTATTCGGCCCCTAGTCCATCCACACCTTTAGGAAGATCACTAGAATCTTCTTAGCACCTATAAAGTTACAAGAATTAGCAAGATCAATCTTTCGTACCGATAGCGATGTGCCTCAGCCGCAGGTTGTTTTTGTCTCCTCCTAAGTTCCCCTGCACTCGCTGCGCCCGCGTTGGAAGACAAGATGGGCCGAGAACCCATTTAGCGAGTATTCGCAAGGCGCACTCCCCGCCGGCCAAGCCTTCCCTGGGCCGCAATGGACGCCACCACAGAGTCGAGAAACGGCAGAAAGGCGGACGAACACAAGAGGTAATTCCCGACATAGACTGTGGAGTGCAACTTGACCCAACACAAAGAATTATCTGAATGAGGCCTGATCTTGATGGTCGCTGAGGGAGTGGACATCCCTGAGGACTCCGTAGGCATTTGTTTCCCGCGCTCCAATCCCAATCAGCCTCTGACCAGTCGTGCCCCTAATGCCTCTGAGAGTCGAACGACACCATCCATGTCCTCAGAGAGACTTTTACCACAAATTTTAGCGGGAATCTAGTCCTAGGCATATCAACAGTACGACCTCTCAAGTCGTTGTGTACATGACATACTACCCAAAGTTCCACCCCTACCCTACGCCGCCTCTCAGCAGTCGCTAGTAGGGGAGATTCCAACGTTTTCAGGGACCAAAATCATGCAGTTGGGTCACTCTCACGACCATTCCATTGAGAAAACCCCGAACCGAATTCTTGACTCGTCCCAATCGGTAGGTGGTAGCAGCATGGGAGAGTGCTAAACTATTGCGCGACCTTGAGCCGTGCGGTGTTTGTGCCGCAGCCGTGCCTTGTCCGTGCCTCACTCGAGGCCGACTCGTATGACGGGCCATAGAGCCAGGTTATAGGACCGCGACAGCGTCAATGCAATATACCAGTAGGCGCAACAAAGACACGATGTTGGTAGTTCATGTCCATGACCCCTAGTCCAGGGGAAACTCTAGTCGATAGAGGAGCCTGTGGCACGGTAATCCGCCGTGCCTCTCGCAGCTGCTATCCTAGCCAAGTGAGATGCGCCTCACGTTCAGTCCGCCTTGCTTGGTATCCTGAGTAATCTATGATGGCAGTGAGCCGAGGAAGTGGAGATGGTGATAGCCCAAAGTGTGTTGTCAAAATAGGGGAAGGGGTTTGGCTCCTCTCATGGTTAGGGTATAAATATGAGGTCCTCGCGTCGTCTGGTTGTCTCAGCTCATTATCCAACAGCCTCTCTCACTCACAACTCCTACTTCCATCTCAGATCATTGCAATTCCAGCTCAAAAACTGCCATCATGAAGTTCACCAGCACCACCAAGACTGCCGTTTCTCTGGCCTCCCTCTTTGCTTCGGCCAACTGGTACGTGAGCAGTCCCAATATCAAAAGGGCACAACTAACACCTCCAGCGCCCCAAGCCTCCCTCCCCCCAACCTGAGCAACGCCACGAGCATCTCCGGCGCATTCCTGCCCTACACAGGCAACCACAAGCTCAACATCACCGTCTGGCACGGAGATCCAACCGACGACAGCAAGATCTTTGGCCGAGGCCAAGGTGGTTGCGGCGAGACGGAGTGGATACCCGAGGGGTCGGATGGGTCTCCTCTTATTCGCGACTGCCTGGAGATGATTGAGCGCCAGACGATAGCGTGGCACCGGCTTGTCATGCTGGAGCCGCGGAGGACGCTGATCTCGCACGGCACTTGCGCGTTCGGCGCTCAGATGTTGACATTCAACGGCGGTGCCACGTCGGGCGAAGGCATCCCGCTGTGGTGGACTAACATCGACAGTGATGATATCTGGGACCTCACCAGGGATGCTGTCGATAAGTTTCGGTGGAATGACAAGATGGGGGGGAGGGGTATTCTCGAGTGCGATGATTCTCTCGTGGACTGGGCAATTTACCGGGCCTGAGCTGGCGGTTCAAGTTGTCTTGTGGATATATTAGAATGCGTTTCCACTGTTTGTACAGTACCAGTTGAAGTCACGAATAAAAATTTCTTTTGATTACGGATACTCTGAGCTGGTGACTAGAAGACGGAACTTGAAATCGGCAATCTAAATCTTGTGAGAGCGCGAGGAATGGATTGGATGTTTGCCATCGATTCGCGTCCTGATGTCTTGCGTGGGGCCCACTTGTCAACGCTGCCGGCAGCCGGCTCAACAACCACTGAGGCTCGGTGGCAAGCATCTGATTGCACGCCACCGCGGATGCTGCTGGTCGAAATGGCTTGCTGGTCGTGGCCTGTGCTGTTCGGATTGATTGACACGCTTATGGGCCTTGGGTTGTAGAATATGAGCCTTAGTTTCGCCGGTAGCTTACGGCTGAGTTTCGCCTACGGTGTGTACTGCGGCTTGCACCGCGGCAGGCGCCGTAGCTTGCACTATAGCTTAAAATATACTACACCTGACAATACTAGTGTGTGATACGGATTAGACTGGATTACATTGCAGAAGGTAAGTTGAAAATATAAACTAATAGTTTTCAGGATCCATTACTTCAACCACTTAGCTTCTTCGAATTGTTAGTTATATTCTTTCTGTCACGGGGATCGATAGAATCAACGTGGTTCTGACCTTCAGTGTAAATAGTTGGTTGGAGAGAAGAGGAAGCAGGCCAGGCTGTGAGGCTCTGATCCAAGCTGTGGAGCCTAAAAAAGCAGGCTTTTTGGCCTTTCTAGCTCTCAGCCTACCCGATACTCGCCCGATCCAGTCGTTCACATAACTGATCTTGTTCCACTCCAGACTTTTCTCGCGGCTGACAACTAAGGCACGCCGAGCCAGGGCGATCTCCTGAAAGATCCATACACACACGCCTCCAATACCTCGCAGCGATGAACATACCTAAGGACTTCCAGTGGTCGTGAGTTGAGTGAGGAAGGTTAGGCCAAGAGCCCTTGCCGGCGCTGTATAAGGATGGGTGACCAGCTATCCATTGCAATGTTGTATCTTCAGGGTCGACTTTCTGTAGCTCTGAGTAAATCAGGTCTATAGCGTCCATAGCGCAGTGATACACACCGTTGGCAAACCCCGGCTATGAGATAACAAGCTCGGCAGTGGAGAAGATCTCGCCCATGAGTGGGATCTGATACAATTTCTCTTGAAGATCTCTCTAGTTAATGCAGATGGCGTCGACCTAGAAGAGAAACTCGTATTCTCTTGGCTTTGAAGATGATGCGGCCTAGTGCCTGTGGACATGTTCGAGAGCTTAGATTAGGTTTGTCCTCACTTGGATTTCCGTTTCGTTGACTATGATCGGTACGGTGATATTGGGGTCGCCCCATAGGTAGGACAATGTAGTAAACCGGGGCTTGTTGCGCAAGTAGGACGTTGACAGGCTCCATTGGACGTCATTGCCTGATTTGTGAAGCGAGAGGAGTCGGATTTGTCTGGTGCGGGGGTTTAGCTTTCTGTAGATGGAGCGGCGAGTTGGCCTCTGTTGTGGTACGGGTGATGCTTCCATGCTTGCTGAATTTCGGAGCTGGGAAGGCCCTAAGATCATAGGATCCTCGGGGACCTGATGCCAGTTCAGAAGATAGCATTGAATGGTGTTTTCTTTTTTCCCTTGTCTTTCTTCAGCCACCGTGGCCGAGGACCGAAGAGTTGCAGAGAAGTTGTGTGGCACGCCTATGACGTTGGTTTAAAATCTGGAATTCTGTCAGGCAACTGCGCCCCTCCCCCTCCCCCTCCCCCTTCCGGCTAGAATCGAAGCAACTCAGCGAACCGCAGTGCAGCATGAGCTCATATTCCTCTCTGCTCAGAAAGAACAGTGGTGAGAGGGATTGCTTCAGTTGATAAGATATTCTTTCTCTCCAGTCTGCGTCCATCTCTGAGCCCCTTACCAGGCACTTTGACGATGTTGACTGCCCTCTTGACCCACTTCATGTTGTTCGCATCCCCTCCACGTAATATCGGACACACTTATACAGGTCAGGCTTAATTGTTTTCATTGGGGCTTGAATCTAGAAGCCAATTGCTGGGCGAGTAAACCCATCCAATCATGCCGTCAGAGCTGTCAAGCCCTCATTCGCTTCACATGCATGGCTTCACATCTGTATAAGCTGCTCTCTGCCTGGGTCATTTTTGAACGTCAGTCTTGGGAAATATTGCAGCTTTAAAGATTCGTAGCACTGACCGCAGCCCGTACAAAGTATGGACTATTCGGGTGGCTTTGCCTCCGCGTTTCGGTCGTTTGCTCCTTCCCTAATACTGCCATTCAAGTATGTCCGACTCCACTTCAGCCAGTTCCGCCTACTGGAAATCGAGCTGGCACCCTCCCAGCCCGTAATTGGAGCATTGGGGTGGGGGCCGTTCGGTCCCGTACCAGTCGTCCAAACATCCCCAGTTCGGCGCCAATCTCCATCCGACTAGCACCTCTCCCCTTTGACGACAACAAACGACCTTCGTCGCCCTCTCATAGCACTAGGACAGCGAGATACCAAGACAACGATCCAATACAACAGCGCGATTATCAACGTCGGCCCCAACCTCTATACCACCCTCGTGACCCTCTACGATCGCCAGGCTCGCATACCACAAAGCCTCCCGTAAGAGCTGCCGCCACGCTACCTCTGAAGGTTGTAATTGCTTCTGTTCTCCAGCTCTCTGGCAAAACCAGAGGGCCATCTTTTGTGCTTCTACATCTATGAACTAGACCTCCAGATCGTGGTTGATCAACAGTATAATCACTAAAACTTGCCAGCCAGAGCCACGATCCTCCTTTGTGACAGTTACATCTTTGTTGCGCGTTCCGGTTCCTAGCCGGAACTCTAACGGTTCCACTTAATAACATGCTGCACTTGCTAACATGCTCCATTGCTAACATGCTCCATTGCTGACATGCTCCATTGCTGACATGCCCCACTTGATGGCATGTAGATAAAAGAAGGGGTGTGAAAATAGCCGGACATTATACGTAAAGAATAATGTGGAGCCTGCAAGGTTCGATTACCACATTAGACACCGCCTAACCCAGCGGGGAAGGCCGCGACACTGAGATTATATTAATATAAGCTTCCTTCTCTATTTTAAATAGGAATAACCTTTTCGTACTTTTCATTAAGGAGTTTCCTTTAATTAACTAATAAAAGGTGTATTAAGTTAAAAGCACTCCTGCTATTAATTATTACTCTTATCCTAAACAGCCTCCCTTCTCCGTCTGTTAAGCTAACTATTACGACCTGCACCCGACACAGGCCTCGAGAGGGCTAGCGCGGGTTAAGACAGAACGTATAGCAGGACGCCAACAGGTAAGGGGCGTTCCGAAGACGGCTTATTAAACTAGCACTCCTAGACAGGGGGTTCAATGTCACTATAGGTCGTTATCACTATAATGCATAGAGGTGAGTCTGAATAGTAGGATATAAATAAATAATTAAATATTAACGTAAGGAACTAAAGTCCCTTACAGTGGCTGTGGACATAACTATGGTTATTTATACTAACTAGACAGGGGGTATTTTATACCTTACTTAGTCCGTTATATTTAGTGGTGCACCACGTAGTTACGGCTAAGCAGTTAATTAAGCGGTGCTTAGTGTTATTATTCCTTATAGACCATTAAACACTTTCTTACTAGTCGTAAGGGCTTCGGGTCTTTACACCCCTAGCCCAGTGCATTAGGGCAGTATACACCGTCCTTCCACACTGTTCCTTCTGCAGGGGATTTATCAAACCGCCTTAGCTTAAGTGACAGCCTGCAGGGTCGTCATACGATTCCCCCTCTTTAACATTCTTTTCCCATAAAGAACTTATTAGGTTAGTTTCCTTCCTTCCCCACCTTTATCATATCTTCTAACTATGTTAAAAAACGTAAGAGATAGAGAAAATAAGAAAAGGCTCCTTATAACCGTTATATCCGTTTTATAAAGTCTCTTAACGCCTTTACTTTACAGATATCTCCCTACACTTATTATTAAGCTAAGTCCTTATTATACCAAGTTATAGTGTAGTTTAACAGTTACAGTAAATGTTAATCTACCGGTATACCTTTTTTATGTGACGTGTTTAGTCACTTTAACGAGTTTATTAAAGGTTTAGTAGATAAGAAAAGGGAGCTAGATACTTTATACGATTAAGTAGTTATTAAGTATTATAACTCCCTTATAAAGTTATAACGTGTTAAAACTTAGTGGCGTGTTATTAAAATAAAAGTAATGAAAGTGTTTTCTTATAAGGTTAAGGTTTTATCTTTCTAAGAGTGGGTAAAGGTAGCGGACCTAGTCTGTGTTAAACCGGCTTTTTAAGATTAGGACTCTTTCCTTACTAGTTTTCCCTTTAAAGGGTTACCTTAACCTATAGCGTCCTCTTAACTTAGTTTATAACTTCCCTTTTTTAACAGATAAACCGGCTCTTTAACGCAGTAATAACGCGCTTACTTCTTAAAGTGAGAGGTTATGGGTTTTACTCCTATAAGAGTCTTCTTTTCTTTTATTTTTTCTTTTTTTGGGTCTGGAGGGTTTAATATGTTTTTTTTTTTTTTTTTTTTTTTTTTTTTTTTACTAACTTCCTTTCTTAACAGTGCTTGTTCTTATGGACACGCTTTTCTGCCACACACCGTTATATAACTGGTTTAAGAGACCTTAGTGCACACTAGATCGCTTTTCACCCTTTAACTCCTTCCCTGGACTTATAGTGAAATGTAAGTCCTTTAGTTATAAGGGGTAAGTTATCCTGTAGGCCACCAGTTTATAACGTTTTAATTCTCTATATTACCACGTATACGATTTATATAAAGCTTACTAAGAGCTTTAAAAGCCCAGCCTTCTTATTAAGTTTAAGGTCCTTATAACCCTAGTTAAGGGTTTTAATAAATGTCCTTCCGTACCTATTAAGGAGTTTCCTGCCATTTCTTAGGCTTTAAGTCCTATAGTAGTCTTACTCTTTAATATAGTAATTTAAATGTTAGATCTTATTTTATTTTTAGTTTTTATTATTAGCTTTAGTTAGTTTAGATTCTTTTAATAAAACTCTGTAATTAAGTCTGGGTATTTAAGATTTTTAACTGGCTTTTATAAGTTACTTTTAAGGCTGTAATCTAGTTATTTAATAAGATATTTAACCCATGACCTGTCACCGCGTTTGGTAGTCGAGACCAAACCACATGTATTTCAGTAGGATAAACAGAAGAGTGGGCGGGGTGGAAACGCCCCGACCACGCCCCGACAGTAGATAGTTAGCAGTAGAGGGACCGCTTGCCCTCACGGGCGGAGCTTTCAGCTCCTACGGTGTAAGACAAATAATAGTAAGATACCCATCTGATAATGCTAGGTTTTTGACCATTCCACCCCTTACCCTCTTTACGTTGTTTATCCAGTCTGCACGGGTTTCTCCCACGTCTATTCGCACGGTGTAAAGAGGCTCTTTCTTTTTGCCAGAGCCTTCGTACTCCCACTTCCCACCCCTCTGACGATGCCTAGTTGGGCAGAGATCTTTCCTTTCCGATCCGGCCAACGTAAACCTCCCGGATAGCATGTTCTGTCGAATCACAGCTTGAACAGAGGAATGTATGTTATGCGCCATTGTGTAACAGCTCCGCTCTCACATACAGTCACGTACATTCACCCTCGCCCCCTTCCATATGCCTCCATAGCTGCGAATATGTTGATACGTGTTTGCAATTAGGAGACTAAGACAGCTTTTTGGGACAATCCCCAGACGCCGGCATCTTCGCAAGAGATTCATGACACATTGGCTGCTTGCAAATTACATCATAAAGACTACAGTCAGCAGTAGCCATGAAACGGCATGCAGCCTAGATATCCAACATAGTTAAACCCCTTTCCAGAAACGCCAAAATAAAAACCCTTCCACGACCGAAGGCGCCTACCCATTACCCCAAAAAGGAACATATCGGTTCACCGTCATGTAGACACCGGCCGGCTGAACGCGAAGGGATATGTAATCCTCGACATACACATACACGCGGGAGGTCGCATATAGCGCACACACAACTGTAACTGGAACAATGACGTGCTGTGGCAGGGCCATCTGCGGGTCCTGGTCTGGGGAAATGTTGCGGATGACATCAAGCCACCTGTCGAATTTCCTGTAGGTCCTGAGAAGATAATCCCATTGGACCACGACTGGTCTTGGGAAGAGTCGCCTCCATCTTTCCCTAGATGAAGACCGTCGGTCGGATGCGCTCTGGAGGTGGGTTTGTGACTCAGCATCAGCGCTATCGGAGAGGACCAGAAGCGCTGACTCTGTCGAAATGACCTTCGTTGTTGTTGCCCCTGGACTCGACATCGTTGTTGTGACTGCTGACGCTGGCATTTGCCTTTCCAGCTCGTCATGCGCTTCATGCCACTTAAACCCTTCGAGCATGTAGTAGACCCCGCCGTATAAGCCAAAGGCGGCTTGGGCGACAGCGCAGACTCGCCACATGTATTGCTCCACTGGCGTTGGGAAGAAGAAATTCCAAGCTATGAGCCACCAGCCACTGAAGACAAGCAGCACAAACCCGGCGAACGGTGCCAGCAGCCATGACCTCTCCGCCGAGATCCACGTGTCCGAAGGGAACCGATCCCAAGGCCTGGACTTCATAGGGCGGGAGATAACTGGGAGGCGAAGTAGATGTGTGAGACGCGTGTAGTAGGACCAATGTGTGTCGATCTGAAACCTGGGCCCATCAATGAAGTCTAACGGTGTACGATACCATTCTTCCGTGAGGTCATGGTGGGTCTTTGGGGAATAAGTTGCCGAGTCAGCATCAGGATACAGCAGTAGCATATAGCTTATAATTTACATGGCTTCGGTGGTTGTGGGGTAACGTACGTTTTCTTTAGCCCATGTTCTAATCTCTTCAACGAGTTTGTTATCTTTCGTTGGTATTGTCCTAGGACGTGAAATGGACGGCTTCTTGAACCAGCAGATTTGAGTTGCCAGCATAACAAAAACATAGGACAGCGCGGTAAGCTCCAGTGTTGTCATAGGTAGACCGACTCTGGTGCGTTGAATCTCGATGACAGAGAACCAGAGCGCTTGCCACACGACAAGGAGCCTTGAGAAGAGGTCTGTCAGTGCGAGATCAATGACCTTCCAAGCCGGGGGGGTTCACCTTGACAACGTGTCGGACGCATTTCTCTCCCCGATATTCATGTGTTTCATATTTGGAAAGTCTACATGGCTGTACTTGACGAGCCAGTGAAGTTGTTCCGCATTGATGGGAAAGCCGTCCGGGAAGTCGGTGCTCGTGAGAAGGATGCCGCCCATGTCGGCAAAGAATGCGTACGTATATGTCCACTCCTGGCCATTGCACGGAACCTTCTGTGTCTTGAACCTTCTAACGCTGCGCCTTGCGCTCGAGAACTGGCCGAGCGCAATGCCGAAGAGGAGATCAGGACCAAGGAGGCCAATCATGGCGAGGTGGGTCTTGTCGATGCATCGCTGGAGGAACCCGTCTTTCGGCGAACTAACGTTGGGGTGGGTAGCGACCCAGCAGCAGAGCACTATTGTGACTGAGCAGGACCAAAGGATATCGACCAGAATGGACCCAACCCGGTCGGGACTCATGATATGATATAGTGGAGGGGTCAGCCATGCGGAATTAATGGTGATGCCAAATGTTGAATATGGATCGTACTGACAGCGACAGTCAGCCACTTGGGGTTGTAATCATAGCAGAGGGGGTTAAGTCGGAGGACGAGAGGAAAGAGAGGGTGGAGCAGAAAGAAGAGGTGCGAAGGAAATATGAACCCCACCATGCCGGAAACTGCGATGCAGCACGAAGTTTCACAGCAGGTCTTAACCGTCAAGGCTGCCGGATGTGCTCTAATTTGAAGCCGCTGCAGGCCTGTGGCCGCAAGCCCGTGGCGCAGCCCGCATCTTGGGAACCGAGGCTGCATGGGCGAAATGCATCATCAGTCGATTTCAATGGTGTTTCAGTACTCGACAGCGAGACTGCGCGGCCTGAGTGACTCTAGTGTGGGAGCACAAACGTCGAACAACTACCTGCCTCAAACTCCTCGTGCTCAGCATCCTCGTGCACTTTCTGCAGTCCGCTTCATTTCTCCGTGACAGCCCAGCGATAAAATCCGAAGAGAGACCCATCATGGCCGCCTCGTCGCCCGATCCTTCGGACACGACCCCACTAGTCAATGCGAATCCACAGCTCCAAACATATATAGTACTACCTCTCCCTCGACTCGTGCATTGGCTATCGCTTGCTTCTCGGCGGGACCGCCATTTCGGGTACTGGGGCCATGACACCTACTAGCCGTTTCCCCTCACCAAGGCGCTAAGAGCTATGGAAGACAAGCTGGCCGAAGTTCTCGCTCTCCCCCGTGGTGCTCACGTGCTTGACGCTAGTTGCGGCGTTGGCCACGTTGCCCTTCACATGGCCAAGACCCACGGGCTCCGTGTCTCCGGCATCGATATCGTTGATCACCACATTGCCAAGGCCCAATGAGTGGGTGAGACTTCAGAGGAGATGATGCCTTGTTCAAAGATTCAAAGACATCACGTCACTTCAATCTTACGAGTATGGAGGTGCACCTCGAGGCAATCGACCGAGGCCAATTTTACCCTACGAAATTCGTGATTTTCGCACTGAGGTCACCGGAGGCCGGAGAGCGGGGATATGTTAGGATTATGGCTTGAATCCAAATGATATGACAACTCCATGCAGGGTCTCGCCCTCGCCTCCCAGATCCAAGATTATCATGACCTCTTCTTCGCGGCCTGCACCACCTTATCACTCCTCTTCTTCTGCAAGAGATAATCCCCTCCTAGAATTGCCTTACACACACCATACAATCCTGCCAACGGCCAGATACGCCAAATCAGAGCCAGCAACCATGTCGCAAGAGACGCCTGTGTCGCCACCTCTTCCGCATCAACATCCACCTTGACCTTGTCATAGACACTTGGCAAGTACCCGGCATGATACTTTTCGCGAAGTTTGTCGTAAGCCCCGCGATCGTAATGCGCCCAAAACTCATCCTCAGTATAATACGCATGAGCATATAACCATTTCTTGCCCCCATGCGCATGCACAATTCGCTCCAACTCTCTGTTCTGTCTCACACATTCTCGTCTGTTAAACGAAACTGGTCCCCAAACCCCAAAATTCAACAAAGGCTTTGCATCCAAGTCCCCGAATTCCGCATGCAATCCATGTCTTGACTCCTCCTCCTCCCTTCTCATCTTCAAGGGGCACAGCCAGAGCGGGTACAGTTCAAAATGCTGATCCACCCATTGCACGAATTCCTCGGCTCAAATACCTCCCGGATAGCCGCATCTTGCAGTGCGAGTTCCAGGCCCAAATGCTCGTTCGTCAGGGGAATGTTGCCCCCAGCCAGGGTCCAGGCCGTTTCAATCGTGAGATCGTCGAAGTTCCACTTGGTATCCATCCCCAGCAAGCCTGCCGCGGAGAGTTCCGAGTGAAGGCTCCGGTCAAGTCTTCGCATTCAAGAGATGACGGCGCCGCGAATGGCAAAGTCTTCCATCTCGCTTTGCAATACCGTCGGTCGAATCGGCGCCACCCATTCCACCGAATCAATCAGCACTGCATTTAAGTGGACGTATTGCTGATTCGTGACGACATTTATGGAGAAGGTGGGAATGCCTTGATTCAATTCCCTCATCGCGATCGCCACCTCGACACACCACTTCTGTGATAATGGTACCAATCTCTGGCTCGCGGGGGTGCTCCAGTTCGGGACCCACGAGGGCAGTGAATCCCGGGCACGTGAGTTCCATTGGCAGAACGGAAGAAACCACAGGTCGCCGCGCTCCAGATACTTCTTGATCAGTTCGATATAGACATTTTGGTATTCGTATGTCGGGCTGCAATTGACGTCGATGTTCAGATCGGCCGCATCCGATGCCAACCCCAGCAACGCGTAGATGTGATCCTTCGGGTCTGTTGCCTCCAGAGAAGCAGCATACGCGTCTCGCAAGAGCTTCGCTAGCGATTTCGGATTTGAATTGGAGCCGGTGAAGTCGAGACGACTATAAATCATAAACCATGGCCGATGATGCAGCTGCGCGGGCTGCCTTCCTAACTCCTTCTGCAACTGATCCCAGGTGCTCAGAAAGGTACCGAATACATGCTCGGCTTCCGTATCGATCCAGTCCCTCCCGCACACAAATGCGATCCTTCCATGTTTTGTAGAAACCAGCTCTTGCAAAACCCACACCCTCCGCCACCATTCCCGGCGTAAGAGCTCATCTATGACATCAATGGGGTACGGCGGTATTGGCGTGTCGGACGAAATTTCCTTTTCAAACAGTGTACCGAAGCTGGCTGCATTCCATCGATCCCGATTCTCCTGCTCCGATTCGGCGGGTGGCAGAGGGGGAAGCATGGACATGCCCGGCACATTGTACGCTTGTGTCTTCAGCGCATGGCGTCGATGGGAGGCCAACAGCTCAATGGCGCGGCTGCTGCTTCTCGAAGGTGGACCTAGCCAGATGATGGTCCAGGACGCTTGTGAGTAGACCCGCCGCATTTGACCGATCTGCCAGCTCTTTTCGACATCGTCGCTCTGATCAATGGATATTGCATCGACCCAAAGAACAAAGTCGGCTTTAGACGATACGGCTAAGTAGCGCAAGGCGGCGCTCAGGTTGCGTGTAATATTGATGACTTGGTTGTGGATGTACAGGACAGGAGTCGCGCGGGCAATTGCTCCGTCGTTTACAGCGCCTCTCCAAACATATGACAGGGCTTTGTAGACCGGGTTGTCGTTCAGGGAGACGTATTCGATTGTGCCCTCCAGAGGGTCGTTCAGCAATAAGCAGGGCTTCAAGCGGAGTAACCTGATCTCGCACTTGTAATTTTCGAGAGACCGCGAATGCTTGAAGGGGGTTCCTTGTGGTTGAGACATAGTGGGGATCGTGTTTGAATATTCTTCTGCGCTGCAAAGTCGATATCACGTTTATCAGAAGGGAGCTTCGGGATCGTTTGAGTTACCTGTTGGGCGAAATTGTTCAGCCCGTGGAAGTTCTTCATATAGCCCGAAGACATGCGGCTGTGCCCCTTGACTGAAATCAGCCACTGTCTCCTTTCGGGCGCGCACGCGCTTCCATCCTCACAAATGAGGTAGTGTCAAGCCTCACCCAATATTGTACCCAATATTGTCAAGCCAAAACGCTTATCACTGTCTCGTGCCAAGGCAACACAGGCCTCTTGAAACCCATGGCTTCGATGCCAATAGCGCTTTCAGCTGCAAGTCAAGGACTTGCTCACAAGGGCCGCCACCTCACAGTGCAGGGATGCACAATGTTCCAGATGCTAAGGCTTCAGTTCCCGTTCCTTTCTAGTATCGTTGACAAGGTGAAGGGTCTGGGAAACATGTTTGCTTATAGCTTGAATTTCGTCACTTACGCAGTTGCTGACAGACACACCTTTGCCAAGGTCTAGAGGCACTGAGAGAGACTACCAGCCCTTCAACCAATGACCAATCAAAGTTATGCTTCGGTTAGCTCAAACCCTCGATAATTACGTAACCATCACCAACACCATTAGGCAAAGGGTTGGAAGATCAGTGCAGTTACACGAGCTAATGTTACTATTGTCGTCAGCAACTCCCTCCATACTAGATCCTTCTCTAACATAACATAGTAATGGTATAAATCTGAAATTGATTTGATTGAATCCTTTTGGTTCATTTTGGGTTTTTTGGTAAGGCATAGGTTGCTCAGCTTTGACAATAGGGCTTCCGGGCCGAGCACACACCCAGTACGCGTGTACATCATAATTGGAATTGTTACCTGGGAGCTATCCTTGCAGATTACGCGTCGTTGCACCCAAACGCTACCAGGGAGCTGTCGTGGCTGAAATCCACACAGCGTACCACGGATGGCAATGGTATCGTGAGAACATGGTCAAAATCTACAACACGATCGGCATCCTTAATGAAGACCACCTGCACAGACCGGGGCGCTAATCTGGCGTTTTGAACAAGTTCTCTGACTTCTGGTGCCGATTCTCCGACGACGCTAAAACAGCCTATCCTGCTCTTAGCTCGACTCAAACACGCACTGTATTGTCCTTTGCCTCATCACCCATAGGCAGATCTACGACTACAGAGTCTCACTCATTCCATAGTTGAGTGGAGCTCCCCCAGCTCACTCACCACACCTTGAATGAACAACGCCAAGAAAGCAGGGTCGTCCAGACTTCTTGATACCGTGTCAAATCTGCATCCACGAATCGCTCAAGTCTTGTTTGGTGGTTAGTGGCAGGGTCAAGGCAACGGCTGGAGAAGGGCTTCGAGAGGAAGGGCTAGTCCGTGTCGATTTGGTTGTTGCTGGACTCGAGGAGGTAGATATCGCGGAGATCCCACCTGCTGCAGAGCCATGAGGTTGCGTGGAACTTAAGCACGATTAGGGTAAGGGAAGCAGTGGTTTTGAACTTAAGGAGAGGGCTGCGTCAGTTTCTGAGGTTGCTAGGGCTCCCGGCTGCTAGGACGCGTACTTTGTTTTTATTCTAAGAAAGAGCCTCGGCTTGAGGACCTAATCAACTAGGGTAACGCAGGTGTTACTCTCTAGCCCCTGCCAAGGCTTCGTAAGGCGCAAGTGATGCTGCCAGACATCATCATGAAGGAAGCCTATATGTTTAACATCCACTAGGCCTGAGATAACGCGTTGCAAAGATTGGTAATCAAAGGGGCAGTAGTTTTGGCACTGGCAAGTCTGGGGCCACTGGGAGCTGAGGGTGGAAAACAGTCTCTCAGAGCAGTTCCGTACTTGGAGTCACTTCTCGGCCATCGCTTTTGTATCTCCGGCTCGAATTGGCTCCAGTTTCCTTGTTCCCTTTGTCGGCGTCTTGATGCGGCGGACGTCGGCTTCGATGCTGTTGGTCAGCTCGATGTATTTGCCGTTGTGAAATCCAATCATTATGGCACGGGCGAAGCTGGTGGCTCAAGCTAAAAAACCCGGCTAATAACTCGGCGTCGGCACAGTCGTTGACTATCTTCGAACTAATACAGGGAAAGAGATCAGAAGCAGTCCCTCGGGTTCTTCCTGTCCCGAGAATTGTTTGAGAGCCCATTGTGGACAACGACTCAGTTGGCGGGCGGTTCTTCATAAGCTAGGGCCTTTTGGCAACTCGACATGCAGCACCATGCAGGTGACAATCAGCTCTGGAGGCCTTCGCATCTTGCATGGCGGGCGGCTGCTCTGTGTGGTGGCGATAGCTAGCCGAATGACCAATGAGTGCGCATTTGGCTCAGAGCTGCAGGCTGACGGGCTTGTATCGGCAGCCCCGACACGCTGCAGCCAGCCACTAACCAGCCAAAACTCCTGGAAATCACTGCCCTAACACCAAGCCCCATTCAGCTAAACAATTCACACCTATAGAACAAAACAGATCTTGGTTGTTGGATTGAACCCCTGACCCCCTAATCATGACAAACACCATCCCTCCTCACGTTCAAGTGCCCATATACCTACCCAGAGCTCATCTCATGAAAGGCCTCAACTTCTCCTCATTCCCGCATCTCTCCCGGCCCTAAATCCAAGCTATCTTCAGCACCAAACCTCAGCATTACCCGACAAACCAAGAGAACACAACCCCCC
>Ga0247760_1002072_pt1 | contig 16294 bp, 18 predicted proteins | sample UWRJL171409R4_FD_179936 | JGI IMG/M metagenome (GOLD analysis project Ga0247760, IMG submission 179936) | Plant litter microbial communities from Arlington Agricultural Research Station in Wisconsin, United States - UWRJ-L171-409R-4 | ecosystem: Environmental > Terrestrial > Plant litter >... | reverse complement strand
TTGGATATAGCGCACAAACGGTCTCTCATTCCACTCCACGTAACAACAACAATACAATAGAAAATACATCACAACGGATAGAAAATACATCACGGCGGATAGAAAAGATGAAAGATTGATTGCCTACTACGTTGTTTTTATTTCTATCTTCTCTCGGTAGCTTAGGTACCTTAGGCAGGCAAGGCAGGCAAAAAATGTAAATAGAAGACTTACACGCACAGGTTCAACTGCGCCCTTTACCTGATTATCACCCATCTTCAACAGCAGACCATCTCACTAATTACATGAGGAGGTAAGTAGCTAGTTCTTGACCTTTCTACCGTGTCCATGTCCGTATCTTCCTCCATAGTATCCATATCCATATCCACCGTATCCCCAGCCCGAGTCCGAGCCCGCACTAGAACTGGTCGTCGCCGTCGCCAGAGACGAGGTCGAGGCCGGAGTCAGAGGAGTCGTGGCCGCCGCCGCACCTGAACTACTACGCACGCCTGTCATGAGGGTAGTCGGTATAGTGCCATTCGTGGGGAGAATTCCCGTAATGGCATCAATAGCGGAGGTGGCTGACTCTGAATTCGAGCTCGGAGTCGGGAGAACGCCTGTGATGGCATCAATGGCTGAGGTGGCTGACTCTGAACTCGAAGCTGAAGTGGGGATTGAAGCGGAGCCTGAGCTTGAACCTGAGCCTGATGCGGAAGCGGGACTGGGGCTTGCGGCGGGGCTGGAGCTTGCAGCAGCAGGGCTCGAGCTTGACACGGCGTGGGTGGAAGCTGAGGCGGGACTTGAGCTTGAAATGGGCTGGTACGAGTAGCCGCCGTAGCCGTAACCACCGGACCAATCTGATGACGTCGTAGCTGCGGATGTGGTCACGCCAATGGCAGTAGCGGCAGCATTGGTAGATACCGCATCCGTGGCAGAGGTAGCGGAGTCAGAGGTGGCTGTGGTGGTCGAGTTGGAATAGGGAGTCTTAGTGGTGGCACTAGTAGTTGAGTTCGACACCGGCACAAAGACAGTTGTGTAGGTTGAGTGGGTTGCCGTGACGGTCACGGACGTTGCGCTCTCAGAAGACAAAGTGGCACTACCCGTGCTTCCGCTCGTACTGCCGCTTGGGCTACCGCTGGTGGTGCTGCCGCTGTCGCTGGTGGTGCTGAACAGGGGATCAACAGCCGTGGTGGAGCTGGCGACAGGGGTAGCAGATGTAGTTTCGGATAAAGTGGAGCTCAGGTCAGGCACCACAACGGTTGTGTATGTGGAATGGGTTGCTGTGACGGTGACAAAACTGTCGGTTTCCTCGGATGTCGTGGTGCTTGGGCTGGCACTGCTGGTTGTGAACAAGGGATCGACAGCAGTGGTCTCAGATGTGGAAGGGGCTGAGCTTGTGCCATTCACCGGGCGGGCTGATGTGGCAGGGCTAGTCGAATTTGTCGTGGACGGGTAGGCGGGGCTAGTGGACCAGCCCGAGGGGATGGTCAAGCTTTTGCTCGTGGTAGGTGTGGCTGTGACAGATGGACCCGAGCTGGGCGTCGTCCAGTATGTCAGACTAGGCTTGTAGGTCGCCGGTGAAACCCATGTGCTTGGTGCACCAGTCCCCGTCCCCGATCCGTACCCGGTGGACAGTCGAACCGACGTGGTGCCGACAGCATCGGTGGAGTTGGCTTGAACGGGCGTAGAAGATGCCGTTGGAGGGATGGTAAACGTTGCATCCACCGCTGACGTGTTTGTGGCTCCTTCAGGCGATGGAGACGTGCCAGACGAGAACGCTGAGGTATAGGTAGGGTACCCACGGGTCGAGTTGGCCTTGGGCGAGGAGGTGCTTGAGAGGCCCGCGCCCGACGTAAAGGACAGGGCATCAGCTGAGGACACGATGGAGATGGGGGTGGTGCTGACGCCAAGGTCAACCGATGACGAGAATGTCACCGTGGAGGGGGAAGATGTGGCATTGACAAAAATCGGCGGCGAGTACGTGGTGTTGGGGAAGGTGGGCAACCCTCCGCTGCTTGACATTGGGAAGCCTGAAGAAGGCAAGGCCGTAGTCAATCCCAGCGAGACACTCTGAGAGCTGGTGGGAACACTGCCATTTGTGCCAGTCGAGGCCGCGAGTGAGGGTGATAATGTAGGAACCACGGCGGATGACTCGATGACAGTTTTGCTGAGGGGCAGCTGGGTAGAGGTCAAGCCAACCGTGACCGTAGAAGGGACGCATGACGGGGCGCAAGAAGGGCCACAGACTGTGACAGTCGAAACGGATACGCGAGTGACAGTCGTGGTGTAGAAGTCATTGTACGCAGCGCCATAGTATCCCTTGTGGGGATTGGGACGATTATCGTTCGGGAAGGCCGCAACAACAACGCCTAGGCTAATCGCAGGTATCAGCGTCTGGACATTGGGCCTCGTCCAAGAAAACAACTTACCCCAGCGAGAGAAGGCCAGAGTGAGTGAGAGCCAACATCTTGCTCCAATTGTCAGCGAACGAACGAAAGAACGAGCGGAATGTCGAAAGGAAGAGCGACGAGTTGGTCGGCGTGCTGAAGAGCTGAGCATGACCTTGGGCCGAGACGAGACCCCCATACTTATACCCACACTCCCAATCATTCATCCCACCTGTTGGCTCGTTTGGCTGATGAAGCCATCCCAAGGTATCCCGGGTGCTTGCCAGATTGCCACGCTTGACTGCAGATCAACACAGCTGCCGTGCGTACGACAAGGATCCCGCCGTCCTGGGCTTGCCACAGCGTTTGCATGCCCACACCACTTGCTGCCACCTGCAGGTCGTCTCTGTGCTGGGACATGCCTTGGAGAGTAGCTGCGGGCTGTGATTTTGTGGTTGGACGAAAACTCACCAACCTGGCGAATCATTTTACTCCAGGTCCAAACCGGCCATTGGGGGCCCCCCAACAAGAGAACGTCCAGATCTCGGCCAGACGAAAAACACCCCTGCATTCATCAATCAATCCCCCACGACCCCCGGCCACATTAGATCGGCAAGCATCTGGTTACGTGCAGCAAACGCCGAACCGTGGCTGCACAAAGCCGCCACGTCTGTATGCCATCAAGGCCAAACACTCCAACCCGCCATCCTTGGACTTGTTTGATGGCCCGTCCTGCTGTGGCTTTGTCGACGGAAATCCCGAGGTTGGAGAGAAATCCGACTGCGGGGCTGGGGTCTAGTCTCAGACATTGGCCACAATAAAAGCTAGAACAAGCTGGAAGGTGGCCGAGAATGTGTCGGAGGCACTACGGAAGAGAGAATACGGGAATTGTTTGTCCTCCACAGTCAGTCTGAAGTATTGGAAGATCGAACTGAGGGCCAAAGGAGAAAAAAGGTGAGAACCAAGTGGTTTGCTGTCTCGTCGGCCATCGGTCGGCACAGGCACACCGCTAGGCCGACGAGGGATCCTGGTCGATAGAGCAGTTGTGTCACTTGGGATTCTCAAAGCTGAGCCAGGAAATCGTGAACCTGGAATTCATCTCTCGGTAAGAGGCACGGGCTTCAGCAAGCAAGCCAAACATGCTGACCACAACCGAACGGCTTACCATCCGTACCTGCAGCGGCTGACATGCGGCCTCCCGCCCATGTGGGTGCACAACACGGCTCTGATATACCATATGACCGAGCTTCGCTCTTGTTTTCCCTGATGCAGCAGCATGAAGGGGGGGACGACATCAAGCAGAAGCGGGGAGATCCGCAGCAAAATGAGCGGTGAGATAGCGCATGTTGACGGGACGACTCACAGGGTCATCGTATTAGCGATTCCCTGCAATGTACGCACGGCGGAGCAAGCGGCAGAATCGGGCGATGGCTGAACTCGTGTTTCAGGCGAAATTAAGCAATAGCGTAACGCAGATGAAAACATGGCAGGCCGCCGCTCCAGCCCACTCATCAGATAACAGCCCGCAAGCCCTTGAAGACATCTTCCCGCTGGCCGAGGAAGCGTTCCTCGACCGTCTTCCAGTTGATGACCTTCCAGATGTTTTCGAGATAGGCAGCCTTGCCGTTGAGATACTGAAGATAGTAAGCATGCTCCCACATGTCCACCCCAAGGAGCGGAACGTCACTAGGCCCCACCGGGTCCTGATCTCGCGTTGTCACAATGCGCAAGCCACCGCTGGCACCGTCTCGGACGAGCCAGCCCCACCCGCTCCCTTGGATGGCCATAAGGGCGGTTGCAAAAGCGCGCTGGAACTCGGCTGCGCCGCCCCAGGTCTTCTGGATCTGGATAGCGAACTGTGGCGCCGCCTCGGGGCTCGCCTCGGGAGTACCGGCGGGAGCAAGGTTTGCCCAGAACAGAGCATGATTAATGTGACCGCCCCCGTTGAACTTGATGGACCCCTGCAGTGCTATCTGGGCGGCGATATCGCCGGCATTAACCGCAGCAATGTGCGACTTGAGGGCGCTGTTGAGATTCGTGACATAGGCCTGGTGATGCTTGCTGTGGTGCAGCGTCATAATCTGAGCTGAGATGTAGGGTTCGAGTGCCTGCTCTGCTTATTAGCTGGAAAGGGGGAGTGGAGGTTGGGGGGTGGGAGTCGCACGTCATATGCGTATGGAAGCTGGGGCAATGTGTAGGTGGTGAGGGCGGCGCTGGAGTTTAGCTGATCGCCCGAAAGCGTCTGCTGTGGGTTCAGTGCGAGGTACTGAAGGACGCTGCCGAAGTTAACCATTTTCACGGGGGATTGGTGCCTAATGATGAGTCTAATTGATATATCCAAGCTGAGCGCCTGCTCGATGTCGGACTGCGTTTTGCGTGGGCTGTCTGGTTGATGGAGATGCAAATGCGTCGCGTGCGAAGAATTTCTTGCGACACGCGTCGCGATTCTGCCGGCACCAAGCTCTGGAACGTGCTGAATTATTCAGCAGGGTGCGCCCCTTCCTCCACACATCGCGACATTAACCCCACAACCCCAAAGCCCCGCCAAGCACGCGACACTTCCATCTTCAGGAATCCTTCCCAAAGTGAAGTGCAAATGTCGTGCAATTCTGCCCTAACCTCTTAACAGTCTCCGGACTTCCACCAATGGTGACTGTATCCGGTGCCCAGACAACCAAGAAGGTGGGCATTCCCGTTCGACCCCCACTCTGCAATCCGATCCCTGAAAGTTTGTTCGCGTGGTACACCAGCTCAGCGGCGGCCACTAAGTTAGGGCATGTTCCAATTCCAAGGGTTCGACAGAACATTTGCAGCCCACATTCGCACCAGCCCTGTTCAACGCCTACCAAGTCCCACGCTAACAACCTTTCAGGGGATGGATTGCATCTCGATAATGCGGGGGATTCTCAGCTCCGGAGCCAAGACAGTGCGATTCCGCTGCGATTGGCCCTTAGTGCGCGATAACCGCCTCGGCGCATGCAAGGCCTCGGGCAGCCACAGCCCTGCTAGGCACACCACGATGAGTCTCTTAGGTTTTTGACGTCGAGTCTCCTCGATGATCTTGGATCTTCACAAACTCCTTCACAACCGCCAAACATGGGCAGGACGTGGTTCGAGTCGCCCCCGCGCTCTCGAAGAGGATCCGAGGACTACACTCCTGCGGCATCTGATATCGCTCTTGTGCCAATCCGCAGAGACTTTTCTCCAGACAGTCCGAGTCCACCGAGGAAAGGTGCCTGGCTTGCGTGTTCCGAGTTCCTGCGTCGATTCTGGGTTCTTGAGGTTTTCTGGTGTTTCGTAGGGCTTGGTTGTGCAGCCGCCATCATCGTAGTTCTCGCCCAGTATGACCGGCAACAGGCCCCGCAGTGGCCTCTTGGTATCACTCTCAATACCCTCCTCGCCTTTCTCGCATCGACGGCCAAAGCTGCTCTTCTGATCCCTGTCACTGAAGGTATTGGTCAGCTTCGATGGATGTGGTTCAGGAGAACAGCGAGACAAGCCGACGACTTCGAGCTTTTCGAGGAAGCAACGCGCGGGTCGTATGGGAGTTTGAAGCTTATGATATCTCTGAAAGGAGGGTGTGTTGCATATCTGCGTTTCTAAGTGTCCCTCTTCATCTGACATCCTCTCTCTTCAGGCTTCTCGGCTTCATCGCAGCGCTGGTCGTCGTAGCAAGTCTGTTGGTCTCGACTGTGACTCAAGTCACGATCCAATACGAAAACCAACTGTTCCCATCCAACCACACGGTTGCGGTACCACGCATCACCGTTCTAAGCTCTGATCAGTTCTTCCTGGACCGGACAGACCAAACTTATCTCCGTTCGCTCAACCTCAAGCAGCACATTCACAACGGCGCCTACACACCCGCCGGCCAAACCGTTACTCCGGACTCGCTCGACTGTAGTACTGGAGACTGCGAGTTCCCCGACTTCGTCACAGTCGGAATCTGCAGCGAGGTCTCGGACGTCTCTTCGTCTTTGAAAACCGATAATCCACCTCCCCGCCAATGGGGTCTTCCAGGTCTAACCTACAATATGACATGGTCCGCTGCTCTTCCCTGGGGTCAAAATCTTACGATACCCACGGTTTATGCCTTTGACTTTTGGGCAACACGAGACTTCGCACCGAGCATCGCCTTTGGTCACCTCAGGAACCAAAGCTTTGGGAACCTTTACATCATATATTCCAATATTTTCGACCTAGACAAGCCGCAGCCCAGAGTCGAGTTCCATGCCGTCGAAATGATCTGGTATTGGTGCACCAAGGCATATTCTGTCAAGGTGTCGGACGGGAGAGCGCACTGGCGTGAACTGGCACGGTCAAAGCGGATTCTCAACGACACAACACTTTCCATGAATGTGCCACTCAACGTCCCTTTCTGGCTTTGTTCTTTTCAGATCACGCCCCAGAAATGCGAAGAGTCCTCTTGGGGCAACCTCACACTTGCGCCACCCCCGGGCTTTGAGTCTCACCCCCCTCTCGTTGTTGACGAACTCACGAGTCTCGGCATTTCGTCTTTTCTGCTAATGTCATTTTGGAACGGGGTTACACCACCCTTGACGGTGGCTAGCAGCAGTGTAAATGCCTCTGAGGGCATGTTTAGGGCGCTGGGAAGGCGATTCTATCGCATCCAAGGGGATCTGAGTCTGGCATTTGCTGTCAATCTGTGGCGGGGTCTCGACGGAAACGTAGATCCAAAGACACAATTGCCAACTTTGAGAAACGTAACGGACAACATTGGAGCTGGACTTGAAAACTTGTATGTTTCTACCCTCCCCGCGCTGGCTTTGTTACTAACAGGACTAGCATCCGCTCCGACTGGAGGGTCCATCCCCTCACAGCAGGTCCAGTCAACGGTACCGTTCTAACGCCCACGACATTTGTTGTCATCCGCTGGCAGTGGCTGTCCTATCTTCTCGTCGAAGTTCTTCTCTCCAGTCTCTTTCTCATCACGCTTGTGTCTTGGACTGCGATATCCAAGGCGGGATGCCTCAAGACTTCGACGCTCGCCGCCCTTTGTGCACTGGACGAACCCACCCGGCGAAGTTTAGGCCACATTGGCGATTATGAGCAACTACGGCAGCGAGCCGCGAGTGTCAGCATCCAACTCGTCAAAGGGCCTGACGGTCTCGCATTACGCAGAGTGTCATGACGCTGAAGTAGAGGCACAAACGCACCGCATCTACCAAGCCCAAACACGGCCGGCTCACCCCAGCAACCACAATCAACAGCGCCGCTGAGCGACGCCATCACATTGACTCAGCGTCATAGCTGACAATCTTGAGTCTCTTTACCTCAATAGCCTTGCCCTGCTTCCCCGGGTTCATAGTCATCTTCACGTCCTTGAGCTCAAATGTCCAGATATTGTCGCAGTGGCGGTACATGTCGAGGCGGCCCTTGAAACTGAGCTTGGCGCGTGTCAGGTCTCCGAGGCTACGGCACATGATGCGGTCAAAGTTTTCGAGCGCACTCTTGCCCACTTGCGGTTGGATTCGGCCGTTAATGATCATGTCGTCGATGGCGTCGATGAGGGCAGAGCCGAGGGAGCCGTGGCGGTAGATTTGGGTGTAGGTTGGCATCTTTCCGGTTTCTCTTGCACGGGACTCGGCGCCGATCCGAATGGTTGAGCTGTTTGACAGCGGATGGAATGAGATTTTCAAAAGGGTGAAGGACTATACAATTGAAGATGGCGAGTCTGACGGGATTAAAAGGTTTCTTTCGGCTACCCCCGGGGGAATTGAAGGGTTATGTATACCCCGCGATAGCGATAGCTCGTCTTTGTTTGCTCATCATGCTAGATAAGTCCCGTCCCAACCATTGCCTCCCTTTGGCTATGAACAATCCTTGGGACGTTTGTTCTTTGTCCTTGACTGCCCTCTTGCTTGTCTGCGGGTATGGAGCTGAACGGTCAGGGAAGTGCATGATGGCTTTGCTTTTGCTTTTGTGGAGAGGAATGAACAAACACATAGCAAACTTTTGTGAAAGAAAATTCCCACCCTCCATAATAAAAACATCAAATGGGTTATATTTATATCCTACTCGACTTGATATCTATCTACCTACCTTCCTAAGTCCCTCCCAACATAGGTAGTTGATAGTGTCTAGGTACCTAGGTAGGTACCTAGAGTACCTCATTTAGGTGAAGGTGACGTCAGTCAATGGTGGATTTGCCAGCCGCCACCTTCGCGAAGGTAAACTTTGTAAACGCCATTGGATTCGATTGGATTAGATTAAATTGTAGATTGGACGATGGGGCCTTTGGCCCAAAACCTTGTTGTCGGTTTTTTCTTTTCTTTTTCGAGACCAACCCTTTGGTTTTTTCACTGCTTGGCATTGACAGTCATGTACGAATATCGTTTCTGCCCTCAGGCAATGATTGACTCATTTTATAACTGCCCTGCCTGTCGTGCCAAGGAGCTAGTAAGCCCACGAGCCCGCTTGATTCCTGTGGCTGAGCTCTTTCTTTTGTATGTCATATAAAACCAACCCGCCCCAGCTTGCGCTGGGGCAACACACACGTCACAATATACCTTGTACGATCTTGCTCTTGCTCCCAGAACCTGTGACCTCCCCTGGTGACGGCATCACGCTGCCTCTAACAAGCTTTCTCACATGTATTTTCCGGTGTCGATTCCGATCATTTGCTCTCGTGAACTTCTTGCCACACGTCTCGCAGGCATGTTTGCGCTCCCCGTAATGAGCATCTCGGTGACCTTTAAGAATCGATTGCCTTGTAAATTTTTTGCCACAAACTTCACATGGCCACTTGGCCTCTGCAGTAGTCTGGATAACGCCAGGAATGAATGGGTTGGGACCTAACCCCTTCTCCTCTGGGTGATAATTGCGACGGTGGTGATCTTGAGCCTTGGGGCTAGCGAACCCGAAACGCGACATGCTGCAATCCTTGTAAGGGCAAGAAAACGGTCGGTCGTGTCTATTCTGGTGGGGTTTTGCCTCTTTCTTGGTCCTGAAGCCTTGGTAGAAATAGTCACATGTCACGTAGGGACATTTAAAGTGACGACTGCCATAGAGATCATTGAGGTTGTTGATCGCAGTTGCGTCGTCTTTTCGCTTGGCGTATGAGATGTGCAAGCCGATAGCTTCCCTCGGGCGCGCTCCAAGACGTTCTTTAGAGATTTTGGGAATATCTCTTCTGGCGCGGTGGCGACCTGCGTCTCATGATTTGAGACACATGTCCAAAGTTCAACAAGCTCGGAATGGAAGCTGGTGTCTTTGAATGCTCGACACAGCTCTGCGATATCACCTGTGTTCGACTTCTGCTGTTCCCGTTCCTGCGCGTGGTCCCAGCTATTGTCTAATAATTCATCGATGGTTGAAGGAAGCGCCGATCCGGCCTCTGTCAAAAGTGGTTAGCTAGAGAAATAGCGGAGTGAAAGGGAAAGACAAATTAAAAAAAGCAGGGAAGAGGAAGCTTCACCACCGAATTTCGGAGCGACTTACAGATTGGCAGTGTGATGGATGAATTCTACGCGATCTCATCCACGAGTTCCATGAAACCAGCGCAGAACTCAATCCCCTCGCCTCGCAATTTATTTTTGCTGATCCTCAATGATGGTTTGCCGTCCTCGTTTTCAAGCGACAGGGCCGCTTGAAGTTCGTGAAATTTCAACGGACGTCTGGCACCGGCGACGAGACAAAAGGTTTCTGTGGCAAGTCTTTTTTGAGATAGACTTGACTCGCAGTTGAAACTGTTCCACATGAGTTTGTAGCTGGAAATGCTGCGGTTATTTTCGGTTTCTTTTGAAATTGAGAAGCAGGACGGTTTGACATACAGTTCTTCTAGCATGGGTGGAATATTCTCCTTTTGCGACTTGGCTCTCAAGTCTTGGACAGTAGGCTGACACAAGAGGTCCCCTATAACTGCCAGTGCGTAAAAAAAACATTCCTAAAGGCATTGGGGTAAGTTATCAATCTTCGTGGCCAGAAAGGTTGAGTGGACATACCGCTTGATCTGCGCACAACGTCTTGGCACAGCGTGTCAACTTCTGCGTTGGACATGTCGAATGCACTGCGAAGCTTCTGAGACTTGCGTTGTACATATCTCTGGATTGTTCGCATTGTCTGCCCGATTCCGAGGTCGAAGAAGCAGACCGAATCATGATCCTTGACCATGCTTGGGACATGGTGATTTCGACTTGAGAAGAGCACGCGGAGCTTGCCGGGCCGATGAGACCCGTGTTGCTTTATGGTGCTGATCCAAAAATGAACAATAGACTTCAACTCCGTGCCGTTTGTGCATTTATCCAAGTCGTCAATGATAATGTACTGACTAGTAGGCTCCTCTAGCACAGCGTCCAACAGAAACTTGATAGTGTCAAGGTCGGTGAGGGTTGTCTCAGAGTTCTTGCACATTGCTGCCACAAACAGGGGGAGTGACATTAGCCCCGATGTTGTAACGAGCTGTCGGAGAAGTGCTCGAAGTATTGAGGGAGCTGTGGTGGGTGGAATTCCGTCTTCGTTTCCTCGACAGTAGAAGTAACTGGTCCTGTACTCCGTTTTCTGGAGGCAAGCCTGAATAATAGCGGATGTGAGCAGCGTTTTCCCTGTTGAGGCCGAGCGTCAGCGGAGCAGAGTTGTCAAGCCGAGGTATTTACCTACCGGATCCTGCCTTCCCAGTGATCCAGAGAGTGGACACATCTGGTAAGTCTTCATGCAGCCAATTATGAACCATATACTCTCCCAAAACCCAATTGCCTACTGATTTCTTGTGGTTTCGAATGAGCTTCGCTGATGTTAACCAGTTGTTGGTGGAAGTCCACTTGACTGGTCTCTAGACCAAGCCACCCGAGGACGGCTTGAAGTTTGTCCTCCCTCCACTTCTTGTCCCCTGCGCTGAACATTCGCCATCCCTCAGCGGAATCGACCTCATGCATCTGCAATATAGCCAGTATACTCCGGAGTAATGAATCATCATGTTCTGTTGCTGAGTCGATGCCATCATGTCTGTGATTCCACACATCCAACATGCGATCGAGTGTTTCGCCGTGAGAATCAAATCTCCCCAGGAGGTATTCGAAGGACTCGCTTTGAAATTTCCAACAGACGTTAAATCGGCTTTTCCAGTCTGGGAGTTTGTTTCACTGTCAGCATGAATTCCTGGTCACTTTGAGTTTCTGGGGCCGGGCCAGTGTAAGACATACGAGGGAATGTCAGCAACCCGACGACTCTCTTATAAAATTCCAGCAGATCGCTGTACATGACTGCAACGAATTTTACGACTGCGGGTTCCTTGAGAATTCCAACAATGCTGGCCAGGTTGTCAAACCTTGGCAGCTTCTTCCCAAGACTCTGGCACGCATCTAGCACCACATTGAACACTGTAGGATCCTCTTGAGAAACCTGAATAAATGTCAGCAGCAGCCCGGCATGTCCATGCAATAGATATAGTGGTATTTACATCGAATATGAAATAACAGGGATCCCAAATGAAAGCCGACAGTTCGTCCGAACAGCTTTGGAGCTCGGAAAACCGGCACAGCCTATCAAGCTCAGCTAGCCTGCGGAGAAAGATCTCCGCTCTTGTGAAGTTCATCAAACTCTTGACTCTTTCTTGGTGAGCTTGAATTGCCAAGACGAGAAACTGGACACTTTTTAGTGTTTTCGGCGGGGAGTATGCGCGCGCACTGGCTGCAACAGTGGAAACAAAGTCCTCGATGACAGTCTCGAAGATTGGTTGGCTAGAAATACCAGGGACCTCGAGGTCTGGAAGAGGTTTCTTGCTTGGAGCAGATCTCACGGACGAGCCGGCTTCCGTTGGCAGCGGGATGGCAGTAGGTTTAAGTTTGCCTGAGGGCCTGTCAGGGACTGGCTCCTGGTACCTGAAACCCAGGTCCATGAGGCATTTGATGTCGGTTTTGAGGTCATCTGCAATATCCTCAACCGTGTCATCGCTGGGATTCTAGATTGAATCGTCATCGGAATCATCGCTGCTGGAATCGCTGCTGTATGCGACGAATCTGGGCACACGAAATTTCCTTTTTGGTACCTTGTCCATGTGACACTGCTCACCCCGGCTCAGGCCCGGCTCAGTCTTTGCTCAGGCTTGCTCACCTTTGCTCAGGCTAAGGACAATTTTCAGCACACTCCGCTGCAGCCTGCTGAACTGCTTCAACTCTAGCCGAGTGGGCCCAGAATTAGTCCTATATATAAAGATGGCTAAAATTGGTCCCCATTTTGAAAATGAACAGCCTTGCCTTTACCTAATATGCTGTCTCATTGCTTAAGCTATCTGAACTGATGATTGCACTTAGTGCCTGTCCTCGGCCACATTCTATACTTGCTTCGGTTAGAGAAGCTGCACAGAGAAGCTGTCTGTAAGCCGCTACCCCGGGCGGCGCACGGGACGGCCTTGAGCAATGTAGACAACCTGCGTGTAACGAGATGGATGCTTTGACATCGGTTCTTCCGGTGTGACAGTTTGTGTTGTTTTAGCCCATATTACCCTAACTACGGTGGTGGCAATTATATATAGGTGGTTCTAAGGACCCAGAGACCTATTCGGTTCCCATTGTAAGCTATGTCAATTCTCACTACTCCTCTAGACACGAGTTTGTCAGGACCTTAGCTTAGGTCGATTTCCCTTCAGGCCCTTCTTGAACAAATCGGACTTATAAAATCGTTTCGCCTCTAGCTTGATGATTATTTTCCCAGCTTGGTCTATGTGAAGAAACTGCTTCTGTCTTAACTTTCAAACCATTCCATCGAAAATGACTTCCCATCAGACTGCCAATTCCCGTCACCGCTCCATTCAAAGGCGCTTGAGACTGTCCAAGACCCATGAAACATTGCGCCGTCCACCCCTAGTCCATACACGGTGACCTTATCTTTGGCCAGCGATACAGCCGCTGGCGTGCTGTTAAAGGCGCCGCCTAGATCCTGCCACTGCGGAGCCCATGTCTGGCCGATCAAGGCTCGATGCTTCAACCGGTCATCTGTGCCGACAGCCACCACATCCAGCCTGTTAGTGCTCAGAACCAGAACGACCGGAACTGATTGGAACAAGCCCTCAAGCTCAAAGAGCTGGTTTGGGTTTGTCCCCGTCCTCGTCCAGTTGTTGTATTGCATGGTGAGATTGGATGTGATCCCAAATGTGAGCAATTCCTCCTGGTTCCGCGTGGCAATGGCAAGGCTGCCCCGAAAATCGCCCCCAACATATACCCATTCTCCCCAATTATAAGCCCAAGTCTTGTGAAACATGGGTTTGAGCGCGCCTTTGAAACCTAAAACGGCCAGCCGAAGTAGACCGGGGGTACACCCGATTACCAGAGATGATGACAAACCGCCGCCCTGATTTTCCCACTTTGACCAAGAACTCGAAATGGAAGGTTGATCTAGCCAGATTCTTTGACTCTCCAGTGAAGCACCCCTGATCCCGACCTCGATGCTGCTGGAGCCGCAAACGGTGACGTACGGCGCACTTTGCGCCGCGCCGCCCAGCTGAAGCCAATCAACACCCCATTTGCTCTCGTTGTAGGCCTTGTAGCGAATCGTCTGGTTATTGGCTACCCGACGACAACGACTCTTCCGTCCCGCGTCGACGCAGCCATGGGTTGGCTCCGCATCTCCCCGCCCAGGCTCTCCCACTCACTCAACCACTTATCACCATCTGTCTCGCGGTACCACACCGCCGAGTCTTTTCCGCGACCAAAGACGAATGCTCTTGGCGGATCATCGGATAGCTTCGCGACCGAGAGGAGTGACGGGCACACACGCCCCTGGCAGACGGAGCGGGACTCGGACGTCGATGTGGGACCTGGACAAAAGAAAACAAAATCCGTTAGCATAATCCTAGTAGGTACTCGATCTGAATGCAAGGTAAAATACGCAATCAGAGGCTAGCAAAACTCGGGCTGCGTACTCGCTGAAGTCGGCGTGCCGCTGCGACGGGCGCTGGTGGAATCGGAGGTACCAATCGGTCTAAACACGGTCGGCTCACCTTGGCTCCCCGTCGTTGGCGCGCTGCTTGCAGAAGAGCGGCTCCCCAGCACACCGCCTAAAACGCTGACGATGATAACGAGGACTACGACCGCTGCGATGAACCACCTTTTCGTCACTGACTTGCTAGGTGGAGAAAGCGGTGGTGCTCCGACGCTGCTTGCCGTGCCATCTAGATATCGCGGTGGGGAAAAGATCACTGAAGATGGTGGAGGGCTGATGAGGGAATTATTCACTGGGTGCCCGCGCCATGGGCTGCCGTGGTAGTCTGGAGGGAGGTGATCTGAAGCGTCACCAACTGCTGCAGCAGCCGGCTCCTGAGACGCACTGATGTAGGATGCATTGGATGCCATGAATAAAACCGTAGAAGCAGTCCTCCAACCTTTTGATGATGAGAAAAGAGTGGACGCCAAAGTTCCCAAGGAGTACATCCCATTACGGGTCTAGGTGGGGGGATATTCAGGCGCCTTTGGCGGCGCGCGCCATGAAAAAAAAAAAAAAAAGGGAATTGTGGCTTGGGAATTCTGCTGGAATTGGACCAGTGGCTGGAATATCGGCCCAGTGTCGCGGGGGTGGCGGCGTGAAGCAACCTGTCACGATGCATCCTGCTTCGGGGATTCGACGGTTCACTGCGGCTGAGGATGCCCGAGGGTTGACAACGCATTGGGCTAGTACTTCCCCCTCACGTTGACCATGGTTGGGAGCGTCGCTGTTGCTTGCATGCCTCATATTTATGACTCCGGCACGCCGATGGAACATCTTACCCTGGCGGAGCAATCGAATTAAATCAAGAGTGGTATTAGCATCCATTCAATCCTCTTGCCCCTAACGTCTTTGGGAGTCCTACTCTACGATCTGTCTTTGCCAGAGCCGCTACGGTGTCCCTGGAGCAGGCGGTGACATACATCCTCCGAAAGGTGCTTCCGACACATTTTCTCGAGCCCAGGCTCCCAGCATGCGGCATATAGATCTCTGTGCGTCGAGTGGTTCAGTCGCAGAAGTGAGAAGGAATTGGATTGTCTCCTGTGCCCGGAAGCCTCGCTGTCTAACGATGATGTAAGCCACATCACTAGGCTTCCCCCGCTCGGTTCGAACCAGGCAGAAGCCCAATATGCTGCCTTCCAGCTAGGAGATCTATTCGCCAGATGAGCAGCCAACCCGCCTGGTCAATTTGACTCGACCATTGTGGAATCCAAGGCAGGAGATTGCGGCAGAGCAAGCAGAAGAGTCACCAGGAGACCGTGATCGGAACACCTTCTATCCCCAGACCACCCCATTCTACACCATAATGAGCGGGCGACTTCGGTAGTGCCCGAATTTCCGAGGTTTCGGTTGCCTCCTTATAACTTTCCAGTCCTCCAGGGCTATGCACCCAATGCACGAAAGACGACTTGGTCCTGCACGCCCAAGTTGTGCGTTCTGCCCGGTCTGTCGACAGCTTTATCTATACCTTCCCTAAGGCTCCTGGAAAACTCTTCTTGGACAGTGAAACTTTATGCCTAAACCGAGCTATTTAATATCTGTTAAATAGATTTGTGTGTTAAGAATTTTAGGATATTTAAGCGTACCGGGGAGTTAAAGTAGGTTAACTCGCGGGTAATGAACTTGCTTCGCTAAGAGCTAACAGGAGCCACTGTCTTTAAGGAGCGGATTAACATATATAGGAAGCCCCATATATGTGATGAGTTTAGTCAGCTTTGCGCTACGCAGAAGAAGGATGTAGTAAGTTCTAAGAAGGCGCGCCATTCGACCGAGGCGACTGTGCCCTGCGAGGTTACCGGATGCCAGTTTAGGTAACGCGGGAGCGCGGAGGCGCGATAACTACTGTCGAAACCTGAGGGAGATGCATGGTATTCACGGCGCCGCTGAGCCGAAATCAGCCGCCCGCTGATCCAAGCCCCTTATTCAACCCTAACCCTACCACACTGCCGCCGGGGAAATCCGCAAATATCTACGGTGGCGCCACCGTGGCC
>Ga0247760_1002067_pt1 | contig 16324 bp, 21 predicted proteins | sample UWRJL171409R4_FD_179936 | JGI IMG/M metagenome (GOLD analysis project Ga0247760, IMG submission 179936) | Plant litter microbial communities from Arlington Agricultural Research Station in Wisconsin, United States - UWRJ-L171-409R-4 | ecosystem: Environmental > Terrestrial > Plant litter >... | reverse complement strand
GGGGGAGGCGAGGGAGGGAGGGGGAGGAGGTTTTGGGTTGGGGGTGGTGGAGAGGGGGAGGAGAGGGAGGCGAGGAGGTCGGAGTGGATGACTTTGGCGCCCATGGCGTCGAAGTGGGCGTGGTTCCAGGTGAGGACGACTTCCAGGGCGGGCGAGTTGTGCTGGCGGATGAGGGTGAGCTTCCAGTGCGGCTGTGGGATGGAGAGGTCGGGGAAGTGGTCGTCGAGCTGGGCGCAAAAGGCTTCCTGCACGGTGCGTTCGAAGTCGTCAGGGGCTGCGGGATGGAGCCATTGAATGTGTTGCGTCAGGTCGAGACTTGGTAGCTGGATCCACGAGGGGGTCTTGGAGGCGGGATTCAGTATGCCGACTTGCAGCATCGGATGTCGCATGGTGGTTTCGACGACGGCGGCTTTGACGGCCTCCTCTAGTTGGGTCTGCGACGTTGTTGGGGCTAGATGCGGCGGGATTTTATAGCGACAGGAAAGAACTGTGCCGCGGTACTGGTCCAGGATATACATGGCAAGTTGATACGCCTCGCTGGGCACATGGTTTGCGGGTTAGATGCATGTCGCGAGATACCAGATACCAGGTGGTATGCGAGGACAGGTGCTTACTTGATCCCGAGTTTGCGGAGGACGGTCGCGCCCGTGCCATGGTTCCCGCGGTTTGCGTTTGCCATGCTTGTTGCCGATGTTGTAAGTTGAGAACCTGGGAAGCGTCGCGCTGGTGGACACTGGGTCGGTTTGAGGTACTTGATAGGTGCGATTGCTGTTAATTGTGTGAAGAATGAGGAAAGAGCGAGGAAGGGTTGTCAAAACTAAGTTGGTCTCGAGCTGATGTCAGCATGCACCCTGTCCAAGAGTGGCAGGGACATGATGCTGGATGCCAAGGTGGCCCGTGGGCGAGGGAGACGATCCTTCAGGGCAGCGGATGAAATTGTCGATTGTCGTCAAATTAGACTTCCTTGCTCGCAGATCGCTAACCCACATTGATGGATCGGTGGTGTTGAAGTGGTCCCCATGCACTAGTCCTGTCCCATAAAACACTGCTTCGGGATGACCCAGAGCACGTCCCAGGAGGCCAAAGCCGCACGCGCGCATTGGCGACCACCAGAACCTATCCTAGCTCGTTTAATGCGACCGTGTACACCAGTGCAGTTCTTCGACACCTTCGATCTAGAGCCCATCACAGGAAGCGCGGCAACCTCCATCAGATAAGCCCCCAATACGGAGCTTGACAGTGCCCGGTTCTTCGAAAAATAGTGATAGGGCCATTTCCAGGGCGTTTGGGATGACTTCCTCTCGGTCAACCTTTGTGCTCTTCACTGAAGTAACCTCCCAAGGAAGACTCTGGAGATCTTCGACGGTCAGGTCCTCGTAGCTCTCCGCTTGTTGACCATCCGGACCCGGACCCGTGGAACCCGTCGAAATTCCCCGCCGATCGCCTCCCCGAGCGGGCAACTCCCGAACCGCGGTGGTGTTCTGGAGAAGCATCAACACCGCCACTTTATTCGGTGGGTCCATTGCTAGGGTCAAATCCTCCAAGTCGAAACGCCACAGCCGCTCGTCGCCGCCAACGCCTCCAGCATCCAAGGTTTCCTGTGTTGAGCTAAAGGAAGAAGCGAGAAAAACGACGCCCGGATCAGCGCCGAGCTCGAGACAGAATTGCATCAATCCGAACGCAACCCCTCGGGGTGAATTTTCAGGTCGAATGCTTCTGTTTGAGCGGCGTTTCCCGGCGCGCTTGAATACCGCATGAAGGAATACAGTCCAAGGCGTAGCGGTTGGAAGGTCTCTGGAAAGCATCATGTCCGTCGGCGCTATGCCGTTGAGCGATGCGCCCTCTTCAACGACAAGATAGTGCACAAGCTTGCGGCCTCTCTCCGTCCGATGGACCGAGTCGCTGACGGCACCCAGTAAAGCGAGGAGAAGAAGTCGTTGGCCGTCTTCTTTTGAAAAAAGCCCACCCAGCCGCAATCGTGGGATCTTGAAGGAAATGTAGTCTTTCAGTCCCATGAAGCCGCAGCACCCCATCATGGCCTGTTGTCTCTCCCCTTTGTTTGCGCCGAAGCTGATCTCGCACCTGAGGTTGGATTCTCCACATGACTGGACCCCCCAGTCATACCAGTCGATGTTTGGCGATGCGCGGACGGAAGCCTGCTGGTGCACCATCTCCTCGCCTGCAAGAAGCTCTGCGAGGTACGGCGAGGTGGGTTGTCCAAACTCATTCGCGGCGATGAGGCTGACTATGAGCATGAAGATGCCTTCCAAACGCCACCTGTCACTGAACCAAGAAAGCGCTTCTGTGTTGCAGTCTTGCCCATGAGCATCGCAAGCCGAGATTGCGGTTCTTGGAGCCGATTTGAGCAGCCAGAGGGCCCCCTGCAGGAGCGTCCGACTCGGGTCGAAGCCGTCCCCGGCAAACCTTTGGAGCTCCTTTATCATATGCTTGCTCCCTAGAAAGTCCGCGATAGATGAATGAATGAAGGTTACCCCAATTTTGAGATGCGGCGGGCTTTTTCTAGGAAAGGTCTCCAGCAGGCCGTATGACTGAGCGTGGAGTCGTTTGGTGGTGACGCTAAGCCGAAGTGAAATCTCCTCCAAGGTGATGCATGGACCGATCTCTCCCAAACAGAGCCGCTCCATATTAATAGTTCCATTCGAAATATCGTCCACGAGAGAATGAGCTATGACGTGTTCCCCAAAGGAGCTCACCTGCCCGACAATGAGAAGGAAGGACCGTGCGGCTTGCCTACTTTCGGCTTCGCTACACGACTCGAACATGTGGCACAATAACTCTTCTGGCTTATCCGGCATAGACTCCAGGCGTTGGCGTAGCTGGGCTACCGACAGATAGTCGTCAATTCCGCGTAGCAACTCGCCTGTCGCTAGGCGAGCCCACAGAAATACTCCATCCGCACGCTCGATAATACTCTGTGTGAGTTTGGAATAGGCAGGATTCATCGTGGTGCCTTTTTCGGTCTGACGCCTCTCGCCACCTTCAAACATGTCTTCGATGCATCTGCTCATCTCGTCACGCGTCAACTCGTACAGCTGAAGTCGCTGGTCGGGAAGGATGGAGCATAGCCCAAAATCGTAATTGGAAGATCTAGTCGAGACGCATATCTTGATGTTATTCGCCGAGGTCGCCGAGGTTGCTAGACGCTTGACAAGCTTCCAATGGTCGCCTTCAAATTGGTCTAGGCCATCGATGAAGAAGCAGAACTTGGAAGTGGTGGCCAGGTGAGTGATTTCGTCGGAGAGCCTTTCGAATGCTGCTTCCAAAGCGGAAGGTTTGAACGCCGCTTGAGCCGCTGACGCGTCATTGGTCATAAAGCCTGACGTGCCAACTGCCTTCTCTGGAGGGAAGACCTCACTGATGAGTTTCGGGCACTGTCTGAGTGTTTCCCACAGGATGATCCGGCAAAGCCCTTCGACTGATCTCTGTATCGGAGCGCCGGAGCCTCGGAAAAAGCACCGGGTAAAGACTAATGTCTTTCCTTGAGCCCACACCTCGAGAGAATCTCTGAAGCGGGGCTCATCGCCTAGGTAACGCATCAACACCGACTTGCCTGATCCTGCTTTGCCCGAGATATGACAAATGCCATCTCCGTGGCGCAACCAGGCCAAGAATCGATGTCGAGTGTGTGCCTGGCTCTTTGCTTGCTCTCTATTCGAATTGGACTCGTCAAGCTGTTCTGAGATATAGGTTTTGTAGGATTCATCTTGACAGCCGGTCGTGATGGATTCCTGGAGTTCCTGCTTCGAACCATAGAGAAGCCAGCCAAAGGTCCGCCCATGTTCACGCTCCACGATAGAAGGCAGCCAATGCATGTCGCCAAACTTCAGCCTGTCCAAAACCTCATCTTCACGTGTGATTCTGGATATTGTCTCCACCATCGATTTAAGGATTGCGAGGATGCGTTCGGAAGACGCAATATTCTGCTCCGGGTCATGTGGGACGCCAGCGCCGGTGCCAACCGTATCGTCATCGCGAATGACGATGCATATCTCGTCTCGCAGGTCTTTGAGCTCGTCTCGGCTCGGTTTTGCTAGAAGCTTCCCGCCGTGGCAAATCCGCGTGATGAGTCTGTGGATCACAGACTGTTCTACGCTACACGATGGAGGGAGATTAGCCCGATCCGAAAGGTAAAGAATTCGTACCACTCACCACATCATGGTGCGGACTTGGTCTCGGACCCGCGTCCAATAAAGACTGATTCTCCTCTGAATAACCTCCAGGTCCTCAGGTTTCTCCGCCATCCTTGGTGTCACCCTCCCGACGCCCGACTTGGGCACGGGCTTGCACTCTGCCTGGAGCACACACGGGCCCCAGACTTTTAGCAAAGTAGAAGAGAGTTGGTGGCATTCCTTGGCAAGCTCCAGGAGAATAACTCCGTTGTCGCTCAGGGCCCGGATTTGGATATCATCGCAACTGAGCAGCCTTTGAGCAACAGCTTGGACATCTTTCGATACTTGTCCAAGAGCATCTGTCGACAGCGTCATGCCGCTTGGTAAGGGATATTCGGCCTGTCTGCGCACCAGACATAGCCCTTTAGCGGAAAGATGGATGAAATTAACAAGCTCCGCAGCGCATTTCAGTGTGGTCAGGAGTTCCATGATGTGGTTACTGCGTGATGATGCCGAGTGGAATAAGATGGAATATACCTGGTAGGTGGCCGGTCTCTGATGTCGGAACTTGGTGGTCAGATTGTACGCCAAGACGTTGGCGGGGTAAGCCAAGGCACCAGTCAAATGGGAGGCGGAATTTACCACCTGAGGCGTTGGCTCGGCCATCATCGGAGGTCGGATAAAAAAGCTCCGAAAGATGGATGCTCAATTGGCTGGATGACGGTGTGTCGGTGCAGCAGGTGCGTCCTGTGTTAGGGCCGGGAAGTGGAAAGAGGACTCATCAGGGGGGCGGGGGCATGGAGCGGTGCTCTACGCTCCAACAGTGCCTTCAATCCGCCGAGCCAGTGGTCAGTTGTTTCTCATCGCAGCTGCTGCGTCCCAATCGCCTTTGCTCGTAGTCTTTGGAATTAGGGAGAGAGTTGCTAGCATCCGCAGCTGTGTGGACGGGGAAGGAAGCGACGTTTCCTGATGGTGGAGCCAAATTGACACGTAAGCGCGTGCGTGCCCGGAGCACATCTCCTGCACATGAATGACGACGAGCCCTCATATTTCTCTTCAGAAGACGACAAGTCGTTTGCGCATCTGCGATACACGTTACGCAGCCGGTTGCATTTGTGGGTTTCATCTATGAAGCATCCAAACATTCGCGCACTTGCGATGAGCGTCATGCGGGTGGGCGCAAATGATTTAAGCTTCTGTGATTCCCTTGCCTGATTGGGCAAGGCCTGAACGTGAGTCACTCCGAGGACAGAGCGCCGTCTTGGCGCATGCTGCCTGGCACAGGACTGCTTGTTGCTTGTTGCATGAGTTCGTTGACTGCTTAGGTGGCTTGTTCCCCGTTTAATATTAAACGGCGCGAAACACCAGTCGTCAGGCAGCGAAAATCTCTGGGTTAGCTTCACTAGGTTCACTTCTAGCTCTTGCTCTCTTCCAACAACATCCAGATTTACTCGTTGACCACCTATCCTTGTTTCCCAGCCAAAACTCCTCGGACCTGTCGAAATAACTAGGAAAAGCGCAACATGTCGTCTTCCGAGAAAGATGTGGATTCTGCCTCCATCTGGTCACAATCATCACTCCCAAATGGAAAGGGTACAAACACCACTGCTGCGAGCCAGGGATCAACAGCAACGGGTGGCACAGATCAATTCTCGAAAGTGAGCGGGCTACTGGCGAGCGCAGGGAAGGAGGACAAAACCAACAGTTCGACGGCAATTGACAGGATCTACAAGCGCTACCCGAACTCGAGCTTGAATCACCGTTTGGGTTGACTCGACACAGCAATGTGAAGGAGGTGGCGATTGAGGCGCGGCGCAGACAAATATTGTACCTACCTACCTATTTATTTAGTTCCCGCAAGGTAGGTAGTTTAGGAAGTTTTGAATCGAGTCGTGGTTGGGGTGTTGGTCCCCGCAGGAATGATGCAACATCTCCAATTTCTCTCCCCGACGGCCGCATCTCCTCCTACGGGATATACGGTGTCCCATCAAGCACAGTATACCTGACTACCTAGGGATATTCTACTTCCACGGGTTCGCGCATTGCACCGCAAAGCTGGAGAAGCTGGTGGACGAGAGTATGCATGGCCGGCCTGGGCCTGGCGCTGGCTGAGGATTGCGCGGGATATTCTTGGGCCTGCCCGGCGATGGACTTTTATCTTTTGTGCGACGTAGTTTCAGTTGGCCTAGTTAGATAAGGTAGGTAGCAAAAGCCATTTCGGGTTCCGGTGACGGTTGGTCCGACGCGGGGGAAGGAGGGCTGCACACCACCCGTGCGGCTCAATCTGCGACTAATACAGACTGGGCCAGAACAAGAAAGTCAGGATGTGACTAAGGGGCTTGCCAAGCAATCAGCCCTACAAGCCCCAGCGCACCCCGGTTCGCCAAAGGTGCGGACCGACCAGGGCTTAATTCAACTTCATGCCAAGCCATCATACGCACGCGAAGGGGCTTGGCATAATCTCAGCTTCGGACGCTAGAGTCTATAGTTCCAGATAGTCCTACCACTTATCAATCCCGACAGAGCGCTTGATCCACAAACTCCGCTATTTGAGGGTGACCAAGTGGCTAGCTGCAGAAAGGTGGTGGATGCGATTCCGAGTCCCAGATTGATAAAACTGTCAGGTTTGCCTCTCAACCTCTTCCCTATTACTTGTCCTCTCCAACTCGCTTCAAGATTCCAGAAGCCCATCCACCTCCCACTCTCCCAGCGGCAGCCACTCGTTTCCAACCCACCCGACTTTCAAACCCCAAGCGATGCGATCCCACCTCTTGCCGCTCCTAACAGCCCCATTCCTCCTCCCAATCGGCACCGCCTCCGCACGCTGCCAACCCCAACCCCACCCCGCACCTCTCACCCCGCCCTTTTGCCTCAAAGTCGTCACGCCCGGGCTCCCCTCGGCCCCCGGCGGCGGCTACAACACCCGGGGTTTCCGCATCGCCACCTCCAAAACCACCACAACCAACCCCAACAACAACTGCAGCAGCAGCACCGGCGGGCCCACCGAGTCCCTCACGCTCCGCCACCCCTCCAACGCCACCGACGGCGTGCCCCTATTCCGTCTCAACCTCGCCTCGGGCGCGCTGACGCGGCACTCGCCCGACCCCGCGGTGCACGGGCACAGGGTGTACCTGCCCTTTCCGTTCGGACACCCCGCGTGGGCGAAGACGATGTGCACGACGGCGGAGAGCGCGGTGGCCTCCAGGGGGCGGGCGGTGGTGGGGCGCGTGCTGCACGGGGACGGCGTGGTGCGGTCCGGCGCCGTGGTGGGCGTGCGGGTCGAGGCGCATTGGCCGCAGTGGATGCCGTACCAGTGGGAGGGCAGGGATGTGGTGTATGAGGCGCTGTGGCAAGGGTGGCGGTGGGGGGCGCTGCCGAGGGATTGGAGCGAGGAGGTTGCGCTGTGGGTGGGGGAGTGGGTGCCGGACCATGGGAACGGGTATCGGTGGGAGTTGGCCATGTATTTTGGGGAGGAGTGTGTAGTGCCGGGGGCTGAGTTTGTTTGAGCGGTAGGTATAAGTAGGTAGGTACAGATTTCATGGGGGTCATACTTATTAAAATAGGTGGGCTCCTGTGCCTTTTCGTCTGCACTCCAACAGCTTCGTATGACACGCCATCTGGCATGCCGCGCCGCCCTCGGGCACGGGCGACAAGACACGCGCTCCTTCCTTCACGACTGTCACCATCTGTCTCTGCACCTCTATCTTTCCCGTCCTGAACCCACGCATTCATTCACCAAATCCTTCACGTGCTCACTTGCTCCAGACGAGCTCATCCAGCGACTGAGTAGATTCCCGTTCGCCACAAATACCCACCATTGCTAGCCCATCCACTTCACCATTGAGCGGTGGAACACTTCGAGTCAAAATAGGTATGCTGGGAAGATCCTTGGCACCTGGCCAAATGGCCCGCGTAAGTGAAATTCCTCCAAGAAAAGCAGTTGGTGGAGGTGTGTTGCTGACACATTGAACCCGACTCAGCACCATCACCACGAACATGATCGTACCAAGCCCACGGCTCTGCCCCCCTCCGCTGTTCAACCCAGCCCGTCAACTGCAAATGGCATCGAAGTGGCGCAATGCAATCTTAAGGGCAGCATCGAGAGGCTTCGCAGATTGCACGAGGAAATGCAACGACGAGACAGGCAATGGAACGTCATTGCCATTCAAGACCCCCCCAAATCACTTCCATGGTGGGATCGAGAATTTTCACACTATGAGCTTTGGTATCAAACCGAGGACGAGATAAACGAAGATGACGACCCTCGAAGCTTCTGCTTCCGAAATGTCCGGCGGGGGCCGCGAAACGGAAAAAAAGGGCCGAAATCAAAAAAGGGGAGACTCTTTCACATTGCCGCGGTCGCTTTCCTCGTCAAGAAGTTGATAGCAGCATCCAACTGGGCGGCCACTCTGCTCGAGCCGGCCGAGCTCTGCCAGAAAGTCGCCACCTTGTCCATCACGACAACATCAGGTGACACCATCCGGATCCACAACGTCTATAATCAGAAAAAGGCGCTGGCCAAGCTGAGTCTACTTGGAGATCACTGTGTCGGTAGTTCCGACATTCTTCTCGGTGATTTTAACCTCCACGTGAAGCTCTGGACCGGTCCGGATGGAGCTACCGATGAGCAAGGACGGGAGCTCGCAGACTTGATGCACAAGCATGGGATGGTTTGCCTGAATAAACCTGGGCAATTGACATATTCCCGCTCAGTCATTGATTTGTGAGTGCTGACCCGATCAACACCATTTTACATTTGGACATTGGTTAACATGGTGCTTAGGATCTTTGTCAGCCAATCTCTCCACCCCCTCGTCATGAGCTCGGAGGTCTTGGAGGTTCCCGGGTTTGAGTCGGATCATCGAGTGTTTTCGCACAGCTTCGATGTCAGCGTTGACCGTCAGATCAGCGCGAGAAACTGTTTCGCCGACTTTAAGAGAGAGAGGTTCAACCAAAGCATGGCAACCGCCCTCCGCGCCGAGTTTGGCAAGGCCCCATCGCTTCCCCCACTTCCCAACACGGACTCCGTTGATGACGCGCTCGATCGGTTTCTCAACGTGGCGACTTCGTGTGTTGCCCGAGAGACCCGTCTGGTGCAGAAGCAGCGCAATCGCCTGGGAGACAGGATCAAGCGGCCCGTGCAACAACGGTATGACGAGGAAGTTTAACGCTCCGTTGCCGACGCCGGTTCAGGCCCCGCCAAGACGCGAAGTCTGTCACAGATGCATCCCGCCCAGATTGCCGCTAGGCTGTCTGCTAGGCTCCATCGCCGGGGCGGACAGCGGTATGGTGCCACGTTCTTTGGGAGGCGGTTCACCATCTTCCGCGCGTCGAAAGCGGCCGCTAAGGCTGCTCAGCCCAGGTCATTGGCCCACATGCCGGACCTTTTCGGCGGCAGCATCAAAAATCCAACCGGTCTTGTGCGCAAGCACTGGAGTACCTGGTCGGCACGGTGTATCGCGGTTGGTGCCCCGGCATGGTGTTCTTGCGCAACACCAGGTGTGTGAGCATGATGACGCTGGACATGAAGGGCGCTTTTGATCGAGTGCCACGGGCAAAGCTCGTACAGGTGCTGGCGGACATGGGCATCCCCGAGTGGCTGGTGGACATCACGTACTCGTTTCTACTCGGACGTGTTGAATTCAACGTGGTCACCAGAAACACAGTAATTGGAAGTCGTGAAGTGTGTTGTCTTGAAGGAGTGGTCTGGAAGACCGAGAGCTCCTAAATAGTGGCCCAACCGCTCGGGAGAGCGGCTGACTAATAGTGATTACGTAATTTGACAGGACGGTCTACCCGGTTGGAGATGCCGGGCCACAGGTCGGGCTTGTTCTGGGTCAACATCGGCGTACCGCAAGGAAGCCCGCTGTCGCCCATCCTTTTCGCCCTCTTCACTGCTGGGCTTTTGAAGGCTCTTGACGAAACACGGATTCTGGGTTACAACTTCAACGGTAACGTCGAGAAGTACGCCTTCGCTTACGCCGACGACAACGATGTCGTCGTCATATCTGACAGCGTTGAAACTAACTGCAAGGCTTTCGAGAAGTTGCACCAAGTCACAATGGCCTGGGCGGACGAGCATGGGGCATCCTTCGGTCCCTCGAAGTATAGCATCATGCACTTCCAGCCTCCAGGTTAGTAGTTCCCCTTCTGACCCGCTTGCTGTCCACCTGCTGATGTTGACTGCAGGGCCTAGCAGGCACAACGCTGCCGAGTTGTTGGTATGCCCCAACATTCAGGACTTGCCCCACGACGTGGTGGAAAAAGTTGTCCGTGTTTTGGGTGTTATGGTCGACTACAGGCTCACGTGGGAGGACCACATCGATTACGTACGTATGCGACCGACCCATCACTCGCTGCCTGTCGTGCTGTGGCTAACGGTGTTGGCAACCACAGATCGTCGATAGCGTGAGGAAGTGTATGAACCATTATCAACGCATGTGCTCCTCTGTGTGGGGCGCCAGCCTGGCTGGCCTGCGACGGCTGTACCTTTCCAAAATTCGACCCAAGATACAATACGCATGCTCTGCATGGTATTTGCCGCACTTGAAGCGCTTCACAAAACGACAGTTGCAAAAGTTGGAAGACCTCCAAACAGAGTGTCTGGTGCAGTTCTCGGGCGCCTAGAGGTCCACCAAGTCGGAGATGTTGCTCAAGGAGCTCGATATCCCGGACACCAACTACTTCTTGCACCAGACCGCTCTTGTGAACGGAGCAAAGCCGGTAAGTTGTATTCACCCTTCCGACTCATGTGGCGAAGTGTCATCTAACATTATCCGAAAATTAGATTGGCACCCCTCACCATTCCAATCTGCTCCAGCTCCGGACTAAGCCCATCCTTTGTCTCATCGACGTTGAATGTGGACTTTGCAATCACCCGCACGGAAAGCTGTACGAGGACGCTGCCTCCATTCATGCTGCCGCAATGTTGCGAATGTGTTGTGCTCCCACCAACGCTCAATTTGTCCATGACCCCCGGAAGCGGCTCCGCGGGCACATCGATAGAATTGCCAAGGCTATGACTTCGAATTTGATGGAGAGAGACTGGGACCGTTACCGCTGTAATTAACTGCAAGGGTCAACAGGTCTCACTTCAACAGTCCCAGCTCTTGCCGAAAGGTGGGGGCCCAAGAGCTGGGCGTATTACAAAGGGCTCATGCGCGCGCAAAGCACCATGCTGCTGCAGTGCAGGACAGGAAACATTGGCCTTCGCTCCCACCTGTTCCAAAATCGCATGGTAAGTAGACAGCGCGCCCTGGCGCAACTCTGCTAACACCAGAGCCGCGATGTCGTCGACAGTCCCCACTGTGTCTGCGACACGGGGGATCACACCGTGGGGCATCTTCTGCTTCACTGTCCCATACTGTCAGAGCAGCGTCAATGCCTGTTCGATGACCTCAAACACTCCGACTTCCCCTCCATGATCACCAAGGATGCCGCTGTCACCACCACGTGGGCAATCCGTCACTTTGATCACGACCACTTCAAGGGGGCAAAGGCCAAGTTGGACGAACAAAAGCCCCAAGGGCGCCAGCGCACTCCCAAACGAAACGGGAAAGCCGGCCGTTCCACCTCGACTCAATGAGGCCTTGCCGCCTCACAACATGTAATTACTCCCATCGTCCCCAATGATTCGTGCTTCGAGCTAATTAAAGTGGGCAGAGACAGGACCTTTTCTTTTTCTTCTTCGACAGGACACCACACAGGACGCCACACAGGACACCACACAGAACACTATACAGGACTCGACACAGGACTTGGAAGCAGTGATTTCATTCTTCAATTGGTATGTCAGAGTACCAGTGACAGCTGTTTTCACGCCGTGAAGCACATGAGCTAGGCCACATTCGACTAGACCATGAAAGCCATAGGCGAGAGCCCCTTCATTACAAACTGCTAAATACTGCGCCCTCGCATTCAAACTAATCACAATTACACTGACTTGGCAGCTGTGGCCCTGGGGGAAGCACCGTCTGTCTACCGAAAATTTGAGCAGCAATTTCTACGGCTAGCTTTGGCCAACCCTGAGATGAACCACTATCTCGAACACGAGCGGTTTGAACGCTACGCACACCACGTCCCCGGCCACGTGCCCTACCTCCTTAGGGTTGCGGGTCAGGATCCCTGGAGCATTCCCACTGAAGATGAGCTGGATGTGCATGCTTTGCAGGTTCCCAGCCTCGAGCCATTCGGCCAGAGCCTGTGTGGAATCGACAATGACTTCTGGCATGTGACCGGGGCGACTCAGCGAGACAGAGCTTACTGGGATGCCAACAGGGGGAAACTGCGGTTCTCGGCTGCAGCAGCCACCATCCATTTCCTCCACTCCACTACGGCATTAGTTCGGAGACAGCTGCGGAAGGTTGTCGTCCACGAGGATCGCATGTCGGTCAATCACCCTGCGTCCCATGTCAGAGGCCTCATCCCCTTCTGCGAGGAGAACCCTGACCTCCGCATCGGGCGCCGTGTGGACCTCTGGAGGAACTGTTTCATGTCCTCGAGTACGAGATACCTGCGCGTTCCGGAGGAACCAGAGCGGTGGCTTCACCATACCCACCATTTCGATGACGACTTTGCATCTGTGCCAGCCGACATTATCACAAGACCAGTGGTAGAATGATGGATGGTCGAGGCATCCCTCCCTACTATCCCCTCCAGCAATCACACAGGTCCTGGACTGTGGTTCGTCTCCAGACCACATGTCACAGATCTTTCAAGAGGTTGTCCAACGGGACGCCGCGTGGCAAAGAGCTGTTGACCGGGTCTCCCACCAAGAGCCCGATGCTGCATCACGTTTCAAATGGCGCGGCGAGGACTTTTACCATTTCAACGGGTTCCCGGAGCTTCTCCGAGCCGTCTGCGAAGGCGACCCCAACGTGCGCGTCCGGTGCAACTTTGATCCCGGGAGCCCCCGGGACGATGCTCAGGTTGACGAGATCCTTGATGCGAACATGGATTCCGATATTGATACATGGTTCGAAAATTGGCGGCGTAAGGGCGTCACCTAACAAACCTTGCCCCCGATGCCCAACTTTCACACTTTGAAGGAAGAGTACGTATTTCCAGATGCTTGGATTGAGAGATTCTGGGAGGAGGAAGAGGATGTTTAGACAGCCTGAGGAGGGTGTATGTCTTGTGTGCTTTTGTAGGTACATAGCTGCCAATTACTACTTTCAGAACGAGACGAAGGGATGGCCCTTGCTCTGGATAGGACACTCTGGCAACTCCCGCCTTGAAATTTCATGAGCGATTCCCCTGATTCACCGCGTTCAACGATCCGGTGGCGATGTCATGACACAGTACGCAAGAGGAAGGCGCATTGAGAGGGGATGTGTTGTAAGACAAATGAGCGGTTGATTATTTGGTGCCTAAACATCCGAGTTTTATTTCTACGTGTCTGCCTACCTACCTATGCACCTGCCTTGGTGCCTACCTAGGTGCCCACACCGACTAATCTTCACTCGACAAATAGACATCTCCCTTCGTCTCGCACTTGTGACTCGCCTCGTCCACCTTCATTTCCCAGTCAACAATGATGCGGTCAATGTCGTCCTCCGTGTGGCCGCCTTCGGTGAAATTGAAGACAAAGCTCATAGTCCTTGGAGTGCAACAGATACACCATCCGTCACCCTCGCGATAGGTCATCAGACATTCTTTTAGAGTCACCGACTGTATCGGGAGCTTTTTACGTATGTCATGCAGCAGAGACCACCAAGAGCCTTTGTCGGTGTCGGCGAGGATAATAACATTGTCGAACTCAACGTGCTCCAAGGCTTGCAGTTGTTCGAGGAACCCAAACATGTCATCCCCGGAGGCAGAAAACATCGACAATGCCAGCTTTTTCAAGCCCTGCACCCAGATGGTGCGTGAGATTTCCTCAAAATCCATGATCTTGCCCGTTCTCCGATACCCAATGTCCTGATTCATGGCGAGGCGCAGGAATCGTACCTCGAACAATTGGAGGAAGGACCTAAGCTGGTCAATCGACTGACAATGGCCTTGTGGATCATCCTGATCATGTGATTGGACGAGAAAACCGAGCTTGTGCACCCGAATAGGGTGTTCCCAAACATAGTCCTCAAGCGACGACGAAGGACTGAGTAAAGAGGGCATGATGGCGTAGGCTTTATCACTCTTAGCGCAGACCCGGTCGTTGTCCATGGCATTGATGCAAAACTCGTCGAGAGAGACGCCGCTCTCGGCAATGCCAAAAAGCACCGTGGAAATGGCGTCCCGAACGAACTGTGTCGAAGTCGGCAGCTCGTGCCAAAGCAGGGTCCCACGATCCCCCCGGCTGCCGGGCCCATTTCTTCCATTCCATGGCCGTGATGGTTTTTAGTTGACAGGGCGTGATCGGTTCTCCAACCAATGGGTCCTGTGGATCCCAGTCGCAACCCGGCTGCTGCCGCGAGGCCATTGAGTCCGTGATGCGGATTGTCCGCAGGTTCGGACAGGCCTTGAGAGCTTGGCTGATGTACGTCGCAACGGCCCCCGGCTCCTCCATGAGAGCGGTCTGGGCGTCGTAGGCATCGAGGTACGCCGAGATTCGTGCGCGATACAGACCGCATGACGGCGGGTCCCGAAGTTGGTTCTGTTCCGAAACCCATTGTAGTGGCATGTGCCACCTTCCCTCGCCTCGTGCGAGCATCGGTCCGGGCCCTCGTGACCTGATCGCCGGGTCGTGCAAGTGGAAAAGATGCTGGATCGAGACGTTGAGGGCCCTCAGGGAGCGGCTGAATTCCGGGTGTTGGCTGATTTCATTGGCTGTCTGCTCGAAGCTGGTCCCGGGGAACATGACGAAGCGCGCTCGCTAAACCACTCCGTGGCGAATAACGGTAAGACGATGTCGTTCAAACGCCGAGATGTGAGTCGGAGGTTGAGCAGGTCCGAGGTTTGGATGAAATCCCTCCCCGACAACCTGTGCTGGTAGCGACTGGCTTCCAGGACTTCTTTGGCGATCATGACCAGGAGCTCAGGCGACAGGGAAAGCAGCCCAACCCGAGCGCTTGCCATGGTAAAAGTCTGGGCTGGTTGGTTGTTAGGCAGAAGGCCTCTGCACGCACAGCGTTCGCTCGCGTCAGAGCGGTGATGTGAGCGACCTTTTGAGGATGGGCGCTTTTCAAACCCAGCTCCCACGGGCTCAAACCATCGGTGGGTGGACGTCGTTGCTTTTTTTTCTTCAGCTCGCGCCGTCAAATTGCTGACAATCCTTTATCGACAGTGCTGCGAAACTCCCTGAGCGCAGCGCCCCTCGCGGGCTGCCACGTAATTTTACAGCGTGCACTAACACGCCACCCCCCCAATAAGCGCCGAATCCTCACCTCCAGCCGGTCTCAGCACCAGGCGTGCGGGGTTCGGGCTTCCGATATCCCTGCGGCACCACCGTCAGCAACTGGACCTGTCGTGTCGGAATTACATACCCACACCAGCCAAAGCAAGGGCTTAAACAGCCCCTTTTACCGGTCCGGTGGTTGTGCTGGTCCTCGTCCTCACTCTCCCCCCTCATCTCCGCGTTGATCGCCCTCCTGCTTCAACCACCGCAATGCACCCCCCTCCCTCCCTCGCGCCTATCCTTATACAAAACCGGAACCTCTCGAGTAAAATAAGACCATAATTAAATGGGAAATGGCGTTTTACGATGTTAAAACTCTAAGTTAAGTTTAACTTACGTAATATTATCTTATTACATATGCCACTGAACGTCAGCTTGAAATAAACTCTCATGCCCACCATCCCCGTCGGCGCGTACTCGCCCTCAACCTGCGCCAAATCGGCTTCAAATCTTTTAGACTAACCTCCTGACCATTCCAGTGTATTTGCTGTTCCTGATCTAGTTAGTGTTCTGGACATGGTACTCGGAGAATATCAAAAACAGAATGGCCGTTGTCCCGATGTACTGCTTCCGGTGCTTGGTGCTACCTATCTCTCTAGAGTCCCTCCCGGCCACGGCAAACCCGTGGAGCTGGTATGCGATCACCGCACTAATGATCGGCTTCCCCTATTTCCATTCTATCAATGGTAAGCAGCCCCGACAACTCCTCTCTGGTAATGACGTACTAACCCATGCACACCAGTTAGTCTCACATTGCGGAATGCGGGATCCGTGCGACAAGAACCATGGGTGCTGCCATGTACAACATGATGGTGTGCTAAAGCCAGCCATGTGGCTTCGTCGAACGTACGTGATCCCCCCA
>Ga0247760_1002064_pt1 | contig 16338 bp, 15 predicted proteins | sample UWRJL171409R4_FD_179936 | JGI IMG/M metagenome (GOLD analysis project Ga0247760, IMG submission 179936) | Plant litter microbial communities from Arlington Agricultural Research Station in Wisconsin, United States - UWRJ-L171-409R-4 | ecosystem: Environmental > Terrestrial > Plant litter >... | reverse complement strand
CCACCACCACCACCACCACCACCACCAAAATGCGCCTCCCCTACACTCCCAACCAACCCACCCCTTCCTCCCCCGAAGACGCCGCCATCATCGCCCGCATCTCCGCCCGCCGCGCCCCCCGTCCCCTCCAGCCCCTCGACCTCACCCTCCTGCACTCCCCCCCGGTCGCCGACGGGTGGAACTCCTTCCTCGGCGCAATCCGCACCCGCACCACGATCGCCTCCGACCTGCGCGAGATCGCTATCAGCCGCGTAGCTGTCGTCAACAAGGCGTGGTACGAGTGGATGCACCATGCGCCGCTGGCAGTCGCGGGGGGAGTGAGTGAGGCGGGGATGGAGGTTGTGAAGCGGGAGGGGGGGCTGGATGTGGATGGGGAGGAGGGGGTGCCGGGGGGACTGAGTGAGAGGCAGTGGGTTGTGTTGTGCTATGCGGATGAGATGACGAGGAATGTGGAGGTTAGGGAGGGGACGTTTGGGCGGTTGAGGGGGCTGTTTGATGAGCGGGAGGTGGTGGAGATTACGGCTACGGTGAGTTGAGTTGTTGGGTTGGTGATGGGTGGATGGGATGAGGCTAATGACGTGGATGTGTTAGGTTGCTTGTTATAACTGCGTGAGTCGGTTTTTGGTGGCGCTAAATGGTAAGTACTGCTGGATGCTGGATGGTTATTTGATGAGCTATGCTGATGGTGTCGACAGTTGGCGAGAAGAATGGCCTGGGCCCGGATGCGGCGCACTAGGTGGTGGCCCGGAGGGATGCATCTCTGAGAGGTTGTTGAGGTGGAAGGTTGGGTTGCAACGCAGATTTGGCATGTTTTGATGGAGGCTTAACATTACGGATACACATATGGCTACACCCCTTCCACACACAGCTCTTCGCTCCAAAACGCTACTACCATACTCGCAATGTTCAACTCACACAGCACGGCGTGTAAAAGCAGAAGTGAATCTATTAGACCCGGGGAGGGGGAGGACTAGTGTAATGGGGTACTGATGAAGTGAGGAAAGGGGGTATCTCATGTGAAGTGATAATCGGTGACAGGGTGTGGATGCTGGTAACGACAAAATGAATCCTTCTTCTTTCCTTCCTACCCAATGCTTCGTGAGTCGTCAGCCGGCGGAGAGTGATCAGGTCGTAAAATCGTACAGTGTTGTATATGCGAGGGCGCCGTCAAACGCCTTCATGGTTTCGTCAAGGACATGGCAGTCGTGAACCGTTCGTGATGTTGATGCGTAGCAAATCGGTCAGGGAGGCATATGTTGACGCCGAGTGAATGTAACGAGCGAATAGCCGTTGGGGAGGCAATAAACACTCAGGGTGTCTGCGCCAGGGCCATCTCGATGCTGGCGTGTCTCTTGTGTAGTAATGGACTCCTCTGGAGTTCCTGGACAACACCTGCCCAGCCTCTGCGATGGCTTCCCTCGGAGTTGTCTTGATGACCAATCGCCTGAGTTGTCAGCCGGCGTAATGGCGGCCTCGACTTCATGCTATCTGTGAGAACTCGCGCCAGCGACGAGCGTGCCGGAGTCGAGAAACGTGCTATCGACTTCTCGGGGTCCTTCTCCATGATCTCCTTGACGCTAGCTTCCTTCTTTGCCGCAGCTTCAGTCGCAACTCCAGCAATGATCCCCATGTGCATCACCAGGAAGCGCATCCTCAGCATGTCGAGGCGCCTCAGCCTCTCCTCCAACTCGAGCCGCTTCCCCGCCCATAATATGCGCGCCGTGATGCGGAGCTGCGTGCCCTCATCCCCTACTATCATAGAGTTCAGATTTTCCCGCAAGGCGTCCCCTTCCCGCTGTATGTCACGGAGGAGCCGGTTAAGCCGGAGCTTGTCCTCGAGGCGTTGCACCTTGGTGACATCCCGGTCGTACGACTCATTCTCGGCGATCGAGCTGTCGACGGCATCCAGGAAGGTTGAGACCTCGAGCGGCGCGGTCAGATATGCGGAGGCGTAGCGGCTTGCGGACTGCGCGAGAACGGCGAGTGAGAGCAGAAGGGCGGTGAGGGACAGCAAGAGGATCCACTGTCGAGCGGAAGAGTCGGTCATAGTGGAGGACAAACTTGGGATGGCGATGTCCTAGCTTTCAAGGTCATACCAGATCGCGTCGTCTGTTATCGGCCAGGCGCGACTGTGGACAGCTTGTCCATGCAGTCTTTTTCTGGGATTTGAGCGGCGAAAATGATGACGGTATCCGAGTTGTGTGGACGCACTCACCCACCTCGCCCCCGCGCTGGTGACTTCACCGACTCGCCCGACCAGGGGTGGCCGCCATTGGCCACTTGGCAACGGACGACGCTGCACCCTGTTCCACTCTCCGCCCTCCTCGTCGTGCGATACGCCCATCTTCGCCTTTGGCGGTTTTAGGGATGGCTGGGACAGAGCCCAGGGACTTGAAGCCCCTGTCGCTGCACAAAACGCTGAGTCTCATGCATCTGCGCAGAGACTGAGCGCGTGACGCATTGCTGCGCGGCGCGAGCACAATTCGTTTGCAAGGTCATCATCAGTTTCTGTAGAAATCGATCACCGGGAGGTGGGAAAGGTGTGAGAAAATGAATGCAATGCAGGGCTGAATCGAAGGTGCGGGCCGTGGGTTTTAATGAAGTTGGGAGTCGCACTTTCCGCTGCTGTGCCCCGTTGCCTTGGGCGAAACTTGTGAAGCCGTGGTAGGCTGCCCGAAATTCAGGCGGCTATCGTAAATTCCGCCCGCCAAACGAACTGCACTCAACTGCATGTCCACTTGACGGGAGCTGCCATTTGGCACCAATCAGGCGCAACACTCGCAACCGGCAAAAACAAACAAGATATCCCAAGTCTAAAGAAACATCATATCCACTCAACGACCTCTCAAGACCCTTCTCACCTCCTGCCGTCATGGCGACCCCCGAGCAGCAACAATTCGCCCTCCCAAAAATCCTCACCTACCCCGCGTCTGCCCCGCCATTGCTCATCGCCCAGGGCGCCGAAGGCCGACTCTACAAGACAACGCATCTCGAATCCGGCTTGCCCTGCGCTCTCAAATACCGACCGTCGAAGCCCTACCGACACCCAATCCTCGATGCGCGGCTAACCAAAGCGCGCATAGCAGCCGAGGCTAAGGTACTTGACAGAGTGTTCCGCGAGGGCGTCCCTGTCCCGGCAGTTTACGCCCTGGACGCGGCGGCCGGCTGGGTCATGATGGAGTGGGTTGATGGTAGGCCAGTACGGCAAGGAATCAACGACTGGCTCGGCGAGCGGCCCGAAGACGACGCCCCGGCGGTCCGCGAAGAGGATGAGACGCCCCTCGTCGACCTGATGAAGCGAGTCGGCACGGCAGTTGGGAGTCTCCACCGAACAGGAATTATACACGGTGACTTGACGACGAGCAACATGATGCTGAGGCCCTGGTTGCCGATTCAAAGCAGTTCCGATTCTGGCGCCGGAGCCAGGGCCGAGGCTGTGGCGGGGGATGTCATTCTCATCGACTTCGGTCTGGCGACGCAGAGCTCATCGGACGAAGACCGAGCCGTAGATCTCTACGTTTTGGAGCGCGCATTCGCGAGCACACATCCGAGGGCCGAGAGGCTGTTTAACCATGTTCTTGAGGGCTACAAACAGACATTCAAGAAGGCGCCCGCCGCGCTGATAAAGCTGGAGGATGTCAGGATGCGTGGGCGCAAGAGGAGTATGCTCGGATGAGCGAGAGCGCCGGGAAGGGAATCAAACAATCGCTATTGCTCCGTGCTAGCAAAACGGAGTGCGTGCAAAATAACTATGCCTATGATAAAGGTAGTATTACATATCCAGCAAAACGCTCGTGGCCCAAATTAGATAGCAGCACCATGGTGTACGAACAACCCGAACGCCGAACCGTCTATCCCCAGCGACGGCGAAAATCATTCTTCCGTCAAGTCGGCGCAGGCGAAGTATCCCTTGCTTTCGATCACGCCCCGATCTCTGACAACGGCGGTGTACTTGACTACCCACTGCGGTGTCAGGTCGCCGCGCAGACCATCGCTGTTGGTCTCTGGGTCTGCCAGGAGACCAGCACCTTGGAGTCCTTGTCCGAGCAGCTCCCTCAAAGTGCCCTTCGAAAGAATATCGGTGCAATCACTGTGAACCAGAAGCTCAATGCCCTGCTCCTTGGCCAGCTTGACCAGGGGCGGGGGCACGTTGCAGCAGTTCTTGATGTTGATCTGGTTGACTGTAGGCCGAACCTGTACTCTCTTGAGGAACCTGGCAAGCTTCTCGCTGCCGAATTCAGCAATGCCGAGATTCCTCACCAGCCCCTGACGATGCAGGTCCTCAATAGCAGGCCATGTATTGGCCTCCTTTTCGTCGCTGCCCTGCGTCGCATTCAACTTATCGGCCTCCCACTCACAGTCTCCCTCGAAGGACATGCCGGGGAACGACACGATGAGAAGGGTGACCTCCTTCACGCCCAGCTCCCTCAGAACGAGGTCAAGTGCCTCCTTTGCGTGCTGCGCGCGATTCGCAACGGCCCCAGTCGGGAGGAAGAACAGCTTGACGGTGATGTCGTACTGCGCCGGCTCTTCTTGTAACCCCGCTAGCGACCAGTCGATGCGGGGCACATAAAGAGCGCCCTCCTCCTGCGCTGTCCAGACGGAAGTCGGCGGGCGACCGTCGTGATGAAACCCATTTCCGTTGGTATTGCCATTGCCGTTTATCGCTGCGGCGCCATCGCCGAGATGCGCATCGGCGGCATAGTCTTGCTGCGCGGCCAGGAAGTTGCTGCGCAGCGAGTTCGTGAGCTCGAGATTGGACCGGTATCCGCCGGGCTTGCGAATGATGGAGGGGCCGCCCGAAACAATGTTCCTGAAAATGAAATCACGCAATCAGCGGTCGCGTTCAGGCAATCAGCAGCTAAGCACGGGACTTGACGCACCCGGTAGAGAGGATTAACTTGGTCATCGTGGGTACTTTTCTCTATGTACGCTCAAGAGGCGTTTTATTGCCCCGTGGGTGGCCGTAGAGAACGAAATTTGGACCTGCAAAAGTTTCGAGTCGCAAGGCGAATTGCTCTGCGGGGTCTCAATGGGCGAGGTATGATATTATTAATGATTCATGGTTGAGCCCCGCTAAACTGGGATATCGCGAGCATTACCTCTGGCGGCGAAGGAGAGGGAAGCGGGCAAGCCAGGTGTGAGATCGGTATATCTGGGGCTTCCAGGCAGTCTAAATACTCACTGCGTAGGATGTGGCCGCGCCTAGGTCCTTGTGATCGAAAGATTATGGAGACTGAGAGCGTGGGATGAAAGAGCTGAGTGAATGTCTCCGAGGCTAACCACTATCTGTCGCATCGCTGAATCCATGCGAACGTGGGGAGCCCCAGCCAGCCGCTCCCGCCTCCCCGGGACTCAATAGATGTCGCCATCACGGCGCTTTCGGGGAGGCGCTTCGGATGCGCACCTTGATGCGGGAATATATCTAGATGTTGCGATTGAGGCCATATCCGATAGTCTCACCGGTCCGATGTTGCGATGCCGTGAACTCTGACGACATTGGGGATGCTTGAAGCCGAACTGACAACCTTACCGGGCCGCATTGTGCCATGACTAAGATGTAGAGATATCCATTACTCCCAGATCCCATGCGAGATGACCGCGGGGCCTGATACAGACGCAGGCAGCCGTTAATGCCTTATTTGTGAGTTCCCCGCCGCGGCAATAAGAGAAGCTATGGCAGGCAAGTGGGAATGGGGGAAGTCACAAGTCAATGTGGGGTACGAAGTACTTGCCGTGGTGCCCAGGCGTACCCCGCCAAATGATCCCCTCCAAATGGCGGGAGACCTGGGGTCCAGACGCCGTTGTGTCCTCAGGCTGCCATTGCAGGCAATCTCGTGGCCAACCTTTTCGGTAAAGCAACACCTCAGCTCCGTGACAGCCAAAACTAACCCAAGGCACTCCCAACCCGTCTGCCCGACGACATACCTCCCCTTCATTGAAGGAAGGCCTTCATCATGGCCATCACGTACGAAAATCCCGCGCTGCCCATCTCCTCGCGCGCCGCCGCTGATTGAAACCCTGCAGCTACCTTATCCTTCTCTCGCGCCAGGGCAAAGTGGTTCGTTTCGATCGCGCACCCTGCCGCCCTCTCCCAGACTAATTCGAGCTCCGCTAGCGCCTGGCGAAATGGTTCACTACGCTGTCGCCCAAGGACAAGGCCAAAATTGTGAAGGATGTTTCGCAGCTTGTCCTTGCCAGGCGGACACGGATGTGTAACTTCCTTGAGTACAAGGGTAAGCAGTCGCTGACACTGCCGGCTGCGCCAGCCACTTGTCCAGTTCATGACGCTGACCTTCACATGACAGATCAAAAGATCGTATACCGCCGATATGCGTCGCTATTCTTCATTGCTGGATGCTCGTCCGAGGACAACGAGCTGATCACCCTCGAGATCATCCACCGATACGTCGAGCAGATGGACAAGTACTACGGCAACGTTTGCGAGCTTGACATCATCTTCTCTTTTACAAAGGCATATTACATTCTCGACGAGCTCCTGCTGGCGGGAGAGTTGCAGGAAAGCAGCAAGAAGAACGTGTTGCGCTGCATATCGCAGCAAGACTCGCTCGAAGACATGGAGGTAGGTCGCTTTCGAGCGTGCGGTGCCATGCATCGCAGTCTCCTCTTTCTACACTTGAGGCCAAGTGATCTCGCTGACACGTCTCCTTTCTCGTCAGGTCGAAGATGAAGTCACGAAGATCATGTAGACGGCGATGGATTCGCATCCTGTACCTTGACCCATTTTCTTTCTCCCTGAGAGAGGGCGGTTTCGAACACCACAGTTGCGATAGATCACTCGGCTGTGGATAAACGCTAACCGCATCTACGCGCGCGAAACAGGCTGCAGACCACGTTGAGAAGGCGCTCAAGGATACAGGGCTTCTGTAAAGTGGCAGTCAACAGCTCTGCCCCCGACTTTTACGGACCCGGGCAACCAAACACTAGACGCCAACCCGCACAGTTGTATTGACGGGACGAACAGAGGAAAGCCGCGCGGGGGGCGCGTCGGCCATCGGCAGCGAAGGAGTACACCAGAAAACGCTGGGCTACACCCATCAGGAAGGAGCAAACTCCTTTCGTATACTTAGATATGGGCCTGTAGATTAAGACCTGCCGATGCTGAGCCAAGCAAGACCGGATATACGACCCACTCCTTAGGATGCGCTCCGAGGAGAATAGGGGAGATGTCGGTACTTGCGGCGATGATCGACTGCTAATTGATGCGTTACGAAGCACCTCCTCCGGACCGCCATCTCGAATGTCGCCTCGAATGGCAGACCTGCATGTGATGACGGCGCAGTCCGCCTGTTTTTGATTGATTGTGAACAGTTCAGCATTACCAGCATCGCAAGTCGAAGCTCGTGGGGCGTTGCGGCTGTCTTATTCGTTTATGGGCCGATGCTTAGGCAATGCCAATGCCTGGTTGATGGGGAATCCGGTCACCCGCCGAATGCAACCGGGCGGGACCGGAATGACGCCGCGCCCAGACACCCAACTGGAGGCCAACTGCCCAGACGGCCTGGGACGTCAGCCGGACACATAGGACCCCTCTCGATTGCCAACACCGGACAACTCCTCACGACACACAGCAATCGTTTTACCCGCGTTCGTTCTTTCATCATCGCACTACCCACTACGCAGCATTATGATTGCCGCCGCTGGTCGCTTTGTTCATTTTCCCTTGCGCTGATTTCCAGGACCGAAGTCCTTATCATCCAATAACCTTACTGGTCACCCGATCAATCACCTGTTAGACTACCACCATCGTCCTTTCCGATAACCGCTTGCACTGTGACGTGGGCATTCTCTCAAACCAACAACGTAGGGCAATACCTCGCGCAATCGCACTACAAACTGAATTCGGCACGCCTGGTTGCATCAACCGGACCGTCTGCTTCGCGGGACTGTACTCAGGTCCGTACAACGGCCAAAATCACACCATTCCATGATTGCGACGCCGGTCTGTCCGCATTGCTGGAACGCATCGAAGCCAAAACCGCACACCTCACGCCGCATCTTTGAGCCACCACATCAATCACCACTACAATTACCACAACCACTTGTGTTCCGCCCTCAATCTTCGGATAATCACTCAGGCCATCCCATCCACTTTTTAGACGTGGATCGCGCGCATCGCGAATATGAAGGTATGCATAGGAGAAGGGTGCGTATCGCCTCGTGGTCTAACGAAGGATCTCTAGTTTCTTTCGCTCCCGTCCTTTGACGTTGTCAGCGGCGCGCTGAATTTCGATACGCCGGATTGCCACGTTACTGGGGGCTGTGACCTCTACACGACAAAGGCGGCAGGGTCGGACAAAAAGCTATATAAAAATATTCAGCAGTCGTTGGAATCGCAACATGCGGCACTGGTCAAATTCGGGGCGTCGCTGTCGCCTCCACAGCGCGATTCGATGGCAGCGAGCCTCAACTTGAGTCGCTCTTCGCCATTCGGATCTCTAGAGGAGGTTTCAAACAGACGGACTTTTGCGTATCTGATCGCTACCCTGAATGCGTCGCATCCCGATTACGACTTCTCGCACGTTCTCCGGCCGACCGACTTCAAGCGCGAGCGCATGCTCCGCCCCGTCATGACACACATCGACAGCACGCTCCACAGTGTGCGGCCAAACCCGAACTTCCTCGATGCAGTCACCCCAGCCCGCACCTCCCCCGCCAACACCTCCAACCTCTCAGCCGCACCAGCATGGGGCCCGCAGATGTGGGCCATGATCGACAAAGAGATGACCCTCAAGGACTGCACTATCTTCTCCTATCAACCCACAGACGATCCGTTTGACGAGGAGGAGGGCGCTATATGGGCGCTCCACTATTTCTTCTTCAACAAGGCGCTCAAGCGAGTATGCTACCTCTACGTGCGGGGCGTACCGGTCATGAGCCATAGTCCGCGTGTCACACCGCGCTCCCTGCTATCGCGTGGGGCTACTCGACTAGGCGCATTGGATGAAGACGACGATGCGGGCGCAAGCAAACGGGCCCGGTATTGGCTTGGTGACCAGTTTGCAGCTCGAGTGACGACTGGCGACGACGAGATGGAAGCCGACGATGGGCTCATATGGAACAGAGACGCCGACGGCGATATAAGCTGCCAGTATGACGATGATGATGAGAGCTTTGAAGAGGAGGAACCTCTAGAAGACCCCTCTGAGGAGAGCGACACTAGCAACGATAACCAACTGCGCGATAAGAGCCCAATACGCGGCGTGAGCGAGGACGTCGCAATGAGGATGGAGATTGACGTCTAAACGTCTAAAACATACCGCCAACTTGAACATTCCGAACACTTTCAACAACTTGATACGGTTACATACCTACCGGGGGCAGGCTCTTTCGATTATGATACCTGAAATGCGTTGCTTTTTTTCCTTTACCGACTCTCTACTTTTCTATGCTGAGTACTGGACTCAAGGATTGTTACTGTTGGGTTTTGTAACCTTTACTTGTACGCAAATGGTTGCTTCTTCTGTTTTGGATCGGCGTACGGAGGCCAGAGCATTTTCCTTTTCGGGGATATCGGGGAGGGCATTATATGGTGTTCTGGGTTCTCAGGGTCGGTGAGAGAGGCACTGTGAATTTGGAAACTGGCTCGGGCAGCGGATGCTGTTGATATTGCCGCAGGGATGAGGGCAGGGTTATGAAGCAACGATAATAACACTAACTAATGAACGCACCATTTTCATGCGTCCCTCATTTGCACCAAGTTCTTGTGAATAGGAAGGTTCATGTAGGATAGGTAATGTGTAGTATGCCCTCTGCTGTGGAGACATGGCTTTTTTGGCGTTAGCAGCTTCGCATTCTCAGGAAGCGAGGAGGAGACCTTGCTGTCACCGCATGGCCTTTGCCAACGGGCGTAGGTATTCTGTTGAATTGTTGTCGATTCCGAGTCGCAGCCCCGCTATCCCCCGCATTTTGCGTGAAGCTGCGAGCTGTGTGAACCGCTATGACGACACTTACTCAGGACCCAATCCAATGCTCGCTGAAACCCAAACCCGACCCGCACCCGCTGTTGGAATTCTCCTGGCGAGCTCCCTATACCGTAGGTATCCCGGCGCCATGTGCATCGGCTTTTAATACCGAAAGATGAGATTGACGTGACACGGCGCAAACACACCTACCCAGCGTTTCTGCGGCCACAACTCCCGTCCACTGGGTAGCGCTCCCATCCGCCTTAGTTGCCCAGGTCGTACCTTAGCTGGAGCCCCGTACCTCCGCGCTTCTCGAGAAACATGACGAGCGCGCCACCAGCGGCCATTGTGCCCGCTCAGCTCGGCTTCTTCGCCATCTATAACCCCAGCCTGGGCACCACAGACGACACCATCGACAACCAGATCGTCTACTATGCCTCGGTCAACACGCAAACTGGCACCGGTCCCAAGCGCCGTCGCAACCGCTCCAAGGGCGCCCGCCCCACCGATGCCCTCTCTAACGACGAGCGTAACGAGCGCCTCCGCCAGATCGGTCTCGCCCAGGGCATGGTCGAGTTCGGCCGCAGCTTCTCGGCCGGCAAGCCCGTCGACACCATTGACACCGAGCGCAGCCGCGTCATCCTCCACGAGCTGGAGCCCGGGTGGTGGGTCCTTGCCGTGAGTTCCCCTTCCCCCTTCCCTCCCTCAAGACAGCCCCCCTCTCTAACGTCTCCCAGTCCGTCGACCTCACCCGCCTGCCCGTGGCGCCCGTGAAACCCCCCGGCGGCAGCAGCAGCACCACGGCAACCGCCCCCTCGCCATCCACCCAGACACCCCCGCCGCCAACCGACACCCCAACAGCCGAGTACTCCTCCCGCGAGGTGAAGCCCTCCGCCCTCCTCCTGCAGGACCTCCTCCGCGCCCATAGCATATTCCTCCTGCATCACGCTTCCTCGCTATCGGCCCTGTTCGTGCGCACCCAGCGCGACAAGTTCGTCAGTCTGTTGAGCAGGTATTGGGATCTGTTTCTGTCGACGTGGAATGTGCTTCTCCATGGGAATCCGGCGTGTGGGGTCTACGGCGGGATCAAGATTGCGGCGTGTGGCGAGCTGGGGATTGGAGTTGGGGAGGAGGAGAGGGGGAGTGGGGAGCGGGATGTGCTGGAGGGGTTGATTGGGGGGGTTGAAGGGTTGGTTGATCTTGTGGTGGGGAGGTTTGGGGGTGAGGAAGGGCAGGGAAAGGGAGAGGAAGGGGGAGAGGAGGAGATGTGGTTGGGGACGGGGAACGAGCCGGGTGCGGAGGACGGGGCGGTGTTTCTTGGGAGTGGGGTGGTGTCGAGGCATTCGCTGAAGGCGATTGCGTACTGGATGGAGGATGTGTTTACTTGGGGGGAGAATGCGTATGGAGTGGTTGATCGGCCGACGTCGACAAGGACGCTGAAGAAGAGGAGGGAACGGGCGAAAAGGGGTGCAGTTCCGCGAGAGGGGCAGCTGGGGGAGACAAGGACGCAGGTTGAGGCTCAGGCTGACGATGGTGGAAGTTCTGCCGCTCGGGGTGCACCATCAAAGCTGCTGGGAGAGGAGCACGATGAGCACGGATCAGGCATGGATAAGGTCTTCAGCTACCTCAAGCTCGGCTATGGAACTGCTTGGTCGCTAGGCGGGTCTTCTTCTAAGCAGCCTGGCGTGGGAGAAGACGCCGGGAAGCAAGACGATGCTGCGGAAGCTGCGACCCCACCAAAGCCGCCGAAGAATGACAGCGCTGGCCGGTTTTTGATCGGGTTGGTGGGTGACGTCGAGAGCGGCCGGGGTAGCGAGGACAACCCAAGCTCACAAGAACAAGGGGAGGATGAGAGTCTGAACTCGCGTACCCTTGTCCGCACTCTATCAGTTGAGCTTGAAAGAGAGGTGGGCGATGAGCTCGCCGAGTCCCTTGTGACCAAAGACCTGGGCAGTCCTGACACCGAGCTAGCTGAGGAGAGACTGGGCACGGATGGTCACATCACAGAGGACCCCAATACAAGCTTCGACAGCCAAGACCGCAACAAAACTAAGAGACTACGCGTCGTTGTCTACGCCGCAAAGCCCTTCATCTTCGTCTTCTTGTTCCATCCTCGAACCGTCTCCCTTGAGCTCGAAGGGCTCTATCGATCGCTACACTCTCGGCTCACGCCAATACACAAAGCACTTGTTAGTTCGACGGCGTACAGACCAGAACGGCCGGATATGGGCTCGGCAACATCCGCTGAGATATACGACCTGATCTGGGATCCTCGGCTGCTCACCGTACATTCTACGATCCCCAACATCCCAGATCCGCTGTTCGTGGCAAACACGGCTGGCGGCGCAGCACCCGTTTGGAGCCGCGTCGAGGCACTCAATACACACAACCAGATTCTCAACATGTTCATGGCTACGCGGGAGGGCCTATCTGAGTTTGAACGCACTTGCAAGACCAGTCGCGGCTGGTGGATTGTGTGGAACCGCATCCTGGAGCAGGTTGGGGGTCCGGATTCGCCCGGTGGGAAGAGTCATGATATGGAAGATTCTGATGGGACGGAGGCTGGAGACGAGGGCGAGAGGGGTAGCCAGGTGGCGGCTTCCGTGAGGGATCTTGTTGTGAACAAGGAGATTTTTCTCATACGGAGGGCGAGTGACCATGCTGGAGGGACGGTGAGGAGTATTAGCTCTTCGTATGTGGGAGGGGGCAGCGGTGGGGGGTGGGCGGATGGGGCGAGCAGGTTGGCGCAGGGGATTGGGGTTGATACGAGGAGGTATATTGAGGGGTTGTTGAGTCTCAATCGTTGATTGGGATAGGGGTATTGTGCTTTGTGCGCGAATGATGGATACATGAATATGGTTGAGCGGGCATGGCTTGGGAGTAAGAGTGAGGTGTGACGGCATAGCAACAGTCGTCGAATACCTACCTACCTAGATTAGCATCGAGTTACGTAAAACCGGCTTGAGTCTTTACATATACAAGACATCTTCGCCGGCGTCGAGTTACTGTTGCGGGAAGTGTTTGATGTCTGGTATCACTGATTGCTACTCTATCTGGCAATGGTCTGGGTTTCTTGTCAACCATGCGGTTGGGTTTGGGGAGAGGGTGACTACCTAGGTGTATATTGTAAGGGTTCTGGCTAGGAGATGGGCATTCTAAGGATAACTGGAGATGTTACGGGGGTTTTACTTGGAGGATTCCTCAGCAACAAACCCGTCAGACCAAAAGGGGATATGCTCAGGAGCCGAGACCGAGACAATCTCGAATGCTACGATATGCCCTCGGCATGAAACACAGAAGCTTTTCTGTGCTGCCTGCTTATCGACAGAATAGGAGATATAATGGCATCCTAGTCAAACCGACCCTCAACTCTCTCACATGAGCATCAACACCCCTGATAGTTCTGCAAGTCAATCAATTCTTCAACCCCTATTCCCTATCCTAGCAAATACCGGCCTCAACACCAGGCCTATCACAAACCCAACATTACAAGTTCTGCTGACGATTATTGGCTCCTCATAGCGACCAAGGCAAAAAGGACATGGAATAGTGTTTGCCCGTGCATCAGCGAAGCAAACTTGTCTTGTCGTGTCTGAGACGGCCTGATCTAAGATTAGATCTCAGACAGACCTCCTCGTTAGGCTTCCGGGAATCACTTGGCCTAGCTTCTTCGCTCACGACGGCCACGTTTCCTGGCCACCTGCCCAGGACACAAGGCATGCTGCCCTGAGACCGAGACCGGCCACGTTTTCAGGGTCCAAGGCCGTAGGTGACAGTGACAAACACACCACGATGCGATGCGCAACATATTGGTCTGTCTCAGACAAAGAACACCATCACCAGAGCACAGAAGACTGGATGGAGTTTACGAGGAAAATTCCAGGACATATCCCTCCCCGCCTGTACTGCTGCTCTGTGTAACACCTCGATGTGGCGCTTGACACCCGTCGTATTCGCTGCTCGCAGGCAATGGGCAATACCCCAGATAGATGGGGATTCCATGCTTTGTACTAAAGTTCTTTTTTTTATCTTTTCCGAATATTTCAATCGGAAGCCGAGACGAAGAAAAGGATGTATGTGGGTGAGTGATACCGGACACCAACAAGACCGGGGACACTAGAGCGGAATAACCACTGGGTCTCCCGTTGCCTGCCTACCTACCTATCCTTGGATACCTCGGACCCAACAAAGCTGAGTCCCCTACGTGCTGCGTAGGTAGGTAGAGAGCCAAGGGCGGCACAACATCACACCCGACACATACACACACATGCCCGGGAACTGTGTGACGTAGCCAGTACGGGACGGGATACTGATGGAACCGCTTCTTCAAATGCCGTCCAGAATGGCCGGATGAAAAGGATCCGGTACTGTGGCTCCCTCGTCGCCGGGTTTGTCATGGCTTCTCACACCTCACACGCGGCCAATGGGCCGTAGCTCCCAAGGGATGCGGATGAAATTTTATGACAGGAAAACAGGAGACTGCGTCAGGCGCGGTGAACAAAGGACCCAGATGCACGCGCAGTTTGCGTGACTGGAGCGTGTGACGACGCAGCGGGAGACGCGAGCATTCGGCCATGCCAAGCCCCGCGCGGCTTCGGCTTCGGCTTCAGCTTCCACTTCGCGGAGAGAGGGAGCAGGGAGGAGGGAAGAGGGAGAAGCTGGCTCAGCTGGGCAGGCACGGTGGGTTTGCGGAACCATCGGGTCGAGAATGTGGTTTTGGTTCCGCTGGCGAGCGCCGTCCTCACAACTGTTTTAACCACAAATCGGCCCAGCTGGGCGGGTTGAGACTGCGTGGAGCTGGGAGCTGGGGTGGGGGACGACATGTCTGACAGGCGTCAAGATTGCATCCAATAGCAAAACTAGCAGCGAAGACGCCACAGAGATACCGTGTAACTACGTATCGGTAACCTCGACACCCACCAGCCAACGAGCCAGCCCGCCGGCGGCCGGCCAGCAATTGATTTGCTTTGCGTTGCTTTTGGGGTTGGGTTGGGGGGCGGGTGAGATGCATGCATGCACTATTAGCCTCCATCCTCTGCCGGGCCGGGTCACGACTGCCAACCCCGACCGCTGGGAGACTTCCCCGAGTGGCAGAAGCAATCAATTCCGCCGGATCTTGCCGTGGCAATCCCGCCAACCTTGTCACCGTCACTTCACAGCGTTGCTAGGACATGCGGATGCGGAATCAGGGTGATGCTGGATATTCCTGGGGCTGGATGGAGCGCAATGGGGCGGAAACGGAACTGCTTATCGGCTCTCCCGTCCAGCGCTGTGCGCCGGTACACGGATGAGCCTCACGGGCGTCCTCGACCTTGTGAGATGCCTGTGCAAGTCTTGTGTACACCACTTGTTGGAATGCATTTTTTATGAGGTGTGTAGCAAAGAATGAGGTGGTGGGAGGGAGCCGGGAGGTGCAAAGTGCTGGGATGAGAGAGAAGCGGTGGAGAAAAGCCAAGGGTCGTCGTCTCTTTTGTTGTTTCTTTTTCGTGGGACGAGATTTGTATTTATTCGGCCTTGCTGCTTGTTTGTTCGTGGATGTGATGCCTCTCTGCTGCTCTGCTCTGCTCTGACCTGTCTGCAAGCTGCCTGCCTACGTCCGGTACCAGACGCAAATGCCTTGCCAGGCGAGCCAGGTAATAAATCGGTTGTGCGCCTCGGCTTCGCATGGTGGCCCTTTGTTCCGGTATCATCACAGTCGCTATCTCTCGCACAACGCACACGCCACCTTACCCCAGGCGGCCAAGCACCCTCCTTCATCCCCAAAAGCTTAGGCACACCAAAGGCCCGCCCGCCTGCTGCTCCACCGCCTGCCTCCGCCCTCCACCGCTGCCCTGCGTGCCTACCAACCCGGCTGCTCCTCTCAGTGCTGCTGTTGCCGCTGTCAACTCATTCCACGTCCATTCATTCCCACGGCGAACTGTTCTACTGGCCACCGCCCCATCGCATCCTCGGACTTTCCATCTCGCCCATTTGCCTTGCCGCCAGCCGTGCCTTTTACGCGCCGAGTCGGAACGAGACGAGCCAGAGAGCGCTGCCACGCCGTACCGTCGTTGCCTTCGCTTTCGACTCGTCGACCCGCCCCTCACTCGAAGCTCGGGTGCCGCTCTCCAATCTGCCCCCTCCCCCATCCCGATTGCCTACCTAGCCCGTGAAGCAGCAGCAGCAGCAGCAGCCTCAACCACAACACAACACAGTCGCTGCCACTGTCCACCGCGACGCATTTCGCCATGGCGGGGAAAATGGTGCTGTACAAACTGGTGGTGCTCGGGGATGGTGGCGTGGGAAAGACTGCTTTGACAATTCAGTTGTGCCTGCAGCACTTCGTCGAGACGGTGCGTCCCCTCCATACCCCCCCCCCCCCCCAGGGCCCCCTCCCCTTTCCCTTTGTGCTTCGGGCCCGCCCCTCCTGTTC
>Ga0247760_1002063_pt1 | contig 16353 bp, 13 predicted proteins | sample UWRJL171409R4_FD_179936 | JGI IMG/M metagenome (GOLD analysis project Ga0247760, IMG submission 179936) | Plant litter microbial communities from Arlington Agricultural Research Station in Wisconsin, United States - UWRJ-L171-409R-4 | ecosystem: Environmental > Terrestrial > Plant litter >... | reverse complement strand
CAGACAGATCGAAGGCCTTGCCAATGCCGTGTGCAAAGCCCATTATCCGGACACATTCACCACTCACTTCCGTCATGGCGACTTGAAGCCTGAGAACATTCTGTGGTTCAAACCAAAGTTGACTTCTGCGAGCGACGATCAAGAGGACATTGGCACACTCAAAATTGCCGACTGGGGCCTTGCCAAGGAGCAATATGTGGTCACAGTCCTGCGCAGTGTCAACACCACGACCAAGTTCGGTACCCGGCGCTACGAGCCTCCAGAAGAGGAGACGAGACTGGGCATTGGCCTTCAACCTGGACACCTCGCCCCGGACTCCACTCAAAACAAGAAAGGTAAGCGTCGATCTCGGCTCTACGACATCTGGGCTCTCGGCTGCATCACGCTGGAGTTCATTGTATGGCTCATGTACGGAGAGGAAGGTTTGGATCGCTTCCAAAACGACTTCCGCGGTGCCCAAACTGGCCTCGACCCGTTCTATCAGATCAAGCTAGACGCACAAGGTGACGCTGTTGCCCAGGTCCATGAAGCGGCAGTGGTATGGATGGACCACATGGCAAACGACCCTGTCTGCCAACCTGGTGAGACGGCGCTAGGCAACCTCCTGGAAATTGTACGGCACTGCCTCCTAGTCGTAGATCTCCCTCGCCAGCTCGGAACCTCGTTCGACATCCTGGATCTCAAAGGCAACGGCAACACACAGAGCAGATACCTCCGGCCAAGACGGGGCTCCTCGACTTCAACCACTTCGGCTGCATCTTTGCTCTCCGATGTTCCCGTGGTGATCGCCTCCCCGCCCGCCGAGGAGAACCGACCTGCCCCTGTGGTTCCAGCTATTGTGCTTCCCAGCGATAGTGATGACATTCTCGCCGACCAACTCAGATCGCCACCCGATCCTCCACACGGGCTCGATTCTGAGGCCGAACCCGAACCACCGACGCCGCTCTGGGCGCTGGGTCGGAGCGGAGGGACCGGCCGCATAGTCGCCAACCAGCTAGTGCAACTGCTCGAAGAGATGATTAAGGACCATCCTGAGAAGGATTACTGGCTGAAGGACGAACCTGAACCTGGCCCGCCCCCTCCTTTTCGTGGTCCACATGTCGTCGTCTCTCATGGCGACTCATATGAAACTGAAGACTCGGCCCCGACGGTCCAGGAGAACACACCGACCGCAGTTCCTGGTACTATTCCTGGGGGCCTGATGCCACCTGAACAAACTAGAATGATGGTAAGTAGCTCCCTGGTATCCGCTTTAACACAACCTAGCGCTGACAGATAATGTGTTTTTCGACAGGATTATGTACGTGCATTGCTACTACAGTAAAGCCATAAGCATTGGCCGCTACTGTCTTGATTGAGTCTAACGTCTGCTTTGCAATTGTAGGGTGCTCCGAAGCTCAACGAGGACTGGGATATCATCATCGACAATGATTTTGCAGCACGAGTTTTGTCAACCATAGCCAGTTTACCCTCTCTCTCCGTTCCCGACATCCCCACCTCATCTGGTCTCTGCCGCTTATGTCAGGAACTCCGGGACGGAATCTGGAATTTGGCATTCAGTAAGATATACGATGTCTCAGAACTGGAAGCGAGCGCGCCGAATTGTCCACTCTGCGGTCTGCTCTGGAGATCGTGCCAGCGGCTAAGCGTCACCAAGCTCACTAACATCATGTTTGAGAGGGCGGGATCCACGCTTCGGATGAATGGCTTGAGTGGCAGGGGACTGTCAATATTCCGCAGTCCCAGTAAGTCATTCACCTCAACGCGTCTCAACAATACCCGTGCTAACTTTTTCCCCAAGACTTGAGTACTCGAGCCGACGATGAAACACAAATTGGATTTGGTAAACTCGCAGACGGCGAAAATGCTGCGCAATTCGAGATTATGAAGTACTGGCTTCAAGACTGTGACGAGAAGCATCAGCAAACAAGCTGCAAACCACCCTCGACCCATCAGAGAACACCTTCAGGGAGGCCTAAGACGAAGAGACTGCCAACTCGGGTTATCGATGTTTGGGACATGGGCGATGCATCCGTCCGTCTGATTGAGACCACGGCCAAAGACCAGGGCGAGTGGATCGCCCTCTCGCACAAATGGGGTCCCGAAACAAGCAAGCACTTCTGCACCACCGTCGGTAACTTGGAAGAACATAAGCGCGGCATACCCCTTTCCTCTCTCCCAGCAACGTTTCGAGATGCTGTCTTCGTCACGAGAGCCATACCCGTTTGTCGGTACCTGTGGATCGACTCCATCTGCATCGTTCAAGGCCCTGGCGGCGATTTTAACGTCGAAGCCAAGAATATGACGGATGTTTACAGCGGCGCCTATTGTGTTTTGGCCGCTAGCCGTGCTGATCACCAGGACCACGGCTTCTTGAAAGAATTAACACCGCGCGACTGTGTGGCGCTGCCAGGACGTCCAGTGGGATCAAGGCCTGGGCAAAGGGCCAACGGCGAGGAAAAGTTGCCACCGTTCTACATCTGTGAGAATATTGACGACTTTGATGCCCATGTTCTCCAGGGGTCCCTGAATCGCCGTGGGTGGGTACTGCAGGAACACGCGCTGGCAAGACGAACCGTGTTTTTCACCGAGAAGCAGATGTATTTTGAGTGTGGAGAGGGTACGCGATGCCAGACAATGACGACGATGAAAAAGTTGGTGGCTCTCTCTTGTCTCTCTTGTCTCTCTGTCTTTCTATGTTCCATTTTCTTTTCATCGCATCCTGCTCAAGCTCAGCCCCATTTTACACGAACACGAGCTTCCCTCCTTCCAGATAATTACTTGACAGCACTAACCTTTCTATCAGCGACGCTGCCGCCTTTCTCGGAGACCCAAACTTCCCGCAAATCATCAGCCGAGCGCACCAAGGGGCCAAAATCATCCACTACCAAAACCTGTTCGAGCAGTACTCCAGTCTCGAGCTCACCAACCCGTTTGATCGCCCCGTCGCCATCGACGGTCTACAAAGCCGCATTCTCAACGCGCTTCGCGCCAGTGGTGAATTTGGCATCTTTGACGAGGGCCCCGAGAGAAAGGGGTTGCTCCGACGCAGTTTGCTCTGGCAAAACAGAAGCAGCAAGACACCCCTTAGGCGCATCACATTCCCACCCACTCACGCAGTGTCGAAAGTGCCGAGCTGGTCATGGATGGCGTATACTGGAGCTATAGAATACATCAAGCCCGCGTTCAACGGGGTCAAGTGGGTGCCGATGCAGAGCCCGTGGTTTCCAACACAAACAGATAACGGCGCAGCCGCGGACGGCACTACTATCGCTACAAACGTCAAGGACCATCAGGGCAGCGATATGATCGCACTCGTCGCTACAGCGCATAAATTCAATACGTCACAAATGTCTAGTGAGCCGTCACTACGATGGGACGACCCCGGCGCTGGTGCCGGGACATCGCGCGGACAAGCTGGCGGCGCCGATGACGGGACACTGTGCGTAATCCTCGGTGCGCAGAAGGACATCGGCCCATCCGCATCATCTTTGACTAGCCAGGGGACCGTCAGGCAGCTGTCCGCATCGTTGACGGCGGCACCCTGGAGGACGACAAAGAGGCATGGCTTGTTGAGTTACTTGATTCTGGTCAGGCCGTTGGGTGGTGGAACAAAAGACCAAGGTGGCACAACAATATCTTTGTATGAGCGTGTGGGGGCTGGCTACCTGCCCGAGAAGTGCATTGTCGCTGGAAGCGGGTTGACGGTCACTGTTATCTGAAACGGTGTTCCTTCTAGAAGGCAAATGGCAAAGACCTTGCGACGGGATGACGTGACGAACCCTCGCTCTGTTTCATCAGAGTTGAGGATGAGGCCTTCGGCAGGCTCTGAACGATCATGGGAAACTCCACCCCGCAAATTGAACCCGACCTATGGTTTGGAACACTGCCTGCGAGGCACCACATGTTGGGGAGTGCAAGGCCAGATAGCAGGGAAAGACCGTTTTTTTTTTTCACAGTGCAGGTGCAGATTAAGTCCAGCGTGCTGTTGCCCTTTTTATAATAGACGAGCTAGAACGGCTGCAGTGGACGTGTAAATCTATCCCATACGGTGAACCTAAGCATTTTTCTCGGAATCGTCTCTCTGGTTAATGCAGATGGCGTTTACCCAGATAATCAGTGCCTTACCTTCCTGGGCGGGCCAGCAGCGCCGTGGGAAGAGGTATAGAAGACGGATGCTGATAGGAGGATTAAGCGGGCAATATCAGTAGTCGCCGCCGACGGTTAGAGAGCGGGTCCCATCTTCACGGACTTTACTAAGCGCTTAGAGAAAGTCGTTATTCATACGGCTAAAGCGAGTTGTTAACATAGAGTTGTACGCTGTGGTTAAACGGTAAGGCGTTTCTGACATTGTGTCGAGTCGGCGGTATTCAATTTGGCAATTTTCTGGCCGCGTTGGGATGGAACGCACTAGGCTTTCCCTCCAAATTGAATGCAACATGCATGGCAAGTCAAACCTCAGCAAAAACAACCAGGGACGGTCGTCATAGTCTTGGCATCATGTGTGGATGCCTACTGCGGTTACGAGCCAAAAAAAAACCCCCCCCCTGTCAAGTACTGACAGGGGGTAATGCCAACCCCGCTCTTTTTCCCACACACAACGCAAAATTTCACACACAACACGAATTTCCTGGCCAAATCCACGCTTTTTGCAATACTTTCAGAATGGCCAGGCCAAAGGGTGCGACTGGAACGAAGCACTTGATAGAGGCTGAACGCGCGCGCGTTCCAACCTTGTATTTTGATGCGCAGTTTAAGCTGGCTAGTATTAAAGAAAAGACCAGCTTTACCACTCATCAGATCCGCGATGCTATTCAAGCCCCCTCCTCTACTGTTAGTAAGTATACTGGCCGCCCTTGTAGTATGACGAAAGAGCAAGAAGACAAACTCCTTGAATTTGTTACTGCATTACAGAAGAACAGAAAAATGGGCTTTTTAACACTCTCTTAGGTCCTTTTTAATACAGTCTTTAGGATATAGGCTATTAAAAACGCTTTTTATCGTATGGGGTTCTGCTGCCACGTTACTTGGAAAAAACCACTAATTATTAAGAAACACCACGTTCTTTAACTGCAATAGGCTATGAACCATCTAAACTAAATAAAAGAATAATTGGCTACGATTCTCTAAACTGATAAAACGTAGGGTACTGGCGGCCCTTATTAAAAGCAGTACGTTACAAGGCGGCTAGGCGAAGAGTATAATTCTACTTATATCGTCGAACATTATTAACGTAAAAAGGGCTGGATGTTTTAAGGCAGTTTCAGTAGCTTTAGTAAAGGCCTAAGTATCTTCGAAGAGAAAAACTAGAGTAAGATTAATATAGAAACATACTGGTAATATATTATACTTATTATTAACGGTTAGATTTAGCTTCGGCGACGTGATGTTAATGATTACTTGTCCTTGCATAAGATAGGGCTCCGGGCTATTTAGCTAGCGGTACGAGAGCTGATTTGGCTAAAAGAAATGTTATTATAATCTTTTAACCACCATTCTCATTAGATTTAAACCTTATAAAGGCCTATTAGAACTGGATAAAGGATTATATTAAAGATAAATGAGGCTTAGAAGAGAACTTTATATTAGATAAGTCGCGGAGTTACGTTTTAAAGGCCTGGGAGCAGTTACCCGATACCTATTTACAGGAGCTGTTAGCTTTAATACTAAAGCAATATGCTGTAGTAATTACAGTAGACGGTATGCATACGAAGTACTGAGTTTACCATAGAAAAATACAATTTTTAATGTTAAAGTGATAGCAGTGAGCGGGGTGGAACATACCCCTAGCATTATAGCGACCCCCCTGTCAGTACGGAGCGGGGGGTTAAAATTACCCATAATACATAGTAAGGCCAATCCCTCTTGCTAAGACCTGGCTAGACAAACTAGGTACCCATTTCTTCCTTAACTCCCTAGCATAAGGCTTGGTGATTACCCTTCTATCTCTTCCTGTCTCCGTTCTTATAGTATACTGCATTAAAGTTTAGAAAGCGAGGTACCTTTGACAATAGATTATCATCACTAACTGCTAGATAAAGACTATAATTAGTGTGTTTCCTATGCTACAGTGGCTTTTGAATTCCTAAAAGCCATTATTTCTACTAATGGAAAGAGAGCAGATATTGCCTCCTTAAGTATAAGGATTAATGTTTCTAAAGATTTCACTAGCAAATACCCTCTTTGTTACTTACTTCACGCGTCTATTAGCTCCTAAATACTAGATCTAATCAAGCTGAACGCTAAGCTATATTTTAAAACATCTAACTCTTATCTTATCTTAATTAAACAAGTAAGGGTCTTACTATACAACGTGATTAAAGCAACCTAACTCTGCTCTTTAAAGCGGATATCCCTGCTAAGGAAATTATCATTAATCGAATAGTCTGCAAACCAAGCTTTAAAACTGCTATATTAACTATTTAATCATAACTTTACTAATATGAAAAATTATATATTATATATCAATTTATAAAGATAAACCACATCACTAACACCTTTTTATAACTGTTAACTAAGGTCCTTAACGTTAAGTTCCTAAGTAAGAGTCTTACTTTATTTATGTTAAATAACGCAGTTAAATAATATTATTATTATTTATCATATAATGTAAGAGCTGAAAGCTCCACCCGTAAGGGCAAGCGGTCCCTCTACTGCTAACTGTCTACTGTTAAAGCGTGGTTAGGGCGTTTCTACCCTGCCTACTCTTCTGTTTATCCTACTAAAATATATATAGTTTAGTCTCGACTACTTAATGTAGTGACAGGTTATAGGATTATATTACCATGTGTTAAGAATCAAAAGGGGTTAAGGCATTGGAAAACAGTGTGTGTTAAAGATGATTAATTATTTCTATCTTTGAGAGCGGAAGCCGTGGTATTATAGCCGTGAGGGTGGCCAGTGCACGAAGTGCATTGGCCACACTCGCTTCTGCGAAGCGAGGTTGGCTGACTGAATACGAGGTTGGCAGTGGAGTCTGGCGTTCTTGGCTGTGCGGATCCACGGAGCCAGCTGCAGAGCGGCTGCGTGGATCTAGCCACACTGTTCCAGCCACACTGGCCGGGTTAGGGTTGTGAAAAACCAACAGCATGTGTTATAAGTATAATAAGGGTGTAAGTGGGTTATTCTCAGCCTTGCTACGTTTACTCCCCTTGGCTGTAATGGCTCGGAGGTATTACGTCACTTCATTTTTCATCTGGGGTAGAAGGGAAGACCCCTTCAGCCCGGAGCAGCTCCTTAGGGTTCGACCAGGACCGAGGCGTTAACGGTTTAGGGGTAACTTTGTGATGTCTCCCCCTTTTAGTCCGGTCTTCTTCACACCGCTCCGGTTATCGCTGGTTCGTTATTCTTTATTCATTATAACTTTCGGTTCTATGCTTTGTTAGCCCGCTTCCTTCAGGCCGTTATCACTTTATTCCTTCCGTCTAGGGTTGTTAACGTGGCTGGCTGGCCTTTATGCGCCTCCTCTAATAGGCTTATAGCTTCTATCCATTCTTTTTATTAAGGTTAGCTGGCCTTCACAGTTCTTATAGCTTTACCCTCTAAGCTTTATAAATTCTTCCTTCCGCTTTAACCTTTCTTTAAAACTTTTCTTTCTTTAACTCCTAAATTCCTCCTCTTAAGCTTTAAGCCTTACACGCCCTGTAATCACCTCTCTATACCCTCGCTTACTTACTTCTACTATTATTATGTCTATCTTAAGCCCTTATAAGCGAAATGCTAGTAGTTTTAATCACGACACTCTTATTACTGCTGTTTGTAACCACCTTATTAACACCCTGTTAGTTATCTGCGTTATCCCCTTAATAAGTTACCCTGCTTAGCCTGTGTTAACTTGTTAAATAACTGTACTTATCTAAACTTCTCCTTAGATTATTATAAGTGTTATCCTATTCAAAGTAAGTGACTGCTCCTTCTGTTTGCAAGGCGCTTATTAACTAACTATAGACTTAGCTTGTTACTAGAAGTGTAGTGACGGTTATGGTAATTGTCTTCGTATAGTAAGTTCTCGTGTCGCTTACGCTCCGTTTGCTGTCTGCTAAACTGTCTAAGGTCCGGGCTTCGCCTACACCTTAAAGTGTTATGTTACTATTATAGTGCAGTTAAATAATATACTATATTAAGCTATTACTAAGTTAATAACGTATATATAATAGCTATTAAGGCTAACTTTAAGGCTTATTAAGAAAGTATTAATCTTATATTACCCTTAAAGACATTTTAAAAGGTAATCACTATAATATAGTCACTAAAGCCTTAATATCTTAAAGTTAACTCCTTATACATGATTTAAGATATTAAGAATAACTAAAGAAATAAAGATTAAAAACTAAATAAGGTGTATAAGTAAATATATTACACTATCACCGCTTTAACTATCCTTAATAGTGCTACTAAATGTTTTAGATATTAAAACAGTTAAAATAATTAGATTATTTTACTCTCTTACATATTAAAAATAGTTAATTAAAATTGCTAGCGTCGCTTCGGTTATTATTACGCGACAGCCCTTCGCTACATTACAGGGCGTTCCATGCCTCACTATTACTCCTAGCAATTTTAAAGTTTATAAGCTTTATTTTTTAAGGTTTAAAAGAAATAATAAAAATAATAATAATTAAAAATAAATCTTACTTTTTACAGACTTTATTTTGTAAGGTTTATAAGCTTTATTCTACAGGATTTACAGGGTTTATTCTATAAGGTTTATAAGATTTATTTCATAGAGTTTACAGTCTTTATTCTACAATTTACAATTTAAAGTTTTTTATCACTTTTATAGATGCAATTCGAACTGGGAACCTCTTTAATTTATATTACACTATTTATCACTATACTATTTCTATTTCTATCTGTAATATCTTTCTTTTTATAAGCTTTATAGTAAAACAAACTCCAGTTCTGAATTTTAGGTAAAAATCTACATATAAAACCATCTTCTTTGATTTAGTTCTTATTTCCAAATACTCATTTGTTCAATTTTTTCAAACGCTTATAACACCTGAACCGTAACCCTAACCCTGAATCTGACTTTAGATTTGGAATCCTGGTCACATGTCGTATCTGAAAATATATCATATCACGTGATTTGGGGCTCGAGCTGACCCACTTTTGATAATGAACCGACTAGTCCTAGGTCGAGTTAAATTTCCTTATCAGTTTTAACTGAATTTCCTATAGTAATTTCTTTTTTTTGGACTACCCTTATAACAAATTGTCCTCTGGACAGGATAATGTACTTTTTATCCTCGTTATTACTAGCGTAGTGATATGCGTTATAACTTAAGTAGAGTGGTGACAAAATGCTGCTATAGTGAATTGTTATTTTTATTTGGACTTTAGATTCTTAGAAACAGTAATAACTAAATAAGGATAAGTTAAAGCTAGGAGATTAGATGAAAGTAAGAAGAGATAAAGAGGGAAAACTCTAGCGTTTACAAAGTTTACTATTGGTATTTATTATATAACTTAAAAGGGTGGTAGTAAATGATGACAATTAGTAAAGAGTTAGATACGTTACGCTAACACTATTACCGTAAGTAAAAGAAAGGTGGTGGGGTATAGAAACGGTTAAAGCTGCCTAATTTGGCAGCATCTGCTGCTAAATCAGGAGGTAAAAACCGTAACACTGAGACTAATAGTATAATGTTTAGAGCTTTTACTAGTTTCGCTCGTCTCCCTTTAACGCCGCTACAAACGGAGTCGACGCAGACGAAGACGTGGAAGAAGAGGGCCGCCCTAACTGGAGTAGCAACCACGAGTTCTAAGAGTTCCAACGAGGTTATCGTTTCAGTACCCTGTTTACGCTCCTTCTACCTCTTGACGGGCTGCTTTATAAACCAGTTCTCATATGGCTATTGTCGCTTTTGAACTGTTTGGGGTGCCTTGGTCACTCTGCCCGGCGGAGCTGAGCGGAAGGACGTGGCCAGGGCGAAATTGACTTGGTAAAAGACCTGTATAACGCAACGGTTAGTCTATATTAGTGATCAAACGTGCTAAAGCTACTCTACCTTAACAGAGGTGGTGCTTGGTACCGACGATATAAAGATTAAAGCCTGATGTCGATAATGACTGACTACCCCATTACCATCCTTATTGCTTACGAATGGAGGCCTAGGTCGTAGAAGGTATCGATGTGGCGTGTCACACGCCTCCTCCCCTGTGTATTATGACACCCCGACAGCGGAGAGCAAAGGTATGGACGTGCCTCTCACCCGTGCGGATTAACGTCGCTGGGGGGTGACGTTGGCCCCTTGTTTCTTGGAAGGGTCTTGGTGTTGTGGGCGGACGGATCCTTTGGATCTGATTGGTGGGGATTGAAAAAGAGGAAGAAAAGAGGAAGAGCTGTTAGTTATCGGAAGGACTGATATCCTAGCAACTGGATTTGGTGATTGCAATGGTGGATTTTCCCTCTATACTACTCTAGCTTTTACCAGAAAGCTTCCCCCTCCTTCTCCTCAAAACGGTCAGAAGGATCCCCATACCTTAGCTTCCACCACCACCACCTCGTCCTCCTCCAAGTCTGCACCCAACAGACCTGCCAGCTCGTACGACTTGCTCCGTGCGTAGTCTTGGGTGTTCCGGATCAGCTCGCGGCCTCTGTTGGGATAATCCAGCAGGCTCTCAGTTCAGGAAGCGGTGGGAAAATACCTCGGCAACTTTACCATCGGTAGCGCAGGTAAAGACAGCTGTCTCTGTGACAGCTTGCTCCAAGGCATCTCTGTTATTACCACTAAGGGTAGCAGCCTGAGCAAGTGCCCGGTCCCGTGCGTTGACCAACGCAGCACCGTCGTACGCAGCCTGGTATGTTGCCTGGTGGAGATTGCCATTGGTGCGCTTAAATTCGGTAGCGAAGTGACAGAAAGACAGCGAGTCTTTGGTGTGGAGAGCATGGTTATCGTGCAGGCCATCTGGCAAACCTCGGTGTCGAGGCCTTCCAAGATATCGGGAAGGGGGTTGGATAAGCCGTGGTTGAAATCCTGGCTGGGATTCCGGGTGATAGCTCGACTATATGCTCTGCCGTAATTTTCGTCGCTCTCGCTGTAATCTTTCATGATCTTTGACTGGACTGAAGATGATACTCCAGCCTCGTTGTACGACTTGGATATGCCTTTGCAATATCGCTGATGGGCATGCTCTGACGGCTGGGTGCTGGTGCGGCGCTGGGTGAGATGATGTCGGATGGTGCCAAGGTCCTGCGGTGGTGGATGCGAGGCGACGGGGTCCAAGATGCCGTTCTCGTACGCCTGTCGTTCGAAATCGGAAGCGGTGGTGGAGGTCGTCATTGTGTGGCTATCGTCTTCGAAAAGGTAGGCGCTGTCGTTGTCGTTATCGCTGTGCTTTGCGTCACCGTTCAGAGTGTTGAGGCGAGCCAAGTTCTTTCGGGTGAGCCGGAGAGGTGGAGATATAAATGCATCGTCGTCGGCCTTGGGCTTGGCCATGGCGATGAGCATGTCTCCATCGCTGGCGTTCCGTTGGCCACAGCAGGCCATGTTTCCGTCGTCGCTGGCCATACCTGTGACTTGTTCAGCATTCAACGTTAGCCTGTCGTATCATGGCAGCCATGCGAGGCAAGACGGTGTGAGGGGTGAGACGCAGTGGTGAGACGCAGTGGTGAGATGGTGAGACGAAGAAAGCTGAGTAGATGAAAGTGAGAACAAAGGGAGCCAAGACGGCCGGAGTGGGGCTTGTCCCAGGCATGGGACGCTTCGCTTAAATCAGGAGTAGGTATCGGCGAGGGCCGGACGCTGGCGTAGGCGACGTACCCCCGGGGTTGTCAGCGGGGGTTCAATGGGTCAATGGCCAGGGCTCGTTTTCGCAGGCGAAGGCCTCTGCGCGCTCGAACGTGAGACGGTGGTGAGATGGGATGGTAAGGAATGATGCAAGAAAGTTGAGAACAAAGAGAGTGTCCTGGCAGAGAGGCTTGTTCCGGGCCCGGGGCGGTGTGGTCAAAGGGGTCTTCAGGTCAGAGTGAGCCATGGGGCATCGTCGGGACCGGAAAAGACGGGTCGCGGGGGCATCAAAGTCAATCGGTCAAGTCGTCAATCGGGCGGGGCGTGAACTCAATCTCGTCGGGGCGTGCCGCGCTCGGGGTGGCGCAGGATCGGAAAAGACATGCGATTCCGTCCATCGGCGACGGGCACGTAAACGATTCCGACCGGAAAAGACCGGTCGGCAGGTGGATCGAAGTCAATCGGCTGGGTACGTCAACCGAGCCGCAGACGCAACCGTAATCGGAAACACGGTGCAGATAGTCGTTATTTGGCGGTGGGAACGCAATTAAAATACGATTTTGCGATTCCGAAAAGAAACACATAAGTCGCGGGGCAGGTATTCGGGGGCCGTGTCGGAATGAATGAGGATCTGCACGGCCTTCCATTAGCTTCTGCCACCTCAAAACCTCACCTGTGCGGCATCTTTGGGTTATTAAAGGGAAGCATCAATGGCCGCAAGGGGAAGCTTGGCGATGGAAGCCAGTTTGTCGGAGGCACGACGAGAGAAAGTTTGGGAGCTTCCAGGAATTACTGTCTCCACACAGCCCCGCATTTGGCATGGGTCATCCAGACAGCCCTGCATTTTGCCTGTCACTGGGATGCCGGTGCTAGTGGGCCCTCCCCGCAGGGGTGCCTGGCTAACACGATTTTTTTCATCATCTTCCCGCCGACACATTTCGTCTTATCAAGGGTCGACCCACAGAGTAGGGCCTAATTAGTTCTAAGGGCTTCGGGTCTTTATACCCCTGGCCTAGTGTTTAACACAGTGTACACTGTGATAAACGCAGGGGGCATCGTCGGGCTGCACCGGCCCAAACGATGGCCTGCAAGGTTGTTACATAGTGGCAACTTTGGGCCACACTAGCTGAACTGACGTAGTGTCAGAAGCACTGCGCTCTAGATTTGATGGATTTGAAAGGGGTTGTAACTGCGTGATTCTATTGCTCGTTCCACCCTTTTCTCTGCCTCTCTGGCTTCGCCAGAGAGCCTCTATTATAGTTGTGAATAGTGGCAAAGCTGGTGGCAAATGGTGGTCCACACCAGCTGAACTGACTACGTCAGTTCAGCTCAGATGCCCACACCAGAGCTCAGCTTGGTTATCCACACCTTCATAGTGTTCTAGCCTCTGGCCAGAGCCCCCTTTTTTCTAACACGTAGTTGTTCAGCTCGCATAAACAAGAGTTGTATCCGACGATTAGTATATAGCAAAGGCTCTCTAGCGAAGCTAGAAAAGGAGGCAGCCTTCAATTGATCACTTACCCAACCCCCACCTTGCAGTGCACCCCCTATCCTCGTCAACCCCGACGCAGCTTACGTTACATTAAAAGTGAGGTCTGGGTATTTCACAGCCTAAAGTTAACCCTGGTGACGTAGTATGTATAATTAGGCTGGAGGATCTCCTCCCTATTAATAATTCAGCCTAAAGATTAAACTAGACTTATATCAACTTTCTGCTAGAGATTATTATTAACTACCTGGGCGCTGTTAAGGGCCCGGACTGCAGGGTTAACCTCGAGTGCAAAACGTGTAACCTTAACTGAGTTACCCTTAGCTTCGATATCTGGGATGTGTATAAGTGTCAGAAAGAAGGAGGTTCTGGCTTCCAGCCAGAACCACACAAGCAATACAATCACGCAGTTGCAACCCCTTTCAAATCCATCAAATCCAGAGTGCAGTGCTTCTGACAATATGCGGCACCGTCACCATTCGTCGTCAAAGTTTCTGGTAGGTATACAAAGTGAAGTTTGAGGATGTCTTTCGATGCCAGCGTCGATTCGATAGGCCAAGAATGATCGACTGGTTAGACATGTACTATGACAATATCGAGGACAAAGACATCGATTCAGTTGTGACACTGGCAGCGCCATGTTCCAGTTGAGGCCGGTGACTCCTGCTGGTACCGACAGGTGCCCAAGTTGATGATTCCGTTTCGAACACGGTCAAGCTTCAGGCCGCGGCAAGTTGATGAGCGCCTCCATTTGGTGCCCTCCAGGGGGTTGTTCCGTGATTGGCGAATCAGATGGAGCACCCGAATTCGATAGCACCGCACCAATCAGCCGCTGTCGTTACCACCCGATCGCAGCTTCCCCTCTTTTCCTCGAGTTGAGAGTTTAGGCAGCAGCAATCTTCAGCTTGACCTCCGCAACTCCGCGAATCATCACTCCGCCACTGCAGCGCTGGCAAGATCGCACGCGATGAGATTGATCAACACCAAGACTTACGCATTCGAGGAGTTCATTGGGAGGAAGATTCCCAAGTACGCTATCCTTTCACACACGTGGGAAGAGGAAGAAGTCACGTTCGCCGACTTCACCAGCAAACCGCGTGTTTGGGAGAAGAAAGGATGGGCCAAGATTGACAAGACCTGCAAGATGGCCTCGCAAAACGGCTACCAATACGCCTGGGTTGACACTTGTTGCATCGACAAATCCAGCAGCGCCGAACTCACCGAGGCTATCAACTCTATGTTTCGATGGTACCAGCGTGCCGAGCTATGTTACGCCTTTCTGTCTGACCTGCCCGCCCGCACCCCAGGGAGCTCTAGCTCAGCTTTGGGGTTGCGTAACTGCAGATGGTTTACTCGAGGCTGGACTTTGCAGGAACTCATCGCACCGCGACACGTTCAATTCTTCGATCAAAATTGGATTCCATATGGCGACAAGGACACCTTGAGCGAGGAGCTTCAATCCATCACTGGAATAAATCCACTAGTCCTTAATCACGGGAAGAGTCTGACGTCTATTACTGTGGCTGAGAAAATGAGCTGGGCCGCGTCCAGAGAAACGACACGGATCGAAGATACGGCCTACTGCTTACTTGGCATCTTCAACGTCAACATCCCTCTGCTGTACGGCGAAGAGGAGAAAGCGTTTCGGCGGCTGCAAGAGGAGATCATCAGGACCACGCCTGATAGGAGTATCTTTGCTTGGAGGTTGCCTAAGTCACCAGCTATGGGATCATATCCAGGTATGACCCTTCCCGTGCGTTCGAATGGCATGTCGCAATCTGTTCGCGCGGCCCTGGATATTGTGTCACTATTCAACACACTCAAAAGCAACAGACGGGAGCTAACAGATCATGAATTCTAGAGACATTTGTTTGCGGCGTGCTCGCCGACTCACCGCAGTATTTTGCTGGATGCGGCTCGCTTAAGAAGGCAACCATAAGCGACTCTCAAGAGTTTGCAATAACACACCGAGGGGTCAAGATAAAGTCCAGAGACGTTCTTGTCAGGCGCCCAGACGTCGGCGACGTGGAGTACAAATATGTCCTACCGTTGGACTGCGAGGCTGAGGACACAGATGCCCCGCTCGGTATACAGTTGAGAGCAAGCAATAGCGACGAATTCGTTCGGCATAATCCTATTAATTGGGTGTCTCTGGCTGACGACGGGTGGGAGTGGATAGATGGGGGACATGATTGGTGCCCCGAAACACGATATATCCTCGCTTCGCTGCCAGATATCGACTTGGACGGCAGAGGGTTCTACGCACCAGGAGACTCCTATATCCTTGAAAGCGCAGACAAGACACCTTACCTCCAAATATCGCAACCAACCTGGGCGGTCTTGGAAAAGGCATGGCCGCTTGGTTCCTTCGATCTCCACGACCAAACGTTCGTCACAAGGGACTGGAGCGATGAGGTCTACGCCATGGTGGAGCTCGAGACTGATGTCAACACAATGACGGGGATCAGGACCTTAACGGAGAAAACGGAGTTGCCCTTCGTGTTTCTCGCAATTGGCTCTGGCTCATATGATACTGAGAGCTGGGAATTCAGTCTTGTGGATGCCACCAAACATGCGGTTGGTCTGAAGAAAATGGAAGAATTTCTCCGGGAACCTCGCTGGAGCAGGATGAGACACCGCCTGGCCGGTGAAAACATTCCGAAGCTAACTGCAGACATTATCGAAGTCCCGGATACTGATCAAGTCGTGCTGGTCTCTTACACAGTAACCTTGGTTACCAACAAAAATCAGGTTTCCGTCTTGAAGGTCTCATTTACAAGAGAGCTTTATGACAAAACGAAAGTGCCTTGGTCTCGGAGAATAGAGCGGGAATGGGGAATTTAGGACAGTTTACTGAAGCCAGATACGTACGTACTTACCCATCCAGGACTAGGCTAAAAACAAACGTGATTTTCATTTCCACACCACCGTAACACGGATCAACGATAGTAGTGTACGGCGCTTTATTCTTGTGTTTCAATTTCTGCTCTATGTCTATTTCCATCTACTTCCTTGTGTTTCCCACTCTTTCCAAACACCCAATTGTGTTGAAATGCCAGGCACGGCATTGTGTATTTCCCGATAGAAGATAGCTTCCGTCAGGCCAAAAAAAAAAAAAAAAAACAAAAAAAA
>Ga0247760_1002060_pt1 | contig 16386 bp, 13 predicted proteins | sample UWRJL171409R4_FD_179936 | JGI IMG/M metagenome (GOLD analysis project Ga0247760, IMG submission 179936) | Plant litter microbial communities from Arlington Agricultural Research Station in Wisconsin, United States - UWRJ-L171-409R-4 | ecosystem: Environmental > Terrestrial > Plant litter >... | reverse complement strand
CGCCGACGACGAAGTGTCGCTGATGGGCCAGGAGTATCACTTCATCCGCGACGTTCACGAGCTCGCGCGCCACCTCTTGCCTTCGACCACCGCGACCACCAGCCGCTTGTTCGAGCCCGGCATCCCCGACTACCAAGTGCTGCTCAAAGACACGCCGATGTTGGACGTGCTCGCGCACATGCGCCAGAAGGGCGAAAGCGGAGCGCTATTCGTCGAACGCGGGTCGAACACCGGTAACAGCAGCCGCAAAGAGATCTACCTCGACAAAGGTCGCTTGCTCCACGTGGCCTCGTCCGAACGCGAGGAGCTGCTGGGCGAGTACCTGGTCCGTCGCGGCCGCTTGACCCGCGAGCAACTCGAGACCGCGCTGGGCACGTTGTCGAGCTATGGCGGCCGCTTGGGCGACACGATGATCGGCATCGGCATGGTCGACGCAGTCGATGTTTTCCGCGCCATCCGCGATCAAGGGCGCGATCGCGTCGCTACGCTCTGCGGCTGGAGCGATGGCCTGGTCACCTTCTACCGCGGCACCGCCCCGCAACGCGTGGAGTTTCCACTCGACCTCGACCTCGCGAGCCCGATGATGGCCGGCGCCATCGTGCGCGCCAAAGGCGAACCCAAGACGTTGCTCCCGGACGGCAAGAGACGCCTCTTGGCCGGCCCTCGCAGTGAAGCCGTTCGCCACCCGCGCGAACGCGGCTCTGCCCCCGCTTCCCTGATTTACGTCTCCACGCTGACCCCCGAGCGCCCCACGATCGACCAGGCCCTGGAGCGCCTGATGTCCTACCGCACCGGCCACGAAGCGCGTGCGGTCGGCGCAAAAGAGGCAGCGGCGGCGTTGGTGACCGCGGAGCTGCTCGGCTGGGTGATGTGGGGGGATTGAGCGACCAACGCGACGTGAGCAGTCGCACCAAAGCTGAGCTTTTTCTGGCCGTGCAAGGCGTTGTCGGCCGAGGAGCTTCAGAGTACACCCGGGCCCATGTCGTTCGTCGTTCGCGGGCTGGTCGGCGTGGCAAGCGTCGCTTGCCCCACCCTGGCGCTGGCTCAGACCGCGCCCGCGGCTCCACCCGCTGCCCCTGCTCCGCTGCGCGTGTACATGCGGAACGAAGGCGCCCCACTGACGTACTCGGCGCGCGACGGGTCGGGCAAAGGGAACGCCGCTTGGTGCATCTCGCCCTGTGATCTTCAGCTAGCGCCGGGGGACTACCAGCTCAAGCTCAATGGCGTGACGGTCAGCGACCCGCTTTCGCTGCGTCGACCGGGCACGTTGCACGGCGAATATCAGTCACGGGCTGGGACGCGCTCCTCGGCTTGGTTGGCGCTCAACCTGGGCGGAATCATCGGTGGTGTGTTCATCACCGTGGGCGTCGCCGGCAGCTCGCCGAACGCGTTTTACATCGGTGGCGGCGTACTCGCTGGTGCCGGCGCGATCTTCCTGATCACCTACCGCGCGGATCGAGCGAGCGTCAGCTTCACTCCCGATCCACCGCCGGACGTGCGCGGCATCTCCGACCCCGCGACCATCAGCGCCGGGCGGCACTCTTCCCTCGAGCGGCCCTCGCTCGGCGCGACGCCGCGCGGTGTCGGCTTTCGCATTGCCTTCTGAGTCAAGCACGATGGACGCATTGTTTCGCCGCTTGGCGTCGGAGCGGCTGTTTCTCGCCTTGCTCGCGCTCGCGCTCGCGCTGCCGCTCGCGCTCTCTCGCGCGCACGACGTACCGTTCCTGGGCCTGCCGCTCGTGACGAGCGGGGACGAGCCGCACTACTTGGTGATGGTTCATAGCCTCGTCAGCGATCACGACCTCGATCTGTCGAACAACTACGATCGCGCACGGCAGGGCTCGATCGAGATCGGGGTAGGCCGCGCCGGGGCCGCCATCGATCATCAGATCGCCTGGTACGGTGCCGACGGTCACTGGCGGGGCTGGGATTCCGTCTACGACTACGCCCGCGACGCTCGCGGCAAGGCAATGCCACCACCAACGCTGCCCGAGCCCAAGCCCGATGCTCCGCGCGAGTTCGAAGGCAAAGCTCAATACTCGCAGCATCCGCCCGGGCTCCCGCTGCTGCTAGCGCCGCTAGTCTACCCAGCGCGAGGCACGGCCTGGGTCGAGCATTTGTCGATCGTGTGGTCCACTCTGGCTACGCTGGCTTGCGCGTTGCTCTTGCGTGAACTGCTGCGCGGGCTCTCGAACGATCGCGGCTTGGTCAACGCCACGACGCTGTTGGCGATCTTGGGCAGTCCCACTTGGCACTACGGGCGGATGTTGTTCTGCGAACCCTGGCTCGCGTTGTGCGCGGTCGGTGCGTTGACGCTCGCCACGCGCAAGAACGCCTTCTTCCTCGCCGGCCTGCTGCTGGCGCTGGGCATCCAGATGAAGCCGCCCTTCGCGCTGCTCGCCGGCTCGCTGTTCATCGACCGAGTGCTCGCGCGCGACGCAAAACGCGCGGCGTTGTTCGCGCTGCCCGTGACGCTGAGCGTGCTGCTCGTGCTCTACGAAAACCAGCTCTTTTTCGGCGGCCCATTGCGCGCCGCTCAGCCCTGGGAGAGCGGCAATCTGCTGACCGGGACCCTCGGCGGCTTGTTCTCGCTGCAGCATGGCCTGATTCCGTTCTGCCCCGCGTTGCTCGTAGCGCTAGCGGGGTTTCCGGCGCTATTTCGCGAGCATCGGCGTGAAGCTTGGCTGGTCGTGGGCATGGCCTTGCCGTACTGCCTGCTGATGTGGTCTTGGTATTGCTGGTGGGGCGGCTACTGCTACGGCCCGCGCTTGATCGCGCCGATCATCCCGCTCTTGTTCCTGGGCGCCCTGAAAGTGCTCGAGTCTTTCTCGCAGCTAGCGAAGGGGCTGCGGCGGCTCGTGGTCGCCACCTGCTCGGTGTCGCTGCTGATCTCCGCGCTGGGCGCGCTCGTGCACTTGGCCTTCTGGGAAAAGCACCCGCTGATCGAGCCGTTCGCACAACTAGCGAAGCACTTGTGAAAAGCTAGTTCACCTTGGGCATGAACGGCAGAATGCTCTTCAGATCTTCGTCGTTGAAACGGAGCTGAGCGCCGACGAAGTAGTCGCGACGAGAGCTGCTCAGGATGTCGTCGACGCCGCCGAGCAGCCAGATGCGATTGACGAAATTGTAGCCGAGGGAGATGCGCCAGCGTGGCAGCACGACCTCACCGAAGCCGAACAAGTCTTGCCGGATTTCGAAGCGGTTATCGAGCAGCAGCGTGTCGAGGCCGACGCCGCCGGTAGACTCTTTGATGCCGAAGCGGCCGGTGAAGGGGCCGAAGCTTTGCGCGAACTGCAGCGAGAAGCGCAGCGAGTTGGTGGTGACGGTGCGCACTTCACGGTAGTGCGGCGGGTCGTTGGTGTTGGTGGTGTCGATGTCGACCTGCTCGAAGTGGGTGAGGCCGCGCGGGTCGCTCACCACTTCGATCAAGTAATATTTGTCTTCTCGCGGCTGGATGCGAAGCTCGACGTAGCTCTTCACCGTGCTGGACAGGAACTGGTAGTCGGTGCGCAGCGTGACGATGGTCTGAATCCGCGACAAGCCGCCCACGAAGTCGCCGATGTCGTCCGCGACGCCTTCCACCTGATTGATCAAGTGGTCGTCTTTGCTCAAGCGGCCGAGCGTGCCCTCACCGCGGTCGAGCCTTCCGGTCGCGCTGTCCAGGTTCTTGAGCGTGTGTTCCAGGTTTTCGCTAGCGCGATTCACCTTGTCGATGATCTGACGGACCTCACCCTCGGACTTGGGCTCACCCGCGTTGCCGGCGGCCATCAGCTGGCGCACCTCGTTGGTCGTCACCCGCACGTTCTCGAGGATTTTCTCGACCTCGGGCCCGCTCTTGCTGGTGATGGTCTCGACGCTGGTCAAGATGTGCTTGATGCTCTCGCGGTTCTCGCGCACCGTTTGGTTCAGCGCTTCGGTTACTTCCGCGAGATTTTTCAAGGTCGCCTTGATGTCGTTGCGACCTTCGTCCGTACCGATCGACAGCGCCAGCGCCTCGGTGACCTTCTTCACGTCTTTCGAGATGTCCGACACCTGACGCATGATGTCGTCGGTGGTCTGCGCTTCGATCACGTTGACGATGCGGTCACCGTCTTTGAGTTCGCCGCGGCCCTCGGTGCCGGGCGTCAGCGCCAGGTAAAATTCGCCGAGCAAGCTCGAGGCGACCTTGGCGACGGCCGCGTCTTGATAAAGCTTCACGTCCTCGTTGATGCCGATGTCGACGCGGGCACGGCCGTGGTCGAGCTTGACGCCCTTCACGCTGCCGACGCCGATGCCAGCGATGCGCACCTGCGAGAGCTTGGCGATGCCGCTCGCGTCCGCCATCAACGCGTACACGACGTAGCCGTTGCCCTGGCGCGCGGACTTCGAGACGAAGCGATAGATCAGGATGCCGGCCAGAAGCGTGACGAAGGCGAAAGCGCCGACCTTCGCTGCTGTGGTGAACCGGCCCATGGGGGCACTTGACCATAACCTGAACCGAGGAGCAGGAAAAGCGCAGCCGGGGCGCCGTTTTTATCTCGCTATGCGGGACACGAGCCGCTACTCGGTTGAGCCTTGGCGCGCCGGATAGGACAGATTGCTCTGGCTGTCACCGGCCGGCGCGTGGTCGCATCTGCATTGTGCGGCGCTTTGGTCGCGTGCGCCGGGTCCCCGGCTCCACGCGTGAGCAAACCGCAGCACGCCGGCTCAGCAGCCGCCGAGCACGGGGCAGGCAGCGCATTTGCCTCGGTAACAGTGTCGCCCCAACCTACCCTCGCGCTCGAGGAAGGTGACGAGGGCAGGCTCCAAGGCGCCTGCGGCGAGGCGGACGCGGCGTTGCTCGCGGTCGCGACGCAGCTAATCGAGCGACAAAGCGAGGGCAGCGCGGAGCTCGACGTCGATGCCATCAGCTATGCCCTGCGCGCGGCAGGGGCTCCCTACGTCTGGCCTCGGGCCTGGCTGTTCAACGGCAGCGAGGGCGAAGTCGAAACTGCGAAGGCGCGTATGCAGCTCTGGCTGCGCAGCTTCGAAGGCGGAGGAGCGCGACGCTGCGGAGTCAGCTTGCGCCACGAGGGCGGCTCGAGAATGAGCGTCGCCGCGGTGGCCGTCGACGTGCTCGCCGATCTCGAGCCCTTGCCGACACGCGCGCGCATCGGCCAATGGATCGAGGTGCGCGCCACGCTGCGCGTACCTGCCAGCGAAGCAAAGCTGGTGGTGCTCGGTCCGCGCGGCGCGCCGCGCCCCGTCCCCACGACGTTCGATGCGGGCCGCGTTCGCGCGCGCTTCAACGCGGATCTCCCAGGCGCATGGCTCGTGCAAATACTGGGCGCGGTCGACGGCGGTCCACGGCCGCTGCTCGAAGCGCTGGTGTTCGCGGGCACGGAGCCGCCAAATACGGCCATCACCAGCAAAGCGCCGGGAGAAGACGCGCCGAACCGGGCGAGCGATCCACGCGCCGCGCTGTACGCGCTGGTCAACGCCGCGCGCGCGAGCGAAAGAGTCCCGACGCTCGAACGCGACGCACGCTTGGAAGCGCTGGCAGAAGAGCACGCCCAAGCCATGCGTCGCGCGCGCAAGACCGCGCACGACACGGGTGACGGCGATCTGAATCAACGCCTGGAACGAGCGGGGTTGGAGCTCTCCGCGGGCGAGAACGTGGCGCACGCTGGCAGCGCGGCGCTCGCGCAACGAGCGCTCTGGGCGAGCCCATCACACCGCGAAAATCTGCTCTTTCGAGGCTTCGACTCGGTGGGGATCGGAGTCGCGCCGGACCCCGACGGCACGCTTTGGGTGTGCCAGATTTTTGCGAGCAGCCACTAGTACCGAACAAACGCCAATTTCCGGCTAATCGGCCGACAAAAGCAATAATCGACACTATTCAAGACGGTAGCGGGCGGGGTACCGTCGACCCGGTGTTTCGTCGGATTATTCGTCAGTTGGGCCGCATTTCGCAGACTTCGACTGGGCGACCGCGCCCCTCTCGTCTACTCCTGGCAATAGCCGCAGTCACCGGGAGCTGGCTGATGGCCGGCACCGCGCAGGCGCAGTCTGGCTACTTCTATCTCGACCGCGCGCAAATCTCCGGCGCGCCCGACGACGGCTTCATGGTCTGGCGTCCGTACATGTCGGAGAAGACTCGCTTCTACGCCAACGCCATCCTCGGCTACTCGCACAATCCGTTGCGAAACGACACGGTCACTGCCGACCCCGCCACGAAGGATGCGATCGACAACCCGGTCCAGGGACAATTTACGACTTACCTGTCCTTGGGCTCCGAGATCGCCAACCGCTTGTCGGTGAACATGATGATCCCGATCACCGTGTTGCAGCTGACCGGTGACGACCCGAGCGGCCGCGACGTCGGCACCGGCGGTATCGGTGACGCGAAAGCGATGCTCAACGACATTCGCCTCGATGCGCGCGTGCGCGCTTACGAGACAGATAACCATTTGTTGCGCCTCGGCGGCGGCGGCGCTTTCTGGCTCCCGACTGGCAACAGCAACTCCTTCGGCGGTGATGACCAAGCCACGGGTTACCTGTACGGGTCGGCTGAGTTCAATTTCGGTAAGTTCTTTCTGGCAGGCAATCTAGGCCCGCAATTTCGCCCCGAACGCAGCATCGGCGGCGCCAAAGGGGCGCTGTTCATCGCCTCTGAAATTCGTTACTCGGGCGGCTTGTACATGCCACTGCGCGGCGGCCGCGTACGCCTCGGTGGCGAGCTTTGGGGCACCACTGGCCTCACCGAATCCGCCGGCCACGGCACGTTCATGACCCTGCGCAACACCGATCTCGAGTGGCTCGCGCAGGTGCGCTACGTGCTGGACGAACGCTCGCGCTGGTACATGGAGGGCGGCTTCGGCACCCGGCTCGCGGCAGGCTACGGCGGGCCCGACTTCCGCATGCTGGTCGGCATCGGTCACTACGTCACGCTGCTCGACTTCGAAGGCAAGTCACCACCGCGCAAGGTGAAGGTGATCGTGCCGACGGCTGATGACTACGATCGCGACAGCGACGGTGACGGCTACCCCGACTCGATCGACAAGTGTCCGACCGTGAAGGAAGACGGCAAGCCGCCGGAGCCCACCGACGGTTGCCCGGCTGCCTCCGATCGCGACGGTGACGGCATTCCGGATGCGGTCGATCAATGCCCGGACAAGGCCGAAGACAAAGACGGCATCCAAGACGATGACGGTTGCCCCGAAGACGACGTCGACAACGACGGCGTGCCCGACGCGCAAGACAAGTGCCCGACTCAGCCCGGCCCGCGCTCGAGCATCGCCGAGAAGAACGGCTGCCCGAGCCTGACGCGCGTCGGTGACGACGGCGAAGTGCACCTCTTGCAAGCGATCGAGTTCGAGACCGGCCGCGCCGTGATCAAACCCGGCAGCTTCCCGATCTTGGACGAGGTCGTGACCTTGATGAAGGCGCGCGGCTCGATGAAGATGGGCGTCTACGGGCACACCGACAGCCGCGGCATCCCCGCCGCCAACATGAAGCTGAGCGGCGACCGCGCCGCCTCCGTCATGGCCTACTTGATCAGCCACGGCATCGCCAAGAGCCGGCTCGAATCCGAAGGCTTCGGCCAAACCAAGCCGGTCGCCGACAACGCCACGGACGCGGGCCGCGCCAAGAACCGCCGCGTCGAGTTCAAGATCCTGAGCGGCATGGAGTAGCCGCTCCGCGGGCGGCGCCACTACCCCGGGTCAAATTTGACCTCGCCCCGGGACGGGCGCTGCCCGGGTGTTTTCAGCGTGTTTTCCGGTTTCTTGGGTTTGGTTAGCGGGCGCGGTCGGGAAATGCCGGCGCAAAGCCCGCTTTCTCGGCCGCCCGAGCCCCGAAAATCGAGCAGCTTCCGGTTGCGAGCGCAAAAATCACGTGATAGGACCCGCCTCCCATGCGCGAAAACATCCGCCTCGTTTCTTCGGCCGGCACTGGCTACGCCTACTACACGCAGAAGAACAAGCGCACGCAGACCAACAAGCTCGAGCTGAAGAAGTTTGATCCGGTCGTGCGCCAGCACGTCCTGTTCAAAGAAGCGAAGATGCCGCCTCACAGCAAGTGAGCGAGCAAGCCTTCCTTCTGATTGTCTTACGAACGTATTGCGCCCCGCGATGGACTTGACTGAAATCATCGCCGGTGGCTAACTCCCGCTCCCTTTCCGAGACCCCCCTGTCATGAAGCGCACTTTCCAGCCCCATAACACCAGCCGGCTCCGCACGCACGGCTTCCGCAAGCGCATCAGCACGAAGGGTGGTCGCAAGGTCCTCGCCAATCGTCGCCGTAAAGGCCGTTGGCGGCTTGCGGTCTCCGCCTACGAAAAGTGAGTGGCGAAGCGGGGACGCCCATCGGGCGTTTCCCGTCCCGTTCGCGTGTCCGTAAGCGCGCCGAATTCCTGAGGATTCAGGATGGCGGCTTACGCGTGTCCACGTCGCGGTTCGTACTCATTCTATCTGCCAGCGCGGCGCCGCACGCGAGCGAGCCGCGCCTGGGCATTACGGCTTCGCGTCGCGTCGGCAATGCCGTCGTCCGAAGTCGCGCCAAGCGTTTGATTCGCGAAGCATTTCGCGCAACTCGCGAGCTCTGGCCCGCGGGCATCGATCTCGTCGTGATCGTCAAACGCGCGACGGGCGAGAGCAAGCTCGACAGCGTGGTCGCCGAGTTCCTGGCGGCGCGCCCGCAAATCGACAAGCGGCTACGCACCCTGCTCGGCGCGGCAGCCGGCCGATCTACACCCGACAAGTCGAGCCCTTCGCCGTAGCGTCGTCTCGAATTTGACTCGCCCCGGCGAACTCGCTTCGCCAGGCGAGCGAGCGAGCGGCTAGCCAACCGCTCGCTGCGGCCGCACACTCGGCTGGCCCGATGGTCGCGCAGGCCCTAATTTTTCTGATTCGGATCTATCAGCTCACGCTGTCGAAGCTGCTCGGCCCAGTGTGTCGCTTCGAGCCTTCGTGCTCGCGCTACGCAGCGGAATGTCTGCGCTTGCACGGCGCTGCGCGCGGCAGTTGGCTCTCGGTTCGGCGCCTCTCCCGCTGCCATCCGTTCAACCCGGGCGGCTATGACCCGCCGCCCGCTGCGAAGCGCTGAACCAGGCCCGTCCGCGCGAGCCCCACGCGGACAACTGCCCCAGGCACCCAGAAATCGCCAAGCCCCAGAAATCGCCAAGATTGATGCATTTGTGAGGCGCTGAGGGCAGCTTCTGAGATTCAGCCGCCCCTGGCCATGCTACAGGGCATCCCAGCCCTTCCCGTGGCCGCTTGGCCCCCCTGAAAAAGCAGAGTCGAAAGCGATATGGACAGAAGCAGTATTGGCCGCTTGGTGTTGATGGCGGCCCTGGCATTTGCCCTCTTTCAGTTCGGACCGAAGCTGTTCGGTGGAGGCAAGCCCACCGCTCAACCGCTCAAGAACGAAAGCCGCTTGGTGCTGAGCACGAATCCGCGCGCGCCCGAGCAAATGTGTGACGTGTGGACGGCGGAGTTTCGCGCGCAGCTGACGAGCCGTGGCGCGGCCGTCCGGCACTTCGAGCTCATGCTGCCGAAGTACCAAACCGACAAGAAGCCGATCGATCTGTCGACCACGCCGGACCTCGAGTTCAACCGCCAGCTGCGCTTCGACTTTCACAACAGCGCCGGCTTGCCCGCGGGCAAAGAGTGGAACGTCGACGGCAACTTGATCGACTGGAATGTCGAGAGCAAAAACGGCAAGGCCTGCGTCTTCACCTACAAGGACGCCAAGGTCGAGCTGACCAAGACCGTGTCGGCCACCGGACGCCCGTACGAGCTCGCCGTAGAAGCGACGATCAAGAACCTCAGCGACCGCGCGCTCTATCACTCACTCACCGTGCACAGTGACACCTGGCACACGGCGAAAGAAGTGTCGGGCAGCATGTTCCGGCAGAGCCCGTTCGTGACCCGCGTGGAATGCGTGTTGCACGACGGCAAGGCGCACCGCTTGGGTGAGGGTGATTTCGACGCCGGCAAGTTCTCGGACGCCGAGCACTTCATGACCAGCGCCGTGAACCCGGGAGATTGGTACCAGACCGAGGGCAAGCCCGCGTTCGTGGCCGTTTCTACGGCCTATTTCGCGCAGGCCGTAGCGCCGGTGGCTTCACCCACCACGCCCGTCTGTCAGCTGCTGATCGAAGAGCACAAGGTCGGCGACGCCGAGAACGACGGCGCGATCTACCGCACGCGCTTGGCCTACCCGGGCGTGGATTTGGCGCCCGGCGCGACCTCCACGTACTCGGTGCTCGGCTACGCAGGCCCGAAGGAGCGCAGCGTGCTCGCTGCAGCGGGCGGCGGCGATCATCGCTTCAGTGAGCTGATCGACCTCGGCTTCTTCTCCATCATCGCCAAGGTGCTGGTCGGCTTCTTGCTGAAGGTGCACAGCATCATCCCCAACTGGGGCGTGGCGATCATCATCTTGACCATCACCGCGCGGACGCTGCTCTTCCCGCTGACCGTGCCCGGCATCAAGGGCATGATCAAGATGCGCGAGCTGAAGCCCGAGATCGACGCCATGAACGAAAAGTTCAAGGACGACGCTCAGGCCAAGGGGCTCGCCCAAATGGAGCTCTGGCGCAAGCACAACGTGAACCCGATCAAGGGCTGCTTGCCGCAGATGGCGTCCATGCCCGTCTGGTTCGCGCTGTACACGACGCTGCAGACCGCGGTCGAGCTGTATCACATCCCGTTTTTGTGGCTGCCCGATCTGTCGTCGGCAGACCCGCTCTTCATTCTGCCCTTCATCATCGGCGCGACCTCGTTCATGCAGCAACGGCTCATGCCGCAGCAGGGCGATCCGGCACAGCAGAAGATGATGCAGTACCTGATGCCGGCGATGTTTACGGTTTTCATGCTGTTTTTGCCGGCCGGCCTCGGGGTATATATGTTCACGAACGGCGTGCTCGGTATCCTCCAACAACAAGCAGTGGAATGGCACGTGCGCCGTACGACCAAATCTAGTGGTGGCTCCGGATCGGGAAGCGGAGACATCAAAGTCAAAGTGATTGGGGAGCAGGCCTCCAAAGGGAAGGGCAAGAGCGGCTCATCGTCGGCAAAGCTCGCCGGCGAAAGCCCACTCCTCGGCAAAGGAAAGGCAGAGTCATGACTGACAAGGACGATCTCAACGACGCGGCTTGGGACGAAGACGAAGACGAAACCGAAGGCGAATCGGAAACCGGTGAGGTGTCCCATGCAGCCGCCGGGACCGAGCCCGTCAGTGAGGGCGATCGCCCGCGCAAGCGCAAGAAGCAGGACGACTACGTGTCGACCGACGAGCGCGCCAACGTGGCCCTCAAATTCGTCACCGACGTGATCCGCGAGATGGAGATGGAGTGCACGGTGCACCTCCGTCGCCCTCAAGAGGGCAACGCCGAGGACGAGATCAACATCGAGATCGCCGGTCGCGACGCGGGCCGCATCATCGGCAAGAAGGGCCAGGTGCTGCAGGCCCTGCAGTTCTTGACCCACCGCATCATCAATCGCCCCGGGCTCGACCGCCGACACATCTTGGTCGACGCCGAGGGCTATCGCAGCCGTCGCGACAACTCGCTGGCCACCATGGCCCAGCGTCTCGGCCGCCAGGCCGTCGAAGAGGGCAAGATCATCACTTTCGAGCCGATGAACCCGCGCGACCGGCGTGTGGTGCACTTGGCGCTAGCCAAGTTCGAAGGCGTAATCACCCGCAGCGACGGCGAGGGCGACGATCGCAGGGTACAAATCATCCCGGTGCGCCGTACCACGGGCGCCGCCGGCGGCGCCGCCGCGCCGAACTGAGCGAATATCGCTGGAGAGCGGCCTCGCGCGCAGCAACCGTCGGGCGCGCGCGGCGCTCTCTTGCGCCTTCGAGGACGGGGATTACATACTCTGAGTGAATCCAACGTCGGACGTTAGAGGGCGGTAAGGTCCCCGCCCCTGCCCTCATACCCCGCTTGGCGTGCGTCATAGAAAGGTTCCTAGATGGCTTGGCTTCGTCGATCCTTCGTTTTCTCCGTGGCGAGCATGGTTGGGCTCTTGGCCATCGGCTGCGGCCCGAAAGCGGTCCGCGGTGAAGAGGTCGCTGGCTTGGACGATCAAGCCATGAGCACGGGGCTGGACCGCCGCGATCTGCAGAAGATGCTGCACGACAACATGCAGGCCTTGCAGTCGTCGCCGTTGATCGCCCGTTGGCAAAAGGAAAATGGCCCCACGGTCTCGGTCCTGCCGCTGCGCAACGAGACCACCGAGCACGTCGACAGCCAGCTAGATTCGCTGATCAGCGACATCGAGACCACGTTGGTCAACGCCGGCCACGTGCAAGTGATCAGCCTCGAATCGCAGCCGCAGCTGATGGAGCAGGTTCGAAAGCAGTATCAAGACGGCTTCGATCAGAGCAAAATCGCCGCCTGGGGCAAGCAGATCGGCGTTCGCTACGTGGTCACGGGCAAGGTCTTCGCGGCTGACGAGCGTCAGGATTCGGAGCGACGCGTGCAATATTTCATGTTCATCCAAGTGCTGGACGTCGAGACCAGCGCGATCCTGTTCCAGTACAAGACCTCGGTCACCAAAGCGCTGATCTGACGCCGATGAAGCTCGCGCACGCCGCATGCGTGGTGTTCCTCATCGCGCTCGCGCAGACGGGCTGCGCGGGCCATGCCGACAAGACGCTCGCCGCGCGCAACGCGCTCGATGCCGGCGATCCGCGCGGCGCCCTCAAGGCGCTGAATGAAACGCTCGACGTAAAGAGCGAGAAGGATTTGCCGGAGAAGGTCGGCGGAGACAACTCGCTGCTTTTGCTCGACCGCGCCATGGTGCTGCAAGAGCTGGATCAATATCCACTCTCCAGCCGCGATCTGGAGGTTTCGGACAAGCAAATCGAAGTGCTCGATCTGTCGGCGAACGCCGGGGCGGACATCGGTCGTTATCTGTTCTCGGACGACGTGGGCCCGTACAAAGCCCCCGCCTACGAGAAGCTGATGATCAACACGATGAACATGATGAACTACCTGTCGCGCTCCGATCTGAACGGCGCTCGGGTAGAGGCGCGGCGCTTGGCCGTGATGCAGAAGTTCACGCGCGACAAAGGCGACCCTTCGGAGTCACTGCTCGGTCCGGGCAGCTACCTGGCAGGCTTCGTGTTCGAGAAGAGCGGCAAGCCGGAAGATGCGCTGCGCTACTACGACGAAGCGTTGGCCTACGGTCAGTACCAGTCGCTCGCCGAGCCGATCCGGCGGCTCTCACTGCAAGCGGGCTATTCGAGCCCGCGCATCCGCGAGCTGCTCAGCAAAGTGCCAGCGCCAACGCCGAGCGCCGAAGGCGCACCCAAAGAAGACGACGCAGAGTTGCTGGTGATCGTGAATTTCGGGCGCGTGCCCGCGAAAATCGCCAAGCGCATCCCGATCGGCTTGGCCCTCACCTACGCCAGCGCCTTCATGAGCCCGGCGAGCGCGGCTCAAGCCAACCAGCTGGCCATGCAGGGCCTCGTCACCTGGGTGAATTATCCCGAGCTCGGCGAGCCGCGCAGCACGTACGGTCGCCCTACTTTCATGCTCGATGGGCAGTGGCAGCGGTTGGAGGGGATGGCAGCGGTGGATCGAGAAGCCAAGCGCGCTTGGGAGAGCGCGCGTGGCGCGATCGTCGCCTCGGCCATCACGCGCATGATCACGCGCGTGGTCGCCGGTGCCGCCACGAAGCAGGCCGCTGGCGGTGACACGTTGGGTACGCTCTTGAGCCTCGGACTGCAGGCCACGCTGACCGCGACGGACACGCCCGACACACGCAATTGGTCTACGTTGCCCGCGCGTATCGCCTTTGGTCGCGTGCGCATCAAACCCGGCGCGCACACGATCACGCTCGCCGCACCTGGTGGAAACAAGCGCCAAAGCGTGGACGTCCGGGCCGGCGGCTGGGCAGTGATCTGCCTAACGGCGCTCAACTAGCGCGGCGCTGAACGGGTGGCTGAGGCTCGGCACGGGGCTCGCCCGCTGCTCTGGGCTCGGCCACGAGCGCAGCTCGCGCCTCCAACCCGAAGCGGGATGACGCTCGCTGGCGGCGCGCACGACCTGGCTCGCAGAAAAACCCGCAAATACCAGCAATTCTGTGGCTGGGCTTCGCGCTACGACGAGCGCGAACTCGAAACCGCAGTCCCGCGCATGGCGCGCGCGCTGCGCGCTCGAAATGCATGTTCGAGCTCACCACCAGGCTTCCATTTGCATGCCGCTGTTGAAGCCACACAAGCTCGTGGCGTAGTCCGCGCCGCCCACCTTACCGCGGAAGTCTTCACCCCAACAGGCCGCGCTGGCGAAGGCTCGGATGACCGGACGACTATCGAAGCGATTTCCGACCGCAACCTGCGGCGCCACGGTGAGCTTGCCGAGCGCCGCGCTGGTATTTGCGCCGGTATCGCGGACCCAATCGAGCCCGCCCTCCAAGGCCACGCTGAAGAAACGGTTCAGGTGGACCGTCGGGCGAACGCCCGCCGAATACCAATATTGGCGACCGGTGCCGTCCGCTTGATCCGTGGCCTGGAAGACCAAAGCCGGAGCGAGCGAGAAGTGCTCGCCCAAGCTGGTGAAGAAATGCTCGGTCACGCGCAGACGCCAAGCGCCCCGTTGCACCGAACGGATGAACGTGCCTGACGGCAAGTCGACGGTTTCGAAGCCGGCGGTGAAGGTCTTGGCAGGACCGGTGCCATACTGAATCGAAAGCTTGTTCGTCCCGCCCTTGGCCACGAAATCGGTCAGGGTGTGGATGAAGTTGAATGCCATACCGCTCGTGGACGGCGCCTTTCGCCCGGATTGGTCATAGCCACTCCGAACCGCAGCGAAGCTCAGGCCGACTTCGGCGCGGCCTCCGATGAGCGGCATGTCGTACGCTCGCAGATCGAAATTCGAATTGCTGAAGCCGGCAGCGTTTGCGGGATCGGGCACAGGCACGTCACCCAGGCCGCTCGCGCCACCAAAGCCGATCCAAGCCAAAGCCAACTTCGCGCGGCCGACCTGCACGTCCTCGATGCCACCGCCCCCGCCGCTCATGTTCCAGAAATAGAAGTCGTTGATGTGGACATCGTGGCGACGATAGAAGCGTCGCCCAGCCCAAAATTTCACCCCGGGTTGAGCCGCAAACACGTTCCCGAGCGAGGCCCAGGCCTCGGGCAGACCGAAGCTCGTGCCCGAGCTCGAATCGAGCGTCGCATACGGGCTCAGCATGCTGAGCCGAATCTGCACGCGGGCGATTGGACCGGAGAGTGTGCCGTCGGGGCGCAGATCCTCGTTCAAACGAAACGCACCCGGCAAATACACGCTCTTGCCGAAGATGAGCTCGCCGTAGTTCTCCGCCTCGTTGCCGAGACGATACTTGGCTCCGGCGCCCGGCGCAGCGAACGCCGTCAGCGCGCCTCCTCGACTATCGCGACCGTAGCCTGCGCGAAAATAGCCACCAATTTCGACGAAATTGCCGAGCACCTGCTCGACGCGATCGGCCAGCTTTCGACGTTGGTGCGCGAGCGCGCGCGAGCGCGTCTCGGTGTCGTTTTCGTACGCAGTCGCAAGGTACTCATCGATCTGCTCCTTCGTTGGACGTTGGGCGCCGGACGCAGATAGGGGCGCAGGCGGCTCTTGCGCCTGTGCGCGGCCAGCCAAGGGCACAGCCGCAGCAAGCATGGCGCCACCGAAACGCCAACCATAAAACGTACGCCGAACGAAACGCAGCAGCCCGATCATGGCCCGCATCGGAGCATCACCTCGAGAGCAAAGGCAACACGCAGGTCACGGTCGAAGACCGCGCAAGGCCACGAGCACACCGCTGTGCGGCGCGCGAAGGCCCGCTCTTTGCGAGTCACTCGCACCGAATCTCCGCACTCACTCAAGGAATCGAAAATTGCACCGGTCGAGGATTGTGCCCCGTTGTAGCAACGGCACATCGGACGAGCCGCATGCTCAGACCGGCCATGAGCGAAAATGGCGCGAGGGCCAAACTACCTGAGCGCTCGACGAAGTACGCCCATGTAGTTGCGCCTGCTATCTGACTCGATGTGTTGCGCTCAGCTTACGACTGACGGATTTCGCCGTTTGCAGGCGAATCTGAGAGCATATTTGAAAGCATAGCTGCTCGCGCGTATGCTTGAGTTACTCGAACGGAGACAATTAATGCGAAAGACGAAGGCAACACGATGGGGGGTCGGAGTTCGGGCGTGGCCGTGGGCCTGCGGCGTCGCTCTGCTGATCAGCTGCGGTGGAAACGCCCAAGGCGACGGCCCTTCGGCGCCGAGCGGGGGCGCCGGCATGCCAGGGACGGGCTCGGGGTCGGGCAACGCACAGGCGGCCGGTGCGGCAGGAGCAAGTAAGCCCCCGCCGTCCGAACAAGTCTGTGCGAACGAGGGCGAGCGGCGCGAGCCGCGCGCGGATGAGAAGGCCAAATACTGCGTCTGCGA
>Ga0247760_1002059_pt1 | contig 16403 bp, 1 predicted proteins | sample UWRJL171409R4_FD_179936 | JGI IMG/M metagenome (GOLD analysis project Ga0247760, IMG submission 179936) | Plant litter microbial communities from Arlington Agricultural Research Station in Wisconsin, United States - UWRJ-L171-409R-4 | ecosystem: Environmental > Terrestrial > Plant litter >... | reverse complement strand
GTGTGGGTGTTTTGGGGGTGTTTTTTTTTTTTTTTTTTTTTTTTTCTTTACTAACTTCCTTTCTTAATAGCGCTCGTTCTCGTGGACACACTTTTCTGCCACACACCGTTATACAACTGGTTTAGGAGACCTTAAGGCACACTAGATCGCTTTTTACCCTTTAACTCCTTCCCTAAACCTATGGCGAAGCGTAAGTCCTCTTGCCACAGGGGGTAAGTCGTCCCGTAAGCCACCAGTCTGCAACATCTTAGTTCTCTATACTGCCGTGTGTGTGATTTCGTGTAAGGCTTACTAAGAGCCCTGGAGGCCCAGCCTTCTTATTAAGTCTAAGGTCCTTATAACCCTGGCTAAGGGTTTTAATAAATGTCCTTCTATACCTATTAAGGAGTTTCCTACCACTTTTTAGGTTTTAAGTCCTATAGTGGTCTTGCTCTTTAGTATAGTAGTTTAGATGTTAGATCTTATCTTATTTCTAATTTTCGTTATTAGTTTTAATCAGTCTAGATTCTTTCAGTGGAACTCTGTAATTAGGTTTAAGCATTTAAGATTTTTAACTAACTCCTATAAGTTACTTTTAAGGCTGTAATCTAGCTACTTAACGAGATATTTAAACGTGTTCTCTCCCTTTTATAAATCTATAACTTCCTTAACATCGTACTCGTTTTCATTAATATCGATCTTAATCTTCTTTTCTAAGGGAACTCCCTTTAGGGCAGGTTCTAGAAGTGAGACGTGGAAGACCTTAATCCGCACCCTTATACTAATAGGTAAGTCTAATTTATAATTAGAGGTAGTAACCTTTTTCTTAACTTAGAACGGTCCGTACCTTTTAAAGTCGAGCTTTTTACTAAATCGCTTTAAATGTAGGTTTTGTAAAAAAAGGTAAATATAATCCCCTTCTTAAAGAGTCAGTCCTTTAACTTATTTACTATTATAGTAGAGTCCTTTTTAAACACTAGTTACTTAATTTAATGTTTATTAGTAAACTTCTTTATTCGTTCACGTGTAAACTTAAGTTTAGCTTACAGGTGGTTATATAACTCTTATATCCGATTTACGTATATTATAACTTAAGGGGTGCTGGTAAGTGGGCCTTAATAGAGTTTAGGCTCCTTACCGTAATTAGTGAAGAATAGTGATATACCTGTTAATTTAACTGGTGTTATATTATAAGCTATCTGTACTATTAGTAACAGTTTAAGCTAATTATCTTATTTAAAGTTAATATAAGCTTAGAGGTATATTATAAGTATCTAGTTAACTTACTTTATTTAACTATCTGTTTGCAGGTGGAAAGCTGTTAAAAGCTTACTCTTCACACCTATCCTTTATATTAATCTTTACTAAAATTTTAACATAATTAGTTTATCTTAATCTGTGATAATATTATCTGGTTAAAGGTGTTATAAAACTACCTCTTTTTTAAAGATATAAGTAAGTTACTTTACAATTATGTCCTTTAAAGTTAGTAGAAAGTAGGCCTATTTTGTTAATTAGTTAATTACTATAAGGATTTAGTTATAGGTAACTCTTGTAATAGGGTCTTTAAACTCTGGAATTCCAGTGACGAAATTAAACGAGATTAAGTTCCACAGTGCCTGTGGTATAGGGAGTAGTTTAAGAAGTTTATAAGGCTTATAACGTTAGTTCTACTTTTAGTAGCAGACGTTACAGTTATTAACCACTTCCTTAACCATCTTCTTTATTCCCAGGAAGGCGTACACTTACTAGGCTTATGTAAGAGTCTTAGCTTAACCTATATGTCCTCTAAGTTAAGACTTGTAGACTTACTGGACGTACTTTTTCCGTTTATCTAGGTCGTGAATGTACAGTTTCTCTTAATACTAAAGCCTTACTTCTGGTTCAGGTATGCCGTTTACACCTTCTGGCAGCTGTTCTAGCTAATAACTGGTTTTATCATGGCTTAGATATATTAGGTACTCCTTTCCACAGTCTTATATATGCCTTAAGAAGTCTCCTAAGGGGCACTTATGTTAGTAGGTGCCTTCTATTAGCCTTTTTACTTAGAAGTCCTGTTACTGTTAATGGATGTTATACTCTGTTTATAAGTTTATATAGATGTTAATGGTTTGTTCCGGCGTCTAGTTATCTAACACTTATGGTGTATACTTTAATGTGCTATTCTCTACTTTATTAAACATAATCTCAGTGTTGCGGCCTTCTCCGCCGGGTTAGGCGGCACTTAATGTGGTAATTGACCCTTATAGACTCCACATTACTCTTTATGTATAATGTCTGGCTAGTTTCACACCCCTTCTTTTATCTACTATGTTATTAAGTGGAGCATGTCATTAAGTGGAGTGTCATCAGGTAAAGCATGTTATTAAGTAAAGCATGTGTTGGCTGGAACAGCTAGTGTGGTGTGACAGCCATATGAAGCCTGTACGTCATCAGCCTTTGGTTGATGTCATAGACCTATAAGACGGCTTAATAATTGCACCGAAGCCGACGGCTAGAATAACTATAAATAATAGGCTTTCTTAATACTTTTAGATAGTTTGATGATGAATAATAACAAACTTTTAACCTCTTTGAGCCACTTACTATCACGTGACCTTGTAACGGCATGTTATAGAGTAGAGTATGTCATTAAGTAGAGCATGTTATTAAGTAGAGCTATTAAACAGAAGGGGCTTCGGCCGGGGGCTGGAATGCGCAGGAAGAAGGTGTGACTAACTGAGCTGGACTGACTACGTTAGTTTAGCTGGCTAGGGCTACGCTTTGCCAACACTGTTGCTACTACGCAGTATAATATCTGGCCATTTTCACACTCCTTCTTTTATATATTATGTCATTAACTAAACATGTTATCAAGTACAGTATATTATTAAGTAAAGCATATTATCAAATGAAGTATGTCATTAAGTGGAGTATGTCAGTAAGTTGAGCATGTTATTAAGTGAAACTATCAGAGTTCCGGCTTGAGGCCAGAATGTACAGACAGGATGTAACTGTTAAAAACGCTACACCACTGCTGTGATCACTACCAGAGCGATCAGAAGGAAGAGGTTTGTAATTACTTGATTCTCTCAGCTCTCTAGCGAAGCTAGAGGACTATTTTTTATGGTTCTAAGTATATAAACTAAATCGTCAGATTGTAGCTGATTGTCATAATGCTGGCAGCCAGTTAGGCATAAAAGGCTTTAGTGTTGGCTATTAAGTAGAATTAATCTTAAGGTAAGGAAGGAAAGGAAGGAAGGACTTTTAGGTAAAGCTTGGAAATCGGACTTTTTTAAGGTTTTTAATTCCTGACATAGCCTAGCGCTACCTACTAAGGTAACTGCCGAAGCCTGGGGCTATCTGTTAACTGACTAACTCTTAATAAGGGAAACCTGTTAAAATTAGACGGACTTCATAAGCCAGTAGGCTTATAATACAGGAGATTTTAGCGGTTACTGTAAGTTACCAAGGCACTATCATAAGGATCACAATAAGGCACTGTGGGGGTAGTTGTGCTTTTGTACCACCTATATACCCTACTAGCTGTAGTCAGAGAGTTGCACGCTAAACGGAGCTTACCCAGTAAGTGCCGAGTTTCGTAACACTATTTAGTATATAAAAATTTGAAAATCGGCTCCCGGCCATACAAACAATTATTCCGTTACATAACTACAAAATTCTAACTCCTCCTTCCTAGGGTACAGGGACGTAGCGTTACAGGGTACGCAGCGCTAACAAAACTAAATAACGTCTTTGATAAATAAGTGTCTTGGATAAGCGAGTGTCCCACTTTTTAACATAACCCCACATCCATCCTTAATTACATAACCATAACATTAGGAAATAACAATAACTAAATCAGAAACAGATGAATCAGATAATTCTGCAGCCTCCTTATAAGTGCGCGCATTATGGCTAGGCTTGCCGTACACGCCATAACACTGAATCTTCGTACGAGACCCCCCTGTACTACTACCACTCCGTCGTGTTTCCTGAGCTAACTGCTCCTCTACAGCCTTCTGATCCAGTAAATCATATGCCTCCTATACAGTAAGTGACCCTCTAAGCCGTATACGTGTTTTTTTAGCCCTTTATCGCTTACTAATCCCCTCATTAGCCTTTTATAATACCAAGACCTCAGTACGTAAAAGAACCACCTTATACATTATAACTATTATACTTTTAGTTAGTTAATCCATAACAGTAAACATTAAGGTTAAAGAGCTGCCCTAATGGTTGGAAATTCGAGTTTTAATAAGTGCTGACTGTGAGGTGGCCTCTCGAGGGTTATGTAGTGTTTGGGAAACCTAAGGTGGTGTGGTAGCTAGGCTTAAGGCTGGGGGTGTTAGCGTTCGAATACGTATATCTAGTTTAGATATTACCCTTTCTGGGTCGTACGGTATAAGGCTAGCTCTGGTAAAGCCCTCCTGGATGTTCTTTTCTGTAATTAAGCTAAAAAAGGCTTCTTTAAACATATAGAGAAATTCCAGCTTACTAATATATGTAATGCTTATTTGTATTAATTACTTAATCTGATAGCTGTATGCCTTTTTTAACAGCTTAAAATAACTAATATCTAAAGGCTGAAGTATACGTGAAAAGTACGGAAGTATATAAAGCGTAATAATGTTATACTCCTGGTAATAAGTCTCGAATTTGTCAGAGTGGTAGCTCTTATGGCCGTTAAGGATTAGTAGCCGATATTTACCCTTTATACGAGACGTTATGTGTAAATCGAAGTGCTAAATCCAATCTATACCTTTCTTGTTCGTAGTCCAGCCATTATCGGTTATTACAATACACTAGGGGGCTAGAAGGTTACATTCTTTATACTAGTTAGTAAAGTGGTATTACGTAGTTAAGATAATAAACGGTAGGATAGCCCAGCCCTGAGAATTTACCCCCTGGATAACTGTAACTTACTTTTGATTACTAGGCTGGGCCTATTTAGCCTTAATACAGCTATCTAAGGTAGTAACTACCATAGTAGGAGTGATAATACCTATTATAAAACCAGTCTCGTCGAAATTATACGTATTTTTATTAAAGATACTGTATTTAACCTTTGTGTTATACACAAGGGTAAACCACTTGCTAATAATCTTTAGATCTTCACATTTAACCCTTTAGTAGTCGTATTTACACGATAAACGTGTTTAAGCTCTAGCTGGCGTTTGATAAAGTTGTAAGTCTAGTATTTACTAACAGGGGGTGCGTCGTGTTTACGTAACAGTTGGTTAGCCATATCTTCTACGTAATAAAGCTAAGGGTAGAATATACGTGTATAAAGCTCAGTTATATGTTAAATAATGGTTTACTATTCTAAATCTGTAAGTTTACGCCAGTTAGCTAGAATATCGCGTTGTGTAAGCTGACCGGTGTGTCGGTACCTTAGGGTTTTATCGCAGGCTTTATAGATCTTTACTACACGTAATATACTTAGATCTTTATCGCGTTTAAGGGCTTAGAGAGTTAAGATAATATTGGCTTCGTTTGAAGAAATTAGCATTGTAGATGGTGGAAAAAAGTGGTGTTAAGTGTAGGAGGTGTTACGCGTCGTGGGAAGTGGGACACTCGCTTATCCGAGACACTCGCTTATCACATACGTTAAGTGCTAACTACATAACTCCAATTGACTAATCGTACTCTCCCTTTTGACAATTGCAAGGTAGGACGCTAAGAGGAGTTAGGGTAGAGAGGTTTTTCACACGGCTATTATCCTTAACCTGCTATAATATAATAAATAGAAAACCTAAGCTGGATACCCATGTGTATTCAGCTCTATCTTGGCTCACCGCCTAGCGTTAGGGCAGAATCTGTAACACTGCGGGGCAGGAGCCGCCGCGCCAACAGAGTAAAAGATTCGTCAGTGCAAGCACTAAGTGCTTATACGCCTGCTAATTAAACCTTATATGATTTGTGCGTTATACTTCCATTTTAATAGCTATAAATAATATAATGTCAGCCTAGAGTACGCTAGTAAGCTTAAGCTTGTCAGCAACTTTTCAGCTATGAATCAGCACGGCCATATGAAGCCATCGTCCGAAGCTATCAAGTAAAGCGATTATATGAGGCTATCGTATGAAGTTATCTCATAACGGTAATGTAGTTACTATTATTCCTTCTACGAAATAATCTTATAGTAGCAAAATAGTTATGTCAGTAAAGTAAAGCATGTAATCAGAGTGTAAGAGTATACAGTTATATATATACTGTCGAGTTGGTGCCTAGTGGAGCGGTCTAAGACAACTCGGATTGCTCGTCCCATACCGAGGTGGCGATTGCAAATGAGTCACACAGGACACGGTGTCTTGTGCTCCTGCTTTTACTCATTTAACTCTTAGGTAAGACGGTACCTGATTCCACTCCACTCTTTTTTCAGAAATTAGTATATCTTATAGAGAAAGCACGTTTGCTTCACTTGCACCTCATCTAGCGCTGAGACAGAAGTAAGAGAAAGGTATTAAAATTCGATGATTTGAAATCACACCTGTCCGATCTCTAGAAACGGTGGACAGCTACGGGATGCGCTAAGATAGCTATGTATGTACGCTTATAGGGCTTAGTAGTTCCGACCTGTTGCAGCTCTAGATAAGACGATATCAAGCTAGCTATGTGACCCTTGCGCACTAAATAATTATTTCTTACGGCGAAAGGGGTACAGTTAAGGGTTGCTTTAATATCTCGATTACTGTATCGTTGCCCCACTTCCTGATATAGTCTACCGGCTTCTGGCTATTCTTATCACATGTATTAAGATTGGCGCTATGGGCGAGAAGAAGTCTTACCGCATCCTCTTCACCATGCTTAGCAGTTAGGGATAGCGCTATTCGGCCATCTTCCGAACTGGCCTCTACATCGGCGCTATTCTCTATGGCCTACCTTATTATAGACAAGCCAGCCCTGTCTTCCGCCGCCCACTAAAGCGGCGTGCGATTACTGGCGATCTCTTCGGTGGATTTAAGCTTGGAAAACGCATCGCGTGGGTAGCCGACCTATAGCAGCGGCGTACAGAAACAGTCGTACGGGCTGATAGACTTAGAGTTAATGTCTACCCTGCCAGTTCGTATCAGCAGCTCTATTACAGCTCCGTAAACCCTGTTTAACTGCGAACGATATAGGCGTCTAACTAGAATAATGTGCTTCTGTGGCCTTAGAATCTGGGTTGACCTTGCCGGTGCTTAGCAGGTGCCGCATAACCTCTTTATATCCTTTCTCAGAGATAAACGATAGGGGCGTCTAGCCCGCGTTATATATGCTAACGGCCTTTAAGTCGGCATTAACACCGCTTGTGCCCAGCAGTCTCTCTACTACGGGCATATGGCTATTCTCGGAAGCGAAAGATAAGGCTGTCCTTGAGAATTGGTCCTTCGAGTCTACAGTAACCCTTCCTGTCTTAAGCAGCTGCTTTACGATTCTATTATAACCTCTTTAAGTGGCCTATAACAGCAGGGTTCAGCCTTAATCAAGTATACTAACAGGATATTCTAAGATATATGGCGACACAGCTATAACGATATTAATACGTAAGCCACTAAAGCTTACTTGTAAAAGAGGTAACATGTTATAAGGAAACGTAGCGAGATCTTACTTAGCTAATAGTCCTCAGTCTCCGAGTTAGGGTCCACGTCCTGGACCGACAGAAGCAGCTTTACCACTGTCTCGTGGCCGTTTCTGGCAGCCTAAGCTAAAGGTGTTAGCCCTTTTAGGACCTTCGCGTCGGCATTAGTATTGGTAAAGCTAATTAAGACTCCTACAGTCCCTGTGTGCCCTCTTTGCGCAGCTAGCGCTAATAGAGTCTATATATGCTTATCCTTATCATTTACATTAACCCCTCTTACCTTAAGTAAAATCTCCGTAGTGCTCTCGTGCCTTAATAAGGCTGCGAAATGTAATAATGTGTAGCTGTCCCTATCCTTTACTGCTGGGTTGGCTTACTGCTTAAGGAGAACTTAGATAATAACGTTGTGCCCGGTTTCTGCAGCGTAGAAGAGTGGCGTGTAGTTATAACTATCCTTAATATTAAAGTATTATGACCTGCACCCGACACAGGCCTTAAGAGGACTGGCGCAGGTTAAGACAGAACGTATGGCAGGACGCTAATAGGTAAGGGGCGTTTTAAAGACGGCTTATTAAACTAGCACTTTTAAACAGGGGGTTTAATGTTACTGTAGGTTGCTGTCACTATAATGCACAGAGGTGAGTCTGAACAGTAAGATATAAATAAACAATTGAATACTAACGTGAGGAACCAGAGTCCCTTACGGTGGTTATAGGCATAACCATGACTATCTATACTAACTAGCCAGAGGTACCTCGTACCTTGCTTAATAGCCTGTTACTTAGTAAGGAATTAAGTAACTTACCACTAAGCACCTCTTGCTTAAAGGTCTTACAGATACTTAGTAAGTAAGCACCTTTACTAAAACTAAGCAACTACTAGTTAGTTATAAGGGCTTTAAGTCTTTACACCCCTAGCCCAGTACATAGTACTGTGTGTACTGTCTTCCTACACTGTTCCTTATATGGGGGATTCGTTAGGCCGCTCCGGCCTAAGTGACGGCCTACAGGGTCGTCACACAATTCCCCCTCTTTAACATTCTTTTTCTATAAAGAATCTTAGTAAAAACGTTCCTTCTTTCTTAACGTAACTATACCTGCTAACCGTATATAAAAGCGCACTTTGAAAAACAGCACCTCCTGTTACTATAACCTTACAGACTTCACTTCAACTTTTAGATTGCAAATGTTACCTTATAGTCGTTATTCTTTAAAATCACTTTCCTGTCTTATTACCGTATAATTAAATAGTTATTCCAAATACTTATTAATAAAGGCTTCGTCTTCATGTAACGCGTTTAGTTATAACGACGCTTTCCTTTAACAGCTCCTTTCTAAGAAGCGCCGTCTTAACGCTAAATATAACGCTACTACGTGGAATTTAGAGCTGAAAACTCGAGAGCTCTATAAAGTTACTACTTAACTTAAACGAATTAAAGTTTAACGCTATAAGATGGAAGAGCGAGCTTTCTTTACATTTGGCTAGGAGGTAGAGATCCTTCGCTTCTAGGAGCAGGAGGAGGCCTGTTTAGCTGCTCTTCCTGAAGCTAGCGAGTCTTTCGACTGGGGAGGCTTTTTAACAGGAACACCTGCTAGTTCTTTTTCTAAGGGGTTACTATAACTAACGCCCTTTTCTTAACTTAATTTATAGTTCCTTTTTCCAGTACGTAAAGGGCAGCCCCTTTTTTACTGACTTCTTTTCTTAATAGTACTTATTCTCATATAGTGCTTGCTGGGAGCTCTAAAAGCCCTGCCTCCTTACTAGGTCTAAGGTCCTTATAACCTTAGTTAAGGGTTCTGATAAATATCCTTCTGTACCTACTAAGGAGTTTCCTACCACTTCTTAGGCTTTAAGTCCCACAGTGGTTTTACTTTTCAGTATAGTAGTTTAAATGTTAAATTTTATCTTATTTCTAATTTTTATTATTAGTTTTAATTAGTCTGGATTCTTTCAGTAGAACTCCGTAATTAAGTCTAGGCATTTAAGATTTTTAACTAGTTCCCATAAATTACCTTTAAGGCCGTAATTTAGTTATTTAATAAGGTACTTAAATGTATTTTTTCTCTTTTATAAATCCACAACTTCCTTAATGTTATACTTATCCTTATTAGTATTAATCTTAATCTTCTTTTCTAAAGGAACTCCTTTTAGAGCAGGTTTTAGAAGTAAGATATGAAAAACCTTAATCTACACCTTTATGCTAACAGGTAGGTTTAATTTGTAATTAGAGGTGGTGACCTTTTTCTTAATTTAGAACAGTCTGTACCTTTTAAAGTCAAGCTTTTTATTAAGTTGTTTTAAATATAGGTTTTATGAAAAAAGGTAGATATGGTCCCCTTCTTAAAAGGTTAGTCCTTTAACTTATTTACTATTATAATAAAGTCCTTCTTTAAGTATTAGTTACTTAATTTAATGTTTATTAATAAACTTCTTTATTCATTTATATATAAACTTAAATTCGGCTTGTAAGTGGTTATATAATTCCTATATCTAATCTGCGTGGACTGTAACTTAGGGGGTGCTAGTAGGTAGGCCTTAACGGAGCTTAAGCTCTTTACTATAATTAATAAAGAATGGTAATATACTTATTAACTTAACTAGCGTTATATTATAAGTTATCTGCGCTGTTAGTAATAGTTTAAACTAATTATCTTATTTAAAGTTAATATAAGTTTAAAGATACATTATAAGTATTTAGTTACCTTACTCTATTTAATTATCTGTCTGTAAGTGGAAAGCTGTTAAAAGTTTACTCTTTACACTTATTCTCTATATTAGCCTTTATTAAAACTTTAATATAATTAACTTATTTTAATCTGTAACGATATTATCTGGTTAAAGGTGTTATAAAACTACCTTTTTCTTAAAGATATAAGTAAGTTACTCCGCTATTATATCCTTTAAGGTTAACAGAAAGTAGGCCTACTTTATTAATCTGTCGATTATTATAAGGATCTGGTTATAGGTGACTCTTATAACAGGGTCCCTAAACTTTAGGATCTTAATAATAAAGTTAAGTGAGATAGAACTTTATAGCACTTATAATATAAGGAGTAGTTTAAGAAGTCTATAAGGCTTATAATATCAGTTCTGTTTTTAATAGCAGATGTTACAGTTATTAACCACCTTTTTAACTAGTTTCTTTATTCCTGGGAAGGTGTATGTTTATTAAGCTTATATAAGAGTTTTAACTCAGCTTATATATCCTTTAAGTTAAGACTTATAAACTTACTGGATATACTCCTTCCTTTTACTTAAGTTATAAATGTACGGTTTCTTTTAATATAAGAGCTTTACTCCTGGTTTAAGCATGCCGTTTACGTTTTCTAACAGCTATTCCAGTTAATAACCAGTTTCGTTATAGTTTAGATGTTTTAAGCGCTCTTTATTACAGTCTTATATATACCTTAAAAGGTCTCTTAAAGGGTATTTATACTTACAGGTACCTTCTGCTAACCTTCTTACTTAGAAATCCTGTTATTATTAATAGATATTATACTTTATTTATAAGTTTATATAAACGTTAATAATTTATTCTAACGTCTAGTTATCTAATACTTATAATATATATTCTAACGTGCCGTTCTTAACTTCGTTAAATATAGTAACAGGGATTAGGACTGGATTAATATCCTTATAATCCTGTCTTTAACTAAGAGTATCAGCTTACTTATTATCTTTTCCTTTAACGTGGTAAATCTAAAAGTGGAACGGGGCTATTAACTTAGCCTATTGTGCTTATTATAGGTTAAGTTCCTTTGTTAAGAAATATTAAAGGTTATTATAGTTTGAAAAGACCTAAACTAATTCTTCTATACCACTTAAGTACAGTGCCCACTTAGTAAAGCATTAAATAATCACTATTAGTTCCTTATTATAAATTAGGTATTATAAGGCTAGGCTATAGATCCCTTTTAATAAGAAGGTAATTAGGTAGCGTTTTCCATTATCTTAAACTTAGCTGAGTTCTTTACCAATTATAAATTCTAAAGAGTCTGTTTCGACTTAAAAAGGTTTTAAGAAATCAGGGAGGGCTAGGACTAGTATTATAATAAAGGCGTGTTTAAGGTCTTTAAACGCCTTTTACTATTTATTAGTTTACTTAAACGGCTTTCCCTTACCTATAAGTTTATAAAGTAGTTTTACGATTTTTACAAAGTACTTAATAAAATAGTGATAAAAGTTTATAAAGCTGATAAAAGCTTATAACTCTTTCTAATTCTTTAAAGTAAGCTAATCCCTAATTACCTTTATCTTCTCTAATTACATTTTAAGCTTTCTAAGGGTTACTCTAAACCTTAAATAGTTCAGCTCCTAAATATAAAAGTGGCTCTTCTCCAGGTTCACTATTAGCTTTACTTTTTTAAAAGCTATTAAAACCTATTATATGTATTTTTAGTGTTTTTTTAAAGTTTTAGAATAAATTAAAACGTCGTCTAAATACATAAAGATAAACTTATTAAGAAAGGGGCGGAGAACACTATTAATAAGGCCTTAAAAAGTTACGGGAGCGTTTATTAATCTTATTAGCATAATATAATATTAGTAATGTCTGTTATAAGTTTAAAAGGCTGTCTTATACTTATCCTTTTCCTTTACTCTAACGTGGTTAAATCCTATAGGGAAATTAAGGCTAAAAAACCAGTTTACCTTAATAATCCGTTCTTACATTTCTGTAATAAGTAGTAATAAGTAGCGATTCTTAATTGTATCCTCGTTTAACGTTTAATAGTTAATAACTATATATAGCTTACCGTCTCCCTTTCTTAAGACAAACAGCACTAGGTACCTTACTGGGGACTGGGACTCCACAATAAACCCGTTCCTTAAGTTTTTATTAACATACTCCTTTAAGGCCTTAGCCTGTTAGGGGTTCAGGTAGTACGGCTAAAAGTTACGGAGCTTTACTCCTAGCTTTAGTTTAATTTCGTGGTCCTACAGTCTGTGGTCTAGTAATTATAGTATCTTTTTTTAAAACAGAGTAAACTTCCTATACTTTACAGGTACTTTAAATAAGTCGGCTTCCTTACTTATTTATAAGTCAGCTTTTTACTTCTTCCTACCTTTTAAATCGTTATTTAAGTAATATAGTAGGCTCTCTGGCCCTTTAACCGTCTTAATAAACCTGACTTAAACTGTATTTAGTTCTAAGGGTTTAGCGTGCTTTTAAGTGCTTTGTGTATCTTTAAAGCGGTTCAGTGCTTTTTTAATTTTCTTTAAATAACAATTACAGCTAAGGGATTTACTAAAGGTAAGGTGGCCACTCCTTTAGTTAATTACAGGATTGTACTTTTCCAGCTAGGGTAAACTTAGGATTATATTATACCCTGTAACTAGTGTAACGTTAAAGTCCACTTATTATTCGTCCCTGTCCATTTTAATCAGGAGTAATAAATAGTGGGTGACTTTGCCGTTATTATACTAATACAGGCCTCCTTCTCCATTCTAAATAGGAATAGCCTCTTTATACTCTTTATTAGGGAGTTTCCTTTAGTTAACTAGCAAAGGGTGTATTAGGTTAGAAGCACTCCTACTATTAATTACTACTCTTACCCTAAATAGCCTCCCTTTTCTATCTGTTATATTAATATTAACAGAATAATGTTTATACTTTTTTAACATTTAAGTTATAATAATTATCTATCCTTAAAGTCTTATCTAGCCTAACCTTTAAGTACCTCTTCTTCTTCTTAGGGTTTTTACTAATTAGTGAATTATTAGTTTTCAGCCCTTCTAAAGGGCTTATAACCTTTTCTTAATTCCTTTTAGAAAAACAGGCAGCTTTAGTAAACCTAATAATTAACCTTTCTTAGGTTTTTACGCTTTAACGTCCAGTCGACTTTAAACGGTTTAATGTTCCTAAAGTCTTTAATAAGTTAATAATACACTTTATAAGACTAGACTGTAATACTGTCCTTTTACTCTTAGACCTGTTAGTAATCCTCTTATCTCTGTTATTCCCTAACTTTTCCATTAAGGTGTAATAAGCACGTTATAACTAGACAGTTATTAAATACTCCTCCTCACCAACACGTAATAGGGGCTTAGTTAACTACAGTAACCTTCCGTTTATTACTAGACTCCCTTATCAGGGAGTAAAAAACTTAATAATAAGTCAGTTCTAACTTTACCCTTATAACAGCGTAATCCCGTCTTTATACACTTAGGGAGTAGTTATAAAGGGCCTTAAGCCTACTATACTAATTAAAAGTGTAATTATCATATACACAGTTAATCCACAATATGTCCCTATAGCTAAGGTAATTAATGTTAACTATAGGTGTTACAGTTATAAAGTATAGGATAGGAGGGGTGGTGTTTTATTTCTTCTTTTCTTCTACTTACCTTTATATACGTTACTTTTCCTAAACTTCTTTTTAAAACTCAGGTAATAATAATCTAACTTATTCTTCTATAAAATAACCTTCCTTAATAAGTTAATATTTAAGTTAATTAGTAAAGTGAACTTTATTACAGAGTTATAACCTAATTTTTACCACTTTATCTTTAAACGTTACAGTAAGGCCTTTAACTTACAAGTCCTCCACTTTATCTACTAACTCTTAATATTTCTCTTTTAGCTCCTAAACTCTCTACTAATATACTTACTTTATACCTTCTTAAGGGACCCTTAAGGTGCCGGTCTAAGGCACACTATCTTTAATGTAAGGCAGCCACTTAAGCTGTCCTTCTTCTAAGGAGGTAAGGGTGCTAATCCACTTAACGTGCTTAAAGTGTTTAAAAGTTTTAAAAGGTACTGTTAAAAAGAATTTCTATTTCTCCAGTTTAATTCTCTTAACTTATTCTCTTTTACCTTTTAAGGCTTATTTCACTATTTAAATAGCTTAAAAGGCTAGTTCTTTAACTCCCTCCACCATCCTAGTAATTTCTAAGTTAAGGTCCTTCCTAAACTTCTTTAGTTCTTAAACTTACAAGGTAAGATTTTTAAGGCCTATAACAGCTAACCGGAACATCTCTTCTTAAAGTCGGTCTTTTATAACCTACACCTTTAATAGCTTTAAGTTTCCACTTTAGAGTTAGTTTACTATAACTTACACCTTTATAGCTAACTTTTCTAAAACACCTTTAAGGACTAGGTATACCACATCTTAAGGTTCTTCCTCTTCTTCCTCATCTCCTAAGTTACACTTATCCATCCAGGTATAATCTTCTTCGTTACCTACTATCCTGACATAAACATCTCCTAAGTTAAACTTAACGTGCTTTCTTCCCTCTAGAACTGGCTTTTAACTAACTTATTTTAACAACGGGCACTACTATGCTATATAACCTTTCTTATCGCAGTTAAAGTACTAGACTTAAGACAGGTCCTTAGACTACTTCTACTGCTATCGTTAAGGCTTATTGTAGTTGGGTTAGTTCTGACAGTTCACCATACCAATGTCCATTAGCCTAGGGTGGTAACCTGTCGTAGTTAACTAATTCCCCTTCCTAAGTTTACTTAGCTAATAGGGAGTTTATTCTTTTTAGAAGTTCTTCTAATAATAGTAATTATAATACCTATTATTAACCTTAATAATTATCTTAATTAACTCCTAAAGACGGTCCGGTTAATCTTCTTAGTAAAGGTCTCTAGTAACGTGTTCTTTTAAACTGCTCTAAAACAGCATTACCAGAGCTTCTTAGCTAAGTTTAGTCTTTACAGCTTTTAACTTAAAGTGTATAGAGAATTCAAGGACTAAGGACGTCTACCTTAAAGCCATAAGGCGCTATTCAGCCCGCTTAAAGGTATCTAGTTCTCTAAACTCAGTCTAGAGTTAATTAATAAATATGTTAAAGTTATTAAAAAGGGCCTAAGTCTTAAGGGCCTCTTTACACACTCTATTTACAGAAAGGTTATTAATTATCTTCACGTGGGGTTTATATTAGCAAGCAGTTACTCTATCTAGTAAAGCTCTAGCAAACCTAACCTTTCCCTCTTCTTTAAAGAACTGCTTATCGTAATAAGTAACATAGCTTTAAAGCTATGTTATTTAAAACTCTAGCTACGCAAAATCCCCTTTAAAGCGTAACAGTAGTGGGACTTTCACTCGTTTCTTCTATAAGCCCTTTAAGTTATTATTCTCCAGTTTAATAACGTTAAGTTAGGCCTAAAGTTTCTTAATAAAACTAATGTGACTTTTAATGTCTCTAAGGAAGGCTTTATTAAGTTCCTTAACCAGTCCCTACTAGTTAAGGTTTAAATCTTTAAAGCGTATAGCTAACTTATTAATAATAAGGAGCCAAGGCTAAGCTTACGCCTCCTTAATCTTCTTACCTTTTCTAGAGGTTAACATATTAATAGGAGAGAGGTGGTGTCTGGGAATTTAATAAATAGCATTCAGAACTGTAACGCTAATATTATATTACAACCTACACCTAACACAAGCCTTAAAAAGACTGGCACGGGTTAAGACAGAACGTATAACAGGACGCCAACAGGTAAGGGGTATTCTAAAGACGGTTTATTAAGCTAGCACTCTTAAACAGGGGGTTTAATATCACTATAAGTCGCTGTCACTATAATACACAGAGGTGAGTCTAAACAGTAAGATATAAATAAATAATTAAATATTAGCGTAAAGAACCAGAGTCCCTTACGGTGGTTATAAGCACAACCATAACTATTTATACTAACCAGCTAGAGGTACCTTATACCTTGCTCGGTGGCCTGTTACTTAGTGAGGAACTGAGCAACTTGCCACTAAGCACCTCTTACTCAGAGGTCTCACAGATGCTCAGTAAGTAAGCACCTTTGCTAAGACTGAGCAACTGCTGGTTGGTCGTAGGGGCTTCGGGTCTTTGCACCCCTGGCCCAGTGCGCAGTACCGTGCGTACTGTCTTCCTGCACTGTTCCTTGTGCGGGGGATTCGTCGGGCCG